>ERZ772779.329-NODE-329-length-23190-cov-15.860082_pt1 | contig 23190 bp, 17 predicted proteins | sample MGYA00511360_ERZ772779 | MGnify/ENA primary metagenome ERZ772779 (study PRJEB29015, sample SAMEA2738112) | human oral metagenome | biome: human oral; feature: human-associated habitat; material: saliva | place: China | collected 2231 ...
CCATAAGATTCAAATGGTGGATGTCTGCGAACTTTTTATCGTATGTTAAGTAAAGCTCTAACTGCTTATTTGTATAGTCATCATAGATTCTCTGACCCCATCCATGCTCACTCTGTCCCTCCATTCGAGCGTAAGTAGGCTTGTATAAGCCCGACTTAACAGAGTTGAATTCGTATGATGTATTGACCGTAGCAACCAATCCTTCGAGGAGAGAAAGCTCTGCCTTCAAGTAACCTAAGAAGCGATGACGCTTGCGATCTTCGGTTCTGTTGTTGTTTAACTCAACTGGATTCTCTGTGTTAGTACCATTGAATTGAGCATAACTGCCGTCTTGATTATAGACAGGGAAGGTTGGTTGAAGGTTAGTCATACGTTCAAAGATACGGTTATCGACTGGATGCCAACTGTCAAAGTTGGTGTTGATGCCCTCATCCAAACGTAAACGACCATTCATTCCAGTCTGATAAGCAGAGAGAGAACCAGCAAGTCGGTTCATAGTATTGTTCTTTATGACTCCTTGATTGTTGTTATAAGTGAAGCTGGCACGGTATCCATGGTTCTTCTTAGACGATGAGAAGTTGATATTATGCCCATGAGAGATAGCCGTACGCATAAGTTCTTTCTGCCAGTCGGTGCTTGCTCCGAAGTCTAAAGCACTCATATTACCTGTTGAACGAACATAACTACGCCACTGATTTGCCGATAGTAAGTCGAGTGTTTTGGCTGCAGAAGCTAAGGCAACATAGCCATTATACTGAACAGTATTTACTTCTGTGTCTGAGCCTTGACGATTGGTAGTGATGATGATAACACCATTTGCACCACGAGAACCATAGATAGCTGCAGCAGAGGCGTCCTTGAGAATATCCATGCTGACAATCTCTGAAGGTTGAACAGAGTTGATATCAACACCTGGAATACCATCTACAACAACCAACGGACCATTACTTGCCGACAAAGACGTACCACCACGAAGACGGATAGAAGCACCTGACTCAACAGCTCCAGAGCTTTGTACGATAGAAAGACCAGCCACCTTACCCTGCAACAACTGCTCAGTAGAGGTGATAACACCCTGTTTCATATCCTTTGAATTGACTGAGGCAATGGCACCCGTAAGGTCGCTCTTGCGCATCTTACCGTATCCAACGCCCACGATAGTCACCTCATCAAGCGTCTTGGCATCCTCTTCCATCACGATTTTCAGGCCTTTTCCTGCTTGCACCTTACGACTTGTATAGCCCACATAAGTAACTTCAAGCATATCACCTGGCCTACACTGAATAGTGAAATTACCATCAATATCAGTGATAGCACCCACCTTACCGCCTACAACACTTACCGAAGCGCCAATAAGTGGCTCATGACCGCTATCAGATACCGTACCAGTAGCAGTGAAGTCCTGTGCTGATACCTGACTACAGAACATCATCAACGCAAAGAGGATGAGTCCCGATAGTTTATTTTTTATTGTTAGTTTCATAGATTTTAATGCTTTTATGGATTGAATAAGACGAGGAATCATTCTCTCCTCTTCCGTTATTAATCAGCCACAACGAGCGGTATTGTTGATGTGACAACCGTCTTATCGTGCTGATCCTTTACTGTTACCTTCAGCTCAGAAGCTTCCACACCCTGCAACTCCTTGTTCAAGTCGAGTGTTGCCTCACGCTTATCTCGCACGCCAGGCATAGTACCAGTAATCGTCTTTGTACCTGCCACGATAGTATATTTCAAGTCACCAGCCGTACGCTCATTGTATTCACGCGTCAACGTAAGGATGTCCTTACTGCTTAGACGTGTTGGGAAATAAGAGAAAACAGGGTCTGGATAAGGAGTAGCCGTACCAGCCTTCTGCTTTTGGTCACCACTATTCACACCCCACTGGTTAGCTCCTGCAGCATCCTTAATGACCTTGATGATAAGATAAGTCATATTTTCAAGCTGAAAAGCTGCCTTTTCATCGGGATCAGCAAGGATGGTTGGCTTATCTGCCTGACCTGCATCTTGTGGGTTATAAGCATAGTATTCACTTGGAACACCTACATTCCAAACGTACAAACCATTAGAAAGTTTCTTCAAACCTGTCTTTGCTAACACTGCAGGACGCCATACATCCAAGGTCTGTTGCACGGTCCAATCGTTCAAACCTGAGTGTGCAGCAAACTCAACGAAGTCGGCATCTTTTGCCAATTCTGTCAATGTCTTCTCACCTAACTTATAGACATCAGGATTGAAAACTACCGTCAAAGGCTCGTCTAAGGTGAACTTATCGGTGAAACCCTTATCTTTCTTGCCACTGAAGAAACGGATTCCATCACCCGATTTCTTAAACTCCTTGAACTCAGAACGGCTGTCAGGAGCTGCGAAAACACCCGACCACATACTACCATCCTTCGTCTTCAGACGCTGCCAAAAGCCTGGCCATGCATCATCTTCAAACTTAGACACATCACTGTTGAAGTATTGTGTCGGTACCATAGTCTTCTTGTAAATGTTATTACCGAGGTACTCCAGCTTCGCAAAGTCAGACGAATTACCACCATGACCAGCGTCTGGTTCAGTCGGTTGCCATGCCCATAGATAGAGGTCGACTCCCTCTTGAAATCCTACATCGGTCATATCGTAATAGAAAGTAACCTCTTCATCAGCCGTGAAGACAGCCGGAACTGTCCAGCACTTTGGTGCCTTCGGTAGTTCTACACCATCAGCAAACAATGCCAAGGGGAACAAGCACATCAATGCAAATAATATCTTCTTCATGTTGATTCTGTTATTTTAGGGGAGTTAGGAAGTAATAAAGTAAGATGGTAACTTATAGAAAAGTCCTACAAAAGGAAGACTTTGAAACTTTGATAAGCCCAAGAGAATAAGTACTGATAACTTCCAAACTCCGAAATTACTTAACTGCCTGTGTCAGATTGTAAGTGTAAGAAACAAAAGGCTGGCCGTTTGTCTTGCGAGTCAAACGATATTCCAGTGTCTTCGTATTCCCCGGCACAGCCGTTACAGTGAGTGCTGTCTCAGCCTTTCCGTCATTGAGAAGGAGTCGACTCGGCGTGTTATCACTCTTTGTGAAATTGTAATCCATCTTCCATGTACCACTTGTTGGTAACAGAAGTGGTGCACTACCTTCTACCATGAAGGTCGATGGATTGCCAGCCTCATCTTGGTTTAGATTGATGACAAACGTGTCAAAATCGAGTAGGTCTGTCAAAGTCTTTGTACGAGCATTCGCCTCATCAGTCTGCAAAACAGAATTAACAACCCACTTACCGCCAATCTTTTCACTCAACGTTATCGGTGCTGTGAAACTTCCGTCATCAACTGTAGAACATCCCGTGAACGCCATTGCCGTAGAAAAGAGTAGTCCAATAGCGAACAAATTACCTCTGATTGTTCTCATAGTGAATCTTGTTTTTAGTTATTGAAAATTTATTTTTGTTGATTGTTTCTTTATTGGCAAAGTTAGTTATCATTATTCATAAAGTAAAGAAAAATGATGATTGTATAAACATAAATCAGTAATAAAATTTATAAACTACTGATAATCAATACCCATTTATCATCCTAAAGTATAAATAATATAACTTGAATATTACTCTTTTAGCCCTTTAAAAGCATCAAAACGACAAATTTTCAGCTAAAAGGGATGCAATTATTAACATTTAACTCAATTCGGTCATTAGAGCCTAAACACATTTTGTTTTATTATCGAGCAGATAGTTTGGCTTTGTAACGCAGGCGTAGCGGGCTACGTCAAGTTACAAAGACACACAAGATGCCGATAAGAAAATAAAAGATGTTAGGAAACAATACCATAGTAAGAAGAACTATACATATTGTGGTCTAATGACCGATTTGGGTTTAATACACTCGACTATTTATCCTATTATCCTCCTCCGACATAGAAAACCTTTTCATTTTAAAACTTCAAAAATCTACAGACAAGAATTTGAAAAATCATTACATTATTTCGAAGAAAACTGCTATAAATAAGGATAAAACCACGCTTAAAAAGCAAGTCTGCAACCAACAGTAAATCAATTAGTTATAAAGTAGCAAAACAAAAGGTGCTTAATTGGACTTCAAAAGGGCGTTAGTAAGCCTCTTAAAGGGCACCTTTTGCAAGTCAATTAGGCGTCTTTTAGAGGCCAAAAGAGCATGTATTGGTTTTGAAGTGCATAAAAATAGTTTACAAATATCAAGTAATAAGGGAATAAGCTGTTTATAGAAGGCGGATAAAATAGTATCAATTTGCATTTATCGCTTAGTTTATTCCCTTTTAGTAAGACCATCCAATTTAGGATAACCATAGCATGCAAGTGGATTAGTTTTTATTCTATTTCCAATCTATATAACTAACAGAAGAACCATTAAAAGCCTGTTCTGTAAATCTCGAAACTATAATTTGCAGAATAGAAAATAAAAAGATAGAGCCTGTCTCACGACAAGCTCTATCTTCTTTAATTAACTTATAAAATGCGTCTAATTAAATCTATATTACTTAAATTACCCAAATAACAAATATATATACCAAATATCATTCTGAAGTTTGCACTTCGTTATACTAAACCTAACTTTAATTCATTAAACAGTTTGCTCTACATTACACAGAATAAAGAAACCTAATGATTTCTATATTGCAGGTGAAAACACCAAGATTTATCATCATTTCCGAAAGCGAAATTACGAAAAAAATGTTTATGAAGACTACTTTTAGGAGCTTGTCATTTACAAATATAAAGGAAACAGAGAGCTATAAGCGTACTTATAGTAGATAAATAGCTCACAATCAGTACATTTAATTTAATTAACTACATCCTATAATATAACTTTGTTATTTGAAGGTAAAAATGCAATAAAAGCCATAGTCACCCCTTAATATCCATAGATTTTATTTGTATTAAGTTCAATTAATAAATTTGTAACATACTGATAATCAGCAAAGTAATTTTTACAAGCCTTTTATATACTTGGAATTGGCTTTTTTAACTTTACTTTCTTGTATGAAAACTCTATTTTTGTCGTCAGAAATCTAATCTCAAGAACTCATTTTATAAAAACAAAATCAAGTAATATGATGAAGAAAAAGTTATTAATCGCTCTGACACTTCTATTGTCTGGTACGATGGTGTCAAAGGCATCTTACGCTGATGACTGGAATATCCCGTCAGCTGATGCTAAGGGACGAGTGGGTGCTTTGATGCCTTACACACGTTACGACTCTGAGACAGCAACGCTTGGAGGAGGCGCAACATTGAAGACCTCTCCTACTTGGGACCGTAAAAATATAGCTTCGCAGGCTTCTCGTCAGTCGTATGTTGACCTTCCTTCTAATGGTTCCTACGCCGAGTGGACTATGAAGGGAGACGCTAATGGTGTGACATTGCGCTTTACAATGCCTGATTCTCCTGACGGAATGGGATTGAATGGTTCGCTGGATGTCTATGTAAATGACAAGAAGGTACAGACAGTCAATCTGACATCTTATTATATGTATCAGTACTTTTCTGGTGGTAATCCAGCTGATAAAAGTGATGGTGGAACAGCTTGTTTTGCCTTTGATGAGACCCACTTCCTTCTGAATAAGACCCTTCGAGCAGGCGATAGAATCCGCATTCAGAGTTCTGGTGCCAATGGTTATGACTATGGAGTAGACTTCATTGAGACTGAGGTTGTGCCTGAAGAGATTGAATGCCCTGCTGGTGCGGTGAACGTTACAGATGCTAAATACAGCAAGTATGTCAAAGGAAAAGATTATCTCAAGGCTTTTGAAGAAGCTTTGAAGGATGCTGACGCAGGCTCAAAGGTGCTTTATATTCCTGCTGGAACATTCGAATTGAGCGGTATCTGGTACATCTTTGGATCCGACGTAAAGATTACTGGTGCTGGTATGTGGTATACCAACCTTAAGTTTACGAACCCTAATCCATTCGGAGGAGGAATCTCTGGCGGTAATGGCTCACACGGACCAGATGGCTACTGCAACAATGTTGAGATCTGTAACCTCTATCTTAACTCTAATTTAAGAAGTCGTCATAACCAGCAAGCAGTGTATAAATGCTTCATGGATGTCTTCAAAGGCGGAAGTGTTATCCATCATGTATGGGAAGATCACTTTGAGTGTGGCTTCTGGATAGGCGATTACAATGGTAAAGTAGATTATAGCAATGATCTGAAGATTATCAGCTGTCGTATCCGTAATAACTTCGCTGACGGTGTGAACTTCTGCCAAGGAACATCTAATGCAACGGTTTATAACTGTAGTGTTCGTAACAACGGCGATGACGGTTTGGCAATGTGGAACGATCATACAATGGGTGCTGTGGACGAAAAGAACAACACCTTCGCTTACAATACCATTGAACTTATCTGGCGTGCAGGCGGTATTGCCCTCTATGGTGGTGATGGTCATAAGATTTATAATAACTATATTGCTGATATGTTCATGGCTGCGGGTATTCATCTGAATGATGTATTCCCTGGTCCAAAGTATACAAATACACAGAAGATTAGCTTTGACAATAATATTCTCGTACGCTGTGGAACCAACGATGACAGCTGGCATGAGGACTTAGCTGCCATTGACATCAAAGGTGGTGTACGTAATATAGTCTTCAATAATACGAAGATTTATGACTCTCCTTTCGATGCTATCCGTGTTATGTCAGGCCCAACAGGTATTGAATTTAAGAACACAGAGATCCTTGGTGCTTCTCTTGCAGGACAGACAACAAAGTATTCTACATGGGAACACTCTACTGGTGCGATTCGTTTGGACGTCGATGGCGTGAAGTTTAGCAATGGTATTAAGATTGCAAACGTTAGCGAGGACAAGATTAAAAACAACCAGACATGGCCTGTATGGACTGATAATAACAAGGCACGTGCGGCAGCTATCGGTTATGAATACCTGAGTGACGCTACGTATAAGGTACCTGATTTCCCTGAAGCAGACACAAGTCAGCAGGGAGGTATCGTTAATCCGTTGGAAGGTATCAAGGGATATGATGTCGCTTTACGAGGTTTACGTTGGGAGAATGCCGAAGGTAATACTGTTCTAAAGGAAGGAGACGATGTTACCTTTAAGTTTGCTCTTCAGAATGTAAGCAATGTCGACATTCCTGCTGGTGTAAATATCGGTGTGAAGGTGACTGTCGACGGACAGGAGAGTTACGTCACTGCAAGCTATAAGAAAGGACTGAAAGCAAAGCAGATCGTTATCCTTACAACTCAAACAGCATGGAAAGCAACAGCTGGAGGACACGCTGTAAAGGCTGAAGCTGACTATCGTAACAAACTTACTGATGAGTTAACAAGAGACAATAACACCCTTGGAAAGAAGTTTAATGTCGATGAAAAGGATGACAACGGAGACTATACTCCTGTCACAGGAGGCTATGACCTCGTTGTTACAAAGGTTGCCTTCGACAAGAAAACCATTAATCCTGGCGATGAAGTACGCTTCACTGCGACAATTGTTAATGCAGGTGATAGAGACGTACCAGCAGGTACAAAGCTCGGTGTTCAGTTCCAGATTGATGGCAATACCAGTGTTATCACATGGAACGATAAGCACTATGGCGGTCTGAAGTCACATCAGAAGATTACACTTTCAGCAACTGGTGGTACGAACGGAAAGAGTACTTGGACAGCAACAAATGGTGTTCACACACTCACAGCATGGGTAAATGACACTCATGATTATAGAGATGAGGTGAATGGCAGTGACGACGCTAATAAGAAGAGTATTGAATTGAAGATTCCATTGGGTGCTATCAGATTCTTCTCTGATGGTGAAGTCAATTCTCCAGATGACTTGAATAACCTCAACCAGACCAACCGTATCGAAGGTTTGTCAGGTAAGACAGCTGTGGATGAAGCCTACTATGACCTACAAGGAAATAAGGTTTCAACATCCAAGGAGAATCTAAAACCAGGTCTTTATATCCATAAGGGAAAGAAATTTATCGTAAGATAATGTCATAGCTACCTATGGGGAGTAATCTAATGAAAACTCACCCATAGAACATAAAAGTATCGGCTGGATAGAAGTTCCAGTCGATATTTTTTTGTAGTTATTAATAAAAGTTTTATTTTTGCAAGTAGATTGGATGACAAAAAACATCTGATTACCAATAAACAATACCTCAGATGAATACGTTTATGAAGATATATCTATCATTATTATTTCTTATTATCCCCTTATTCAGTGCTGCGAATAATGAGAAATGGGAAGAACGGCTACACCAACTCGACCAAAGTTTAGAAAAGAAAAAGCTTTATGAACATGAAAAACTTGAGAAAATCAAACGATTAAAGGACCGTTTGAAAACGATTCCAGCGAAGGATAGATTCGAAATAGACCGACAGCTATTCAAAGAATATTCATCTTATCAATATGATTCTGCCTACGCCTATGCTAATCATCTCCTTTCCGAAGCACGCAGATTGAAGAATCCTAACTATGAAGTTGAAGCACATTGCGACTTAGTATTCTGTCTTTTGTCTGCTGGATTGTACACAGAGGCTTTCAACGAACTACACTCTATTCACACAGAAGGGACTACTCCCTACACAAGAAAGCTTTATTACACCATGGCATCACGCCTTTACTATGACGTATCTGACTATACACGCACTGAACCCTACCAGAGTCAATACGTGAAACAAGCAGGTATATATACCGATTCCCTACTTCATTATCTCCCAGCAGGCTCAACAGAATGGCTCTATGCGGTTGGAATGAAACAGATGAAGGAACGGAAATACGAGGCTTCTCTTGATACTTTCAAACAGTTCTTACAGAAGAAAGGAGTGGATTTGCACCACAAAGCCATTGTTACATCTTGTATTGGCTGGATTTATCTCTTTCTAAAGGAGAATGACTTGGCAATGAATTATCTTGCACAGGCAGCCATATATGACAACGAAGGAGTGGTCAGAGAGACTACTGCCCTTTGCACATTGGCTAATCTTCTCTATAAAGAAGGAGACATACAGCACGCTACGGAGTATGTAAGAGAGTCGCTCGCAAATGCTAATTTCTATGGAGCAAGACAGCGTGTGATTGAGGTTAGCAGCATATTACCTATCATCGAACAGGATAGATACAAGATAATGCAGGGACAACGCAATGCTATTGCTATGGCTGCAATAATCTTCATCCTCTTTGTCATTGGCTTGTTGATGGCAGGATGGTTTATCCGTAGACAAATGATAAAGCTGAAGAAGGCACAAGCACTTATCGCACGACGCAACCAACAGTTAGAAGTTAAGAACGAACAGTTGGAAGAAGTGAATAAAATCAAGGATGAATACATTGGTAGGTCATTCTATATCAACTCAGAATATATCAATAAAGTCGAGAAACTTTATCGTTCGATTGATCGCAAGATTTCCATGCATCGATTTGAAGACTTGCGTTCTTCATTAAAAGAGAGTGAATTAGGAGAAGAGAGAAAGTCGATGTTTGTGGATTTTGATGAGACTTTCTTGAAGCTTTTCCCCCATTTCATCGAACAATACAACGAACTCTTTGACGAACCAGACCAGAAGCCACTCGATAAGAAACAACTTACAACCGAGATGCGTATCTTTGCTCTTATCCGATTGGGTATCACTGATTCTGAACGTATCGCTACCTTCCTCAACTACTCTGTACACACCATTAACACCTATAAAACACGTGTGAAAAACCGTTCACGCGTTGATAATGATAAGTTTGAACGGCTTATCATGGAGATATAAAAAGCTTCTCGAAGGCTTTTAAACCCAATCAGTCATTAACCACAATATGTATTGTAATCTAATGACTGATTGGGGTTAAACACTTCGAAAATATACAGACAAGGGTTTGAAAAATCATTACATAATTTCAAATAAGACATCTATAAATAACGACAAAAGCACATACAAAAAGTAGGTTTGTAACCAACAGTAAGTCAATTAGTTATAAAGTAGTAAGGTAAAAGGTGCTTAATTGGACTTCAAAAGGGCGTTAGTAAGCCTCTTAAAGGGCACCTTTTGCAAGTCAATTGGGCGTCTTTTAGAAGCCAAAAGAGCAGCTATTAAAAATCAAGATATGAAAAATTATGACAAAGTAATAGGCTATTAGCCCTATTGGGTTTATTGAGCTTATTGGGCTTATTAGCCTAATTGGACCAATTAGCCTTATTAGGCTTATTAGGCTAATAGAAATAATTAGGCTTATTAGCCTTAAATAGTACCTTATTAGATACTAACAAAACAGCAAAAAAAGCAACAGGCGTTTACAGAAGATGATGAATGTGATAGGTATTATCACTTACCATCGGCTGTAAACGCCTGTCTTATTAATTCTTTTACCGCTATTTATTAATTTTCAAAAGCCTCTGCCTCAGCAGCAGCGATAATAGCTTCGCGGTCAATAGACTTAGAATGAGAAATATCAGAGAGGTCAAAATCCTCATTGTTAGCCTTCTTTTCTTCCTCAACAGAGGAATCAGTTAGTTCTTCTTTCACTTCATCAGCAGCCGATGATTTCTCATCAAAGACCTCTGTTTGGAAAGGATTCTCATGTTTCTCAACCTTTGGTTCAGAACCTTCAATGAAGTTCATGTCCTGTGAAGTCTCAGGAACATTGAGCACTGGTTCTTCTTCCATCTTTGTACGGTTTGCTTTGGCGGCAAAAACCTCATCTATAAACTGGGGCTCACGACGCAAACGCTGGAGCGTAAGTTTGGAAGCCTCTTGCTGGCTTTCCTTCTTAGAATAACCGTGTCCCTCTCCACATGGAATACCCTCCATAATCACTTGGAAATGGAAAGTAGGACTACCCTGTTTATCCTTTTGGTTTTCAATCAGCTTGAACTCCATATTGACCTTATTTTTTTGGCTCCATTCGATGAGTTTTGACTTGAAGTTCACCTCCTTGTAAGCAACCTTATCAATATTGATAAGCTTCCCAAGGACTTGTTGCTTCATAAACTTCATACAAGCATTGTAGCCATGATCAAGATAGAGAGCGCCTACGAGTGCCTCAAAAGCATTACCACCTAAATAACTGTTATGCGAAGACGTCTGCCCGTTAGAGAGAATCAACTGTCCGATTCCCATCTCTTTTGCCAGGCGGTTTAGCGTATCGCGTTGTACTATCTTTGAACGAGTATTGGTCAGGAAACCTTCACGCTTGCCTGGGAAGTGCTCATAAACGATGTCACCGACAATGGCATCGAGAATAGCATCACCAAGAAACTCAAGGCGTTCATTGTTTACTGGCTTACCCTTTGCGTTACGACGCGCTACGCTCTTGTGCAAGAGTGCAGTCTTATAATAACTGATATCGTGAGGAATAATGCCGATAATTTGGTACAAAGACAAATAAAGCTCCTTCTCCTTGCGGAAAGGGAGCTTTATTCTATCAATTATATTATTCAGCATACTTCTTGAATACAACACAAGCATTGTGACCACCGAAACCGAAGGTGTTGCTCAGTGCAGCACGTACCTCACGTTTCTGTGCCTTGTTGAACGTAAAGTTCAAGTTGTAATCCAATTCAGGATCCTGATCATCTTCCTCATGGTTGATGGTTGGAGGAACAATATCTTCCTTCACTGACATAACACAAGCCAAAGCCTCTACAGCACCAGCTGCACCGAGGAGGTGACCTGTCATACTCTTTGTAGAAGAGATATTCAACTTGTAAGCAGCATCACCAAACAAAGCCTTGATAGCCTTTGCCTCTGAGATATCACCTACAGGAGTTGATGTACCGTGAACGTTGATATAGTCGATATCCTCTGGCTTCAAACCTGCATCCTCAAGTGCTGCCTTCATAACGAGCTTAGCACCAAGACCCTCTGGGTGAGAAGCAGTAATATGATGAGCGTCAGCTGACTCGCCTTCACCAACCATCTCTGCGTAAATCTTAGCACCACGAGCCTTTGCATGCTCCAACTCCTCAAGGATAAGACAACCAGCACCCTCACCCATTACGAAGCCATCGCGGCTTGCAGAGAATGGACGTGAAGCGTGTTCTGGATCATCATTGCGTGTAGAAAGTGCATGCATAGCATTGAAACCACCTACACCACAAGCACAAATAGCAGCCTCAGCACCACCACTAACGATAATATCAGCCTTACCAAGACGAATCTGGTTGAATGCTGCAGCCAAAGCGTTAGTTGAAGAAGCACAAGCAGATGTTGTTGTATAGTTAGGACCGTGGAATCCATACAGCATACTAATCTGTCCAGAAGCGATATCTGCAATCATCTTCGGAATGAAGAAAGGATTGAACTTAGGACCATTCTCTGGATGCTGTGCGTAATAACTCACCTCATCTTCGAATGTCTTGATACCACCAATACCTACACCGTAGATTACACCTACGCGGTTCTTGTCAACCTTCTCTAAGTCAAAGTTAGCGTCCTTAACACCCTGAATAGCACTAATCATAGCCAACTGAGTGTAGCGGTCGAGCTTACGAGCCTCCTTACGGTCAATGTAATCATTGATGTTAAGGTCTTTTACCTCACAAGCAAACTTCGTCTTGAACTGGGTTGTATCGAAATGTGTAATAGGAGCAGCACCACTCTTACCTGCCAGCATGTTCTGCCAAGTCTCCTCTGGAGTGTTACCCAATGGAGTAACGGCGCCAAGACCTGTTACAACTACTCTTTTTAATTCCATGCGTGAAATATAAATTAAAAAAGTAAAGTTAAAAAAAAAGCCAAGCAAAGGCATACGCTTTGCTTGGTACTTTTATCTTGAGTAAACCTTACTTAGCGTTCTCCTCGATGTAAGAGATAGCGTCGCCTACTGTAGAGATCTTCTCAGCCTTATCGTCTGGAATAGAAATACCGAACTCCTTCTCGAACTCCATGATGAGCTCTACTGTATCCAAAGAATCAGCACCGAGGTCGTTTGTGAAGCTTGCCTCTGGTTTTACCTCAGCTTCGTCAACACCAAGTTTCTCTACGATAATAGCCTTTACTTTTGATTCAATTTCTGACATAATTGTAAGTTTTAAAATGTTTAATATTGATTTCCAAATTCAAAATGCGCTGCAAAGGAACTGTTTTTTTTCCATGTGTGCAAGTTTTTTTATTAAAAATACACTATCTATTGCACAAACCATATAGCTTTGTGCATGTTTTTGGGCGTTTTTACACTTAATTGTACGATAAATCAAACAATTATATCAGATTATTCAAAACTTTATTTATGCCACTACGTGGAATTAAACTGATCTTATAAACTACTACACCTTATTATTATTAAGACGATAATACAACGATGTTGTTTATTGTCACTCATCATGCGTATTCTATCCAACATCGTAAAGCACTCTTAATTGCCTTTTACAGTTTAAGCATAGTTTGCTTTTTTCAAGCTTATAAAGTATCCGCACCATTGGTGTTAAGCGTTCGCACCATACGTGCTAAGCACCCGCACCATATGTGCTGAACCTCCATACGATGATTAAAAGGTTAATTATAACTCGTCCACAAATATGGAATTGAGGTGTACATAAATAAGGTTCTTCCGAAATATGGAGTGATAAACTAAAACGCTTATATAATAAGGCACACAGAGCTACGGAGAGGACGGAGATAAAGGCAATGTCACAGAGGTGTCGATGGCACAAAGAGCGACGGAGGTGTAGCGTACATATTTCTGATAACTCTTTTAGTATGAACGCTTTGTATATAAATTGCTAAAAGAAGTGGCAAACTATCTCCGTCGCTCCACGCACCGACGGTACCTCCGTGACTACCAGTGCTTGCTTTGATATCCCTCCGTACTCTCCGTCCCTCTGTGTGACATTCCGTCAGAGACCTAAGCTTAAGTGGAAAACCTTATCACTTCAAAATCCTGAAGATTCAAAAAATAAACGGAATTCAATCGTAAATAGTCAGTGCGGAAAAATAATTTTCCTGTCACTCCTGTCATCTTTTATAAACTTATAAACACTTAATTTACAAGTAGTTAATACTAATTGTTAAAATGACAGCAAACGAAATATAAACTTATCGTATAGATATGTGGCATATTCAGAGGAGCTTATAAGCGCATGAAATCCACTTAAAAAGGATATTTCTTATCGCATCTTATCTGTATTTGTGAGTTGATATAGACCACTACTCCTACATTGTAAAGACAGACAAGCTACTCAATAAGAAAATAAAATATGTTTAGGCGCTCATGACTGATTTGAGATTAAGCGATTAACAATGAAAAACAAGAGTTTTTATTTTGTCCTTTAAGGAATTTACTTTATATTTGCAGAATAAACAGAAAAATAAAAACCGAATGTCATTTACAAAACATTGTAACGAGATTTTCAATCAGGCAATCCGTGATTATCATATTACGGACAACGTAGATACGCCGATTAATAACCCTTACGACAGAGATTCCATTGAAAACCGTCTCTATCTGAAATGCTGGATTGACACAGTACAGTGGCACTTCGAGGACCTTATCCGCGACCCACATATCAACCCAGACGAAGGAATGAGTCTCAAGCATCGTATTGACCGCTCTAACCAGGACCGTACAGACCTTGTTGAGCAGATTGACTCGTATTTCCGTCAACTCTACTCTGACGTGACTCCACTCCCAGAAGCAACTATCAATACCGAGAGTCCAGCATGGGCAGTTGACCGTCTGTCTATCCTTGCATTGAAGATTTATCACATGAAGGAGCAGACTGAGCGCAAGGATGCTTCAGCTGAGCACATTAAGAAATGTAAGTCTAAGCTGAATATCCTCCTCGAACAACAGAAGGATCTCAGTCTTGCCATCGACCAATTACTCGATGACATTGAACATGGCCGTAAGTACATGAAGGTTTATCGTCAGATGAAGATGTACAACGACCCTGCTACCAATCCGATTCTTTACAACAAGAAATAAAATGATGCCCCTCCCACACTGCATAGGGAGGGGTGTAATTACTCGCTCAGAGTAAACATCAATGCGCTTTATTAGTTATTGAATAAGCATATCTTATTGCTTATCTTTATCAATAATAACCTTTTTCCTCTATTCTTTATCCTGCTTATTCATTTCTGTTAGCCTATGAAAACCCCACATATTCTTATCATCCGATTCTCTGCTATGGGCGACATTGCTATGACAGTTCCCATCGTTTATTCGTTTGCAAAGCAGTATCCAGATGTGAGAATAAGTGTGCTTTCTCGTCCTTTTGCACAGCCATTCTTTCAGCATTTGGCACCAAATGTCGACTTTATGGCTGCTGATTTGAAAGAAGAATATAAAGGTTTTGGAGGACTTAACGCACTTTACCGTCGGTTGGTAGCAAAGCAATTTACAGCTGTAGCCGATTTCCATAACGTACTCCGAACCCGTTTCCTTCGCTTACGTTTCCTTATCGATGGCAAATCTGTGGCACATATCAATAAGCATAAGCAAGGAAAGAAGCTACTCTGTCGGGAAGAAAATAAGGTTTTCATACAGCAGCCTACCTCTTTTCAAAACTATGCTGACGTACTCGAAGCATTAGGCTATCCTATTAAACCTGAATTTACGAGTATCTTCCTGGCTGAAGGTGGAGACTTACAGCTTCTCCCTAATATAATAGGTGTAAAGCAACCAGCGGAACGATGGATAGGTATAGCACCATTTGCAGCCCATGCAGGTAAGATGTATCCACAGGAAAAGATGGAACTTGTGATTCGCAAACTAACTGAAACACACCCTTCTTGGCGTATCTTCCTCTTCGGTGGTGGTAAACAAGAAATAGAAGTATTGAACCAATGGGCAGCACAGTATCCACAATGTCTTTGCGTTGCTAACGTCCTTAAAGGACTCGAAAAGGAACTCATCCTTATGAGTCATCTCGACACTATGGTTTCAATGGATAGTGCTAACATGCACCTTGCTTCCCTCACTGGTACACGTGTGGTAAGTGTATGGGGTGCAACCCATCCTTATTGTGGCTTTATGGGTTGGCAACAGAAGGAAGAAGATGCTGTTCAAATCAATACACTCTCTTGTCGTCCCTGTTCTGTCTTTGGTAACAAACCCTGCCATCGGGGTGACTTCGCTTGTATGAATAATATTCTTCCAGAAGAGATTATTCAGCGTATTGAAGAGGGATTGCTATAGGAATAGAATATAGAAAGATTTTAAAGAATAAAGATATAAGACTTCAACCCAAATCGATTATTAGAGCCTAAACATATTTTGTTTTATTATCGAGCAGATTGTTTGGCTTTGAAACGCAGGCGTAGCGGGCTACGTCAAGTTACAAAGACGGACAAGATGTCGATAAGAAAATAAAAGATGTTAGGAAACAATACCATAGTAATAAAAACTATACTTTTGTGGTCTAATGACTGATTTGGGTTTAACATCATAAAAGTATGAAACAAACTGCACTCTTCTTCGTCTTTCTTCTTACTCTCCTATCCTCCTGTTGTAATAAGACTTGTAAAAAATCAACAGACAATAATCCATTAGACAGTCTTGTTCTTGTTGACACCACAGAGATGAAATCAGCCTTTTTGGGATGTATTCATCGTTTTATTAAGCAATATCCTAAGGATAGTACGTTTATTCTTAAATGTGGATATGGATATGAAGACCACGGTGTTTATACAAATGGTGTCTATATCAACAGTGACGTTTTTGTTATCCAACCAGCTTATTACGATATGTTTACGGGTGGAGAATGGTCTGTTGATGATATGTATCCTTCACATTATTTTAAGGTTGACAACCGCATCGTCTTCCTCTGCTCACGTTCAGATTCCTTTATGAAGCAGGAGAAATACCGGAAAGCCTACCATCAGATAGTGTCTGATAGACTACGTGTACGCTATGATGATTTAGCTTTTATCCTTGTTGAACACAAAGACAATAAGGCTACATTGCTGTCAAGTAAAGAAATGAGAAAGCGAAAGATTAGTCCTATCAGTGGTTTTAGAACAGTTGTCAAGTTCGAAGCTCCAAAGCTTACGGATGAGTCATCAGATGACGAATAAGCTTATCAAGCAGAAGGGCAAGGCGATTTTTATTTGATAAAGAGATAAACTATAATTTTAGATAGCGAAATAAATGCTTTTTGTAAGCTGTAAGTAGAGATTTTGAACAGCTAAAAGTATTTCAATTTTAAACAAAAAGAACACTTTATTCTTTTCTATTTTGGAAAACAATTAAAAGTAAATTTGTTCTCAAAATATTCCGTTTTGGATAACTATCATCTCACTTTTTTTTCTTAACTTTGTCCATACAAAAACCCGCTAAAAGGCGTAAGTTACTAATAATATGTTACTTATACGTAAATAAGTAAGTCTCAATAGCGAATTGAAGTAGTACAAAATAGAAAACTTTATAAAAGAAGTAATGAATATAACAAAACGTAATGGAGAAGTAGAAGTCTATAATAACGAAAAGATTTCAATAGCCATTAAAAAGAGTTTTATAAGCACCGGAAAGGATATTTCAGACAGTGAGATAGCCGGAATGGTAAGCGAAGTAGAGCAGTTCATTAAAGAGAACCCTGAACTGCGCACTGTGGAGGATATCCAGAACCGTGTAGAGAAGTGTCTTATGGCACATGGTCATTACGATGAAGCGAAGAATTATATTCTCTTCCGCTATCAGCGTAATGAGCAGCGACAAGCTATTAATTACATTGTGTGGACTGCTGACGATCGTGAGTTGGCTGATGTATTGCACAGTGTAGCACGAGAATACCGCGAGCGTTCTTATAGTATGGTGACTCTTCAGGAGAAGTTCTCAAGTTTCACTAAGCCTGGTATGTCACAGAAAGATTCAATTGATGCACTTATCAAGGCTGCTGTAGAATTGACAACACCAGAGGCTCCAGCATGGGAGATGATTTCAGCACGTATTCTTTCTTATCGTTCTGAGAAGAAAATCACCCGTTTGGAGGAAGAGTTGGGACTCAAGACCTTCTATCGTAAGGTTAAATATATGACCGAAGAAGGACTTTATGGTGATTATATTCTTCAGAATTATAGCGAAGAAGAAATCAATGAGGCTGCTACCTTCATTGATCCTGAACGTAATAAACTCCTTAATTATTCAGGTCTTGATCTACTTCTAAAGCGTTATGTTATAAAGAATTACTCTGGTAAAGTGATTGAGCGTGTACAAGAAATGTTCCTTGGTATTGCACTTCATCTTGCTATGCCAGAGAAGGAAGACCGTCTTATGTGGGTACGTCGCATCTATGACTTGCTTAGTAAGTTGGAAGTAACGATGGCCACCCCTACCCTCTCTAACTCTCGTAAGCCAAGTCATCAGCTTTCAAGTTGCTTCATTGACACCGTACCAGACAGTTTGGATGGTATCTATCGTAGCTTGGACAACTTCTCACAGGTGAGCAAGTTTGGTGGTGGTATGGGTATGTACTTCGGTAAAGTACGTGCTACAGGTGGTAATATCCGTGGTTTCAAGGGCGTAGCAGGTGGTGTAATCCGTTGGATGCGACTTGTTAATGACACTGCTGTAGCTGTTGATCAGTTGGGTATGCGCCAAGGTGCTGTAGCCGTTTACTTAGATGTATGGCACAAAGACTTACCTGAATTCCTACAACTTCGTACCAACAACGGTGACGATCGTATGAAGGCACACGATATTTTCCCAGCTATTTGCTATCCTGATCTTTTTTGGAAGATGGCAGAGGAAGACATGAATCAGAACTGGTCGCTCTTCTGTCCTAATGAGATTATGCGTATCAAGGGTTATTGTCTTGAGGATTGTTATGGCGAAGAGTGGGAACGTAAGTACCTTGATTGTGTGAATGATCAGCGTCTTTCACGTCGTGTTATTAGCATTAAGGATATTGTTAGATTGGTTCTTCGTTCTGCTGTTGAGACTGGAACACCATTTACATTCAACCGTGACACAGTGAACAGAGCTAATCCTAACGCTCATAAGGGTATGATTTACTGCTCTAATCTCTGTACTGAGATTGCTCAGAACATGGCTCCTATTGAGACAGTATCTAAGGAAGTAGAGACAAAGGATGGTGATACTGTTGTTGTAACAACTACTCGTCCGGGTGAGTTTGTCGTATGTAACTTGGCAAGTTTGTCACTTGGTAGACTTCCATTGGAGGACGAAGAGAAGATGAAAGAAAAGGTTGCAACTGTTGTTCGCGCACTTGACAATGTTATCAACCTTAACTTCTATCCTGTTCCTTATGCACAGCTTACCAACCAGCGTTATCGTTCTATTGGTTTGGGTATTAGTGGTTATCACCATGCTCTTGCTAAGCGTCGCATTAAGTGGGAGAGTGAAGAGCATTTGGAGTTTATGGATAAGGTGTTCGAGACAATCAACCGAGCAGCTATCCTTGCCAGTTCAAACCTTGCTAAGGAAAAGGGAAGCTATCAATTCTTTGAGGGAAGTGACTGGCAAACAGGTATCTACTTTGATAAGCGTGGTTATGACAGTGCTGAATGGCAGGATGTCCGTAAGACAGTTGCCTTGCAGGGTATGCGTAATGCTTATCTTCTTGCAGTCGCACCAACCAGCAGTACAAGTATTATTGCAGGTACAACAGCCGGCTTAGACCCAATCATGAAGCGTTTCTTCTTAGAAGAGAAGAAGGGAAGTATGCTTCCACGTGTTGCTCCAGAGCTTTCAGATGAGACCTACTGGATGTATAAGAGTGCTTATCTTATCAACCAAAAATGGAGTGTTCGTGCTTCTGGTGTGCGTCAGCGTCATATTGATCAGGCACAGAGTATGAACCTCTATATCACCAATGACTTCACAATGCGCCAGATACTCGACCTTTACTTACTTGCTTGGAAAGAGGGTGTTAAGACTATCTACTATGTGCGTAGTAAGTCATTAGAGGTGGAAGAGTGTGAGAGCTGCTCATCATAATTCACAATTCATAATTCATAATTATGATTACTTTCTTTGTTGAATATTAGAATAATAACAGAGTTTAGTAAACTTATAAATGGGTCAAATAACCCAATTAATATAAAGTTTACATCACTAATCATAATTATGAATTATGAATTGTGAATTATGAATTAATACAATTAATGGATTTAATATATAAGAAATAATGGACAATCAATTAAAACGTAATACCTTATTCAATCCTTCAGGTGATATTGACTTGCGCTTGAGACGAATGATTGGTGGCAATACTACTAATTTGAATGACTTCAATAATATGAAGTATTCATGGGTAAGTGACTGGTACAGACAGGCAATGAATAACTTCTGGATTCCAGAAGAAATCAATCTTTCACAAGACTTTAAGGACTATCCACGTCTTGAAAAGGCTGAACGTACAGCCTACGATAAGATTCTGAGCTTTCTTGTTTTCCTTGATTCGCTTCAGAGCAATAACCTCCCAACCCTTAGTGAGTATATCACTGCAAACGAGGTAAACCTCTGTCTGCATATTCAGGCATTCCAAGAGTGTATCCATAGTCAGAGTTATAGCTACATGCTCGACACTATCTGTAGTCCTGAAGAGCGTAACGACATTCTTTATCAGTGGAAGACCGATGAGCACCTCTTGAACCGTAATAAGTTTATTGGTGACTGTTACAATGAGTTCCATGAGAAAAGAGATAAGTTCAGCTTGATGAAAACACTCATTGCTAACTTCATCCTTGAAGGTATTTACTTCTATAGCGGATTTATGTTCTTCTATAATCTCAGCCGAAATGGTAAGATGTCGGGTTCTGCACAGGAGATTCGCTATATCAACCGAGATGAGAATACGCATCTATGGTTATTCCGTAGCATTATTCTTGAGCTGAAGAAAGAGGAGCCTGATATGTTTACTCCAGAGAAGATAAAGGTTTATGAGGATATGATGCGTGAGGGTGTACGTCAGGAGATAGCATGGGGTCAATACGTTATCGGTAACGATGTGCAGGGTCTTAACGCTCAGATGGTATCTGACTATATCCGTTATTTGGGTAATCTTCGCTGGTCTGGACTTGGCTTCGGTTTCCTCTATGACGACAACCAAAAAGAACCAGAGAACATGAAGTGGGTAGGTCAGTACTCTAATGCTAACATGGTAAAGACCGACTTCTTCGAAGCTAAGAGTACTGCTTACGCCAAGAGTACTGCATTAATTGATGACTTGTAAGTCTTAATTCATTATTAATTCAGAATTCATAATTCACAATTCATAATTATGATTACCTATTTTGGCTGTTATGAAAGGGAAAATCCTAAGCATAACATTAGCAATAATGAGTAATCTTAATGCATAATTTATAATTCACAATTCATAATTATGATTACTTATTTTGGGTGTTATGAAGGGAAAATCCTAAACATAACATTAGCAATAAAGAGTAATCTTGATTCTGAATTGTGAATTTCTTTTTATCCAAAGTACGAACTATAACCATGAAAGACATCAACTATATTCTCTTTACTTTTAGTATTTTGCCTCTTTAATAATAATAAGTTGCTTTACAATTACCAATATATTACAACGTAATTAACACATAACACCATTAGTGTTAACCCTTAGCACACTATGTGCGGAGCATCAGCACAACGCTTAAAGATGGCATATAGACTGATTAGAGCTATTATAATACATCGTAGAACACAAATGATTCCTTTATAAGGGAATATTTACTAAACAATACTTATACAGATATTGAACTAATAACTGTTGATAACTCTGTGGAAAACTATGTTGATAACTATTTTATAACTCTGTGGATATCCACACAAGAACAGAAGAAGAAGCTTCTATGTGGATATCCACAAGGTTATTAATGCAGTTTTATAGAAGTTTTACACAACTTTCATATCAAAAAAGATATAAACTTATTATCTTTGCATCAATTGTGGATAATGTGGATAACTCAGTATAGTACCTGAATATCAAACTCTAAATATGAGAATAACTTGTTAATAAGATAACCTCTAAGTTTGATAACTATTCTGGCAAGAAAATGGCTGAAAAGTTCTGCACTAATCCACAGCCTATCATACTAAAACATTCTTTTTTCTTTTAAAAGAGAAATAAAGAATAATATTAAAGTTGAACGGATAAAACGGAGAATATGAAAAAGTTGAAGATTTATATAGTTTGTCTCTTTGCGATGATTGCCGTCAGTGCCACCGCACAGTGTACATTCCGTAACACGGCGTTTAGCAGTGGAGAGTACCTTACCTACAACCTTTATTATAACTGGAAGTTTATTTGGGTAAAGGCAGGTACAGCTTCTTGGTACACGGTTTCCTCTACTTATAAGGGTATTCCGGCTTATCGTGCTTCGTTGACGACACGTGGTAATGGTAAACTTGACGACTACTTTGTATTGCGTGACACATTACTTACTTATAATTCAAAGCAGATGGAGCCACTCTACTTCCGTAAGGGAGCAAGGGAAGGAAAGCGATATACGGTAGATGAGATATTCTATACTTATCCAAATGGTAGATGTAAGCTACGCCAGCACAGAATCAATAACGAGGGAAAACATCAATGGATGGAGAATACATACGATGATTGTTGTTTCGATATGATGAGTATCTTCCTTCGTGCACGTAGTTTTAATCCAGAGAACTGGAAGAAAGGTGAGGTAGTGAAGTTCCCTATCGTAGATGGAAATAGCCGCCATGCCGCTCGTATCGTTTATGGTGGTAAGGAGAATATCAAGGCTGACAATAATCATAAGTATCGTTGTTTGCGTCTCACCTATTATGAATATGAGGATGATAAGTGGCGCGAAATAGCTAATTTCTATGTAACAGACGACAGCAACCATATCCCTGTTCGTCTTGATATGAGTTTGAAGTTCGGATCAGCTAAGGCCTTCCTTGTTTCTATGAAGGGTATCAATAGTCCGATTACATCAGAGATAAAATAGCAAAAAGTCAGGTAAGTTCTTATCTTATATATAAAGAATAAAGGCTTATAACGTACGATATAAAAGTATTCCTTATACTTATAGGGGTATAACGTTACACAGGCGTTATGCCCCTATAATCGTATGATAGAGATGAGATTGACTTCATATGTATTCCACCTTATTTCCACTTCTTCTCGCTTATATCGAATTAATTATGTAATTTTGCAGAAAATAAGCAGCATACGATAAAGAGAAAGGAAACTTCCTTTGCGCTCGTTAGCTTTATTTTTGTACAAAAGAAATAAACGTTTATTTAAGATATGGCATTAAAATGTGGTATAGTAG
>ERZ772779.330-NODE-330-length-23162-cov-3.287618_pt1 | contig 23162 bp, 15 predicted proteins | sample MGYA00511360_ERZ772779 | MGnify/ENA primary metagenome ERZ772779 (study PRJEB29015, sample SAMEA2738112) | human oral metagenome | biome: human oral; feature: human-associated habitat; material: saliva | place: China | collected 2231 ...
TATTTTCTCCCTCTCACCGTTGGTGCGGTGAGAGGGAATTTATCCTAAAAACTTGCCATGTCGCGCTCCTTACAAATCAACTGGTGGCTCGAATTTCAGGACTACCTGATCATCACATTCGGCTTGCTCTGCTATGCCGTGGGCTTCACTTGCTTTCTCATGCCACACGAGATCACGCCGGGCGGCACCACCGGACTGGGCGCCGTGATTTTCTACGCCACGGGCTGGTGGAAAGTGCAATACACCTTCTTTCTGGCCAATGCGGTGCTACTCTCCATGGCGCTCTATGTACTTTCGTGGCGTTTCTGCCTGAAAACCATCTATGCTGTGGCAACGCTCACGGCACTGCTCTCGCTGGTGGAATGGGTCATGCAATACCTTTGGGCCACGAACCCCGAACTGTTTCCGGCGGGCTACAACGCGCACGTCAAACTCCCCATCGTGACGGACAATGCTTTTATGAGTGCCGTGTTTGGCGCGGGATTCATCGGCATCGGCATGGGGCTGGTGTTCCTCCGCAACGGATCGACGGGCGGAACGGATGTGATTGCGGCCATGATCAACAAGCACCGCAATGTGTCGCTCGGCACGATGATCATGCTCTGCGACGTGGGCATCATCACCTCCTCCCTCTTCCTGCCACACAGTAACTTGCAAACGTTGCTCTACGGCTACACCACGCTGATTTGCAGTACGATGATCATCGATTATGTGGTGAACAGCGGTCGGCAGTCGGTGCAATTTCTCATCTTCTCCGACAAGTACGATGAAATAGCATCGGGCATCAACAGTTTGCACCGCGGCGTGACGGTGCTCAACGGCCAAGGTTGGTACACCAAGCAGGAGCGGAAGGTGCTGATCGTGCTCGCCAAACGCCGAGAAGCCAACACGATTTTCAGAATCATCCTCTCTATCGACCCCAATGCCTTCGTCAGTCAGACGCGAGCCACTGGTGTTTTCGGCTACGGATTCGACCGCATCAAACTGCGGGCCAATGCCAACAGAGATCGCGCCGAAATAGAGAAAATGAAGGCCAAGGTGGCCAGTGACCAAGCTGCCAGCACGGCCGGACGCAACAAATAATAACGACTCCCCCCCTAACAATGAAACAACGTCTCGTCATTGCGACCAACAATGCCCACAAACTCGAAGAAATCACAGCCGTGGTGGGCGACAAATTCGAAATCGTTTCGCTAGCCGACATCGACTGTCACGAAGACATTCCCGAAACAGCCGACACGCTCGAGGGCAATGCGTTGCTCAAAGCACGCTTTGTGCACGAACGATACGGGCTCGATGTCTTTGCCGACGACACCGGTTTGGAAGTTGATGCGCTCGGCGGACAACCGGGGGTACACACTGCACGCTATGCCTACCCCGATCGCAACGACAATGAGGCGAACGTTGACAAATTGCTGCATGAATTACAAGGTGCCACGGACCGCGAGGCGCATTTCCGCACCGTCATTGCGCTGATTATCGGGGGGAAAGAGCACCTCTTTGAAGGGCGTGTAGACGGACACATCACCGAAACGCGTCGCGGCACCGAAGGGTTCGGCTACGACCCTGTATTTTCGCCTGAGGACACGGGGAAAACCTTTGCGGAATTGGGTATCGAGGTGAAAAATCGCCTATCGCACCGAGCACGTGCCGTACAAAAGTTGTGCGCTTTCCTCGAACAACTCGATCCTCACTGATTTCACCCTCCCACTTATGAAAAAGTGCTTTGCTCTCCTCCTCATGGGGCTGCTGTTTGTCGGCTCGCCGACCGCGCAGGCCGCTCTCCCCGACCGCTGGACGCCCCATCTGGCCTACCATGACGGCACGGCCTGTGCCACAACGGGATCCTATCTCTATGCATTGATGGGCGAGAACCTGCTCATTTACGACACCGAAAATGATGCCGTCGCCTTTGTGGATCGCGTCAGCGCAGGTTTGTCGGATAAACAGATTCTACACATTGGTTACTCCGCAACTCGGGGCTGGTTGGTGCTGCTTTATCGCAACGGCAACATCGATCTCTACCGTCCGCGCGACGGGCAATTGGTGAACCTCCGCGCGATCAAACAGGCCACGACCGAAAATTTGACGGTAAACCAATTGCGGGTGCAGGGAGACGACGCTTTCGTCACCACCAACAAGGGGTTTGTGTGGATCGATCTCGCCCGCGCGGAGATCAAAGGGCATTTCCCCATGGCGGCCTGCAATGACGTGGCCCGAGTGGGCAACCGGCTGGCCGTGGCCACCGATCAGGGTTTGAAATCGATCGGAGTGCAACAGAATTTCTCAGACCCTTCGCTCTGGAGCAACATTTTTGCGCATCCGGTGAAGCAACTTGCCGCCACTACGCGCGCGCTCTACCTCAATGTGCCCGGCGGTCAACCGGGATTTGTGGGTACGTGGCGCATTGCGGCGGACTTGGTGGAGAAAGCGGGGACGAACGACTTCGCACGCGTCGATTTGCTCGCCCTCGACCGCCTGAGCACGGGCATCGACGGGAAGACGTTCGGCTACAACGACCGTACGCTGCTGCAATTCGACGACGACACGGCGACGCCCACGGCGGCGACTCTGCAAAGCGGCATCCACTGGTTGGAAAGCGACGGGAAAGGCGGCTTCTGGATCGGACGCGACGGCGAGGGATTCGCACGCGTGCCGCTCAACGGAACGACCTTCGATTTCACAACGGCCACAGCGCACGTCGGCGGCTACGGGCCGCGGTATGATAGAGGGTATTTCATGCGGCAAAGCGGCAATCGGCTCCTCATCGCCTGCGGGCGCCTCGATCCCTACGACCGTGTCGACACGCCGCAAATGACGATGATCTACGAATCGGGGCGATGGACGTTTTTCGAAACGCCCACCGAGGAGAAAGGTTTCGTGCGCGCACCGTTTGAGAATGCCACTTCCGTGGCGCAATCTCCCAACGACGAAAATCGTTTCGTCGTGACCACGGGGAGAACGGGCATTTATCTTTACGACAAGACAAGCCCCACACAACAATACACGTACAATAATTCTCCGCTGGTCTCGGCGGTGAAAAATGGTTCTCCCGCAGCGGCGTCGTATGTGCGCACCGACGGGGCCATCTTTGATCGCGCGGGCAACTTGTTTGTGCTGAACAATAGTGCAGACACCGCCATTTGGGTGCTACGGCCGGACGGAAAATGGAAAGGGCTGTACCAAAAAGAACTGGACAACGCACCGACACTGGAGAAAACCATGATCGATCGCGACGGTCACCTGTGGGTGACCTCGCGCCGCACCGTGTCGAACCACAACGGGGGCTTCCTTTGTCTGGACTATAACGGCACCATCGACAACACCGACGATGATGTGTCGCGCTATCGCACCACCTTTCTCAATCAAGACGGCACGCCTTGCTCGTTCTCGCAGGGGCTGTGTTTCGCACAAGACCGTGACGGGGCGATATGGCTCGGCACCAACGAAGGCGTCTTCGTGGTCGACGACCCGAAAACCTGGTTTGACAACGATTTTCACGTCACGCAAATCAAGGTGCCCCGCAACGACGGCACCGACTATGCCGACTATCTGCTCGCGGGCGTTCCCATCACGGCCATTGCCGTGGACGGTGCCAACCGCAAGTGGGTCGGCACGCAGGGCGACGGCGTCTATCTCCTCTCAGCCGACGGGGTGAAGACCATCCACCACTTCAAAACGAACAACTCTCCGCTGTTTTCCGACAATATCTGGAGCATCGCTTGTCACCCCACGAATGGGAGCGTGATGATTTCGACCGACGTGGGGATGCTCTCTTATGAAAGTGATGCGTCGGAGCCGAATGAACAGCTCAATCGGAGCCAACTTCGGGTGTACCCCAACCCGTTTCGTCCCACGATGCAACGCCAAGTGACCCTCGACGGCCTGACAGCCGATGCCGATGTGCGCGTGACCACGACCTCAGGCGCGCTGGTCTTTGCCGGTCGCAGCCATGGCGGCATGTTCCGCTGGGATGGGCGCGACAGTCGTGGGGTGATGGTGGCTTCGGGTGTATATTATTTCCACATTTCCACGGCCGACGGATCGAAAGGTGCCACCGCCAAAGTGGCCGTGGTGCGTTGACCGGCTCGACGCACAGGGCATTTTCGTCTGTCGGCAGGAGCAAAACACTCCATTTTCATCACATTGCGGCAAAAAAAGCACGTTTTATTTGCGCACCAAACCAACTTACAATATATTTGCACCTACAAGGGAACTATCTCCTTAGCACTATAATTCTAAGACACGATAATATGAATAAAACTGAACTCGTCAATGCAGTGGCTAAGCAGGCCAACTTGACTCAAGATCAAGCCAAGGCAGCTGTCAATGCCACCCTCGATTCGATCGCAGACGCCATCAAGGCAGAAGATAAGGTTACACTTCTCGGATTCGGCACCTTCTCTATCAGCGAACGTGCTGAGCGCAAGGGTATCAATCCCGCCACCAAGCAAGAAATCACCATCCCCGCTAAGAAAGTGGTGAAGTTCAAGCCCGGTGCACAGCTCGAAGTGAAATAACCGCGAGTCCAACACACAAAACGTCCCGCCCTCCAATGGAGAGCGGGACGTTTTATTTTTGCCCGACCGATGATTCATCGGTCTGATCGTTCATCGTACGATCTTTTGGCGGAAGCCGTCGGACGTTTCGAGCAAGAAGAGGCCACGCATGGGGCCGAACTCGAAGCGGAGAGGGGCACCGGTGGAGACCACGCTGCGCAGCGTTCGTCCTTCGAGGGTGTACAAGCGGACGCGAACTCCGCGCTGCACGCCACACAACAACAAGTGCGAGCCGCTCCACTCCACATACGGGCGAGTGCTTGCGGACTGAGTGGACAAAGCCGTGGGGACGACCACCGTCACTCGGCATTCGGCCTTCGCACCGCTGCCGTCGAGTGCCAAAGCGGTGATGGTCACTTCGCCTTTTTGCAGCGCTTTGAAACTTCCGCCGCCCAACATATCCACGATGCCCGGCTCACTCAATTGCCAAGTCAACTGCTGAGCGGCCGTGGCCGGCAAGACTTTGGCTGCGAGGTTGAAGATGTCGTCCACATGTACCTTGATTTGCGTCGAATCCAGCACCACTTGTGCGGCTTTCGGCACATTGGGCACGACGGGTTCGGCGGGCGTAGGCGGAACGACGGGTTGAACCGGCTGGTCCGGCGTCGGCGTGTCGTCATTCTTCACCACCATCAACTGCGCGCGGGGCGAATCGTTCGTCCAGATCTCGCGACGGCCGTTGCCGTCTTCGATTTCCACGTGCACTTCATAGCGGCAGCCGGGCTTCAGGCGCGAGACGTCGATCTTGGCCGCCGTCTTTTGTTCCGGATTGTGTACGAAGGGCTGCAAACTCACGTTGCGTGCCACACCGGCATCGACAGATTCGCCCGTTTCGGGGCAGACCAAACGATAGAACACGCGTCCCCAATAGGCTTTCCGCTGGTCGCCGCGCACTTCCGTGTGGATGCGCATCGACAGATCGCGGTCTTTGTCGACATCAAAGATTTGTTGGTTCACTTCTTTGCCCCCGATCAGGTAATCGACATTGCGCACAAAAATGCGCAGATCGGGATACGGCAACACTTCGATCTCAAAATCTCGATCGGCACTGAGCTGAATGAGTTGTTTCTCCTTCGTGTTGGTCGTTTCCAACACCAACTTCAGTTTGTAGCGGCCGGGCTTCATCTCGTGATTCCCCGTGTTGTCCGAATAGTTCGTGGGGAAATCCACCGCAACTTGCGTGTCGGCCAAGCGGCGGAAGGAGACAATGCTGCTCGGGCGGAAAGGCGCTACGTATTCTGCGCCGCCGTTCACCGGCGTGAAGGTCATTTTCAGGTTGCCGTGCATCTCATCGACATTCGGATTGCGCACGGTGAAGGTCAACAGTGCCGGATCGCCCGAACCCGCATAGGCCGGGAAAAGCAATTCGGGGTCGCGGCAAACGCTCAGCGCGCCACCGACGATTTCGTCTTCCACAGTCAGCTTGCCGTCCGCCACGCTCAATTTCATGCGGTTGCCATATCTGATCGGATACCACGGCTTGAAGGTGTCGGGGTTGCGCGCCACGAGTTCGCGGCACACCGGTACCAACAGATAATGGCCGTCGGGCACATCGGAAAGATCGATATCACCCATCTCCAAGTTCCACGTGGTGAAAATACTACTCCACAACGTGTTGTCGTAGCGGAACGGGACCAGCTTCACGGTGCGCCCTTCGGCATCATTCACCGCAAAACCCACCTGACCGCTGAAGCGGCCGAACTCGCCGTTGATGGAATTGTAAGAACCCGCCGTGATCTTGGCGGCGAAACGCGTGGTGCGCTGTCCCTCGCGCGGCTCAAATTCGAACGCCGTGTTCTTGCGTGCGCCGAGCACACGCAACGGCGTGGGGAAATCAGGGTACTTGCCGTTTTTCGGGTGCGCCATCAGCGCCACTTGGTTCTCCCAAAACTGCCCATTGCCCATGAACGGGCCGGGAAGCGGCGTGGTGATGGTGTTGATGTCGTAATAACCGTCGCCCTGTCCGTCCCAACCGAAGTTGGCATGCACGAAACCGCGGCGATCGTAGCCGTCATAGACAAAAGCATGCACACCGCCGCACATCATCACGGGGTATCCGTCGGAGATTTCCTGCATGATGGCTTCGCGAAACTCGTCGGCTTTCATGCGGTCGCGGTGCAAAAGCCGCGTGGTGTAGCCGAAATCGTTTTGCAACGCGTCGAGGGTGTATTCGATGTTCGACGGACTCGCCTGCGTGCCGAAGGTGATGCGAATCGCCTTGCCCACATCCAACAACAAACGGCCGACGGCGGCCGCCGCACGCGTGGAGTTCATCTGCTCGCGCGTGCCCTTCATCAAATCCCAGAGATAGGTGGGCGAAGTGTCGGCTTCGTCGCCTTCCGAACGCACATAGAGCGGCGGGCGTTGGAGCGGCCATTTGTAGAAATAGAGGAACTGCGCCGCGGCTGTGGCCACACATCCGGTGTAGGTGGGTTTCCCGCCCACACGAGGTGTCTTGCTGTTGTAGGGATAGCTCTGCCCCCACTGTGCATCGATGAGCGGTTCGACATAGCGACGCAAATTCTTGGGCGCAGTTGCGGCCGGCGCTTGTCCGGCACGCACCTGTCGCACCGTTTCGGTGTATTGCTGCAACAAAGCGTGCACTTGCGGCGGGAGCGATGCGGCATTGCCGGTCGTCAGGCGGCCGTAGCCCACCACTTCGTTCAGGCGGCTTTCGCCCGACACGATGACAAAGCGCTGTTCGTCCTTACCGACGAAAAGATGATAGGCCGGGGCTTCGCCGTCCACGGCACCGCGCACCGCGGGCGCCGCAATGGGCACGGGGTGGCTCAGATAGTGGCGCGCAACGGCGGCCGCTTGCCGGCGATCGACCGGATCGGCCTGCGCCGTGTTCGCCCCTATGCTGAAGGCGGCCGCGGCGAGCGCGAGAATAAAGGTTGGTTTAAACATATGTCAGAGAAATTGATGCGTAAGAATGAGCAGGAGCGGCGGTCAGCCCACAACGTTGAAACGTCGGTTGCCGACGACGACAATCCACAAGGGAGAACGACCGACGCGAAGGCGCGTGACGCCCCCTTGCGTGCGGGCGACGGCTTTCCGGCGGCCGGCCAGATCGAAGACTTCCACACGACGGCCGGCTGGCGCTCCCTCTACGACGAGCACATCGCCCTCGCGGCGCACCGTCGTCACCCTGGCCGGGCGGTCCACCGCCGTGGGTGCAGGCACACGCACCACACAGCGTGCCACAACGGCGTGGGCATCGTCGGCATGCACCGTGATGGTCGTTTCGCCGGCGCGGACGGCGCGGAATTGTCCGGCGGCCACCATGGTCACCACACTCGTGTCGGCCACTTCCCACACCAGGCGGCTCTTCGCCTCAGCGGGCAACAGTTGGGGATGCAGCGTGAAGACGCTGTCGACGTGCGGTTTCACCGAGTCAGGCAGCACAATTTGTTGCACATCGGGCACCGGCGCGGGATCGACCGGGAAAGGTTGCAACTGATCGCCCACGGGACAGCGCTCGGCATTGACGATTTCGCGCGTTTGGGGGTCGATGAGCAGCGCCACCACGTGCATGTTGCGGTTTTGCTTCACGTAGCGATAGCCTTTGCTCTGCCCCAAATTGCCGAAACGATGGCTGTGTTCGTAGAGGGTGTCGAGTTGCATGCGCTCGGGCAGGCTGCCGGCGAGGCCTTGCCGCACGCCGGCGGCCGAAAGCACCACATCATTGTAGCTCAACCCGCGCATCTCGCCCGTGCCGTGGTAGAAGATTTGCATTTCGGGCACACTCTTTTCCCAAATCGGATCGCCCGATTCGATATTGTTCTGCACGAACGACGGATGTTTCAGGCTGTCGGCCGTCAGCACATAGGCCAACCGATATTTGTTTTTCGCCACCGGGCAACGATAAACGGTGGCACTGCGCACGTCCACGTTTTTGCGGTCGGCACTCCAGGCAGCTTGTACCAGGAGCTGCACGGCGCTTTGCGCACCGGAGGCTTGTTGCACGTCGGTGAGCAGACCAAACGGCTGCTCGTCGGTGCCGCTGTTGCCGAAATAGGGGGGCACGTTGTGACTGCCGTTGAGCACGATTTTGGGGCGGCCGGGAAAGAGGCGAAACACCTCGTAATAATCGCCCGTGCCCAAAGCGTCGCCATCGTGCGCCGCCAGTCCGATGTAACGGTCGGCCGCCACGTGGTTCAAATGTTCCAACGAGGCGATGCCGCGCGGGCAGTTTTGGCACCACATTGCGGTGAGGTCTTCTACCACGGCCTTGCGAAAAACGGGACGCGTGAGGGTGTAGCGCTGACTTCCGCTCGTGGGGAAGGAGTTGCGGTTGGGTTTGCCGTTGACAGTCAAGATGGTGACGCTGAAATCATCGACGCCGGGGTGTGCGGCCGGCGGAACTTCGATGGTCATTTGGGCTGCTTCGTCGTAGGTCAACGGCTTTTTCAGTTCCAAGATGCGCTCTTGGCCGGTGACACCGTCGATGGTGAGTGCGTAACCCACGCGATCGACGACGCTCTTCCGGTCCCAACTGTTGAGCAGCACGCGGGCTTGCCCCTGCTGACCGGGAGCTACGTAGACCTTATTGGCCACACTGCAACTCACATTCTGTGCAGAGAGTTGAGTAACAAAGGAATAGAACAAAGCCGCCACCACGAAAAGGCATCGCGACGGGAAGTGAGAGTGGAAAACGTTTTGCATTTTGGTTTTATAGCGGAGGTATTAAAAGGACTGCTCCTGCAAAGTTACGATTTAATGCCACATTGCGGCCGTAAACGGGGAGTTTTATTTCCCAATGCCCCACTATGGTGACCAACCCACGGATGGCGATGGGCAAACGGGGGACTTTCGAAAAAAACATGGGGGCTTTTGCCCGAAACAAGGGAAGAAATGGGAGAAACTTCGCAGCAATCTATGAATTTCCACGCCACGGGGCTTCGGTACATTAAGCGAACATGGTTATTTACTGTACACGGATTTATAGTTTTCGACAGTTTGAGCAACAAAACATGTAGGTAAAAAACACCGACAAGAGCATTTGTCACGACGCTCTCAAATACTGGTGAGGAGAATCCCCCAATGCACACGTCAACACCTCATATTCCCCTCATTATCAACAAACAACATGCACCCCCCGAGGCTTTCTGCAAACACCGGCACTTTTGCCTATCATCAGCGCACATAAGCAACCATCTTTCCGGTGGCACTCGCGCCAAAAGCCATTTAATAAAAAAGCGACTCAAAAATTGTCGTATTAAAAACAAATACTATCTTTGCGCATGAGTTCTTTTTGAGATACTATTTACGGCAAACAAAATCGGATCCGAACTTTTTATTGGGACTCGCCTCACATGAGTAGCAAGTTTCACAACAGAAGATCATTTACGCCCCGGCACATCCTCTATCAAAACAGATCCAGGTTGGGGATGACGACCGGTCCGAAACATTCCACAACAATCCTCACGATCCTTCTCCGGATTTACAAATTGGGAGACACACTCCTTGAAAATATCCCCCCAATGAAAAAGCTTTTATTTCAGCTCAGCGGTCTTTGCCTGTATTGCTTGGCCGCGTGCGACAACGACCACGAGCCGACAAAGCCCGTTCGTCCCTTCCACGGCGACACCTTGGCGCAAATCGCGTGGAATTTTCGCTTCATCGTCGAAAATCATTACCACTCCATCCCGGGGATTGTACCGGAAGGAACGACCTATCGCGTGCCGGTGATCCCCCGCAGCGTGGAAGACAAGACGGAAAAAGAGTATAATGACATGGAATTGGGCAAAGAGGCTCACCTGGTTTTCCGAGCCACGGTGCACGGCGATACGATCAATCGCCACAAAAAAGAACTTAAGGCCCTCTCTCTCCAACTGAATCGACTGACTGAAACCTCCATAGGAACCTCGCCTGTACTCTGCGGAGTGAAATCCATCGAGGCCGTGGGCATTGCGGAAAATGGCAATACTTACGACCTCCGTGGGGAAATGAAACTGCGCATCCGTGACTATTCCTACAGATTGAAATATCCTTCGGGCATCATCACCTTGGATTGTGAAAACACAGAAAGCTTGACGGCGAAATATGTCGTGCCGCTCGGTAGAATTAGAGAATACGAACTGGCGGAACACATCCAACCGGAGCTGAAGTTCTATCTTCCGGTGAAACGGTGCATGGATTTTTCCTCCATCCGCTTTGCCATCACACTCTTCAACGGCGAAGTCCTCAGCTTCCAACACAAGTTGCCGAGCAAGTCGGTGCTGCAAGAGTTGCCGAACAAGTCGGTGCTGGAAAACTACCAACAATACGGCTTTATCCCAGAGTCGACCTATTTTACCACACTGTGGCCTTTGCCTGATTATAAGTATAATGAAAGGGAACTGTAAGCGCGCAATTGCGCAAACCTTCTGAGAAGGTGCAAATCCCGAAAATGAAAATCCCGCCGACTAATCGATTAGTCGGCGGGATTCGTTGTTTATCGGAATGGGGGGTTGCGCACCCTAACTATTTTAGGAGGTTGCCTCTGCACCCTGCGCGGCAGGAAGGGCCGAGCCACTGCTCAGACGGTGCACGTCAACCCAATGAGGGCTCACTCCATGTCGTGAATGACCATGCCGGTGCGGAGTTTGGGCTCGAACCAGGTGGCTTTGGGGGGCATGATGTTGCCGGTGTCGGCAATGCGCATCACTTGTTCCATCGTGACGGGATAGAGCGCCAAGGCAGCTTGCATCTCGCCGCTGTCGACACGGCGCCGCAGCTCGTCGAGCCCACGCAAACCGCCGACGAAATCGACGCGCTTGGAGGAACGGAGGTCGGTGATGCCGAGCTGTTTGTCGAGGATCAGCCGCGACGAGATGTCGACATCGAGCACACCAATGGGATCTTCGGGGTCGAAGGTGCCGGGGCGGGCGTCGAGCGAATACCAACGGCCGCCAAGATAGAGCGCAAACTGGTGGGCGTGTTCGGGACGGAAGTTTTCGGTGCCGCGATCGCGCACTTCGAAATCTTCCTCGAGCCGGCGGAGAAACTCCTCGGGCGACAAGCCGTTGAGGTCGCGCACCACGCGGTTGTAGTCGAGAATCGTGAGTTGCTCGGCGGGGAAGCACACGGCCAAGTAGTAGTTGTATTCCTCGCGGCCGGTGTGTTCGGGGTTGGCCTCGGCGCGAGCGGTGCCCACGCGCGCTGCCGCAGCGGAACGATGGTGGCCGTCGGCAATGTAGAGGGCATCCATGGCGCCAAACTCACGGGTGATGGTCTCGATGTCGGTCGGCTCGTCGATCAACCAGAGGGTGTGACGGAAACCGTCGACGTCGGCCACGAAATCATAGAGCGGCTCCTGCTCGGCAATTCGCTCGATGAGTGCCTGGAGCGTGGCATTGTGGCGATAGGCCAAAAAGGCGGAACCGATGTGGGCGTTGGTGGCGGTGAGGTGCCGCATGCGGTCATCTTCTTTGTCGCGGCGGGTGAGTTCGTGCTTCTTGATTCGACCGGAATTGTAGTCGTCGACGTGCGCCGCAAGGACGATGCCGTACTGCGTGTGCCCGTTCATGGTTTGGGCATAGAGGTAGTAGCACTCGCGCTCGTCTTGCACGAGCCAACCTTCGGCGATGAAGCGTTCGAGCTGGCGACGAGCTTCGGGATAGACGCGGGGATCGTGCTCATCGGTGCCCTCGGGAAAATTGATTTCGGGGCGAATGATGTGGTAGAACGAACGGACGTTGTCTCCCGTCTCGGCACGGGCTTCGGCGGAATTGAGGACGTCGTAGGGACGAGAGGAGACGAGATGGGCGATGCCGGCGGCCGGACGTAGGCCGCGGAAGGGTTTCACGAGAGTCATGATGGTGATAGATATTAAGGAGGGGGATGTTTAGATGGGACGGGGTGAGGCGCTCACAATCAGCCTCAGCGATTGACGCGGAAGGTGGTGTCGCCTGTGGCGAAAAAGCCGACGATTTGGTGCGCGGCGGCGAGTCCGGCGTTGGCATTGGCTTCGGCCGTCTGCGCACCGAGCTTTTTGGGCGTGGCATAGTAGCGATTGCCCAGGGCGGCGGCAAATTCGTCGTGACGATCGGGGCGGATGTCGGTGAGATAGGAGAGGTCGGTGCGCTCCATGAGGAGCGGCAGGAGTTCGTTCTCGTCGACGATTTCCTTGCGCGCCGTGTTGATCAGAATGGCACCGGGGCGCATGAGTTCGACCATTTCGCGATTGACAAAACCGCGGGTGCGGGGCGTGGCGGGGGTGTGGAGACTGACGATGTCGCACTTTTGCACGAGGTCATAGAGGTTGTGTGCGGCGTAGGTGCCGTCTTCCTCGATGCGCTCAACGCGATTGAAGAAATCGTAGGCGCTGACTTCCATTTCAAAACCGCGGGCGATGCGAGCCACACAGCGGGCCACGTTGCCATAGGCCAACAGCCCGATGCGCTTGCCGCGGAGTTCGGTGCCGGCTGTGCCGTCGAAATTGTGCCGCACGTGACGAATGAGCAAGCCGAAGACGAGTTCGGCCACGGCGTTGGCATTTTGCCCGGGCGTGTTCATCACAACGACGTCACGCTCGGTGGCGGCGTCGAGATCCACGTTGTCCACGCCGGCACCGGCGCGCACCACAATGCGCAGATGCGGGGCGGCGTCGAGCACATCGGCGTCGACGCGGTCACTGCGGATGATGAGGGCGTCGGCATCGGCCACAGCGGCGAGCAAGGTGGCTTTGTCGGGGTACTTTTCGAGCAGCCGAAGCGTGTGGCCCGACGATTCGACGATGTGACGGATCCCCTCGACGGCTGCGGGGGCGAAGGGTTTTTCGGTGGCGATAAGGATGTTCATGGCTTTGCTGTGTGTTGGTGAGAAAGGTGTGGACGGAGTAACGAGGAAGCGCCCTCCGTCCACAATGAGATCAGGCGCGATGCTGCGCTTCAAAAGCTTGCATGGTTTCGACAAGTGCCTGCACGCCTTCGAGCGGCATGGCATTGTAGGTCGAGGCACGGAACCCGCCGACCGAACGGTGGCCCTTGATGCCGTGCATGCCGCGAGCCGTGGCGAAAGACAGGAATTCGGACTCGAGGGCTTCGTGACCTTCGGCCATGACAAAGCAGACATTCATGTAACTGCGATCGGCCGGATCGGTGACGGTGCCACGGAAGAGGGAATTGCGATCGATTTCGCCGTAGAGCAGTTGGGCACGTTGGTGGGCACGACGCTCCATTTCGGCTACCCCACCCTGGGCTTTGATCCAACGGAGGGTTTGCAGACAGGTGAAAATGGGCACAACGGGCGGCGTGTTGAACATGCTGCCTTTGTCAATGTGCGTGCGATAGTCGATCATCGTGGGGAGAGGACGGGTGACTTTGCCCAAGACGTCGTTGCGCACGATGACGAGTGTGACGCCGGCCATGGAGAGATTTTTCTGTGCACCGGCATAGATGAGGGCATATTTCGTGGGATCGATCACACGCGAGAAGATGTCGCTCGACATGTCGGCCACAAGGGGAACGGGCGAATTGAGATCTTCATGCCACTCGGTGCCGTAGATGGTATTGTTGGTGGTGATGTGGAAGTAATCGGCGTCGGTGGGCACGGTGAAATCCTTGGGGAGGTAGGTGTAGTGCGCGGCTTCTGAGGAGGCAACTTCCACAACTTCACCAAAAAGTTTGGCCTCTTTGAGGGCCTTCTTTGCCCAAGTGCCGGTGTTGAGATAGGCGGCTTTGTGTTCGAGGAGGTTATAGGGGACGTAGCAGAACTGGGTGGAGGCTCCGCCACCGAGGAAGATCACGCTGTAATCGGCCGGGAGTTGGAGCAGTTCGACGACGAGTGCGCGGGCTTCGTCGATCACGGCTTGGAAATTGGGACTGCGGTGGCTGATTTCCATGAGGGAAAGGTCCATGCCGTCGAAATTGATGCAAGCTTCTGCTGTGGCGCGGATCACTTCTTGGGGAAGAATGGAAGGGCCGGCGCCGAAATTGTACTTTTTCATGATAAGATGGAATTAGAAGTTGTAGTGGTTTGCTAAAGAAGAGAATGGAGCGAATCGGTGTTCCGAGATGTAGGTCTAAGAACGCCGAAAGGTCTCGAACCGCGCCGAGGGGCGTGATTCAAGACCTTCCTGATATGTATTAAGTTGGTGAGACTCATGTGGATAGAAGACTATAACACGATGAGACAAACACGGTGGGGCTCGTTAGACGATGCCTTTGCCGTGACAGTTTTTGAACTTCTTGCCGCTACCGCAGGGGCAGGGATCGTTGCGACCGGGCATCTTGTCCTTGACGAGTGGCTGCTGGGGGAGCTGATCGGGGGCTCCGGCTTGGGCTTGCGCCTCATCGACGTCGACCAGCTCGCCGTTTTCGTCGAATTCTTGCTTCGTTTCGGTATAGTGGCCTTCCGAACGGGGTTCTTCTTCGCCGCCGTCACGCACTTCTTCGCTGGCTGTGCCGGGAATGAAGGCGCGCATGAGGGTGGACACGGAGCTGTCGTTGATGTCGTTGACCATGTCGTCGAAGAGTTTCACGCTCTCGATTTTGAACACCACGAGCGGATCCTTCTGTTCGTAGGACACGTTGCGAACGGAGTGCTTGAGTTCGTCGAGCAGACGGAGATTTTCCTTCCAGCAATCGTCGATGTTGTGGAGCAGGATGGCTTTTTCGAATTCGCGAACCACATTGCGCGATTCGGTTTCGTAGGCTTCCTTGAGATCCACACGCACATTGTAGACGAGGCGTCCGTCGCTGATGGGCACCAAGATGTGGTCAAACTGCTCAGCCTGCGTTTCGTAGACTTGTTTGATGACGGGAATGGCCACTTCGCGGAGCTTCTCCATCTTGCGGTTGAACGTTTGGATGGCAGCATCGAAGGCTTTTTCGTAGAGATCCTCACGCTTCATGCCTTCAAACTCCTCTTCGGTGAAGGGAACTTGCATGGCAAAGATCTCGATGAAGCGATCGACGCAACCGGCATAGTCGTATTTGTCGATGGTGTCTACCACACGATCCCAGATCATGTTGGAGATGTCCATGCCAATGCGCTCACCCATCAAAGCGTGACGACGCTTTTCGTAGATGACGGTGCGCTGCTTGTTCATCACATCGTCGTATTCGAGCAGGTGTTTGCGCGTGCCGAAGTTGTTTTCCTCGACCTTCTTCTGTGCGCGCTCGATGCTCTTGCTGATCATGCCGGACTCAATCATCTCGCCGTCCTTGAAACCAAGTTTGTCCATGACGCGAGCGATGCGTTCGGAGGCGAAGAGACGCATGAGTTTGTCTTCGAGCGAGACGAAGAAGACGGAGCTTCCGACGTCGCCCTGACGGCCGGCACGACCGCGGAGCTGGCGATCGACGCGACGACTGTCGTGGCGTTCGGTGCCGATGATGGCCAAGCCGCCGGCCGCACGCACTTCGTCGGTGAGCTTAATGTCGGTACCACGACCGGCCATGTTGGTGGCGATGGTAACGGCGCCGAGGAGACGTTCCTCTTCGTGCACTTCGCCGTTTTCGTCCTTGACCTTTACAATACCCGGAGTGCTCTGTCCGGCAAGTGCCACGATATCGGCTTCCTTCTGGTGGAGTTTGGCGTTGAGCACCTGGTGGGGAATGTGACGGAGCTTGAGCAAACGGCTGAGCAATTCGGAGATCTCAACAGAGCTCGTACCGACGAGCACCGGACGTCCGCTGTTGCGCATGCGTTCCACCTCTTCAATGACGGCATTGTACTTCTCACGTTGCGTTTTGTAGACGCGGTCATTCATGTCGTTGCGCTGAATGGGGCGGTTGGTGGGGATTTCCACCACATCGAGCTTGTAGATGTTCCAGAACTCACCGGCCTCGGTGATGGCCGTACCCGTCATACCCGCGAGTTTGTGGTACATGCGGAAATAGTTCTGCAGCGTGATGGTGGCAAATGTCTGCGTGGCGGCCTCAACTTTGACGTGCTCTTTGGCCTCAACTGCTTGGTGCAAGCCGTCGCTCCAGCGGCGGCCTTCCATGATACGGCCCGTGGATTCGTCGACGATCTTCACTTGTCCATCCTGAATGACGTAGTCGTCATTGAGTGTGAACATGGAATAAGCTTTGAGCAGCTGCTGGAGCGTGTGCACACGGTCGGACTTCACGGCATACTCGGCGAGGAGCTCATCCTTCTTGGCAACGCGTTCTTCGTCGGGGAGGTTTTCGGCCTCAAGTGCGGAGAGCTGTCCGGTGATGTCGGGGAGCACGAAAAGCTGGTCGTTTTGTACCTGCTCTGCCAACCAGGCTGTTCCCTTGTCGGTGAGGTCACACGAACGTTGCTTCTCGTCTACAACGAAATAGAGGGGTTCCACCGCTTCGGGCATACGGCGGTTGTTGTTCTCCATGTAGATCTCTTTGGTCTTGAGCATGCCGGCCTTGATGCCGGGTTCGGAGAGATACTTGATGAGAGGGCCGTTTTTGGGGAGCGCCTTGTGCGAACGATAGAGCGCAAGGAAGCCCTTTTCGCGGTCTTCTTTCTTGTCGCTGGGGATGAGACGCTTGGCTTCCGTGAGATACTCGGTGGCCAATTTGCGCTGCACTTGGTAAAGACGATCTACGAGGGGTTGGAATTCCTCATACATCTGGTCGTCGCCCTTCTCTACCGGGCCGGAAATGATAAGCGGGGTACGGGCATCGTCGATCAACACGGAGTCGACCTCGTCGACGATGGCATAATAATGTTTGCGCTGCACGAGATCGGCAGGGCTCATGGCCATGTTGTCGCGCAGATAGTCGAAACCGAACTCATTGTTCGTACCGAAAGTGATGTCGGCGTTGTAAGCACGGCGACGCGCTTCGCTGTTCGGTTGGTGTTTATCGATGCAGTCTACGCTCAAACCGTGGAACTGGTAGAGCGGTCCCATCCATTCGGAGTCACGCTTGGCAAGGTAGTCGTTGACCGTCACCACGTGCACACCGCGGCCGGAGAGCGCGCGCAAGAAGACGGGGCAGGTGGCCACGAGCGTCTTACCTTCACCGGTGGCCATCTCGGCAATTTTACCCTGGGAGAGCACTACGCCACCGAAAAGTTGCACGTCATAGTGCACCATTTCCCATTTCAGGTCGTTGCCGCCGGCCACCCAGTGGTTGTGATAGATGGCGTGTACGCCGTCTTCGTCGAGTTCGACGAAATCCTTCGTGACGGCGAGTTCACGGTCGTAGTCTGTGGCGGTGACCGTGATGGTTTCGTTGTTGGCAAAGCGGCGAGCCGTTTCTTTCACGATGGCGAAAGCCTCGGGAAGCGCCTCTTCGAGTGCCGTGTCCATGCGTTCGAGCACTTGCTTCTCCAACTTATCGATTTGCGTGAAGAGTTGTTCGCGATCTTCGATGGGAGTATCTTCGATCTTCGCACGAATTTCGCTGATCTGCTGATTGAGTTCGTCGGCAGAACTTTGGATGTTGTGCTGCAGCTCCTTGGTCTTGGCGCGCAACTCGTCGTTGCTCAAGGCTTCGATGGTGGGAGAAACAGCTTTGATTTTGTCGACCCAAGGCTGAATCTGCTTCATGTCGCGAGTTGCCTTGCTGCCGAAAAGTTTGGAGAGGAGTTTATTGAAATCCATAGGATGTTTTTTACAGAAGTGAGGGGCCGGTTCGTGCTCCTGTGCCGGAACTGGGCGGCCCAAAGGGATGAATGTGAATCGCCGGTGGCGGGGAAACGTTCGATTGTCGTTTCAAAAGAGAGGTAATTCACTGCATCCGCTGGGAGCGCGTATGCGCAGCGCCTTCGAAACGGTGGGAGCCAAACAATCTACGCGCACGGGAGTGCCGATGGTCTGTGGCGCGATCCCGCAACCGTAGAAGATAATGGGAAATTCCACCCGCGCTGCGGTGATCGGAGCGGAAATCTGACCGTCTGTGCCGATGCTGCGCCAACCGGAGCGCAACACGATGACCACATCGCCCGATCGCTGCGGGAAATAGCCGGCACGCGCTGCAAAAGAGGCGGCGGACAAGGCTTCGGTTTGAAGTTCACGCCCCGTGATGACGGTCTTGACGCCCGAAAGGTCTAACAAGAAATCGGCGGCACGATGCTGCAACTCCCCGAAATCGATGCGCTGCTCGCTGATGAGCCGACGGTTGAAAAAGATTTCGGTGCCGAGGGTGGTTTCTATATAATTGCCTTTGCCGTAAAGGTTGGCCAAATAGATATTGAGTAGGCTGACCGCGCGGCGCATGTCGAACACGCCCCCCGGAAAACGGTAACGCTCATCGTCTGCCTGCTCACGATCGAAAGTGCCGGTTCCGGCCAATGTGAAGAGTACACGCCCTTTGCCGACCTTGGCTTCGACCGATTGGATAATGGTGCCCAACGCGCGGTCGAGTCGCTCATAGGTGTCTTGGAGTTCAAGCGCCGAAGCGGCTGGATTGCGCCCGGCAAAGGTACCCGCATAGAGAGAAACGTTCAGCAGATCGGGCGTTCCGTCGTTGCCGAGGGGCGTATTGTTCAACACATCTGCCACCGCCGCCGCGACTTCGTCGTTGACCATGGCCGAAGTTTTGAATGCGCCGAAACGTTCTCCACCGGTCATGCGGTGAGAGAAGGGCTTCACCGTGCTACCGTTGAGCAAAACTATTTGTTTGCCTCGTTGCAAAGGCTGCCAAGTCCCGGCAGCCAAACGCCGATCGATGCTTTGTTGACTGTTGCGAACGTCGGCCCACAGCGGAAGTTCCCCATAATAAGAGGAGGTCACCCACTTGCCATTCCGATCGTCGATCCACACCGCCTGGTCTGCCGCATGTCCGCCCGCGAGAATCGCGACGTCGGCTTGCGGAGAAAGGGAAACGACATAGGCATGTCCGCCGGTGGCGAGTTTGAGCTCGTCGGAAAGTGTGGTAACCAGGAGCGAAGCGGGCGAAAAACGGTCTGTGGTTCCGCGGCCTTGCACGGTGGGGTCGTCGACTGCTACCGTGGCGCGCAACGTGGCGCGGTGCAAAAAGCGCTCACTCACGATGCCGTGTTCCGCCGCAGCTGCTCCCGTGCTCCAGGTGGCCGCTGCCACCGCACGATCTCGTGGAGCAACGGCATAAACGGCTTGTGTATAATAGCGTCCGCCGCGCATCAACTGCCGAAATCCTTCGTCACCATAAAGGGGAGAAAAGGTTTCGAGATAGTCTGACCGAAGTTGGTCTATCAATATATTGACGACCAATCGGGGCATCTCACCTTCTCCGCCGGGCACGCGCTCCCCCTTGGCCTCAGCAGAGGCCAAGATCGTCATCACCGTGATGAGCGAAAGAAGGAAATTGTGCTTATGCATAAAAGCAGACGACTGGGTAAGATGAAACAGGAGGGCGGCAAGACAAAAACGGGTCTACCGGAAAATCACTGTACGGGTGTTCCCGAACACGAAGGCCGAGAATCGGCCACCGAACGCCGGAAGATAAAGACACCCCGAAGCAGCAAAATCAATGCCAAGGGAAGCGTGGCAGGCGAAAACCACTGCAATCCGGCCGCCCAGGCTACGAAATAGATCGTGGCTCCGACGATGAGCGCCCATGCTGCGTAATCGCGGGTGCTGCGTCGCAAGGCAATAAAATAGCAGATAATATAAAGTAGCCACAAAGGGCAAAAGAGTCCGAGCAACCAGTTGGTACCGACGGCCGGATGTTCGGACCAACCGACCAACAGCGTGAGTACGACGCCGACCAACCCCGTGGAGAGGAAGAATAGCGTGTCGAAGGTGCCGATCCAGATACGCCATGCGCGACGCGTCACCTGCGTGCGCTCCAACGAACGTTGCTCGCCCAGAGTAAGCAATGCCGCCAACACAAACAAGCCCCAGAACACAACACCGGGAGTGAGCGGCGGACGTCCAGCTGCAGTCGACGAGGAGAAAGGAATCAACGGGCTATCCACCACGACAAGCGAGCGCAGCTTGCCGTCAGCGCTTTGCACCTTGGCCGATTGCCACATTTGCTTCGCATAGATAGGCAGGAAATTCATCTTGGGCAGGTTCTTCCGCGGAAATTCACGGTCCACTTCCGGACCGAGCAACAGATCCTGCCCGAACTCATACCACGGACTTTGTGCCGTGAATTCGTGAATCATTCGTCGCTGCGTGAGCAGTGCGCCGTCGTTCTTCAGATCGGGGAACACCAGTCGCTCGCCGTGCTTTTCCAAAGCCGATTGCACCGCAGCGAGCGCACGGGTGGTACAATTGTCATATAAGAAATTGTAGCGGTAGGTCCAATGGGGCATTGCGAGCGTGAGGCGATCTTGTTCGCCGTTCAGCCCCGGTACCACGTATTCGCGCACCTCGGGATCGTGCTGCTCAACGATCGCATTGAGCGCTTGCGCCACATCGTGCGCTTCCTCGGGCGTAAGCGCCAGCACCTGTGCCGTCACTTGGGCGTCGTCCTGCAAATAACTTTGCGCAAACAATGCGGTACTCTCCTTCGCCATCGAATAGTCCGTACGTCCCAAAACGAATCTCATCACAAAATTGGGCGTATCGAACGAGAACCAGCCGAAGTTGTACGTATAGTCGCTCGACGGCTGCGCCACATTGCGTACGCGCAGCGCCGTGTGCCCATACAGCCGATACACCTCGTGACCGGGCGCACAGGTCAGCAGACTCACTTCCAAAGAATCGGCGTCCCTGCCCGATGGTTCGGGAACGGCGGCGGAAGCCCCTGTGATGAACAACAGGAGCATGAGCATGAACCGAATTTTCAACGACAACTTCATGAGGGTCTATATATAGAATGGGGCAAAGGTACACAATAATCGGTGCAGAGCAAAATGTACGTTTGCTTTTTCTGCCCCGATTTCTTCTTTTCCATCCCCACTCCGCCCACCGAACGAAAGCCAAGACCGATCGCCATCCGCCGTCCCCAAAACGCAAATCCATCTTCCTCAAACGCCATATTCGGTAGAATCAGCACCACTTCGAATGGTAGAAACGCCGTAAATGAACGCGGAGGACACAGAATATTAGGAATAAGTTTGGTCATCTCATCCGAACATTGTACTTTTGCACACGGTAATCAACGCCAAGACCACAAGGAGAGATGCCGGAGTGGTCGAACGGGCCGCACTCGAAATGCGGTGAACGGGTAACTGTTCCGGGGGTTCGAATCCCTCTCTCTCCGCTAATAGGCTTTAAAAGGTCTTCACAAGAGTCTTCATTTTAGCCTTCAAAAATTAGATAATCGTTGTAAAATCAAGGTTTTACAACGATTTTTCTTTGTATATACCTTTATCGCCTGACGGCATAACCCTATGTTTTGACAATCATCATTCGGTCAATTTCTGCTACATAAACTGCTACACAAAAATTGTAGCAGCAAAAAATGTAGCAGTGACGGGATTTTGAATACCATATTGACGGCATTAATTCTTTCTTTTTCAGAGTGTTATATATTAACTTTGCAGCCGAGTGCTACACAAAAGAATGATGCATTATGAGAACAACTTTCAAGGTGTCCTTCTACCTACGCTCAAACTATGAGAACAAAGAAGGAAAGTCGCCTGTAATGCTCCGTGTATTCCTTAACGGAGAGATGGCAAATTTCGGATCTACGAAAATCTTCGTGGACAAGACAGTATGGAACAATGCCACAAGTCGGCTCAAAGGTCGGACGGCTGAAGCTTTATCCGCCAATGCCGCATTGGATTCTATTTCTGCTACACTGAATAACATCTATCACAAATTTGAGGACGACTCTTCCATATCATTGGAGAAAATCCGATCTTATTTTGTGGGAAAAGACAGGGAGTATACAACTTTCCTCCCTGTATTCGACAGATTCAACGAAGACATCAGGCAACGCGTCGGACACACCATCAGCAAAGACAGCCTACAAAAGTACAGCGTTTTAAGAAGACATTTTTCAGAATTCCTTATTCATAAGTATGGAAGAAAGGATGTAGGACTGACAGAGTTCACACCATCCGTAGTACAGGATTTTGAGTTATATCTGAGTACAGTGGCAGGTTGCGCTTACAACACATCAGTCAAGAAAATGAAGGCACTCAAGACCGTAACCATCTATGCACAAAAACGTGGTTATCTTCTTCACGACCCCTTCCTCAATCATCGTTTTCACTTGGAGCCAGTTAATCGTGGCTTTCTCACGGATGAGGAAATTATGAAGATAGCCAACAAGGATCTTGCTATTCAACGCTTGGAGTTAGTAAGGGATGTTTTCATCTTTTCATGTTTCACAGGTCTGGCATATATTGATGTTTCCAATCTCACACCGGACAATATCGTAACACTTGATGATAAGCAGTGGATTATGACCAAGAGACAGAAAACAAATGTGGAGACAAATGTTTTATTGCTTGACATTCCCAAGAGTATCATTGCCAAGTACAATCATAAGACCTATCGGGACGGCAAACTATTTCCCATCCTAACGAATCAGAAAACCAACGCATATTTAAAAGAAATTGCCGACCTTTGCGGTGTCAAGAAGAATCTGACCTTTCACCTTGCCCGGCATACATTTGCCACTATGTCGCTAAGTAAGGGCGTTCCAATGGAAAGCGTGTCGAAGATGCTGGGACATACCAACATTAAAACTACACAAATTTATGCCCGCATTACCAATAAGAAAATAGAACACGATATGGAACAGTTGGCTGGCAAGTTAGACAAGTTCAATGTTGCTATGGGCATCAACTCAAAATAATGTACAA
>ERZ772779.341-NODE-341-length-22742-cov-16.628333_pt1 | contig 22742 bp, 16 predicted proteins | sample MGYA00511360_ERZ772779 | MGnify/ENA primary metagenome ERZ772779 (study PRJEB29015, sample SAMEA2738112) | human oral metagenome | biome: human oral; feature: human-associated habitat; material: saliva | place: China | collected 2231 ...
CCATCAACGACCACATCTGCATGTGTCACTCTTTGTATTACAAATTTCATATGTCCTAATAGCTCCTTAAATTCTTGATTTTTCGTGCATATTTTCATAAAATTATAGCATTATATTGATATTATTACACGATAATTGGAGGATACGATGAACCCATTTAAAAATACAATAGCACTAAACAAGATCAGAGCTGGCTTTCGTAAATACATGAAAAACGTACCTGCAATCAGGGCCGCACAGGCACAGAATGATCATGCAAAGGCACAGAGACTGATTAGGAAGGCGGAGGATGAGTTTTGTGATTATACAGGAAAGACACTTGGCATCACGGTTGACGTGATAAACCCAGAAAATATTCCTGCCAAGAGCCCGTTCCTCGTAGTTGCCAATCACCAAGGGTATGCGGACATATATGCGATGATTGCAGCTTTCCGTTCTACGCAAATAGGTTTTATCTCAAAATCTGAGACCAAGAAGCTCAAGCCTCTCGCGGATGTTATCCGCGGCACACAGTCGGTATTCATCGATCGTGGAAATCCTCGTTCCGCTGTAAAGACTCTCGCTGAGGTTACAGATCTTTTTAAGAAGGGATATTCTTTCGTAATCTTCCCAGAGGGTACGAGGAGTCACAGCAATGATATGGGGCATTTTAAAGAAGGAAGCTTTAAGTTCGCCCAGAGAGCTGGAGTTCCTATAGTTCCAGTTTCAATTATCGATTCGTATAAGATTTTCGAGGAGCACAACACCTTCTCTGGCGGAACTATTAAGGTAGTTATCCATCCGACCGTTGATATCTCTAGCATGTCTAGACAGGATCAGCTCGCAGCTCAGCATCAGGTTGAGGATACCATCAGGGCTGGGATAAAGCAGTATCGCTAGTCCGATCATTTTTCAATATTCACACAAGACAAAACCCACTGCGCCTTTTGGCACAGTGGGTTTTTATTGCTTTTATTGTTTTCTAACTGACTATCAGCCTGCTCTTAGAGCATTATGCTCTCTTCCTTCTGTAGGTAGCAACTCCTGCAAGAGCTGAACCTGATAGAAGTAGTGCTATTATGTCAGCGAATACATTAGAGCTGTCGTCAGTCTTAACAACATTTCTATGTACCTGAGCCTTCTTAGCAACACCAGACTTATTTGCTGGACTTGATGGCTTTGATGCTGTTCCAGCACTTGGCTTAGAAGCAGTTACAGTGAAGCTTGTAGTAGCAGTTTTTCCGCCCTTAAACTTAGCCTTCATTGTATGCTTACCAGCAGCAAGGCTTCTGATGTAGCTCTCCTTAAGAGTTAGCACGACACTTCCTGGTTTTGCAATGTAGTTTGACTTATCTACAGGCTGACCATCTATCTCGATTCCTAGGAATCTGTCGAATACCTTGTCTCCTGCAGCGTTCTTATCTACATCTGCATTTTCGATCTTAAACTGCATATCTCCACCGTTCCAAGCAGCATCCTTACCAACAGTGAATTCATATTCAGTTGCTGGTGTCGATGGTGTTGTACCAGGTGTAGAAGCATCTGCCTTCCACTTTGCATATGCAGTAGTGTTTGCCATAACTGCCTTAGTGAAGTCGAATTCAGTGCCGTAGCTCTTGTCTGTGTACCATCCTACAAATGTATAGCCACTCTTAGTAGGATTTGCTGGCTTGCTAGCCTTCTCTCCGTACTTAACACTCTGGTTAGCAACTGCACTTCCGCCATCTGTATCAAATGCTACAGTGTATGTATCTGCAACCCAAGATGCCGTTAGCTTTAAGTTGCCTTTTACAGGAGCATTAAAGTCATATGCAGCTGATCCATTCATCCACTTATCGAACTTGTGTCCAGCCTTAGTAGGGGCTGCTGGCATAGTTGCCTTATCTCCATCGTTCACAGTCTGGCTTGCAACTGCACTTCCGCCATTGCTGTCAAATACAACGGTGTGCTTTGTTGGCTCTATAGCTTTTGGAGTCCACTTCGCATAAGCGGTTGTGTTAGCTGTAATAGGATTATCGAAGTTGAACGATACTGTGCAAGCACTATCAGCATACCATCCTGCAAATATGTGGTCTTCCTTGGTTGGTTCAAGTGGCTTCTTAGCCTTCTGGCCTTCCTTAACCTTCTGGTTAATAACATGAGTTCCACCATTGCTATTGAATGTTACAGTGTATTCATTAACTGGTGCAACACCTGGCTTAGTCTTGATAGTTACAAAATCATCTGCTCCAGTTTCTGGAGTTAGAGTAATTGCCCATCCACGTCTTACACGAACTGCCCATTTCTGATCTGTACCAGTTGTGTTCTCTGGGATGTTGCTAACAGTAATCTTAGCATGCTCGTCATCGATAACTTCAACGTTGAAGTTTAGCTGGCCGTTAATTGCACCAATGTACTGACCGTTGATTGTAACCTCAGGCATGATGCTGTAGTTAGTAAACTGAGTTTCTCCGAAATAGAAGTTCTTTCCTGTAATGTTTGCAACGAGCTTTCCTGTGTTGTACTCCCTTTCGAGAGGTGCTTCATAAGAAATGCTCTTTAGCTTGAACTTAACTCCGCCGAGAAGATGCGTAGATGCATCGCTCTTCATCGTTGCACCGTCAGAACCTTCAATTGCACCTACAGCTAGGCCAATCTCAGTGAACTTCTTGTAGTCACGGTAGCTCTTGTTCTTGAGCTTAATGGTTAGCTTGTTGCCGTCCTTAACTATCTGGTCTTCATTTGAGAGGAATGCCTTCTCGCTTCCATCCATAGTAGCTAGGTAAATATGTGATGGACCGTCCGCTGGGATAGTGAAGTCAGCACTATCTAGAGCTGCCTCAATTGTGTAGGAGTCCTTCCATGTTGCATATCCATTGATTGCTACTTCGAACTTAGCCTTTTCCTTCTCGAACTTAACGCTTACATTTGTGTCTGCCTCTGGCATTACAAATGTGTAAGTTGTCTCATCAACCTTTGTTACGTCAACCTTCTTGTCTGCTGCGTCCTTTACAGAAACGCCGTCTGCTGCAAGCTTGTGACCTGCCTCTGGTTTAACCTTAACAGTAACTGTATCTCCAGCCTTTGCTTCTGTCATATCAGCTGTTGCAGTTCCACCCTCGCTAGCCTTAACCTTAACGCTATGCTTTGCAGGTGCTTCTTCGCCCTTAGCCTTGATGGTTACAAAATCATCTGCACCAATCTCTGGTGTAAGCTGGATAGCCCATCCACGCTTTACGCGAACTGTCCACTTCTGATCCTTGCCAGTTGTGTTCTCTGGGATGTTGCTAACCGTAATCTTCGCGTGCTGATCATCGATTACATCAACGTCAAACTTAAGCTGACCATTTACTGATCCGACGAACTTTCCATCAATTGCAGTCTCTGGGATGATGCTGAAGTTATCGTAGCTTGCTCCTGGTTTCTCTCCGAAGTAGAGGTTTTCTCCAGTAATATTAGCAACGATCTTGCCAGCATTATGCTCCTTAACGACAGGCTCCTCGTATGAGATGCTCTTTAGCTTGAACTTTACAGAAGATACTAGGTGAGCTGCTGCTGCGCTCTTCATAGCACCTCCTTCAGCACTTTCTAGAGATCCCTTAGCTAGACCAAACTCAGTAAATTTTCTGTAGTCACGGTAGCTCTTGTTCTTGAGCTTAACAGTTAGTTTATTGCCTTCTTTAACAAGTGTATCCTCGTTTGAAAGGAAAATTCTCTCACTTCCATCCATTGTCATGAGGTATACATGCGATGCACCGTCTGCCGGGATTGTGAAGTCATCACTATCTAGAGCAGCCTCAATTGTGTGCGCATCCTTCCACTTAGCAACACCATTGATTGCTACTTCGAACTCAGGTGCTGTCTGAGACTTATATAGGATAACATTGTTATATACTCCAACAGAGTTCATCTCAAATGTAACCTTGTCACCAGTCTGTTTACTTGGTACCTCGTGAAGAGCTTTCTTATGGTCTATATAATAAACCTTACTTACAGTCTTTCCTGCAGGAACAGCTGTGGTTACTTTGAAGTCTCCAGCAGCAATCTTAGAAAGTTCATTTCTATAGAGATTAACAGTATCAATGTCTATAACCTGATAATCCTTACCTGCGAGCTCTGGAACCTCCATGTTGACAACTCTGTCGCGAAGGACATAGTTACCATGCATGAAGTTAGTACCTGTAACAGTTGTGTTACCAGACAAACTTGTCATAGTAGTATCCTTGTTGTGTGCATCTGTCTTATCCTTGAGGAAGATATAGCTTACAAGACTGCATGAGAAGTGCATGTATGCAGCTTTATCCCTTCCATCCTCTGAATGGTCTTTTACCGTTAAAGGGAATGGATCAAGTGTAAAGTCATCACTTACTACGGTAACTGTGTAGTTCATATCCTCGTAAAGCTTTGCATTTACAAATCCAAACTTAACGGGTGCTTCAACTACATCTGTGTCACTTGTGAATCTGATCTTAGTGTCTCCAAAGTCAAAGCTATCGCTATCATCTTTTTCATAGAATACTGGCAAGCTTACCTTAACTCTTCTTGCATTCTCTGGATCTGGCTCCGGAGTACTTCTCTTGGTCATCAAGAATTCATCAATTGTCTCCTTTGTTTTTCCAGGAAGATGTCTGTCATTTACTGCTACCGATCCAGTCTTATTCATCACTAGATAGATATTTACACCCTTTCCGTTAGGATTGTAGGTGTTGTAATTTTCATCATTTGAATAAAAGATATAATGATGTCCCTTATACAGTTCTACATCTGGTAAAACACCATCCTTAGATGTTACTTCACCTTGGTATTCCTGTAAGGTAGCGTCCCAATACTTGAACTTTATAGGTTCAGTTATTGGCTTCTTAGTATCCTTATTCTTAACCGGCATTCCCTTCAATACTACCTTTTCGGTAGAGTAAAGAAAATCAGTATCCTTCTCTGTGTATGCATTAGCATTTTGAAAAGCTATAGAGCTAAATAGCATAACAGCTAGGATTGTTGCTAGGAAAGCGGATACCTTTTTGGGGTTATAAATCCTTTCCATTTTTCCTCCTTATAATATTTGTAGCAATAACATATTTTTATTTAAGTGCATAGGTACACGCTGGATGATTGGTGCCATATCGCAGACTATTTAGAAGTTGTGATTATTTGCTTCTAAAATTTTATGGTAATCGCTCAGCATATCCTTGCTCTTATACGTACTCAGTCTACTCGTGATTACGAATAGAAATTTTCCAAGAACGATCGGGCTGTTTATCGAGTGACACCAGTTCCAGGTCATGTTCATCACAATAATCAGGAAGCGTATTAAGTGCTTCTGGACATGTGAAGCTTATATCGATAGTCTGTCCTGGTTCAGCATCCTTAAGTGCTTCCTTCAAAGTAATTAAAGGAATAGGACAGTCCTGACCTTTTACATCTTTAACAATCTTATCCATGAATCCTCCTTTCATTACACATCTTATTATTTTCGGCTTCTATCTCTAAGAAATATATACGAAGCAAGCCATGTACCCACAGCTATGAAAATCAAAGCAACCCACGCTTTTGCTGAGAACTGTGCGGTCTTAACTAATCCATTTCCAACGAGGCATCCTCCGGCAACAAGTGCACCAAATGCCATCAGAGCACTGCCGATAATAGTTTTAATAACCTGTTTCTTGTTAGGGACAACAACATGAAACTCTTTATTTGCCACAGCTGTCAGAGAAGAGCCTAGCACTATACCAAGCACTAATGTGCTGCCAAGACCGAATGTCTGATCGTAGATATTACAGCCTCCGACAATCTGCTTAGGTTTAATGAACGAAAATGGATAGGATAGTAAAGGAGAGGTTATTGCAACTCCTCCGATTCTACCGAAGTGTTCACTAACTGGGAATGCTATCCCAAGGACAATACCCACAGCTATAAACCATACATCTTTGCTTCCAAAGCCCTTTCTACGTATGTTTTTCTTTTTCTTGTTATTATGTCTCCATATCGATGCGTATAGAATCAGTGCTACAGCAATCGAGATACCTAATCTGATACGAGCATCCTCTATTAACTCCCTATCAAAGACTTCATATGTTTGGATAAATTTTCCTGCAAAGAAACGACCTCCGCCCACAGAGAAAAAAGAACCTACTATCATGAAAGTAGCTATGGAAATCCAACCTAGAATTCTGCCGTCACCCGATTTAACTAATGACATTGTCAAGCATCCGCTAGACATAACGGCCCCGAAACCAAACATCATGCTGCCAACCGGAAGCGCCACTAAAGAATAACTGGTAATATAACCATCTGTTACAAGTCCTGCAAGGACAAAAATGTTATACAATATTGCCTCTGTAAAAATCGTCGCAAACAGAAGCAGCAGGTTGTAATTTCTACCCTCAAGATACACATCCCTAATTGTGCCCATATAGCATATTCTGCTTTTTTTAAGTACAAATCCAAATGCTAGACCTACTAGCAATCCCCACAATAAAGCCATCTTACCCCAATTCCAATTAATTTATAAACATGTATTATAAACATGTATAATGAACAGAAGTGTAATACTTCTGCGCCGTGAATGAAAACTATTCTCATAGTTTAACTATTTACTCAAATATACTCTTGGCATACATTATGCATTTTACATTATTTTTTTAACTAATTCTTTTAAGTTTTTCATATATAGAAATAATTTATATAGGTTTATTTGTTAATTAATTATTTCTATACCATCTCGTTTAATGATTAATTTCATGTAATAATGAAACCTAAATTTAAAGTGTGATATTTAGATAATTTTGTAGTGAGGGATAATATTTAATGAAGTTAAGAGGAATTAAAGAAAGTTCAAACCATGTTGCAGATAAAAACATGAATAGCCGTCGTATAAAGAAATTACCGTTTCCCATCATATTGTGCATTGTAATCATACTTGCGTCTGCACTAATCTACTTTGCTGTAGCAACTACAGATGGTGGTGCTGATAATAGTCGTGGCTTTAGTTTCCGTAAAGCTACAACGCATCAATCAGATAAAGCAAAAGTTTCCGCAAAGCACTCTACATCTTCAGATGATAAACAGGAATCAGCTTCGGAAAGTTCCACTAATGCATCAAGCGAACAAACTAATAGTGATAATAAATCCGATTTAGCTGCTAAGAAGAAGGCATTGGATGAAAAGAAGAAAGCTGCCGCAGATAAGGCGAAATCATCTAAAAGCTCTGACAGCAAAGGAAAAACATGGGTTCCACCTGTTTATAGATATGTAAATCACCCTGCGGAGACACGAACTGTTACGGTATACTCGTGCAAAGGTGGCACTTTCTCTTCAATGGAGTCTCTACGTGATGCACAGCAGAAGTATATTAGACGTAATCACTTGCCTGGATGTGATGGAACTTTCTCAAACATTAAGGAGACTACAAGAACCGAAGTGGTAAAAGCAGCTTGGACAGAGAAAATCCTTGTCTCGGAGGGTTATTGGAAATAGTAATCACCACAAAGTACTTAAAGAATTAATATATCGAACAAGACAAAACCCACTGTGCCAAATGGCACAGTGGGTTTTTATTGCTTGTATTTAAAGCTTTTGACTTATAAGCCTACGCTTAACGATTATGCTCTCTTCCTTCTGTAGGTAGCAACTCCTGCGAGAGCTGCACCAGCGAGAACGAACATGATTGCAAATGCAACTGTGCTTGAGCTATCTCCAGTCTTTACGACCTTCGTACGTACAGGAGTCTTCTTAACTACTCCTGGTGTTCCAGGCTTTGGTGTCTTTTTAGATCCAGTTACTGTGAAGTATGTAGTTGCAGCATTTGCACACTTGAACTTAGCCTTAATAGTGTGCTTGCCTGTGCTTAGGCTTCTGATGTAATTCTCCTTAAGTGTAAGTACGACACTTCCTGGCTGTGCAGTGTAATTCTCTTTATCTACAGCCTTTCCATCTATTTCGATTCCCTGGAATCTGTCGAATACTCTTTCGCCTGGCTGATTCATATCTACTAGAGGATTCTCGATTTTAAATAGCAGATCTCCACCATTCCATACCGCATCGTTACCTACCGTAAATCTGTAACCATCCTCGGCATTGACAGGGTCTGGCTGAGGTGTTGGCTGAGGTGTAGGCTGTGGCCTTACAGCATCATTCTCGTCTGCTTCCTGAATAAGTCTAAATGAAATAGCAGGTGCATCCTTAAAGAAATCATCATATGTCTTACCACCGTCAACTGAGTACTTAAATATGTAACCGATTCTCTTTCCGGTCCTGTTCTCAGGAATTGTTACATAGCAATTACCAGCAGTGTTGTCCTTTACATTAAGAGTTGCCTCTATATTCGTCGGCTTAAAGTTTGCTGTGTTGCCTCCGGATTCACCTGAATATAGCTTAAGCTTAATATCATGTCCATTATCAAGCTGTAAATTATATCCACTTGCACTTATTTTTAAGGTTTTTCCCTCTTTAGGAACCAAGTTAGTAGTTGGTACTCCTTCGTATTCAATACCAACGCGGCTAAGAGTCTTTTCAACCTTGACATTTGATACTCTAATATCTTCAGTGTTCTTTATATTTTCATCGTTTACGTCTACTAAAGAACCCTTCTTGAATACCACACCTGTATACTCTTTCTTCTGTCCAGCTAGAAAACGTATAAAGATAGTGTCCTTTAAAAATCCAAAGTCATCATTAGGTCCTAAATCAACTTCCCTGCCATCAGAAGTGAGCAACTTTACACCTGCTTTGCGGTTCTGTGGAAATGGGTTAACTTTGAGATTGCGATCGAACTTTACTCTAAGCTCCTGTGGTGCAGCCCATCTTGCATCAACTGGCTTAGCATTGAACTCCGCTGCTGAAACACTCGGTAGGACAACTCCACTTGTAAGGAGCATCGTAGCCGACAGAATTAATGTTGAAAACTTCTTAAAAAAGTTTCTCATATTACGGTTCCTCTCGTCTTTCTTAATCATTTTGCTAATAACGTACTTATTTATTTTACTATAAATAACTATCTATTTCTATAAATTAAACTAAAATAGTCTTGATTAAACGTATTAATTATATTCAATTCCTGTTGTTTCCCTTTCTTATTTTTGATAAATATAATAAAAAACACTGTACCCAATTAGAATACAGTGTTTTGCACTGATGTAATTCTTACAAATACATCTTTGTATATTTTATATTACACCCTTTTTCGTCTGTAGAAGTAAATACTTGCAAGAGCTACACTTGCCATAATTAAAGCAACTGTGTATATAAAAGCACCGTAGCTATCACCAGTCTTTACGATCTTAGCGCGTACTGGAGTTTTCTTAACTACTCCTGGTGTTCCAGGCTTACCATTTCTTCCTGGCTTGGTTATCGTACCAGCTCCAGCATTTGGCTTAGATCCGGCAACAGTGAAGCTAGTCTCTACAGCTCCATTTCTAAAGAAAATCTTAGCATTGTGATTGCCGTTAGCGAGAGTCTTAAGATAAGACTTCTTGAAAGCAACTCTAGCGCTTCCCTTTGTCACAGTGTAGTTATCAGCAGATACTAATACACCATCTACCGTAACGTGTGAGAAGTTGTCGTAAGTGTCTTCATCGTTTGACTTTTCTTTTACCACAATCGTGAAAGTCTCGTCTTCTCCGTTCCACTTCAAAGAATCTCCGTTTACAACGTAGTACTCGGCATCTGAAGTTTCACCATACTCGATTACGTTGTTGTACATAGACATGGTATTCATCAGGAACTTAACCTTGTCGCCGTCCTGGCTGAACTTAACCTTAACCGGCTTACCATCCTTATCGATGTAATATACCTGCTTTACATTCTTTCCAGCAGGAACTTTGCGAGTTATTTCAAACGAACCATGTGCAAGTTTCGAGATTTCTACGCGCGCCATGTTAACGGTATCAATGTCGATAACCTCGTAATCTTTCCCTTCAAATCCTTTTACGGAACTATTTGGAAGAATTCTCTCATTAAGGGCGTACTTACCCTCTGTTCCGAAGTTGAGCCCTGTCAATTCTACGTTATCATCATAAGTGGATATCACGGTGTCATGCTTGTGCTCGTCTGCCTTGTCAAATACGATGAGTGATAGCACATTCCTACAGCTCAAGTGGTCGTAAGGGTGCTTGCCAGAGTTCCACTCCGATTTATCCTTTACAGTAAGCGGAAATGAGTCCATTGCATATGTATTTCCATCAACTTCAATCATGTAGTTGTTGTCCTCGATGAGGTCACATTCGATAAATCCGTCCTCGTCTGACGTTACCGTCACTGTGTCAATTGGGCTGGTGAGCTTGAACTTCACGTTTGGCGCTGGCGTCTCGTTGCCCTGCTTATCCTTGTAAAAAACTGGTAGCTGAACCTTTACTCGCTTCTGGTTATCCGCTCCAGCGGCAGGCTTCGTACGCTTAGTTAGCACTAGCTTATCTACGACTTTACCATCGATCTTGTAGTTCTGTGGTAGAGCTCCATTCTTACTCGAAGTGATGTATGCATTATCCATATCATATTCTTTGTCGTCTATGGAAATTATGTAGTTATTATCTTTAACTACAGATAATCCCTTAAGCTTCGAATCTGCAGAGACAGCATTAGCCTCATGCTGCTGAGTTGTGCTGTTATATACAGAAAACTTAACTGCCTTAGTAACTGGCACCTCCTTGCCGTTAACCTTTTCATAGATAGGAAGATCAGCGAGCTTTACCTTCTCTGACTCATACACCTTCGCATAGTCAGACGGCTTGTATTTACCCTGCTCATCAGGCTTTACAGTTGGTTCATCCTCCTTAGGTCCGGATTTATTAAGCTTCTTCCATAGGTCTGGATAGATGTAAATATCCATTACCGTTGCCTTGGTTAGGTTCGGCTCAAAATCAGTCTCGGGATACGAGATATACACGTCATCTTCCGAGTACTTACTTATGTCTACACCGTTGATGATAATCGGGTTCTTTGCGTTAATGTCAAATACATTTCCCTTTTTTAATGAAACGTATACGTGCACATTTTTCTTCTGGAACTTAACGTCCACCGTTTCAGCATAGTCAGGTTTCGACGATGTGAGTTTGCCATCTGCTTCAGCGATATCTAGGCTTAGAGATACTGCATTTTCCTTAGGCTTAGTGTTATCGCTGCTCTGTCCACCCTTCTTAATCTGCTCCCATGCTTCGGGGTAGATGTACAGGTCGAGCATAGCCGTCTTCTTAACCGACGGATCGAAGTCAGTCTCAGGATATGAGAATATGACAAGCGAATCCTTGTACTTATTCAAATCAACACCGTTCATAGAGATATGAGCATCGCTATCTACCTCAACCTCTGAGCCTGGCTTGAAAATCATGTTAACTTTAACAAACTTCTTCTCATGCTTTGCCGTAATCTCTTCGACATTGCTCGGCGCAACGCAAGTGATTTTGCCATCAGCGTCTGTAACCTTAATCTCTGTCCTCGCCTTATCCTCTGCAGCTACTGTCCACATAGTCGCTGGCATCATTGTAAAGACAAGCATTAAGGTCATCAGAGCAACTATGACTCTGGTTAAATTCTTTCTTAAATAAGTCATTTCTTCTCCTAGCTTCCCCTCTTAATTAATAGTAGTAGCTAAAAAGCTCTTAATCATTGACTACTTTAATAAGCAATCTTGGATTAAGAGCTTTGCGCTTTTAGTTTACCATCCGCTTATAAATATTTTAAATAGATTATTTCAATATGAATGTCGGATAGAGGAAATTAACTAAATATTCATTCATTTTCATTATAGAAGTTCTATAATTCTATCATTAAGTTTGTCATAAGTTTTTAAATCTTCGTCTGTAATTTTTATACCTGCATATCTAGCTAACTCACATAGTTTTTCAAGAATTTGACTTGCCTTCATTTTTGTTACCTTATATATAAACTCTTCCGTCATACATGAAATATTATGTGCTGCTGTATTACGAGCATTTTCTTCTACAAATCTCAACTCACGTATAGTTTTTTTAGATGCATCACTAATTATCCCATGTCCTTTTTTGTTTATGATATTAATATAGTCTACTGATTTCACATAGTGCCCTTTTTCTTGATCTTGCCAGCATGCTCCTCCCGTATTTTTATCATAACATATCAATGCCTTTAAATTCTCTATTTGATTTTTCTCTATAATCATTTCAAGCAGTTTAAAGTATACTGGTGACATTGCTCTTATATAATCCGCATACTCCTCTTTCTCTAGTTTGATTTTCATAATCATAAGGTATTCAAAGATGTTCCAATGATTACCCTGCTTGATTGGATAAATATCGTAATTTGCAGCTTTTGCTTTTTTCTCACAATTTGATTTATCCAGCTTTAGTCTAGCAGAACCTGCCTCCATTAGGGCAATCGCATTTTCATCAATATAATTTTTCACATTATTAGCAACATCTAATGCCGCCCTATAGTCATAGGCCTCAATATGCTTTCTGATGATACTCTTTCTAATAACTATATTTAGATTTGTTTTAGAAGATATCCTGCACCTGTCTTCGTAAGTTTCATCAGAGTTGTCTAGATTCAATTCCCATTGAATTTCAGGACTATATTCTCCTTTCACATCTTCATGGGTATTAACTGCTTTATTGGGACTATCTACCTGTACTGGAATCACCGGTCTTTCTGTAAATGCTGCTAATATTTGCACCGCACTCTTCATTGCTGGTGATCCCGAAGATACGTTAACAAGCAGTTCATCGTCATCTTCAATACATTTACACAAATCCTCAATTATCTCTTTAAATTCTAATAGAATGGGATCAAATAATTGCACATCTACGAGATCCTCATTTATCATCCACTCTATTTCTATATCCTCACCTATCTCCTGCAGTAGTTTATTTAGACAATAAGAGTACCTATTATCCTTTTGTTCGTATCCATAAATCTCTTTCGAAAAAAATAGATACGCTTTATCCGGTCTGTATTTCCTAATTATGTGTAATAATGCTCCATCTCTTTGGTGTGCTATAGGATCTGTACTTCCAACTGGCGAGAATAGTATTCTTTTCATAATAAACCTCTCTTCTTTGTGCTTAAAATTAAGACTGACACTAAACTACAATAACTTCCTCTTCATATACGCTATACGATTCACCGAGCAGTAGCACCTCATTGCTACTATTTAGCCGGTATATTCTTACATTATCTTCATTTGAAATAATTTTCTTAATACCATCTATAATTTTTACATACTGACCTTTATTGATAAGTGCTTCAAATGCTGATTTTTGAACTCTAGTACCATAGCTTTCAAGTAATTTAACCATCTTTGTGCGCCTCTTATTATCTATAATATCATAGATGATTAAAATGAGTTTCTTATCAGCATCTTCAATTATATCAGTAAAATCATATCGTTCTATGTTTATTAAGCTCATCATTAAACTAGCGTATTATTACTGGCGCATATTCGTTGACATCTTTGTTTGCTATTGCAATTCTCATCCTACGGCATTGTTCTTGAATGGATTTCCTCATGGTTCTTTCTGCCTGATCATAGAGAAGATATCGGCTGGTTCTGTTCATAGTTTTTTCAAACTTATTTATGAACTTAGATAACCCTTCTCTCGTTAGGAATACACCTTGAGAATCATCTGCATATTCAAAATGTTCCGATTTAATCTCATGTCCTTGTACCAAGCTGAGTACAGTTGAATCTACTATCACACTTCTCCACTCTTCCATTAGGTCTGAAACCAAGGCAGGGTGATTTGCATAATTTTTATGTAACACAGCATAATATGGTGACATTCCTTCATTCTCAACTTTTGGATATATCTCATACATCAATAATGTATATCCAAGGCTCAGCATAGAGTTAAATGGGTCTCTTGGCGGTCTTCTGCTTCTCCCATTAAATTTAAAATCAGGCTCTATTATTTCACTTAATGCCTCAAAGTACGTTCTTGCCGCCATTCCTTCATATCCTAATAATCTTTCCACTCCATCAGCAATCTCCACTTTATCTCGGTATATTTTCATATCCTTTATAAGCATCTCTAGTTTGAGAGTGTGTTCCTTCGCATATCTTCTAAGCACTACCTCTTGATTCCTAATCTTCGCAGAAATAATCCGCTTACATAATTCCAGACAAAACTGATTATCTCGAAATACATCTATTTGCTGTTCTAATATCTCTACTTTATGATGAGCTGTTGATTCAAGCCTTCCAAAATATTTTCCTTTTCCTGAAAAGAAGCTGACAGATATACCGTTCGTTAGACAAAACTGAATGCACTGTGTACTTAAAACGGCATTCCCAAATACAGTGATACTTTCAACCGTTTGCTTAGGAACTGTTCTAATTGTTTCATCTCTATTCTTAACAGTAAGACGACCTCCTTCGATTCCAACCTTCGTTTCACTGGTAGTCACATATATATGAGCCATATTCCCCTCCACAAATGAATAATCACAACTGCTTATTGGTTCGCCCCTATCGGGGTTTTCGTTTTCTAATAATGAAAAAAGTATATCAGATAACAGAGCACGTGTTTTCGTCCCCTCTCGGGGGTTTCGTCTTCTAATCTGGGTACACCTGGGCTACTGTAGAAGAGGGTAAGGGTTTTCGTCCCCTATCGGGGTATTCGTTTTCTAATCTCACGGCACCGCTTGAAACAAAAGCCATTTAAAGGTTTTCGTCCCCTCTCGGGGTATTCGTTTTCTAATAACTATCACAGAACGAGCTGTGCATGAACGAGGATCTAGTGTTTTCGTCCCCTATCGGGGGGTTCGTTTTCTAATTGGTACTAATCATAAGTTTAGCTATCGGTATGAGTTTGTTTTCGTCCCCTCTCGGGGTTTCGTTTTCTAATTAGATGATGAAGGACAGTCTGTACATTTCCCAAAGATTGGCGTGTTTTCGTCCCCTATCGGGGTACTCGTTTTCTAATGAGAGCAGATAGTTAACACAGCCATTAGATGTAAGTTTTCGTCCCCTCGCGGGGTATTAGTTTTCTAATGAAGATTAGAACGCTAAAACACCTAGCCGTTATTGAGTTTTCGTCCCCTATCGGGGTACTCGTTTTCTAATCCATTCACGCGGAACGGTTCGACTTGCGACATTATCAGTTTTCGTCCCCTATCGGGGTATTCATTTTCTAATAAAAATGAAGAAACTTATTGTAACTCTAATAACGTTTTCGTCCCCTATCGGGGTATTCATTTTCTAATATGGATAAGGCATATAAAGACTGTGGTCAGTTAATGGGTTTTCGTCCCCTATCGGGGTATTCATTTTCTAATTCAGATGCTGTTATTTACGTTCGTTTGGAGCGTAATGGTTTTCGTCCCCTATCGGGGTATTCATTTTCTAATGGTAAATGATGAAGATCCAATCCAGAATAACTCGGGGTTTTCGTCCCCTATCGGGGTATTCATTTTCTAATATTGGAGACATAACACATGCGGCTGCTGTATTTAAGTTTTCGTCCCCTATCGGGGTATTCATTTTCTAATCGAAATATCTAGGCGTAATGACAAGAGTTCTTCCTGGTTTTCGTCCCCTATCGGGGTATTCATTTTCTAATAATAAGAAGAAAAAACCTAAAGAATTTGAAATGCAGAACTTGTTTTCGTCCCCTATCGGGGTATTCATTTTCTAATACACACTCAAGAGCATTGATATGGGTGAAGACTTGTTTTCGTCCCCTATCGGGGTATTCATTTTCTAATATATCTATGCCCACCATAGGTTTGTTCAACAGTATATAAGTTTTCGTCCCCTATCGGGGTATTCATTTTCTAATAAAGCTTGATGATTTTAATGCTCATGGCAAGCAAAGATTGTTTTCGTCCCCTATCGGGGTATTCATTTTCTAATGGAGCCATAGAGGAGGCAGAACGCCTTACAGTCATAATCCAGTTTTCGTCCCCTATCGGGGTATTCATTTTCTAATCAAGCATTGCAGCAAATGTTATTGAAGCTAATTATGTAAATAGAGTTTTCGTCCCCTATCGGGGGATTCATTTTCTAATATATTTTTTTAAAAAACAAAGGAGAAGATTATGGTAATAGGTTTTCGTCCCCTATCGGGGTATTCATTTTCTAATGCTTTCTGTTCTGCGGGTAGGTCATAGGTATGAATTTGGTTTTCGTCCCCTATCGGGGTATTCATTTTCTAATCTAGAAGATGATGCAGATGAAGATTATAAGGTTGTTTTCGTCCCCTATCGGGGTATTCATTTTCTAATGAGAATGAAAATGAAAAAGAATTTTGGCCTTTGCGAGTTTTCGTCCCCTATCGGGGTATTCATTTTCTAATGAGATATGTATGGTAAATAAAAAAGTAAGAAAAAGAGTTTTCGTCCCCTATCGGGGTATTCATTTTCTAATAGCGCGTGTTGGATAAGTGCGATTTCAACGTATCCATATACATTTTGCGGCTTAAACTTATTTTTATCATTCTCATCCAACACACTTTCATAATAATCGGCTCAACCTATTAAAATTTCAACAGCGGCTTAAAGTTTAGAAATTTTTATCCTGCATGATCCCATTTGTACTAGTTTACCATCATATTTTGTTAATTTTACCATATGAGGAGATACTCCTAGCTTATGGTCATCATAATGTCGGTGCTTATCTCTCATTTTTTTACTTACGGTGTTATTAATAATATTACCTATTATTTTAACCTTGTCGGGTTCGTTTTTAAGTAGAGAGCTTGTCACCGTTTTTGTATGATACCCTACACCCCCACCTAAATAAATAACATTGCCATAGTATGGAATTCCCTCCTTAAATTTGAGTAGGAACTCTTCATTGTAATTATTAAGGAAGTTCTCAACTGCATTTTCTATGTATGAGATGCTTTTTTTGAATAGCGATGTATCAATAGTTAGATTAAACTCAATTTTCGTTTCCGGCCTAATACACTCTCTTAATATAGGTATCCGAGTTTTTCTAGTATAACCATCTATATTAGCATCTTTCTTCTGACATAATGTGAGGTTACTAAAAGACAAAGGCTTACTGTCAGCTATTTTTATACCACTCATAATGTCGTTAACTGCATCACCATCTTTGCTACCTTCTCGATTGAGTGTTCTAAAATATTTTTTATCTAGTTTATCAGCTTCTCCACTGAGCTTATTTTTATTATCCCCTGTATCAGGTTTTCTTAGTGCACTAATTACCTCATCATTTGAGTTCGTGTCTTTTTCAATACTTTGGGATAGTAATACATTTCTAATCGCTCCCTTTATACTACTTCCCGGTATGTATGGCTTACCATATCCATCCTTTATAAAAGTCTGAATACCCTTAACCGTATTTACATCAACTATATTCTCACAATCAAGAGAGTACTTAGATGTTTGATGAATTATATCATTAATAATCTTATTCTCTTTAGCCCATTCAAATAGCCCTCCTCTTGCATTTGAAAGCATAAATTTTTCAAAAGAGGATAGCAAATTATTTTTCTTTAGATAATTAAAAAGCTTTATCTCATCAATTATATATGCAGTATTATCTCTCCTATTTAAGATCCAGTCTTTTTTCCCGATTTCATGACCAGAACCTATATAAAGCGGTCCAAGTGTCTCAATCGTAATTTTATACCTCTCAAGATAATTACTATTTACCATTGCTGACCTCCATAAAAATAGGATTCGCATAACGATAGACCGGATGTTTCCCTATAATTGCGACATCTTTGATTAAGCCTTTAAATGGTCTACTAAAAACTGATCCCGCGCGAAATAAGTAAAAGTCTTGCTTCTTAACAAGGTTATCGGAGTATGTGGAAGAATTTATAAAACCACTCCTCTTAGATAAAATATAGTTTGAATTTTCGCACACATTTTCAAGCTCCATATCATCACACATACCTACTGATAAGCTCATTACACTTGAAGATTCTTCTGCTCTCTTAATTTTATCAGTAAGGCTAACCGGTAGCTTTACTTCTTCCGAATTGAATTTACCAAGTCCGGAACTAACTTTTCCACCAATTCCCACATAGCTTAAACTATGAAGCAATTTAGTAATCATATTAAGAGCGTCTTCATCACGATATCCTACGATTAGATATAGTCCAGCGCCTTCAGAAAATAAATACGTTCCAACCGAATATGGCTTAGTATCCTCATTATCCTGGATAACCGCTCTCGTTATAATATCCGACTTACCAAGATTAGATAATATCTCCGACTCTCTTTTAATATCCATGCTTCCATCTAGATATTCATCAATGAGATTTACATTGATAAACTCTAATTTTTTCGCCTTTTTCTTGTCATCAATATTTCTTTCGCTTTCGATAGTTATCATTGGCTTAGGAATGTAATATCTATCTCCGATAAAAGGAAATGCATCAGACAATTTTATCTTTTCGTTCTTTACATAAGATACAAGTTCTTCTATGCACTCCAATTTAACAGCCTCATGGCACAGAGCAGAAAAAATTGTATCAGCATAAATTTTATTATCTGAATTTTCTAAGCTTCCATTACCAAAATGTACTGATGTAGAGAAAACTAGCTTAAATCCTGTATACTCCATGACTATTTCCTTTTCAGTAATTCATCGCACTTATCAAGTATTTCTTTGTTTATGTCACCTACAACACAATCCACATTGATATTATCTATTGTTACTCTTCCATATCCGCGTGATCCGTGACCTCCAATATAGTCATAGCTCAATAGTTTTAGTCCAAGAGCTACTGTCTCCATATCCTCAAGTATTTCTTTTTCATTCTCTTTTTCAGCATTATAAATTATTGTAAGTGGAAATTTGGCACCTCTTACAACACGTTCTATTTGCCTTGGATTTGCTTCTGCAGTTATTGGATTAATTGTATTTTCCTCTTTAATCTCAGTTCCATCTTCTACACCATTCTTTTTAAGCTCTTCTATATTCTCCATTATCATATCTGAGAATATAAGTCTGCTTGGTTTTGGATAATTATTATTGCCTGCACCTGCACCAAATAATCTTGTAACCTTGTCGTCCTGATCATTAAATTTAGGAGCAATACCGCTATCGGAATATGCTTTTGCTACCAGGCTTCTGATTTTTCCCTTTAGAGAACTTCCCGGTATATAAGGGATCCTTGAAACTGCATCCTTTGCTACAGGAGAATCTACAGCTCCTATCACTGAAAATCCATCGGAAGCTCCAATATGCATTCCTGTTTCCACATTAATTGTTCCTGTTATTTTAATCTTGCTATACATATCTTTTACCTCCTTTATTTATCTCTTCCGCCATGATACTTATGAAAAGCGACAAGTGACTCCATGTACTTGCAGAATATAAGTGCTTGTTCTCTGTTGTTTCCTATACTTTCCAAATATCCTATAATTTTTGCTTCTTTAATAAAATCTGATACAGGTGTTTTCTTTCTTTCGTTATAGTCACGCCCATACTCATATGCAAATTTCATTCTCACATATTGAATATAGCTCATTATTTCATCAGAAAGCTCTTCCTCCCTATATTTAATAAGCTTGTTATAGAGAGTATTAGTTAGCTCTAGCATGTTTCTAATCTTTGATGTAGTAATCATCGGTGTCTCTGAAGTTTCTTGGAAATTTTTTCCGCTTTTCCTCTTCATAATTTTGTTTTGAATTACATCTTCAGCGAGACTTGCGAAATTTAGTTGTGTTAATCGTTCCATCTTTACTTCTCCTCTTCCTTTCTATGTAGATATACATAAATATAAATTGCAGTTATAAGCTCTCGTCTATTTTCACCTTTAGGGTCATTAGATATCCACTCATATAATTGTTTTGAAAACGCTTTGTATTTTTCTTCATTCTCATCTGAATCTTTTACACTTGCCTGCATCCTTCCAAGTAAATATGCAAGTCTTGCAAGATTAATTTTGTCATCAAGGTTTCTTATGTAATTTAAGAGCTTATATATTGCTGCCATACCTTTCTCATCATCACTTGAAAAGAACGAATCAATCAGCACATATTTTTCTCCCATTACATGGCTTTTAAAAATATCCCATTTGTAAGTCTGTTCACCACAATCAAACTCGTACTTGCAATCTTGGTTGTAGACATCCTCAAACAATGTGACTGCATTTTTATCTTGTACCCTCTTTGAAGCTTCTTCCAGCAGTCCTGTCTCCCTTGCGATAGCCTTTACAGGATATTTCTTTGGGAAAATACCTATTCCTGCAGATATAGTTAGGGTTCCTTGTGAATACTTTTTTAGTGAATCAGACAAGTCGATTGCGAGACCTATTACGTCATCCCACGCACCTACTATAAAGACATCGTCTCCACCGGAATATACAATAGTCACATTTCGCTTTGACGGCTTTGAACCATCTACCATGTATTCTCCATTTTCAAGAATATTATTGATATGGAGTTTGAAAAACATACTTAATTTTCTCGAGAAGCTGGCTGTTCTCGACAGACTTGTGTGTTCAGGCTTAAATCCGCTTATAAAAGTTTTACCAAGATTATCAACGTCTGCTCTCAAGACACCGAGCTTTTTAATCCCGCTTGAAGCTTTTGCCAGTTCTTCAAATGATGATTCTGACGAGTAATCGCCTACCCACAATCGAGTCGCTACATTTACTCCTGTGTACATTTTATTTTTGCTATAAGACCGCACATAACCGCTACCGCTTGTGGAAGTTCTATGTTTTAGACTATCTTCATCCTCCATAAGCATATACTTATCAAATGGCAATTTTAAGCAATTCTTAGACTTATCTTTATCTTCGACAACTGTTACAAATCCGAAAGATTTATTCAGAATATCTCTGGATATTTTCTTAAACGAATCGCAATACTCACAGATATCTTCAGAAGTTAGATGATCGACTCTTCCGCAAACTTTACACTCCCTCGTAGATTCTTCATTTCTAAAAGAATTCATGCGTCTAATCTCATTTGCCGAGTAACGAGATATTTTTTCATTTGATAACGCTTTAGAAACTTCTTTAAATACTTTTTCATATGATCCTTTAGGAGAATTCTTCAGAGTATTTGCCGAGCAAGGCTTATATCCCATAGCAACATACAAATCAATTCCATAGTTATCAATAAACCACTTTTTCGTATCTGCTTTGAATGTCTTTATCTTTTCTATAACTTCATCTGTGTTAGGAAGCAAGATATACGCATGGCCACCACCCGAATAGATGAGATTAGCTCTAGATAAATTAACTGATTCAAGTAGCTCATCTACAATGTGTTCAAACATTATTTCCAGATAAAATGACTTGGATCGCAGACTTTTCAATGCTTCTGAGCTGTCAACCTTATATATGAAGTTCTGAATTCCCGATATGTCCATGCTAAATAGTAGAAAATAATCTTCATCATAAGATTTGTTACAGTCATCTACAAGTGCCTTCTTATAATTCTTTATTCCCTTACTTTCAAGATACTGATATACACAGCTGCCTATGGCCGCAGTAATTTTCATTTGGTCATAGAGAGATATGTCAGCAAGTTGATTGATATCTGCTGAAGAAGGGATATATGTGAGCTCCCCTTCGAGTAGTGACAATAGTGAATTTACATATTCACCGGTTAACTCGAATTTCTTAATACCATTCTTGATATTATTTATTATATTTTCATACTTCTCTTCAGAATAATTAATGGCATTATCTACCGGATAATTGATTTCTCCACTTTCTTTTACTTGTTCCGGCTCATATACTTTTCTTTCGTTATTACCATTTATTATGTTAAATACTGACTGAAGTGGAGCAATTTTATTTGAAATATCGTATTCTTTTACTGTGTACTTTCCATCATCTCCTAGGGTTTCTCTAGTCGCAACATCATTCGCCCAGCAAGTTATATATGCAGGTGAATCTTCTGAAATACTTGCTCCAGTTAAACTATTGTAATGTTGAAATTTAAGCTGTTCTAATATGGATTCGTTGTCGATTCCGGTATCCTTTATAAACTGATACCCTTTTTCACCATTATTTATTCCATCGTCTTGTATGTATAGCATTTTGCCAATACCGTGGAACAATCCCCCAAGGATAACTTCAATCTGTTTAGCGTTCACAAATTACTCCTTTCTTAATTTTGGAAAGACATTTATAGCTCCCATTCCTATAGCCGTTTTAATACCTACTCCTGAATATTTACCGCACTCACAAAGCATATTGATTAAATTTACAAACTGCTTATTCCCTCCAATTTTTATGGTTATGCTTCCAATAAATGACGGAATCTTAACACCTTCAAGATGAAACATCTTACTTCTGAGGTTATACCCTACAATGCTTACATGCTCTCGTATTTCCTCCATTATTTCTTCTGAAAATATCTGAGTTCCTGTAGATACATAATCGTGTTTATTAATCAAACTCATGAAAATATGTTCAATCGTGGGATAGAACTGGTACCTTCCGTTAACTTTAAATGCAGTTGGTGTTAAGAAATTTATTCGTACTATCCTAGAACAATCCCCAAAATAAGTTTTATCTAGTATTTCTGAGTACTCTATGTTCTCAATCCCATATTTAAGAACTTTTAAGCTATCATCTTTGTATTCTAGGTAAATTTCATTAGGATTAGAAATAATTATCTTATCAATTATGTTTTCTTTAGCCTCTTTTGTAAGAGTTGTGATAACCCAATCGATTGCGTCTTTATTTATTTCAACATGCTGTGTATAAGGTCTTAAACCATTACTATGGAGTGATTCCACGTATTCAGTTGTCATAAATTGCATTAGTGCGCCGTGAAGAATAGACGATATGTTGATATCATATCCACTTTTATTTTCTAGAGTAATATTTAATTTACAGAACATAGTTCCTCCATACTACAAAATAATAAATAAT
>ERZ772779.342-NODE-342-length-22669-cov-8.539533_pt1 | contig 22669 bp, 19 predicted proteins | sample MGYA00511360_ERZ772779 | MGnify/ENA primary metagenome ERZ772779 (study PRJEB29015, sample SAMEA2738112) | human oral metagenome | biome: human oral; feature: human-associated habitat; material: saliva | place: China | collected 2231 ...
GGCTGCTAGATTTGCGCCGTCGCAACATGCTGATTTTGGTAGCAACATTTGTTCGAATCGCAGGCAACCTTGAGCTAGGCTTAGCTTGCCCCTCTTTGAAGCGGCCAACACTACCAGCTCACCTCTTTTAGCGGCTTATGGCTGGCAAGTGATTGGGGTTAGAAGGGAGGTGGGCTTATGTCCGGCAAGTCCAGGACTGGTCAAGGTAAGCAAAAGGCCCGGAAGGAGAACATTGACACCGCGAATGTCACTGCTCTCATCCAGGCCCTAGCGGCTTTGATTGGAGCCCTCGCGTCACTGCTCATCGCTCTTAAGTAGCAGTGGCTGAGGCAGTCAGTCCTCTTTAAATAGGGGATTGGCTGCCTTCATTATGCCTCATGGCCATTTACTGCCTCCAGCCTTTTTTCTGGGCTGTGAGCTTAAAACGCTGCTCTAATTTTGAACCACCACTTGCCAAGGGCTTGCTAGGCTTATTTTGCCCTCTTTTAAGCGGCCAACGTTCCCGGTACATCTTCTAGTGGCTTATGGCTGGGAAGCGATTGGGGGTTTGAGAGGAGGTGGGCTCATTGTCTGGCAAGTCCAAGACTGGTCAAGGCAAGCGAAAGGCCCGGAAGAAGAGCGTTGACACCGCAACTGTCGCTGCTCTCATCCAGGCCCTAGCGGCTTTGATTGTAGCCCTCACGCCACTGCTCAAGAACTAAAACAACAGTGGTTAGAGGCAGTCAGCCCCCTCACGGGAACTGGCTGCCTCCATTATGCCTCATGAGCCTCTGAAATCTCTAGTCTTTCATAGGCTGCTAGCGAATAGTGACCAGTTAGCTAGTTACCAGCTAGTGACGACGTGAGGGGCGCTTTTCGCAAGCAATGCCGTCCTTATCGCGGTCTAAATCAATTCGGTAACCGGGCTCGCCACGGTAAATAGGGGCAGCTCCGGCATTCCAGGCTTCAGCGCAGTTGCTGTAGTAGACAGAACTGGACTCGTCGGCGGGCGCTTCGGCTTCCTCACTGTTTTCTTCCGACTGAGATTCAGATTCTGGTGCCGGTGTGGGAGCGGGTGCAGCTTCAGATTCGGGAGTGGGAGTCGGGGTAGGTGTTGGAGTTATTGTGCATGCGCCTACTGTCAGCAAGAAAAAGCAATGAAGCCTATGATCAGCCTTCTGGACTTCATTTTATAATTGCTGAGTTTGTGGAAATAACGAGTTCTGTAGAAATAAAGCAAAACCCTCACCAAATCTTGGTGAGGGTGCGCTGTCTGAAAAGTACCCCCTGAGGGACTCGAACCCTCGACCTGCGGATTAAAAGTCCGTAGCTCTAACCAACTGAGCTAAGGGGGCAGGCCTGCTCACTAACGTGCCGGCATCTTATGGATGCGAGCAACGCTCGACGGGCTTTTGAAGTGGCCCGCAGCGAACTGACAGCCCCTATCATAGCGGACTTGTTAGCCTACGTCTAAAAGGAGGCACGCATGACCCGCCAATTCCACCGCCCCGTCCTCATGGAACCCGCCGAAGCTGAACGTTACACCGGCGCTGAAGACACCGCCGCGACTTCCGCTCTGGCTCACCAAAGCGCCCAGCTACTCATTGGTGGCTACCTTGGGGCGGACACTGACACCACGCTAAGTGCCGCTGGACTGCGAAAAGTTGTGGCCTCTCACGGCGTAGATGTGATTGGCGAGCTATGGGCCACCAGCCCTGCGGGCACCTTACCTGGCGCGCTTTGGCGCCTACTACTGCTACGCGAATGGATTGAGCGTGACCCGGCCCTGGTAGAGTCACGTTACGCCACGGCAGTAACTATTAACGACGACGACGCTGCTGCTCAGGCCCGCTTTGAGGCCGCTTTATCCCAGGGGCAGCGGGTAGACAGTGTGGCCCAGGTGCAAGCCCAATTAAACGAGCTGCTGCTAGGTGGTGGGTCCGCCGACAGCCAACGGACGTCGTCGCGCCGGTCCCAGCTGTATCCCACGCTACTAGCCAGCGCCGCACTGCTAGAGCGGCTCAGTCGCGCCAGTGAACAAGACAGCTGGATCACTGACGAAAACGACCCGCTTTACGACGTGGTCACCGCCCGTGCTCGCGCCCTGGCTACCACCGCCGCCGAGCTACATGAGGCAGCCAGCAAAGCCGCCGTCGGGAAACTGGATTAATCCCCAGGGGCATTAACACCCAAATATCAGTACAATATTGCTGAAACGATTAACCTCTATCACTGACAGAATACGAGTATGCAAGATCACGCTGCACAGGATGTCGACGTCGAAGAAGCCAAGCGCACCGACGCAGCCATAGCGGCCGTTATTGAAACCGCAGACCCCCGAGATTTCGAGGATGACGCTGGCCCCGCCTATGCGGACGAGGACTTCGAAGAGGAGGCAAGCTCCGACACTGACGCTAGCGGCGTCGAAGCTGCTATCGAAGTGCTTGAAGCTGGCGAGACTGGCGCCGAAGAAAGCGTTAAGGCTAGCGCCGGGGCAGATGCTCCGCCAGCTAAAAACACTAAGAACTCAAAGCGCGGCAAGGCAGCCAAGACCTCCACTGGCGCAAAGGCGGCTGACGAAGCTGGTTCGGCTAAAGCTGGCAGCGCTAGTGCTGCTGGTGGCGCTGGGGGTAAAGCCGACGGCGCTGGCGCGGGAGCTAAAGTCGATGCCGCCGCTGGCGCCAGTGCTACTGGAACCAAGGGTGCTACTGGCGCTAAAGGCGCCAAGGTAGACAGTGTAAAGGCGAGCGGTAAAACCGCCGCCAATGACGCTAAAGCTGACACAGTCAAGCGCGCCGGTGAGACAAAAGATGCCAAGGTGAGCGGCGTCGTCGGCACTCAAACCGCAGGCAGTACGCAACTAGACGGCGTCAAGCCAGCAGAAGCTGTAGAGGTAGTAGACCCCTCAAGTAAGGAGTACTGGGCGGACATCGACCGCCTGCAAGAAAAACTGCCCGCGCTAGACAAATTCCCCGAGCGCTTCGTTGACCGGGAACTAACCTGGATGGACTTCAACAAGCGCGTGCTGGAACAGGCCCAAGACCGCAGCCTGCCAGTACTCACTCGCGCCTGGTTCCTCTCCATCTTCTCCTCCAACCTAGACGAGTTCTACATGGTGCGCGTGGCCGGGCTAAAACGACGCATCGCCGCCGGAATCACCCCCGTACGCGCCTCCGGGCTGGACGCCAAGCAGGTGCTAGAGCTGATCACCTTGCGCGCCAAAAAACTCACCGCCGCCCAAGCCGAGCTATTCCAAAACGACGTACGCCCGGCCATGGCCCAGGCGGGCATCGAAATCACCGACTGGAAATCGCTAAACCAGGAGGAGCGCGACAAGCTCACCCGCTACTTCCGCTACCGGGTCTATCCGGTGCTGACCCCGCTAGCGGTGGACCCCTCGCACCCCTTCCCCTACATTTCCGGTCTGTCACTGAACCTGGCGGTTATGCTGCGCAACCCACGCAGCGGCAAAAACCACTTCGCCCGCATCAAACTGCCCGACTCCCTGCCACGATTCGTGCAGGTGCCCGGGCGCGAGCTAACCAACGCTAAACCGCGCAACCTGGCGCTCATCCCACTTGAGGAAGTCGTGGCCTACCACCTGGACCATCTCTTCCCGGGCATGGAAATCGTGGAGCACCACGTCTTCCGCGTCACCCGCAACGAAAACCTCGAAGTTGAAGAGGACGACGCCGAAAACCTGCTCACCGCCATGGAAAAAGAGCTGGGACGCCGTCGTTTTGGGCGGGTAGTGCGTCTGGAGGTAGAAGACTCCATCAGCGACTTTGTGCGCACCTACCTGGTACGCAAGCTAAACATCACGCAAGAAGACGTGTTTGTCTCGCCCGCGCCACTGAACTTGTCTGACCTGTCCGAAATTCACGACCTGGACATCCCCGAGTTCAAATACAAGCGCTACGTGCCAGTCACCCCGGCCGGGATCAACCCGCGCGAATCGGCGCGGCCCCGCAGCATTTTCGCGGCCATCCGTGAGCACAACATTTTGCTGCACCACCCCTACGACGCCTTCTCAACCAGCGTCCAGGAGTTCATCTCCCAGGCCGCCCACGACCCCAAGGTACTGGCCATCAAGCAGACCCTGTACCGCACTAGTGGCGACTCACCCATTGTTGATGCCCTGATTGAGGCTGCTGAACTGGGCAAACAGGTTGTGGCCATTGTGGAAATCAAGGCCCGCTTTGATGAAGAAGCCAATATCGTGTGGGCACGCAAGCTTGAGCGGGCCGGTGTACACGTGGTTTACGGCATGATCGGGCTTAAAACCCACTGCAAACTGTCGCTAGTGGTGCGCCAGGAAACTGACGGCCTGCGCCGCTACTGCCACGTGGGTACAGGCAACTACCACCCCAAGACCGCCCGTGGCTATGAGGACCTGGGCCTGCTGACCTGCGACCGCGACGTCGCCCAAGACCTGACCACGCTGTTCAACCAGCTTTCAGGTTATGCTCCGCGTGCCCGCTTCCGTCGCCTGCTGGTAGCCCCGCGCGGCCTGCGCAACGGATTGCTGGAACGTATCAAGCGCGAAATCGACAACCACTTGGCTGGGCGTGAAGCCTGGATCAAGATCAAGGTTAACTCCATTGTTGATGAGCGCATTATTGACGCCCTCTACCGGGCCTCGCGTGCGGGTGTACGCGTTGACCTGGTGGTTCGCGGTATTTGCGGGATCCGCAGCGGAGTTGAAGGTTTAAGCGAAAACATTCACGTCACCTCAATCCTGGGCCGCTACTTGGAGCACTCGCGCATCTACGCCTTTGCTAACGACGGCGACCCCGAGATTTTCATTGGTAGCGCTGACCTGATGCACCGCAACCTGGACCGCCGCGTGGAGGCCCTGGTTAAGATCACCCAGCCGGATCTGGTGGAGCGCCTGCATTGGCTGATTGACCTGGAAACCTCTGGCCGCATCAGCGCCTGGCATCTACTTCCCGACGGTACCTGGCAGCGGCGCACTCATGACGACGACGGACAGGAGCTTGAGGACGTGCAAAACGTGCTGATGTCTCAGGCCCGGGCCCGGGTTAAATGAGTCTTGCAGCTAAGGCTGGTGCGCGCAGCAAGCAGCAGGCCAAACAAGCTAAGCAGCAACGCAAGCAGCAAGCCAGCGCGCGCAGCAAGCTAAGCAAACCGCGTGAGCAAAGCAAACGCGGCAAGCGCTCCAAGAAAAGCTTGCGGATCAAAGCCTCACGCCGCCCGCCGGTGCTAGCCGCCGGCGCGCTGGTGTGGCGCCTTAAAAACGATAAGTTGCAAGTGCTGGTAGTGCACCGACCGCGCTATGACGACTGGTCTTTCCCCAAGGGCAAAGCCGAACCCGGTGAGTCCATGGTGCTCACCGCCATCCGAGAAGTAGCTGAGGAAACCGGCCGCCAGATTGTGCTGGGGCGCTACCTGGGCAAGGCCCGCCGTCGCCTGGTAAGTGGACGCAAAAAACGCACCCTGTACTGGGCGGCCCAGGTTTTACCTGAGGCTGGCCCGGGGGAGGGGCTGCGAGCTGCGGTAAAACCCGCGTCCAAGCGCGAAATCGACAAGGTGCGCTGGTGGAAGGTGAAAAAGGCTGCCCGCAAGCTCACCCACGCTGACGACAAGCGCCTGCTGGCGCGCCTGGTGGACTGGTATGAAAGCGGGCAGTTGCAGGTGCACAGCTTGGTGCTGGTGCGCCACGCCAAGGCGGTTAGCCGCGCCACCTGGGGTTATGGGATTAATAGTGAGCTTACCCGGCCTTTGGTGATGGGGCGGGGGCAGGCCCAAGCCCGGGACGTGGCGGCTCTGCTTAGCGCCTATGGGGTGGGGGAGCTGGTTTCTTCGCCCTGGAGACGCTGCGTTGACACCCTGGCGCCCTATGCGCATGGCTGCGGCCTGGATTTGCGCAGTGACGAGGCATTCACCGAGGTCAGTGCGTTGACGGCGCCTGAGCTGATGCAGGCTAGTTTCCGGGATTTGCTGGAGCGCGGGTCTGCACTTGCGGGCCAGCCGGAACCTGAGGCTGTGGGGCCGCAGGGCCGCGAGCATGGGCTTGCACTTGCGGGCCCGCCGGAACCTGTGTGCACCCCTCAGGGCCTGCCAGAACCTAGCTATCCGCTGGCGCTGTGTGTGCATCGCCCCTGCTTGCCGCTGCTTTTTGAGACTCTACGTGAATATATGGGCCCTGAATTGGCCACTAAGCTCCCTGATAGTGATCCTTGGTTGCGTCCAGGGCAGGCGGTGGTGGTACACCTGCGTCACCGGCCTGCTTCGGTGCAGTTAGGAACGACGCCGGAAGGTGACGTTGCAGCTAGGGTGGGCGGCGACGTCGTCGTTAAGGGCGCCCAGATAGTTGCGCTGGAACTGCATTAAGACGCGGATCGCTGGTAGCTGCGCTAGGTGATGGTGGCCTGCGTGGCTGCCAAGCAGAGCTGGCAAGACTAGCGTCTGCTGGGGCGCGGCCACTAGGTCACGGCCACCACCACGGTTGCCAGGATGAGGTTGCCAGGATGCGACTGTCGGGGTGTGGTGGCCAGGTGCAGTTACTAGGGTGCGGTTACTTATAAAACCGTCCGTTACTGGGAAGTCGTCCGTTCCCTATAAAACCCCATGGAAAAATTATAGGGAAGGGATGATTTTGCCTGTATTTGTAGGCCTGTATTTGTATGCCTGTATTTGTAGGCAGCAAAAGGGGGCGTACCAGTTAAAACTGATACGCCCCCTTAAAATTTGCCCGCCTTAGCCGGCCTGGGCATTAAATGTGGTCTTGGTGAGCGCTAGGCAGGCAACGCTTGCCGTCCTCGGCCGGCAGGCTGTCATCCAGGCCGGGGTTACCGGTCACGGTCAGCTGCCAGTACATGTTACGTACGCTGGAACGGTGCAAGTAAACCAGCTTGCCGTTGGGCATACGGTAAGTAATCACGAAGACCGGCATGAAGATCAGACGGGTCAGGGTCTCAGACAGACCGGTCTGGTTCAGGGTCAGGGCCATGGCGAAGGGGCTGTCAGCAGTCAGCTTCAGGCCGTCAGGGGACTTGGTCCAGGTACCGTGGTACTCACCAACCCAAGCGTTCCACTTGGTGTTTAGGGTGTTCTCAACGGTGCCGTTCAAGGTAGTCAGGGTGGTGAAGTCACCAGCGTCAACCTTCTTCAGCACCGAAGCGGTGTCGGGGCTGTTACGCAGGTCGGTCATGGCCTTCTGGGTCAGCGGAGTCCAGGAACCGTTGGTGGCCCAAGAGTCCCAGGGGTAGCCACCCTCGTTGCTGGAGGAGATGTTGGTGAAGGTCGGGGTGTCACCGTAAGCAGCCTTCGGCAGCAGGAACATAACCTTGGTGCTAACGATGCGGCTGGGGTCCAGCTCAGCGCCACCGGGGGCAACAGTGATGTCCAGACCGTTCTCGCCGGCGTCAGACTTGGCGCCGAAGTAGAACTTGACACCCTGCCTCTTCAGGTAAGCAGTACCAACGCGGGAAATCTTGGGGTCGTTAGTAGCCCGGCCACCACCCAGGGTGTTGTTCCAGTTGATTTTGCCGTTAACGGCGTAAGGCCAACCACCGATTTCCTCACAGGTTAGGCCCTTACGGCCGGCAGCCACACCCGCAGCGTTGATGTTGGCGGGGGTGCCGCGCATCTTCATGTACATCTGGGCCACGGGGATGATGTCATTAGGGGAGGTAGCGGCCTGAGCGGCAGCCTCAGCCACTAGAACAGCCGGAGCGGCCCAGGCAGAGCCCTTAACAAGGGTACGACGCTTGATTTCAGTCATTATTAGAGAAATCCTTCAAATGGGTAGGGGAAGATATGTAGAGATTACATCCAGGGGACCGGAACAAAACTTTACCTGTTCAACTACTTGAATGCTATGTGATCTAAGTCTTTTGTGATTGTGAGACCGTCTAGATTGGCCCCTGAAAAGTCTCAGATTTGCAACAAAATGCATTAAGCACCTTTATAAACTCCACTTTTTGCCCAGCTCGTCACATGGCCAAGTAAGTAGGGACTAATTGCCCGGCATGTAGATTTGGGATAAATTCCCGTAGCAATGGTGCTCACCTGCTTAGACTCCGGTCTAAACTAGTGGTACCCCCTCCCAGCCGTACCACGGAAGTCATATCTCCCCCACCCCCTAAAACCGGTGTGACTCCGTTGTCGGTCTCCCTTAAGCAGAACTATATCTATGTCAAAAATAGGAGACAGACATGCCTAGCGGTGTAGAACGTCGGCAGGTGCTGCGTGGAGCAGTATGGGCTGCCCCAGCAATTGCGGTGTGCGCTAGCGCCGCAGCCGTCAATACCTCTCAGCTAAACCCGGTCTATTCCGGTTATAGCTGGAACCAGGGCGCTCCAGCCAACATCCCTAATGGCTACGACCCTCGACAGGAACGTGACGCGCGCATCACTGCTGATCAGACCTATTACTTCGGGTTCTATAACAATGGCTCCGATGGTAATGAAGAGTTTAGTCCGGTTGGTTGGCCTAACGTTGACGGCTCCACTTACCCCAGCAAGGACACCGGTCTGGCTAGCCCCAATGCTGGTACGCCGGCCAACCTAACTGGTCTGTACCAGGTGTTCTGGATTAACACTGCGGAATACTCCAACATCGACTGGCAGCCGGTTACCGGCAATACCGATGGCATTAACTGGCCCACCACCTCGCTGAACTTTGCTTCCTGGTCTAAGCCGGAGGCTAAGACCCTGGCTGGGCTGCTGGCTGACTCGCGCTTTAACGAACATGCCAAGGCGGTTCAGGCCAAGCTGGGCGCGGATATCAGCAACTGGACGCCTTATGTATCCACTTTCTCGGGCACCTGGCGCTATGAGAAGAACGATCTGCGTGCCAAGACTAACGCCCACTTCGGTGCGGTGCTGCACGTACACTCCAACAACACCCCGCTAACTTCTTTCCCGATCGTTATGGGTGCGGTGGTTACCATGAGTGAGGTTGGTAGCCAGAACGCCATCACTAACGCCAACAACTCGCCTGTCCTCAACCGCATCCCGCTTTCTGGCGTAGTTAGGGCCGGTGGCCACTAAGGTTCATAAGGTCTAGCTGCGTCGGTTACACGATGGTTCCCAAAGGGTCGCGCTCGCTGAGTGCGGCCCTTGGTGTTTTTGCGTGGCCGAGTAGGGAAGTTTGCCGCGCCAGGGCAAGCTTCACTCATGGGAGAGGCGCGCAAATGCTTTGGGTAGTTTGGCGCAAAGTGCAACAATTGAACTATGAGTGGATTTGAGGTGCCTGACTATACGCAGGCAATCAGTCAGTTTGTTGTTGATTCTCCCACCAGCTACCACGCCGCTCAGGCTGTGGCCGCCCGCCTAGAAAAGCGCGGTTTTAAGGCTGTAGATGAGACTGTGGCTTGGGATAGTTCCATTCCTGCACGCGGATATGTGATTCGCGACGGCGCCATTGCAGCCTGGTGCCTGCCTAGCGCCCCTAGCGAGCGCACTGGCTTCAGGATTGTGGGTGCCCACACTGACTCTCCGGCGCTCAAGCTCAAGCCCCAGGGTGCGATTGTGCGCGAAGGCTGGGAAATGATCAACGCCGAAATTTATGGTGGCGCCCTAGAAAACTCCTGGCTAGACCGTGAAGTTGGTTTGGCAGGACGTCTGACCACCTACGACGGCGCCGTCCACCTGGTGCGTACTGGCCCCATTGCCCGCACCGCGCAGGTGGCTCCCCACCTGGACCGTAGTGCGCATGAAAACCTGCACCTAGACCGTCAGGCCCACATGCTGCCGCTAACCGCCCTGGCTGGCGAGGCGGTAAGTTGCCACGACATTGAAAATTACCTGTGTGAGCAGGCTGGTATTAGCCCTGATCAGCTAGCTTTCCACGATGTGTTCACCTATTTGGTGCAGCCTCCCAGTGTCTTTGGTTTGCACCAGGAGTTCCTGGCCAGCTCGCGCCTAGACAACCTCTCTAGTGTTCACGCCGGCCTGGTTGCCCTGGAAAACCTGGCTGGTACAGAAACTGACGCTGCGGTGTTTGTGGCCTTTGACCATGAAGAGGTGGGTAGTGGCACCCGCTCGGGTGCGGGCGGTCCCTTCCTGCAGGATGTTTTGCATGGCCTGGCTGCGGTTATGGGCTTCGTGGGCGACGGCGAGCGGGCTCTGCTGGCTCGCTCTAGCTGCATTAGCGCCGACGCCGGACACAGCGTTCACCCCAACTATGGCCAGCTGCATGACCCGCAGGTGCGTCCGCTCATCAACCACGGGCCGCTGCTGAAGATTAACGCTCGCCAGCGCTACGCTACCGACGCGGTAGGTGGGGCTATCTGGAAGCGTGCTTGCAAGGCGGCGGGTGTGCCCACGCAGGATTTCGTTTCCAATAACTCCGTGCCTTGCGGTACCACCATTGGTCCGATTACTGCCTCGCGTCTAGGTATCACCACTGTTGACGTAGGTATTGCGCTATTGTCTATGCACTCTGCCCGTGAGATGTGCGGTGTTGAGGACGGCCCCTACCTGGCTCGCGCTCTACACGCCTACTGGGCCGAGAACTAAACCAAGTCGCGCCACCAAAGCTGCGCCAGCCAAAACTGGCAGAGCGGCGCAATAAACAGCGCCAAGTTTGCTGAGGGCGTGCCAACTTAGTTAAAACGACGCCCAATAAAACGTGGGGCCGCGTATGCCGTTTGGTATACGCGGCCCCAACGCTAGTCATGTTCACTAGTCAGACTAACTAGTCATGTTCGTTGGTCATATGAACTAGGTAGACTCACTAGTCACACTAGCTAGACATACTTGCTAGTCATCGTTTTGACTATATGACTGTATTAATGTTGTCCGTAGACGTTCTGATAGCGATCATTAAGCTGCTTGATCATGTCATCAGGTATCCGCTTAACTTCACCTAGCGTACGTGCTAGATAAGCGGTGCGGGCTACCTCTTCGCACATTACTGCAGCTTTTACGGCGCTACGTCCATCCTTACCTACGGTGAAGGGGCCGTGGTTGGCCATCAACACCGCCGGTGAATGGCAGTTGCGTAAGGTTTCAACAATTCCGCGCCCGATCGAATCGTCGCCGATAATCGCTAGCGGGCCCAGTGGAATGTCACCACCAAACTCATCAGCCATCATGGTTAGACAGCAGGGGATAGGTTCGCCAATTGCCGCCCAAGCTGTGGCGTAGGAGGAATGGGTGTGCACCACCCCGCCAACTTCAGGCATGTGCCGGTAGACGTAGGCGTGAGCTGCCGTATCCGAGGAAGGAGCAAGCCCGCTATCGTCGTCGTCAAGTATCTGTCCTTGCAGGTCACACACCACCATGTGGGCGGCTTCCATGCCCTCATAGGGAACTCCGGAAGCTTTAATCACAAACAGGTCTGTGCCCGGCACTCGTTCAGATACGTTACCGGCAGTCCAAACCACCAACCCCCAGGCAGGTAGTAGCGCGTGTAGCTGCGCCACTACCTGCCTGGTGCGCTCTACTTGAGCGCGCTGGGTCTGAGTTAGATCGGTGAGTTTCACTCCTGCGGCTTCTTAGCAGCTGCACGCTTGCGCTCAACGGCGCGGCGACGGATGTCCTTGAGGCGGTGCATAACCTCGTTTTCGCCGCGACCGAAGTAGTCGTGCAGCTGACGGTACTCGTTGAAGAGCTCGTCATAGCGGGCGGTGCGATCGTAGTTGGGTACGTATGCAGCCGAAATCTTGCCACCCATGGCCAGGGAGGCCTCCTTAATGGTGGGGTAGAAACCGGCAGCTACCGCGCCGTGGGCAGCAGCCCCTAGCGCCCCACCCTGCTTGGTGGTGGCCACGCTCAGCGGCACACAGGTGATGTCAGCCAGGGTCTGCATGAAGAACGGGTCCTTGATCAGACCGCCGCTAGCCACAATCTCGTCAATCTTGACGCCGGCGTTGGTGAAGGACTCGATAATGGTGCGGGCCCCAAAGCAGGTGGCCTCCACCAGAGCCCGGTAAATGTCCTCAGGCTTGGTGGTCATGGTGATACCCAAAATGGCGCCAGAAAGCTCAGAGTCAACCAGGATCGAGCGGTTACCGCTGAACCAGTCCAGAGCTACCAGGCCGTGCTCACCAATCTCCTGGGCGCGGGCCTTTTCGGCCAGCAACTCAAAGATGCTGATGCCGGCCTTTTCGGCGGCAACCACGTAGGAGTGGGGCAGGGCGTTGTCCAGGTACCAGGCGAACACGTCACCCATGCTGGACTGGCCGGCCTCAAAGCCCCACAGCCCATCCACCACGCCGCCGTCGACACACCCGAACATACCCGGAACCTCACGGAACTGCGGCCCAGAGACGATGTAGCAAGCAGAAGTACCCAAAATAGCGGTTAGCTGCCCCGGTTCCACAGCCTGCACAGCCGCAGCGGTTACGTGGGCGTCAATGTTACCGGTGGCCACGCTAATGCCAGGCTCCAAGCCCATCCAGGCGGCGGCGTGGGCGGTAAGCTTACCGGCCTCAGCACCTAGCGCCAGCACCTGCCCGGGCATCTTTTCGCTAAATACCTTGCCAAAACCAGGCGAGAGCAGCTCCAAGAACTCCTCGGAGGGGTAGGCGCCGTCCTGGAAGTTACGCTTGTAACCAGAGTCGCCAGCGGAGTAAACCAGGTTGCCGGTCATACGCCACACGATCCAGTCCAAAGCGTCCACAAACACGTCAGTGTCTGCATAAACCTCGGGGGCCTTCTCATAGGTTTCTAACACCTTGGGCAGCAGCATCTCTGCAGACAAGATGCCACCATAGCGGGCCAGCCAAGACTCACCACGCTCCTTAGCCAGGGACACAATACGGTCAGCCTGGTCCTGGGCGCCGTGGTGCTTCCACAGCTTGACGTAGGCGTGCGGGTTGTTGTTGAACTTAGCCAGGTCACACAGCGGGGTGCCGTCCTCTTTAGCGGCAATTACCGTGGCTGAGGTGAAGTCAATACCAATACCCTTGATCTGGGCCGGGTCCACCATGGACTTGGCGATAGCCTCAGGTACGGCGTGCTTTAGCACCTCAATGTAGTCGCGGGGGTTTTGCAGGGCAAAGTCCGCCGGCAGCTTCTGGCCGTCCGCCACGCTCAGTACATCATCCATGACGGCGTTAGGGTACTCGTAGACAGCGGCGGCCTTTTCTAAACCGTCAGCCACGCGCACAATCGCTGCACGCCCAGATAGCGTGCCAAAGTCAATACCTAGAACGTAAGTCTCTTCCATGTTACTTCCTTGTGTTAGGGGCTTGCGTTTTCAGTTTTCAGCACCGCTGACGCGGTCGGTGGGTACCGGTGCGCTAGCCCAGTACCCGCCAGGGGCAAAGAGTTCGTCTACGCACTCATCCAAAATGCCCAGCTCCCACAGCACATCCAAAATGGTGTAGCGGGTGCGGATCATCTGGGCGCGGGTGTAGGTTTCACGCATCTTTTCCAGGCTGATACCAATCTGGGCCGGGTGGTAGATGCCGCCTACAGTCTTGAGTACATCGGCGATTTCCTCAGCGCTAAGCAGCTGCTTGGCTGAGGTTTCCTTGATTTGTGGCCACAGCTTTTGCAGGGTGTGGATGCGCTCGCGCAGCTGCTGGGGGGTCAGATACTTGGCGTCGGTCTGCACCACGGCGGCTTCAAGCAGGCCGCTGGGGGCGCTTTGGTTCCACTGACGCACGTGGGCTTCCATACCTTCACGGGTGGGCCAGGCGGCAATGCGGGCTTCGACGTCGAGGTCGCTGATGTCTTTACGCAGGGCGACGTCGTACAGGGCGCAGATGGCTACCGTGCCCAGGCCCACCTTGAAACCGTGGGTCAGCGGGGGCTCCCAGTCCAGGCCGTGACCTTCCATTTCCCACAGGTGCGAGAACTGGTGTCCGGCGCCCGAGGCGGGGCGGGAGGACTGGGCGGCCTGCATGGCTAGGCCACTCATTAGTAGCCCGGCGGCCAGACCGGCGGTGGCGTCGGCGTCGCCGGCACGCAGCTGGGCGGGCTGGCTGATAGCTTCACGCAGCGGCCCCTGCACTAGCGGCCACACCTGGTGGTTGATGGCTTCTACACCGAGCATGTCGGCAATGATCCAGTCCTCACCGGCGGGGATCTTCTCGATCAGGTCGCCCACGCCGGTGGCCACTAGGCGCTTGGGGGCGGCAGCCATAATGTCCAGGTCCGCTACGACAGCGGCCGGGGCGGGGCAGTTGCGGGTGATCTTGAAGCCATCCTTAGAGATGGAGGCACCAAAGGAGGCGTAGCCATCCATGGAGGCAGCGGTGCATACCACCATGTAGGGGCGCCCCAGCTCGCCACTGGCTAGCTTGGTTAGGTCGTTGAGCACGCCCGAGCCCACTACAACGGCAATAGCGTCTAGGCCGCGTAGCTTTTCGCGGATAATTTCCACATTGTCGTAGCCGCCGTAGAGGGTGGGGGTGCCGGGGAAAATAATGTTTTCTTCCAGCTCCACGCCCGCTTGCTTTAGGGAGTCGACGACGGCAGGGCCGGCTGCTACCGGCTCGCCGGCGGCGGTGGTGGCACCTACTGCGTTGAAGGTGTTGTCATCGCCCACCACCACGGCGCGTTTGCCGGGGAAAGTGGAGGCGAATACTTCACCGGTGCGGTGCACGGCGCCGCGCCCGAAAGCTACGGCCTTGGTGTCGGTGGCGTCTTTGAGTGCCTCATCCAAGAGTGCCGCTAAATCAGTCATTGATTTTCTCCTTCGAAAGTTAACTAGTTGAATGCGGTAGACCCCCGCGCTCTTTAGTGGCGACCGCCAAAGAACTTGTCCCAGGGGATCTCTAGCGGGGCGTCGTCGACAATGATGGCGTGTAGCGCACGCAGCAGCGGGAAGTCATCTTCACTGATAACCCCACCCTCTGTCAGCGGCGCCAGAGCCCCACCAATCACGCGAATGGCGGCCACACCCTCCATGGTTACACCCTTCATGTGAGTGTCACGCACCTCAGAGAAGGGGATGCCCTGGCCCACGAACTTGCCGGCGCGCACATTGCGTCCACCCATAGAGGTGACGAACATGTCGCCGACGCCGCCTAGGCCCTTAGCGGTGGTTACGTCGCCGCCCAGCAACTCAATGAACTGGGTGAGCTCAGTTTGCCCCTGGGCGAAGATGGCGGCCCCGTAGTTGTACATGCGGTAGCGGTCGTTTTCCTTGCCAGCCTTGGCTAGCAGGCCGTCAGCGAAACCGGCGGCGAAAGCATAAATGTTCTTGGTGGCAGCGCCTACCTCGTGACCAATGAAGTCCGTGGAAGTCCAGATGTGGTAGTAGTCGGTGGCCCACATTTGCTGCAGTTCATCCAGGCTGGCCTGGTCCTCACCACAGAACACCACGCAGGTGTCGTGGCCTACCGCCAGCTCACCGGCGATCGAGGGGCCTACAATTGCCGACCAGGTAACTTGGCTGGCTAGGGGCTCACCCACGGCTGCGCGCAATACATCAGGGAACATGGTCAGCGTGCCGTCCTCAGCGGCCTGCATACCCTTGGTGATGGACAGAACCTTCATGCCCGGCTTTAGTAGCGTGGCCAGGTGCGCCCCGGCCCAGTCAACCCCGAAAGAGTTAACGCCGCTCATGGCCACATCTGCGTCAGCAAAGGCAGTTTCAGCTTCTTCCAATTGGAAAGCGGTTACATTCTCAGGCATTTTCAGCCCCAGCTCCGGGTGGATGCCGGTGCGCTGAATTGAGTCAATAATGTCTCGGTCTAGGTGGGTGCCTACCAGATTCACCTGGTGCCCATTGTCAGTCACCGGGAAGGTCAGCGCCGACGCCATAATGCCTGCCCCGAGAATTGCAACCGTGCTCATGCAAACTCCAAACCCCATTGTGCAGTTAGTGATCTGTGGATCACAGTTCAGAATTTTGCTCGCTGGGCTGTAAAGACGGGGAAAAGACGGCAATGTGGGCACTTTGTAAATGCAACAGCGCACGAGCGTGCAACTGGCTGCGCGGGCATAGACAACCAGCTTTTACTTGATAACGCTCAAAAAACTACTGCTCAGGGGCGGTTAGCGAAGTGCTCTAGTAGGTTCGCGTCGCCACCTACCACCAAAATATCCTCAGCGCCCACCATGGTTTGTGGGGTGGCGTACTCAAAATGCTCACCTGGGCTCATCAAACCAATGATGGTTACCCCATAGCGCGAGCGCACCTTGGACTGGCCGATAGTGAAGCCGTGTAATTCGTGCGGCGGACGCATTTTGATAATGGAAAAGCCGTTCTTTTCCATTTCGATGTAGTCCAACATGCGTCCGGACACTAGGTGGGCGGCGCGTTGGCCGGCGTCGTATTCGGGGTAGACCACGTGATTGGCGCCGATGCGGTGCAAAATGCGCCCGTGCGTAGCGCTGATGGCTTTGGCCCAGATTTGGCCGATGCCTAGCTCTACCAGGTTGGAGGTGATTAGCACGGAGGCTTCCAGGGAGGAGGCCACCCCCACTACGGCGGTGCCAAATTCGGTGGCGCCTAGCTGTTCTAGGGCTTCCATGTCAGTGGCGTCGGCTTCAATTAGGGGGATGCGTCCGGACCATTGGCGCACGGTGTTGGGGTTGTGCTCGACTGCCAGCACTTCGCGCCCTAGGCGGTCGAGGGTGGCGGCGACGGCGGTGCCGAAGCGGCCAAGGCCGATTACGAGTGTGGAGTCTTGATGGTTCACCTGGGGCATGGTTCTAGTTTAAGTCTTGCTGTGATTTTGTCTTGTTTGGGGCGCTAGCCGATCATGGGGCGCTCTTCAGGGAAGCGGATGACGCGGCGTCGATCCCGCATGGCCAGGGCACTGGCGGCGGTCATGGTGCCGGTACGGCCCACAAACATAAGCACTACCATTACATACTTGGCTTCAATGGGCAGTAGCGGGGTGATGCCGGTAGATAAGCCCACGGTAGCGAAAGCGCTAATTACTTCAAATAAGACAGTGTCAAGGGAGAGGTTGGTTAGCCACAGCAGCATTAGGGTAGCTACCACCACGATGGAGGCGCCCACAAAGGCTACGGCCACCGAGACGCGCACAGTGGAGGTGGGTAGGCGCCTACCAAACACTTCAATGTCGCTGTCGCCGCGCGCTTCGGCCACGATCGCCAGCACCAGCACAGCCAGGGTGGTGACTTTAATGCCGCCGGCGGTGGAGGCTGAGCCACCCCCAATAAACATTAGGAAGTCTTGCAGCAACCAGGTGGTTTCGCGCATCAGCGAGGTGGGAATGGTGGCTAGGCCGCTAGAGCGGGCGTTTACGGAGTTGACGATGGCGGAAAGAACCTTGCCGCTGGTGTCTAGCTGGCCGTAGGTGAAGGGGTTGGTCCACTCGAAAGCGGTGATAGAGATGGCGCTAATTACCGAAATAATTACGTAGGTGGAAATGGTCATTTTGGAGTGCAAAGACAGCTTACGTGGCATACGCCAGTTACGATGCACATCCAAAATCACTGGGAAACCAATGGCCCCCACAAAAGTACCTACGGCGATAGGTAAACACATCCACCAGTCGCTAGCGTGGGGTGCTAGGCCATCGGGCATAATCACGAAGCCCGCATTATTGAAGATGGATAAGGCCATAAAGAATGCATACCAAGCGCTTTTAAGCAGCGGGTAGCCTAGCGTTAAAAAGCGCGGGAACAGCACTAGAGCTAGGGTGGCCTCAACCGCCAGGGAGGCGATAATTACCGCGCGCAGCAGTGAGCCGACGTCGCCCAAACGGGACTGGTGTTCATCGGCGGTAAGCATTCGCTGGAACAGGCCCACGTGGCGCGAAACTGCCAGGGACAGCAGCGAGGCGATAGTCATAACCCCCAGCCCGCCCACGGCGGTGGCCAAAATAATGCAGGCCTGGCCGAAAGTAGACCAGTAGGTGGCGGTGTCCACAGTGGTTAGGCCGGTTACACAAACCGCGCTGGTGGCAGTGAATAGGGCGTCAACGAAGGGGGCACGCTCGCCGCTGGCGGTGGCAATAGGCAGCTCAAGTAGGCCTGTGATAATGACGATAATTGCGGCGAATAGGCATGTGGCTAGGCGGGCGCTGGAGTGGCGTCCAACTCGCTCCAGCCAGGTGCGTATATCGGTAAACGCCCGCACAGCACGCGAAAACAAAAGGTCACCTTACGTTTTGCAGGGAGCATGGGGGCTAGCGGCAGGGCGCTTGGTAGCTTGCCAGGTCTGCCGGTAGGTACCCACACGTATCTTTCTCTACTTACCTTAACCCAGTTGGCATCTGGGTAGTTGGCCCTAATTTATGTGGAGGTTTCCAATTTGGCTGATAGGCGCCGTCACTGTAGTTAAAACGAGATTCAAAACGGCTGTATTTGCCAGCTTAAACCGGTATAGTTACATCGATCCCGCCAATGCGGGCCCGACCCAAGGACAGGAATCAGCGCGATGGCACAGCCTCAGACTCCCGCCTTCATGACTGTGGCGGAAGTAGCCTCCATGATGCGGGTGTCCAAGATGACCGTGTATCGCCTGGTGCACTCGGGTGAGCTCCCCGCAATGCGTGTGGGACGTTCTTACCGGGTGCCCGTGGCGGCTGTCCAGGAGTTCATGGCCAGTGGCTTAGGTGATTGGAGCCACGGCGACGCGGCTGCATTTGGCTCCTGAGACGCGTTAAACTCATTTGGTCACGTATGTGGCCGGTGTGCCCGGCCGCAACCGATCATGGTGCCGTTGGGCACGCTTAGCAAGACTGTGAGGTTCTCATATGGGATCTGTTATTAAGAAGCGCCGTAAGCGCATGTCCAAGAAGAAGCACCGCAAGCTGCTTCGTAAGACTCGCCACCAGCGTCGTAACAAGAAGTGACGCCTGGCACGTGAGTGCTTGGATGGCTGCTATCCCTAGGGTGGCAGCCATTTCGTTTATTTAAATAACTACCTTCATACCACGATTTACTTTATTATTGAACTACTTTGTTTTGCTGGCTGCTTGGGCCGCACAATCTAATAAGAAATGAGAGCTTTAGACATGGCCTCCAGCTGCGGCACTGGTGCAATTTCGGGTGCAATGGGTATGGGCGACGACGTCGCCGCTAGCTCTAGCGTTGCAGGCGGCTGCGGGCAGGGAGCTGCACCTAAAACGACCGCTGCGGGCGCCGTCGTCGGCTGTGGGCAAGAAGCCACCAAGGTAGTAAGCGAGCCAGCTAGCGGCTGTGGGCAGGAAGCTAGCGTAGCTGCCGAGTGTGGACAAGCCACCACCAGTTGCGGCCAGGGTGACAAGCGCCTACTAAGCGAGGCGCAAATGCGTGCCTGGCGGGCCTTTTTAGGGGCCAGCACACTGGTGTCGGCGCGCCTAAACCACGAGCTAGACGAGGCCGCCGCCATCTCCATGTATGAGTATGAGATCCTGGTACGCCTATTTGAAAGCGAAGCCGGGCGTGTACGCATGAGCCAACTGGCTGACCAAGTCTCCTACTCGCGCTCACGCCTAACCCACACGGTAGGGCGGCTAGAACGTGCCGGCTACGTATTGCGCTCCTCATGCCCCAATGACCGACGCGGCGTCTATGCCCACCTAACCAAGGCTGGCTACGAGTTTTTGGCTCAAACTGCGCCTATCCACCTCGACGGGGTGCGCCGCCACCTAATCAACCGTTTCACCCCCAGTGAGCTGGCCACACTAACTGAGCTGCTGGAAAAGATCACTACCGACGCAGACTTGGCACACTAAAACGTGCTCAGGCCCTGACCCTGGCATAGAATTGCCGCTATGGTGCGCACAACAATTCACGTCATGCGTCATGGCGAGGTAGATAACCCCCAGGGCGTCCTTTATGGGCGCATGCCCGGCTACCACCTAACCCCTCGCGGCCATGCCATGGCCCAGATGGTGGCAGATTACCTAGTGGAAACCGGCAAAGACATCACCGTGGTAACCACCTCGCCCCTAGAGCGGGCCGTGGAATCAGGAGCCCCCACCGCCGCCGCTTTTGGCATTAACGCCGGCACTGACGCGCGCCTACTTGAGGCCGAAAACCACTTTGAGGGCGTTGCCGTAAACCGTAACCGTTGGGTGCTAGCCCACCCTGAACACTGGGCTTACTACATCAACCCGCTGCGCCCCTCCTGGGGTGAGCCCTACACCCAGCTGGTGGCGCGTATGAGCGCCGCCGTGCGTAGCGCCCTGGTGCAGGCGCGCGGCCATGAGGCCCTACTGGTTTCACACCAGCTACCGATCTGGTCGCTGAGCCTGTACCTGCATGGGCGCCCCCTGGCCCACGATCCGCGCCGACGCCAATGCTCTTTAGCGTCCCTGACCTCTCTAACTTTTGAAGACAACACCCTGGTGGGTTTGGCCTACACTGAGCCGGCTAATGCGCTGCTGCGTGAAGCTGAAGACATGGTGCCCGGCACCGGCGTGGCCGGGCTGAAAATTGGCGACGGCCAGGAGCGTGCGTGAGCCAGTCGGCGCCGTACCCGCAGCCCCAAGATCAGGGGGCTACGACGCCGTCGCAGCCAGCGGGGGCGAGCGAGCCTAGTGGCTCAGCCGCGCACGGTGAGGCAACTACGCGCGGCAGCTCAGCCACGCACGGCGGCTCGACCGAGCCAAGATACGGCGGGGCAGCTCCCGGCGAGTTAGTGCCAGCTGCTAGCCGCACCCTACAGCCGCGCCCCCAACCCCAACGTCCCTGGACCGGCCAAGACTATGTTTGGTGGAATACCGCGCAGGTGCTCACCGCTGTGCGGGCAGGTTTTAAACCCAACCCGGTCTCTCCAGTAGTTGACCCGATTCGCCCCACTCACAGCGGCGAAGTGATTCTGGGTTCTTGCGACGGGGAAATCCTGGCTTTTAAACGCGGTGACAACAGTAACTATCAGCCTATGCGCGGCTTCTTTTTAGCTGGCGGGGCTGCCGGGTTGGCGCTGATGGCGGCCTTCTTTGGGGGACAGGCGGTAGTTAATTCTCGTCGCAAACGCCGCGCTGAGCGTGAGGCGGTTGAAAAATGGCGCCACCTGGCCAACGCCCGCCTGAGCGTATCCACCCACGGCATCTACCTGGGCACGCCTGACGGCGTGATGTTCATTGGTTACCAGCAGATCCGCGAGTGCCAGGTAACTGGTGTGGGTGAAGTGATGCTGGCGGCTACCAATGAGCAAGGCAATGTGCGTTTGAAGGTGCGCGGGCAGTGGGCTGAGCTAGTGATGGTTATTTGGGCGGCCTTATTTTTGCCTGAGCACCCCCAGTTGGTGGGCCGTAGCTGGCTGCCGGGGGATTGGTTGCTGCATGCGCGTGCCTATAACCGTGAGGTGGACACCAGTAACTGGCCCTAGTTTTCGGGCTGTTCGTCCTCAGTTTTTCCGCTACTGCCCTGATCAGGGCTGGTCTGGTCAGGGCTGGTCTGGTCAGGGCTGGTCTGGGGGTGCTGGGAGCGGTTTTGCTGTAGCTGGTCGCGTTGGCGACGGCGTTTTTCGGCTTGCACCTGCTCATCTAATTTACGCAGGAACTCAGGGTCGTCGTCGGGAGCTGCCGGGGCGGAAGCGTGGCGCGACAGATGCAGATCTACGCCTTTTTCCGCAGACCAAAGCCCGCCACTGAGCTGCCCGCCGCGTTTCTCAGCGGCGCTTACCCGGGAGGTAATGATCCAGGCCAGGGGGCCAAGCATGATGGTGGAGAACATTAAAATTAGCGTAATCCACAGGTGTTTAGGCATACGCGCAGGCATGTCCTCCTCGGGTGTGCGTACGCAGTCAATGAGGGCATACAGCGCCAAGGCGATCACGAATACCATTAGGAAAAGCCGCATAAGTGCAGCTTAACCATATTTTTGTGACTTGGTAGTCATACCATTGAAAGCGTGAGCCTTTTTCGCATCCAGCGCACCCAGAGTGCAGCGCAAATTGAGGAGTTCGCCCAGCTGTTAGCTAGGCGCATGTCTGCGGACGCTTCCGACGTCGTCGGCCGGGGCGGGCATTTACGTAAGCCGCAAACCTCCGCTCCAGGGCTGGTCAGCCGCAGTAGTTTGAGCGCTGCTGACGTGGCCCACGCCCAGGCCCGTTCGCTGGCGAAACAGTATTTGCGCCCTAGCCGCGAAATTATTGTGCCTATCGCACCCCATGAGGACACGCGGGAGGTGGCCGCGAATTTGGCGCGGCGGATCCCGGCCCGGGCTAGTGGCCGCAGTGTGGGGGTGGATATGGTGCTGCGTACGTCTGGCTCAACTACCGGCACTGGCAAGCTGGTGGGGGTGTCGATGGATGCGCTGGTAGCGTCGGCACGGGCCACCCATAAACGCCTGGGTGGGCCGGGAATTTGGGTGCTGGCTTTGCCCGCCTATCATGCCGCTGGGGTGCAGGTTTTGGTGCGGGCGGCGGTGGCCGGCACGCACGTGTTTAACGCCTATAAGGAGGGCGGTTTTGACCCCCAGCATTTGGCGCAGGTTATCGACGCCGCCTGTGTAGCTGCTGCTGATTGCGACGCCGGTTCTTCCCTTGACGACGACGCCGTTAGTTCCTGCGCTGGTGGCGCTGGCGGGGAGGCTGAGGGGGCGCTCGCTGCTGACGACTCCGGCAGGGCTTGCCCGGTTTATACCTCGCTGGTGCCCACACAGCTGCGCCGGGCTTTGGATGATGCGCAGCTGCGCGGCGCCTTAGCGCGGCTAGATGCGGTGCTGATTGGGGGAGCGGCAGCTGATGCACAGCTATTAGAGCAGGCCAAAACCGCCGGGATTAGGGTGGTTACCACCTATGGCATGAGCGAAACCTGTGGCGGGTGTGTCTATGACGGCCAGCCACTGCCTGGGGTGAGTATGGAGGTAGATCAGGCCACCGGGGCAATTTGGTTGTCTGGGCCGATGCT
>ERZ772779.345-NODE-345-length-22535-cov-6.770463_pt1 | contig 22535 bp, 21 predicted proteins | sample MGYA00511360_ERZ772779 | MGnify/ENA primary metagenome ERZ772779 (study PRJEB29015, sample SAMEA2738112) | human oral metagenome | biome: human oral; feature: human-associated habitat; material: saliva | place: China | collected 2231 ...
CGTTTCCCGGTTGTGACTAGAAATTCTACTGCCTCGCACTCTGACACCGGGTCGTTTTCGTGGCCAGAATCCGCAGGCTTAGCCCTCCCCCGTGACCAGCACGGCCTCGGCCCGATCTCCGAGCCACGCCCGCAGCTAGGTGTGGGGAATGTTGAGCGAGTTGGGCATGTGACCGGCCGCGTACTCCCCTACCGTGCGTACGTCCAGGACCGGCATGTCCTCGGCCAGCTCGTTCGGGCCAGTCAGCACGAGCTCACCGGTCACCACGTTGTGGGCGACCATGCCGGTCTGGTCGACGGAATCCTTGGCCTGTCCGTAGGGCGGCGCGTAGGCGAGATCCAGGTCAATGAGGTCAGTCGAGCTCAGGCCGGCCCACATGGCGGTAGCGATGGCATCGATGCGCCGGTCCACGCCGTCGGCGCCCACGTGCATGAGGATATGCACCGGCTTAGCGCCGGGGAAATAGCCCACGTGCTGGTTCGCGTGCGTGTGCACCGTGAAGTACCCCCGTGCCCGAGGCGTCGAGGGCCTCGGCAGTGAGCGCCCCTGCGAGGGACGAGGCCGTGGCAAGTGTCGTCATCGTCGTTCCTTCCGCTCAACAAGCTTGTGGTTACCCCACAAGCGTTCAGTGTTGTGGCCGCGCGACACGCCAATGAGGGAAGCGATTTCTGGAGCGACACTCATCCTGCGGGCGGTCCGTGGCGATGCATGTAGTCGCAACGAAAAGTCTGATATTCTAACCTCGTGCTTGCCGGTCGGAGGGGTGCTTTTTCGACCACTGGCGATCCGACATGGCGTTCCCCCTGATCACAGGGGGCACAACACGCCGGGCAGTTAGAAAGCACCAAGCGCCATAAGGTGCATTAAGACAGGAAAATGGCCTCCTGACCATTCACATTACGGACAGGTTAGAAAGCACCAAGCGCCAAACGGTGCATTAAGACCCTTGTGTTTCTTGAACGTATAGGGTGTAGGTCGCTAGGTTAGAAAGCACCGAGCGCCCAAAATCTCGCATGCAATTCCCCAGAGCACGTATGAACAAGCACCAGGAAACCGCGGAATATCAACATTTAAACTTCAATTCTTGAAGCACTCTCAACCGAATTGCATGCGACATTTTCGAGTAACTATCTACAACATGCGCCACACGCGCATCGAGACACAATCGAGACACGGGGCCGACTGCGATTACGCCGAGCAGGCAGTTCGCCCCGGACTGATGACGTTCACGGCTCTTCGCATGTGAGGGTGTAGGTGTTGTTGGCGGCGTTGGGCGTGTCGTGGCCGGGTAGGGGTCGAGGTCTTCCGATGATGGGGGGTTCCTACACCGTCCATCTGAAAGACCTCGACATGTCCAATGCTATCTTTGATCGCCTCGATCTGAGCGCGTTCGCTCGCCTGGATGGCCTGGGGTTGGAGGTGAGGGGTCAGCGCGTTGAGCCAGACCATGCAGTGTTGGCGTGCCGTATTACTGGTGAGGACCGGTGGTGTCGACGCTGCGGGTGCCAGGGCATTTCTCGTGACACGGTGGTCAGGCGCTTGGCGCATGAGCCCTGCGGGTGGCGTCCCACGATCTTGCATGTGAGCGTGCGCCGCTACCGGTGCGAGACGTGTGCTCACGTGTGGCGCCAAGACATGAGCCAAGCGGCCGATCCGCGCGCGAAGCTCTCACGGGCGGCGGTGCGCTGGGCGCTCACTGGGCTGGTCGTCCACCATTTGACGGTGGCGCGCGTTGCCCAGGCCTTGGGCGTGTCCTGGAATACCGCTAACACTGCTGTCCTGGCCGAAGGAGAGCGCTCACTGATCAACGACCCGACCCGGTTCGAAGGCGTGCGCGTCATTGGCGTGGATGAACACGTGTGGCGCCACACCCCCTACGGCGACAAATACGTCACCGTCATCTTGGACTTGACGCCCGTCCATGATCGCAGCGGTCCCTCCCGGCTGTTGGATATGGTCCCGGGCCGCTCCAAGCAGGTCTTCAAAACCTGGCTGGCCTCCCAGCCTGCCACGTGGCGCGAGCGCATTGAGATTGTCGCGATGGATGGATTCACCGGGTTCAAAAGCGCCGCCGCCGAAGAACTCCCAGACGCAAAGGCAGTCATGAACCCCTTCCACGTCGTGCACCTCGCCGGCAACGCCTTGGACGAGTGCCGCAGACGCACCGGGCAAGAACTTCACCACCGGCGCGGGCGCTCCACGGACCCCCTCTACAAGGCCCGCAGGGTACTGCACACCAGATCCTGCCTACTCACACCACACCAGCAACACCGCATCCTCGACCTGTTTTCCGGCGACGAACACGTCGCCCTCGAGGTCACCTGGAGCGCCTACCAGAACATCACCCGACACCTACCGCGCGCCCAACACGAGCACCGGTAAGGCCCTGATGCAAGCCGAAATCAACACACTGACGTCCACGCGCGTACCGAGGAGCCTCACCGAACTCATCACGCTGGGCAGGACACTCAAACGAAGAACCACAGACATCCAGGCCTACTTCGACCACCCCCACACCACAAACGACCCCACCCAAGCCATCAACGCACCCCTCGAACACCTACGCAGCCGCGCCCCAGGACTTTCCGAAACCTCACCCACAACATCACCCGAACACTCCCCAAAACCGGAGAATTCAAACCCCAACCACACCCCCAATTACGAAGAGCCGCTTAAGTGTTGCGGGTGCATACGCTGGCCAGGGCGTTCTCGATCTAGAGGCGACCAGCTTTCTTGAGTTCGATGTAACGGTCAGCTGTGCGTGCGGGTAACAGTTCAGCGGATGCCTGAAGGGTGAGTGCACCCGCAAGGCGTGCGTCGGCGGCACCAGCGTCGTCGGCTCGCTGGGAGAGTGCGGCGGAGGCGGCGAGGAACACTTCTTCCGCGTTGGAGAGTCCGTGCCGTGCGCGAATCTCGTCGGGGTCGGTCGCGGAGGCGACGAGCACGGTGTGGCGATCGGCGAGGCGCGACAGGGTGTCCGTGAACTCTGTGTCCATGCCGGCTGGGGGGATCTTCGTGATTACAACAACGAATGACGGGTGGTGGACGGTCTGTTCGACGGCCGTGGCCACGTCGGACCAGTCGGTGACGTCTAGGCGCGGCGAAATATCCGTGAAGGTCGCGGCGAGGGTCTCGATGATTCTGGGTCCGCGTACCCCTGATACGCGTGCGCGCACGCGAGAGTCGACGGCTAACACGTGGACCTTGTCGCCCGCGCGATCGGCGAGGGTTGCCAGGAGGAGGGCTGTCTCGATGGAGGAATCCAAGCGGGGTGCACAGCCCAGGGCGATCGAGTCCACGTCCATGTGTTCGGGTGCGCCGAGCAGAGCGGCGGAGGCGCGTCCACAATCCACGACGATGAGGACGTGTCGGTCTCGTTCGGGGCGCCACTGGCGCACTATGAGTTCGGCGGAGCGAGCGGATGCACGCCAGTCGATGTCTCGCGGGTCGTCACCTTCGACGTAGGTGCGCAGGGAGTCAAACTCGGTGCCCGCGCCGCGCAGTGTCGTCGGCGTCGTGCCCTCCAATTCGTGGAGCCGAGCCAGGCGCGTGGGTAGTAGTACGCGCGCCTTAAACTCGGGGAGGACTGACAGCGTCAATGGTGCTTCAAGACTGACCTGACGCGCGCCCAAGTGCAGCGGCCCCCACGAGCGGATCGTGACTACATCGGCGTGGCGCGTGCCCCGCCGCGACGGACAAAGCGTCGTTGTGACGGTGGTGGAGCTGCGGGCGGTGAGGCGCACGCGTTGGCGCGACGGGGTGGGGGCGAGGGATGGTGGCCACGCGTCGCGTACATCTAGGGTCATGTGTCGTTTCGTCGTGTTGGTCAGGCGCAGCGTTGCCGTGGTTGTCTGGTCGGCGCGGATTGGGCCGGTGACGTCGCGTCGCAGGCGCAGGGTGCGGGGGGAGGGAGCACCGGCCGTGTCGATCAGGCACGCCGCGATGACGAGGCCGAACCACGTCCAGGCGAAGGCGCGGGAAGGCGAGAAGGCGAGGGGGACGATGCCGACGAGAACGACGAGCGCGCTGCGCGCAGAGACGATCACGGGAGCCTCAGCGGGGGACGGGGGTGGCTGCGAGGACTCCTGAGACGACGTTGGCGGCCGTGATGCCCTCGAGGTTGGCTTCGGCACGCAGGCCGAGGCGGTGTGCGAGGGTCGAGGGGGCCATCGTCTTAATGTCGTCGGGGGTCACGAATCCTCGGCCCTGTAGGAAGGCCCACACGCGAGAGGTGCGCAGCAGGGCGGTCGCGCCTCGCGGGGACACGCCGAGGCGCACGGCGGGTGAGGTGCGGGTTGCACGACACACGTCGACCAGGTAGGCGATGACGGCGGGAGCGACCTCAACGCGTGCGGCGGCTTCGTGAGCCGCGAGGATGTCAGCGGCGCCGGCGACCGGGTGAATGCCCGCCTTCGCGAGGGACGTTGGGTTGAAGCCGCCCTGGTGGCGGGCAACGATGTCGATTTCGGCGTCACGGGATGGCAGGGGCAGCTCGAGTTTGAGGAGGAAACGGTCCAACTGTGCTTCCGGCAACGGGTAGGTGCCCTCGTATTCGATGGGGTTTTGCGTGGCAATGACCATGAAGGGGGCAGGTAGGACTCGAGTCGTACCGTCGACCGAGACGGTGTGTTCCTCCATGGATTCGAGGAGCGCCGACTGGGTCTTGGGTGGCGTCCGGTTGATTTCGTCGGCGAGGAGCAGATTCGTGAACACGGGACCTTCACGGAAGACGAACTCGGATCGTCCCGCGTCCCAGATCATTGAGCCGGTGATGTCGGCGGGCATCAGGTCGGGGGTGAACTGGATACGCGCCATGTCGACGTTGAGGGCGTGGGCGAGTGCGCGCACGAGGAGCGTTTTAGCGACGCCGGGGACCCCCTCGAGCAAGGCGTGGCCGCCGGCAACGAGGGCGACAATCAGTCCGGTGATTGCCGCGTCCTGGCCGACGATGGCTTTACCGATCTCAGCTTTGAGCGCCAGGAGGGCCTCCTGCGTGCTTCGCTCTGCCTCGTTGAGGCGACGCCCCGACCATCCCTGGCCCGTTGGCGCGCAGTACGAGGCCGGGGTCCCCTGGGTGGGGGTGCCTCCCCGGGGCGCGTATCCCCCCTGCGGCCCGGAGTATCCGGGTCCGCCCTGATCGTGTACGCCACCAGCGGTGCCATACTGCGGGGAGGGCATGGGGCCGGGGTTAGTCATGGCGAATCTCCTTCTCGAGGGCGTAGAGGTCGTTGGCGAGTTGGACGAGGGCCGCCTCGTCTGTCGGTGGTGGCCCCCACAGAAGTTGTTCGTAGCGGGAGGGAGGCAGGCCTCGTTGCTCGATCTCGCGTGCGAGCGTCTCACGATCAGCGGTGTACGTGACACCTAGCGAGGACGCGATGCGCGAAGCAGACGCGCTGCGCAGCGCTCTGGCGGCATGCCCGTAGGAGCGCATGGCGCGCATGAGTCGTGCCTTCCCGATGAGGGTTTCAGCGGCAGGTACCTCAATCGGCAGCTGCTCCGGGGTGAGTGGCCCGAGTCTTGTGCCGCGCGCCGCGGCCGCCAACAGCGCTGAGCCGAGCACCATGAGGAAGGCGGGAGCAAGGAACGGAGAATCAGTGGGTGTCACCTGCTCGGAGGAAACGGAAACACCATGGGAGGCAACGAACCAGGCGACCTTGTTGGTCCTGCCGATCGCGTTAATGGCCAAGGCGGCGTTGCCTCCCTCCGTGATCGCACGGTTGCGCACCCGCACTGAATCGGGGATGACTGCGCGGAAGCGACCGTCTTCAACGCGCTCAGCGTAGGCGTAATTTTGCCCGTCTGTGGTGAAACACAGGTGCCAGGTGGAGGAAGAAGTGGAAACCGAATAAGCGGAGGAAAACAGCTCGCTCGCATGCTGGGCTGCGTCGGAAGCACATCCTGGCTGTGTTCTTTGCCCGGTGTCCCAGGATCGGGTTGCGTGCAACCCCGCCAGGTAGGGTGGCTCACCCCCGTATTCCTCCTCCAAGCCCACGTAGACAACGCTCGCTCGCGTCTCCACCTCCTGCGCCAACTGAGCCGACATGCGGGAAGGAAAAACGACGACGAGTGTCGTGTTCTCATCTACGGATGCCGCCTGAGCGGCCGACACTTCGCTCATCGTGATGCCGTGGTGTTCAAGCACTTGCGCGAGTGCCCGCGCGCCGTCGCCTCCAGGGTTGCGGATGCCCACGGGGGCATTGTTGAAACCAGCCTGCGGCAAGAATGCGATGCCGACAAAGGACACTATGACGAACGCGAGAACCATGATCGCCGGACGCGCGGCGCTCGCCCGTTCACGCGCCGTGGGGGTAATGATGCGAACCTGCGTGGCTTTCATCAGTGGTCCTGGGCCTTTCGGCAGGCATCCAACAGGGCAGGCGTGAGTTTGCTTAATGCGTCCACGTCCTGGCGGTGAACCGATGCATTCCCGTAACGAACGCGGTCGAAAGTCCGTGCGTGAAAAGCAAGCGTCGGGCCCTGTTCGGGCACGAGCCGGGTCGCCGCCACCGCGGCTTCGCGTGCCGTCAGACCTGGCGATGATGTGACGACCTCGCATTCATCCAACCCCAACACTAGGAGACGGTAGGCCCACACGTAAGCAAGGTTCCAGTCCTCGTCTTCCACAGCCTCGTTGAAGAGACGGCGTACATCCTCGCGGCTCGCCTCCTCCTCGAACACTGAGTGGGATGCACGCCAGGAGGAACGAATCGGGTTGAGGATCAGCGCGATGATGACGAGCGTAATCGCGATGATCGCCAGGAGCGTCACGAGCACAGAGAAAGAGAAAGGCCCCTCTCCCTTCCATTCGATGGCCTCGTAGAGCCTCGTTAGGAAACGCCTAATGACATCGGTAATGCCGCTGGCGTCGGTGTTGTAGATCCCGCGCGAAAGTTCCTCTTCCAGCCACGACTGGGCCTCACCCTCGTCGGGCGCCAAGGGAACGCCGCACGCGAACACCGGGTCCACCGCCTAGCTCCTGGCGGCCTGGGCGAGCGCGAAGGCGAAGTTCTCTGTGCGAATCTTTTGATCCACAAACATAAGAGTCTGGAATGCTGACATGATGGGGAAGACGAGGGCGTAGGAGGCCATCTGGAGAATGCTGGTCAGCACACTAGTAGTCATGAGCAACCCAACCATCTTGGTGGGATCAAGGCTACTGGCGCTGAAGACCGCGAAGACAATACCGACGACAACAGTGCTGATGACCATCGTGATCATGCCGGCGATGAAACCAACCAGAATACTGATGAGCATCAGGCGACCCAGGGTCATCCAGAACGCCCCTGATGTCAAGGACCACGAGCGCTTGATCGACTCGACGGGACCAGCGTGCTCCAAGACGGCACACATTGGCGCGTAGAGGAGACGAACTTGTACCGCGTAGGAGACCAACGCCATCGGAAACAACGCAATCAACATCAAACCGGCAGCACTGTACGCCGCGTTCGAACTGCCCGAGGCCAAGAGAAGCACGACTATGCCGACGATCCATAGGATGACCGGGATACCGACCGCGAGAAATGTGAGGACGACGACACCTAACACCGGCATCATGCGCGGCTTTGCTAACGCCCATGCTTGGCGGAATGTGATCTTCTTGCCGATGACCATCTGCGCCACCGTGGTGGACAGGATTCCGTTCAGCAGTGCTACCGCAAGAATAGAACATATCAGCAAGATGGCGTAGCCCACGAACGTTGACACAAAGGCCATGGACACGGAACTGGCGATGTCATCGGGGGAAGCCTGAGGATCCCCGCCGTACTCCGAGGCCGACATCAACGAGTACATGGGAAAGATAGAGACGAGCGAGCTGAGGACACCCACGATCGTCAACACGATCAGCGTGAAACCGAACAGTACCTTCGGGTTCATACGAAGGGCCGCGAAGGAGCCACTCAACAGGTCAGAGATCGAAAGCGGACGCAGCGGGATGATACCTGGCTTGGGGGCCCATCCCCACGCTCCGGTCTGGCTGTAGCCAGAGGCGCCGGGTGCGCCGTAGCCTGGCCCGGGTGCGGGTGCGGGTGCGCCGTAGCCTGGCCCGGGTGCGGGTGCGCTGTAGCCTGGCCCGGGTGCGCTGTAGCCAGAGGCGCCGGGTGCACTGTAGCCAGAGGCGCCGGGTGCACTGTAGCCTGGCCCGGGTGCGGGTGCACTGTAGCCCTCTTGGACTCCTGTTGGCTCGTCTTGGCCAGGGGCGGGCGGTGTCCATGGGGAACTCATCACGACCTCCAGATCGCTGGTGTTGTGCTGGTGTCAATCCTGCCACAGGACGGGGATGTGCGTGCCGTCATCGCGGCAGGAACGTGGTGTTTCCGAATGAATCTCCTGCAACCGTGACGATTTCGTGACACTATCGTGATATGAGTTCGCGCATCCTCGTCGTCGATGACGACGTCGCCCTGGCCGAGATGATCGGCATCGTCCTCGAGAACGAGGGCTTTCGCGTCGTCTTTTGTTCCGATGGATCCCAGGCGCTGACTCACTTCCAAGAAACGAACCCGGACCTGGTCCTCCTCGATGTCATGCTGCCCGGCATGGATGGCTTTGACGTGTGCAGGGCAATCCGACGCGTCTCCGATGTCCCGATCGTGATGCTGACTGCCCGTTCTGATACGTCCGACGTTGTGACGGGTCTCGAGGCCGGAGCAGACGACTATGTGCCCAAACCCTTCAAACCCAAGGAACTGATTGCCCGTGTGCGTGCCCGCCTGCGTGGTCGCGAGGAATCACAGGCTGACGAAGGGCTGACCCTGCAGGACCTGACCATTGACGTGGCTGGACACGTCGTCAAGCGTGACGGACGTGTGATCGCGTTGACTCCGCTCGAGTTCGACCTGCTGGCCACGTTGGCGCGCTCCCCGTGGAAAGTGTTTTCCCGTGAGGAACTTTTGGAGCAGGTGTGGGGCTACCGTCACGCTGCCGACACCAGGCTCGTGAACGTTCACGTGCAGCGCCTACGCTCCAAGATTGAACGCGATCCGGAAAAACCGGAGCTCGTCGTCACTGTCCGCGGGGTTGGGTACCGTGCCGGCGCGGGAGCATAATTTCGCGCTCTCGCGACTGATCCGGGTCCTCACCGCGTCGAGGCCGTGGATCTTCCTGCGCTCCTCACAGATCGTCCACCGCATCCGGCATTCCCTCTCGGCGAAGCTTGCCGTGGCGATCACCCTCTCCGCGCTCGCTATCCTGCTTATCTTCGGTATCATCGTCGCCTCACAGCTGCGTTCGTCGATGTTTGAGACGCGTAAAGACGCGATTCTGGCAGATGCGTCGCTGCGTTTTTCTGCAGCCCAGTCCGTGTTTTCCTCCTCGACGGCCACCTCCCCCGACCAAGTCCAAGAATCCGCACGCGGCGCCCTGACCTCACTCAAAGCCTCGGCGGCAGGCGCGGGAGCGACCAACGTCGCGTTGTTGCGCTCCGAGGGTTCCGCTGCCTCGCTGCGCATCAATCAGATTGAGGACGAGCAGATGCGCCTCCTCGTTACCCCCGAGATGCGTCAGGCCGTGACGCAGGGCGGCGCCCAATGGCAGTCGGTGGGCATCACGGCATCCGACTCTGACAAGGTGTCACCTGGGATCCTCGTCGGTACGCAGGTGCAGCTGCCCCGCGCAGGCACGCACGAGCTTTACATCCTCTACTCCCTGGCAGCCGATCAGAGCCAGGTGGACGTCGTATTGCGCGTGCTTGCCCTGTCCGCGCTGCCAATCATCCTGACCTTGCCCATCGCCGTCTATGCGCTCCTGCACCGACTCCTGTTACCCGTGCGCCTGACCGTCAACGCGGCCACCAAGGCGGCGGAGGGAAACCTGGATGTGTGCGTCGAGGTGCATGGTGCCGACGAAATGGCGGCGCTCGGACGAGCCTTCAACGCGATGACCTCTTCACTGCAGGACACGATTTCACGCTACGACGAACTGGCCAAACTCCAGCAGCGTTTCGTCTCCGACGTCTCACACGAGCTGCGTACGCCGCTGACCACGATCCGCATGGCCGAGGAAGTCGTGTGGGACAACCGCGAGGATCTCCCAGCGCACGCGCGCCGTTCCGCCGAACTCTTGCACGACCAGACAGAACGCATGGAGCAAATGCTCGCCGACCTGCTCGAAATTTCGCGCTACGACGCAGCGAGCGCCCTCCTGGACGCAGAAGAACACGATCTGCGTCCCATCGTGACGCGCGTCGTGGAGGGATGCTGCGAGCTGGCCCAGCGTCAGGGTGTTACCGTTCGCATCATCGCCCCCAGTCCAGCTGCTGCCGAGATCGACGAACGCCGCATCGAGCGAGTCATCCGCAACCTCGTCGTCAACGCGATCGAGCACGCCGACGGGTCTGATGTCACGATCACGGTGGCGACCAGCGCCACCGACGTGGCGTGTCGCGTGCGCGACCGTGGGGTGGGAATGACCAAGGAGGTTACCGATCACGTGTTCGACCGCTTCTACCGGGCCGACACGGCCAGGGCACGCACGACGGGAGGAACAGGCCTAGGCCTCGCCATCGCGACGGAGGATGTGGCGATCCACGGAGGGCGACTCCAAGCGTACGGTGAACCCGGTAAGGGAGCGTCCTTCCTCATGACATTGCCCAAACACCCGGGCGATGAGATCGCCAGCTGGCCGCTCACCCTGTGGGAGGACCAATGAGACGACGCTTCGCCCTGATAGCCTGCGTCGCGCTGGCGCTCGCGGGCTGTGCGTCCCTGCCCACCTCCTCGGCGCCAACCCCTTTCGATGCGTCCGCGCGCGATGGCAGCGGCATCCAATTTTCTGCAGAGGGTCCCTCGGACGGCTCTGACGCCTCGACCCTGGTCTCGGATTTTCTGCTCGCCTGCGCAGCGGGACCCCAGGATGACTACGCGACCGCCCGCCTGTTCCTCACGACCGCGTCGGCACGCTCGTGGCAGCCTGAAAACGAAATCCTCGTCTACGACACGGATACGGCGCCATTGGTGAGCGCGAGCCTTGACAACTCCGCGCAGGCGGAGGTCAGCGTGTCCGTTCTGGGGGTGGCAAGCATCGACGACTTGGGTGTTCTCACGCGTTCGAATGGCTCCATCGTGTCGCGGACTTTCACCCTTGTCCGCGAGGACGGGCAGTGGCGTATCGACGCGCCCGACAACATTATCCTCATCTCTCGGGCGGCCTTGACGGCCTCGTACACGCAGGCAAACCTGTACTTCCCGTCCGTTGATGGGTCGGACCTGGTGTCTGATCCGCGTTGGTATCCTTCCAGGCGCCTGGCCTCCCACCTTCTCGCAGGCCTTGTCGCGGGACCCAGCCCAGCCCTCGATCCCGTGGTTGCCAACGCGATCCCGGCGGGGGCCACCCTGCCCTCGCACGGGGTAGAGGTCAGCGACGGGGTCGCGCGCGTCGAACTCAACGCGGCGATGCCCCCCGACGAAGCCGCGCAGGTGAGTCTCTCATGGCAGCTGACGCGTACCCTCACGCAGGCGCCTGACGTGTCGCAGGTGAGCATTACCCTCTCGGGCGACACCCTTGACGTGCCAGCAGTGTCGCCACCGCCGTCGTATTCCCTCGACACTATGGTGGGGGCTGGTCCATCAGGCGTGGGGGTCGTGTCAGCATCGGGTTTTACCCCTCGCGCCTCGGCGAGGGACGCAGCGCATCCGACCTGTTCGCCGATGGATTCCACTCTCGTGGCGTGGAGTGGCCCCGATGGAGTCTACGCGGAGCATGCAGGTAGCCAGGTTGCCTTCCTGCCAGGTCAGGCCCCCCTCGGGCCCTCGATTGACAGATACGGATGGGTTTGGGGACCTCCCACGTCGGCTTCGTGGCTCAGTGTCGGTGGCGGCACGGATGGGGCGTTCAGTGTGCGCATCGAATCCGAAAGCGCGGGTGACGTTCACGCGGTGCGTATTTCTCCCGACGGTGTGCGTGCCCTCGTTATCCGTGGCTCCACACCGAGCGCGTGGGTGGGCGTTGTTGAACGCGAGCCGGGCGGGCGTCCGCAGGCGGTGCGTTCCCTCGAACAGATTTCGCTCGACGGCGGGGCTGTCATCGACGCGTCGTGGACCACGTCGACGGGACTCGTTCTCGCGGTGCGCGGTGAGGGTGGTGACAACGACCAGCTTGTGACGATGGCGTTGGGAGGTTTGCCTTCGAGCGTTGCGTTGCCGATCCGCGTGTCGTCGATGAGCGCCGGGGCTTCTTCTGCTTCGGTTGTCATCGTTGGGACGGACGAGGCGGGTAAGGCGCAGGTTCTCGTGCGATCGGGAGCGCTGTGGCAAAATGTCTCGGCTGACGTGACATCGGCGCGTTACGCGGGGTGAGGGCTGGTGGCAGGAGTGCAGCGGGTGGCTGGTTTCGTTGATGCTTTCCTGGGCGCGGTGCTGCCCGTTCAGTGCGTGGGGTGTTTGGCGTGGGACGTGGTCATGTGTGGTTCGTGTGCGTCGCTGGCCACCGTTGAGCCGGTGTCGACTTCCTTGGAGGGGCGTCGAGGTTCGATCCCTCTTTGGGTCCTCGGGGACTATTCCGGTCCCCTGCGCAGGATTGTCTTGGGTGCGAAGCATGCGATGTGCACGGATGTGAGTGCTTTTCTTGACGAGGCCGGGGGCACGTTGGGTGCGTCCCTGTGGCGGGTGGTGGCTGGGCCTGGGTCGCCCGCCGCGGCGATGCGTGAGGGTAGTGGGAGGGTGCGCGAGGTTGGCGGGGCGGTGGACGTGTGGGTTGTGCCTGCGCCGTCGTCGTGGGGGAGGCGTCTGCGGGGGCGGCAGGTGGCGTTGCCGCTCGCGCGCGGGGTGGCGCGGGGGCTTGCCAAGGCTTGTTCGGACCGGCTATTGAGCGGGGGAAGCTCCCGCGGGTGTTTGTCGCGCGACGATCGTCGTGTTCGCGAGCGTATTCGTGTGCGTGTAGTAGATGTGTTGCGGTTGCGGGTGGGGGTGGGATCGCAGTCGGGTAAGACGGGTGCTGCTCGTGTGGTGGGGCGCATGGGTTCGATGCGTGCTCGTGTGTCGGTTCCGGAAGGAGCGATCGTGATTGCGGTGGATGATGTGGTGACGACGGGTGCGACGATCCGTGAAATGGAGCGAGTGCTGGGGCGGGTGGATGGGGTGGCGGCGCTGTGCCGTCCAGGCCTCATCGCATGACGTAGGTCACCGACGTGCTATAATGCGGTTACGAACTTTCGATAGCGTGGCAGGCGCGGACGCCTTCCACGTCAGTGCGGGAGGTGATAGCTCAGGCCACGGTTCGGGCAGTGAGCACCGAACAATCCCCATCCGCGGGCAACGATGCCCGCCGCACACCATGGAGGAAACACATGGACATCACCGTCGTCGCACGTAATGCTGAGATTCACCCGAATTTCCGGGCATACGTGGAGGAGAAGGTTTCGAAGATTACCCAGTTCTATCCGCGTGCGCAGCGCGTGGATGTGGAGCTGACTCACGAACGTAACCCCCGCCAAGCAGATACCGCCGAGCGCATTGAGTTGACCGTCTACGGCAAGGGGCCGATCATCCGCGCGGAGGCGCGCTCCGCCGACCGCTACGCGGCTGTTGACATTGCCGCCGGGAAGCTTTACGAGCGTTTGCGCCGCCTGCGTGATCGCGTGAAAGACCACCGCCGCAGGTACCCGCGTAATCTGGTCGAAGCCGAAGTACTTGACGTAGCACCTGTTGTTGAGGAGCAGGTGGCGCCCGAGCCGGAGGCTCCCAAGCCGCTGCGTAGCGCCGAGGATCTCAAGGTTGGAGAGGCTCGCGAGGAGCAGTGGGGTGACACGCCCATTATTGTGCGCCAGAAGGTGCACGAGGCTCCGCCGATGAGCGTGGATGAGGCCCTGGACCAGATGATGATGGTCGGCCACCCCTTCTTCCTCTTCGTTGATAAGGAGACGAGCCAGCCGTGCGTCGTCTACCACCGTCACGGGTGGACGTACGGTGTGCTTCGTTTGAATACGACGATCTGACGGTTCACTGATGCGGGTGTGCCCCGGGCCTAGTGCCCGGGGCACACCCGCATGTTTACCTGTGACGTTAAATGCGTCCATGTTCGCGCGGGCGTTTCCACTTTGGGCAGTTAGTTCGTAAACTAATGGGTGGATTTGGCTGTCCGTCCTACAGGGGGGCGGACTACAGACGTCAGGAGCTAGTCGTGTCGATTATTGACAAGATCCTTCGCGCGGGCGAAGGTCGGATGCTGCGCAAGCTGGATCGGCTTGCGTCGCAGGTTGATGCCCTGCAGGAGGATTTTGAGGCTCTGACCGACGAAGAACTGCAAGCAAAAACCCAGGAGTTTAAGGATCGCCTTGAGGAGGGTGAGACCCTGGATGACATCCTGGTGGAGGCTTTCGCGACGGTTCGTGAGGCTTCGTGGCGAATCCTGCGTATGCGTCCTTTCCACGTGCAGGTGATGGGTGGTATCGCTCTACACCAGGGCAAGATCGCGGAAATGAAGACCGGTGAAGGTAAGACCTTGGTCGCTACGATGCCTTCTTACTTGCGCGCGCTGACCGGTAAGGGTGTGCATGTCGTGACGGTTAACGACTACCTGGCAAAGTACCAGTCGGACCTTATGAGCCGTGTGTATAACTTCCTGGGTATGTCTTGTGGGTGTGTTCTCGTGGGGCAGACTCCCGCGCAGCGCCGCGAGATGTACGCCTGCGACATCACGTATGGCACGAATAACGAGTTTGGTTTCGACTACCTGCGCGACAACATGGCTCAGGTTCCCGAAGACATGGTCCAGCGTGGTCACGAGTTCGTCATCGTTGATGAGGTTGATTCGATTCTTATTGATGAGGCTCGTACGCCTTTGATTATTTCAGGTCCTGCAGACGGTGATCTGAATCGCTGGTACATCGAGTTTGCGCGCATCGCGCGCATTTTGACGCGCGACGAGGACTATGAGGTCGATGAGAAGAAGAAGACCGTTGGCATCTTGGAGCCGGGTATTGACAAGGTTGAGGATCAGCTGGGCGTCGAAAACCTGTACGAGGCCGCGAACACTCCGTTGATCGGTTTCCTGAATAATGCGATCCGCGCCAAGGAGCTGTTCTTTAAGGACCGCGACTACATCGTGGATGGCGGCGAGGTCCTCATTGTTGATGAGCACACGGGCCGCGTTTTGCCGGGCCGACGTTACAACGATGGTATGCATCAGGCGATTGAAGCCAAGGAAGGCGTGGAGATCAAAGCGGAGAACCAGACGCTGGCCACGATCACGTTGCAGAACTACTTCCGCCTGTACCCGGAGGGGTCGCGAGCGGGCATGACGGGTACGGCTGAGACGGAAGCCGCGGAGTTCGCTTCGACCTACAAGATCGACGTTATCCCGATTCCGACGAATAAGCCGATGATCCGTAAGGATCAGCCTGACCTCGTCTACCCGACGGAGAAGGGGAAACTGAACGCGATTATTGAGGATGTGGCTAAGCGCCACGAAGCTGGTCAGCCTGTGCTCATCGGTACTGCGTCGGTTGAAAAGTCTGAGTTGCTTTCTCAGATGCTGAAGAAGAAACGAATTGCGCACCAGGTGCTCAACGCTAAGCAGCATGCCCGCGAGGCCGCTGTCGTTGCGATGGCGGGTCGTAAGGGTGCGGTGACGGTGGCCACGAATATGGCTGGTCGTGGTACTGACATCATGCTGGGTGGTAACTCGGAGTTCATCGCCCAGGCGAACCTCGCTGATGAGGGCCTCGATCCGAAGAAGAACCCGGAAGAGTACCGCGAGGCGTGGCCCAAGGCTCTCGAGGCTGCGGAGGCGGCTGTTGAGGCCGAGCGTGAGGAGGTGCGTGAGTTGGGCGGCCTGTACGTGCTCGGTTCGGAGCGCCACGAGTCGCGTCGTATTGATAACCAGCTGCGTGGTCGTAGTGGTCGTCAGGGGGATCCTGGAGAGTCTCGTTTCTATCTGTCGATGGAAGATGACTTGATGCGTCTGTTTAACTCGGGTATGGCCCAGCGTATTATGGCGTCGGGTGCCTATCCGGAGGACATGCCGCTGGAGAATCGCGTGGTGTCGCGTTCGATTGCGTCTGCTCAGCATCAGGTGGAGGCCCGCAACTTTGAGATCCGCAAGAACGTCCTGAAGTACGACGACGTCATGACGGGGCAGCGTGAGACCATCTACGGCGAGCGTCGCAAGGTGCTTGAGGGTGAGGATATGGGGCCCCAGCTGCGTTCCTTCGCGGAGTCGCTCGTGACGGGCTTGGTCGATGAGGCGGTCGCCGACAAGCCGGTCGATGAGTGGGATTTGCCCTCCCTGTGGGAGAATCTGCGCGGCTACTATCCTCCGTCGGTTTCGATCGAGGAGGTCGAGGAGGAGCACGGCGGTAAGTCCTCGTTGGTCCGAGATGATTTGGTGACCGAACTGGTGGGTGACATTCACGCGGTGTACGCAGACACGGAGGATCGCTTGAACGATAACCCGTTGGCACAGGCGCAGTTGGGTGAGGAACCTATGCGGACGCTTGAGCGCCGTGTTGTCATCTCCGTGGTTGATCGCTTGTGGCGTGAGCACCTCTACGAGATGGATTACCTGAAGGAAGGCATCGGCTTGCGCGCGATGGGTCAGCGTGATCCGCTCGTCGAGTATAAGGACGAGGGCGCTCAAATGTTCCAGGCGATGGTTGAGCGTATCCGCGAGGAGTCTGTTCAGCAGGTGTTCAGCTACGCTAAGCAGTTTGAGCGTGCGTTGGCTGTGGCTGAGGAGCAGGCGGGTGGTTCTATCGCGAGTGCGTCCGTGGCTTCGGCGTCTGCGCCCGCCTCGGCCTCCTCGAAGTCCGAGGCGGCGGGTAGTCCCAGCGTCGAGCAGGTGGCTGCCGCGGAGTCCGCGGCGTCTGAGGCTGCGCGCGAGGCCGTCGCTCGCGCCCGTTCTGTCATGGGTAATGTGGGTCGTCAGAATGCGCCCAGTCGCGTGAGCTACAGCTCTGCGGAGGGACGCGCATCATCGTCGGCGGGCGGTAATCGCGCGGAGCGCCGCGCGGCCGCTAAGAAGCGTCGCCGTCGTTGAACGATCAGGCGAGGGGGCTCCTGCGGGAGTCCCCTCGCTTTGTTGTGTGTTGGTGGAGTGCGCGATCAGGCGAGTTCGAGGGCTGTGGTCATCCAGCGTCCCCGGTACTCCTCGAGTCGCAGGGCCAGGGCGTACGTGCGTGTGGCCGTCGCGACGATGACTGCTGCTTCCGTGTGTTGTGCGTCGATGGTGCACACACGTACGTGGATCGGCGTGGTTCCTCGCGCGCATGGCGTCAGGTGGACCTCGATAAGCGCTGCGTAGAGGTCGGGGAGGAGCCAGCGGCGTAGTTGGTGTGAGGTTCGGACTCCTGTGACGACCTCGACGATGGCTCTGGCGAGGGTGGCTGCCCAGGGGCCTGGGTCTGGCAGGTCGGGGCGGTTCGGATCGGTCACAAGCGCGGCTCGTGGACGACGTGACTGAATGTGTGGGCCGGGTGCGGACCAGCGAAACGGGGCGAGCGAGGCGGGTCTGGTGGGTGTTGGTGTGGTGCGCGTACGGCGTGTTGATTGACAGAGGGGACGAGGCCGGGGGTGGAGGTGGGTGCTCATGGAAGGTCCTGGGGGATGGAGAGTTGTACTCCTGGGTAGATGAGTGAGGGATTCGGGATGGCATCCGCGTTGGCGCGGTGGATCGCCTGCCAGACGCGGGTGATGTGGGCGTCGTCGGAGTCTGGACGCAGGGTTTGGGCGATCGACCAGAGGGTATCGCCGGGGCGGATCGTTACTGTCTGCTGTGCAGCGGTCGCTTCGCGTGATGCGCGTTGGGCCTGCGTGGATGGTGTTTCGTCGGGGTGAGTCGAGGTGGCGTCGCTTGTTGAGAGTGACGGGTTGGGGCTGTCTGCCCAGGTGAGGGATATGCCGGGCGAAGCTGCCTCAGGGGGAGCGGCCATGCTCGCTCCGTGAGGGATGGGGGTGAGAAGTGCTGAACCGATGAGTGCCCCGGCGCCGGCTTTTGTCAGAAGGGATTTTGATAGCCGCGTGCCGACACGTGATACGAGAGTGTGTGATGCCCGTCGAAGCGGGGCGGGGGTGAGTGTGAGCGTGGCCAGGTGTGCGACGGCTGACCAGAGAAGATTCCATGCCAGGAGCGCCAAGGCGAGGCATGCGAGCGTCCAGACGGCGAGTGTCTCGGGAGCGTTCGGCGTGATGGGCGGTGCTGCGCAGCTGAGGTAGAGGATGTCGAGGACGGTGAGGGGTGCGCCCACGAGCCAGAGGAATGCGTCGGTCAGGTGCGCCTGACCTGTGCCGGTGGGTGAGTCGTATGTCATGAGGTGCTCTTCGTTGAGGAGGCTAATTCGGTACTATAACTATCTACTTCATAATAGTATATGTCAATAGATAGTGGTTAATTCCTTGAAAGTGTGATGCGCAACTCACAGCTTGACTCGTGTGGCAGAGTAGATGCATGGATATGTATGCGTTCATTGACGAACTGGAAGCACGATTCGACGAGGCGCGTAGCTGCGACCTCCAAGAACTCATCGATGAGCTGACAGACGCAGAGCGCGCCTCCGTCACCCTATCCGCGCGACTGGCTGGAGTCGAGGGCGTTGTCACACTAGCGCTGAGAGGTGGCGGCGTCATAGTGGGTGAGGTGCTCGACTCAACGAGCACGTGGGTGCTGCTGCGCGCCAGCACCGGCGACAGTCTCGTGATGATCTCGGCTGTCGTCGGCGCCTGGCCGCTCGGACGCAGCGTTGCGCGCGAGTCGTCGATCCGTGGCGGCATCGGTGTTGGCCACGTCCTGCGGGAGCTGAGCGCTCGCGGAATCGAAGTCGCTATCGATTCGGACTGCGGTGACCATCGTGGGGTCATCGACGCGGTCTACGGGGATCATATCGATGTTGCCCTCAGTGAGGCGGCCCTTGGATACGACGGTCGTGATGAACAAGAGGGGCAGATCATGTCGCTGGCGCTCTCGGGGCTTCGTCGACTCCGCGTGCTTGGCCAGCGCTGGTCGCCGGACTACTGAGCGTGCTCCGCCTTTTGGCGCTCGCGCGTCGCGGCGTACTGGTCCTGGATGAATTGCTCCAGAACGGACTCTTCGATTCGCCAGACGTGCTTACCGCCAACTTGGATGGCCGGGAGCTCGCCGGAGGATACGAGGGCGCGGGTGGCTGACATCGTTAGATTCAGGGTTTCGGCGACGTCAGCGAGGGTGAGGAATCGTGTTGCCATGACAATATGGTATCAGTTGAGATCGTTTCGTTTGTATGGTTTGAGTCGACAATTTTTCGCATGTGAATCGACATATCGACCCGGTTGATTCCGATAGATGCTCGACAACCTACCGTTTTTCGTTCGAAACGTGCATTATGGAAGGGTGAAACGCGTCTCAGCTTCAGTGTCGATCCCGGCGCGCGTCCCCGGCAAGATGGACCGTCGATTCATCATCGGCGTCGTCCTGATCATCGCGTCCGTGCTCGCCTTCAGTGTCCTGGGCGGGTTCCTTCGGGGAGGAACCCGCGTCTACTCGGTGACGACCAGCATCGCACCAGGGGAGGCCATCACGGCAGATAACGTCCGTGAAATCGTTCTCGCCGTGGAATCCTCCGTCTATGTTCCGACTGCGCAAGCACCACTGGGGACACCCGTCGCCCGACCACTTATCCCCGGGCAGCTCATCATGCGAGCCGACCTGGCCGATAGTGACCACAACGGTGGGCAGGACCCCGACGCGATGGTTCGTGTCGCGCTCACCGTGAACGCGGGCCTCCCCGAAGGCGTCGCCGACGGCACACCGATCCGTCTATGGGCCATCCCCTCCCGCCCGGCCACAGACACCGATACGAAGGCCCGCGAAATCGATGGAACGTTCACCTTCGTTCGATCCGTAGACGCATCCGCCTCCCAAATACACAGGGAAACCCATATCGAAATCATGGCCAACGCATCATCCCTACCAACCCTCCTCGCCGCTCAGACATCGACCGAACAGCTCGCCGCCGTTCCCGTGGGGGTATCGTGAGCGGTGTCCACGGCGTCGTCATCCTGGCTAATCAGCACTACGAAGCCCCGATCATCCAGGCGATCCAATCACGCTCAGACTGCCTGTCCATCGTCAGGCGCTGCGCCGACCTCGCCGAGGTCATCGCTGCCGCCCGCGCCGGCATCGCCGACCTTGCCATCATCGACGGAGCAGACACCGACCTGACCGCCGATGCCCTACTCTGCCTCCACACGGCTGGTATGGCGGTCGTCGCGCTGGCTCACCACGAGGAACGCAACCGACTCAGTGCTCTCGGTTGTGACTCGGTCGCGGCACCTGGCAGTCCCGACCAGGTCGTCAACTCGCTGATAGCCGCCACCCGCGCGCGGCGCACACACCAAGCCCAAGCCTCGTCACCACCTCCGCTCCCGCCCACCAGCGCGGGCACCGTTCTAGCGGTGTGGGGCACCTCCGGGGCACCCGGGCGCACGACCCTTGCTGCAGGCATCGCAACGATGCTAGCGACGCGGGGAGAGACCCTCCTCATCGACGCGGACACGTCCAATCCGAGCATTGCCCACCTCCTGGGCTTGCCCGTACAGACCTCGGGCCTGTCCATCCTCGCGCGCGCCGCATCGCGAGGCCCGCTGTCGCCCGAAGACATCGCAGGCGCCTGCGTGAGAAGGAGCGAGCGCCTGGGCGTCGTCACTGGGCTGGTCACCCCGCACCGCTGGCGTGAGGTGAGCCGAACCAACATCGAAGCGATCATCGGCGCGGCACGCCTGAACGCGCGCTACAGCATTGTTGATCTGGCCGCGACCTACCTCGAAAAGCCCACGCGCGGAGTGAACAGAGATGACGTCACCCTCGGTGTCCTAGAACGGGCCGACCGCCTCGTTGTCGTCGCGCGCGGTGACATCATCGGTGTGAATCGTCTGTCCTTCCTCGCCCGCTGGTGGGAGGAACAGGGGCGCGACATTCCGGTGGACATCATCGTCAACCGCGTGAGCAAGGACGCGATCGGTCCGCGCCCGGTCGCCGCACTGCAGGCCGCCATCGGAGCGTTCATGCCTGGACGCATCTTCCACACTATCAATGACGATGCCGGCGTCGCCCGTGCCTGCCTGCGCGCGACGGCACTGGGGGAGACAGGAAGTCAATGCTCCGCGACCGACGCGTTGGAGGCGATCGTGGACCAGTGGGTGCCTACACTGTGACCATGCGCGTCTACGTTCCCGCCCTTCTGTCTGACCTGTCCGTCCCCCTGCCGCCCGTGCACGACGGAGTAATCGCCGTCCCCGACGCTGCGATGAGCAGCGAGGACGTCGAGGTCCTCGAGGACGACGCGATCACGGAGGCCGCCCTGGCATCCTTGGTGCTGGCCCGCGAGACAGACGGGGCACTGCCCACGCGCGTCGTCCTGGCAGTCGATACCCCCACCTCAACTACCCTGCGCCCAGGGGAACAACTCGAACCCCACATTTTCGAGGCACCGGCCTTCGAATACACGTGGTCGGACGTGGCCGCTATCCTCGCGGATCTGCCTGACGCAACCCCCGATGTCATAGCTGTCCTGGAGGCAGAAACGCAGGAGGAAGCCGACGATGCTGTAGCCGCTCTGTGGGAGTCGTCCTTGGCGTGGTTTGACCGTTCGGAGCGTCCCACTGTGCTGGCGCTGCACAAGGAGTAAGGCCGTCGGCAGCCGTCGCGTATGCGCAGTCGTGTGTACACGTAGCGCCGCGTGGCCCAGGTCATTGCGTATGCTTCGTTCGGCACACGTACGGCACCCGCGCGACGAGTGGCTCGGCTCGTGCCACCGCGCGTCGATGCCCTCTCCACTCCAGATTTCTAAGCGCGCACGCTCAGAGTCGATCCGCCCTGCGCCAGCGGTCGCACCTGGATCTGGTCGGCGATCTGGGTCGCCATTTCTTCGACGTGGGAGATGACACCCACCGTGCGGCCTGCGCAGCGCAGCGCCTGGAGCTGCTCCATGACGAGGGCGAGGGTGTGCGAGTCCAGAGAACCGAATCCCTCGTCGATGAACATTGTGCGCAGCTCGACCCCACCAGCCTCTGCCGTCACGACGTCAGCAAGCCCGAGAGCCAGTGCCAGGGACGTGTAGAAGGTTTCACCGCCCGAGAGCGTGCGTGGGCTGCGAACTGCTTCCGTGTCGTGGTCGATGATCGCCAGGCCCAGGCCCGACTTACGCGAGGAGGTGCCGTCGTCGGGGATGGCGACGAGTTGGTAGCGCCCCGACGAGATGCGTTCCAGGCGCGGGTTTGCGGCCGCGAGCACATCCTCCAGGCGGGCGATGAGCACCCACGCCGACAGGGGAGTGGACGCCAGGTTTTCCGGACCCGAGGCCACCGCGATGTCCGCTAGGCGCCGGATGGGACCAGTCTGCTCCCTGGCCTGGGCGAGGGCGTCGAGCACCTGCCCGAGGGACGCACGGGCAGCGTCGAGCTGAGCGCAATGCTGCTCGAGCTTGCCTGAGGCCCGGGCGGCTGAAGCAGCGTCCTCATCGGCCTTGCGGGAGGCCTCGGTGAGAGCCACAAGGTCCGGGGCTGGCGCCGACGCGGCGCGGGTCAGGCGTTCGGAGGCGAGGGCCTCGCGTGCCGCAAACAGCTCCTTGT
>ERZ772779.350-NODE-350-length-22366-cov-10.574604_pt1 | contig 22366 bp, 15 predicted proteins | sample MGYA00511360_ERZ772779 | MGnify/ENA primary metagenome ERZ772779 (study PRJEB29015, sample SAMEA2738112) | human oral metagenome | biome: human oral; feature: human-associated habitat; material: saliva | place: China | collected 2231 ...
ACCGTCCTATTCGTCCATTATTTGATAAAGGTGTACGTAATGAAGTACACGTAGTTGCTACAGTTATGTCCGTAGATCAAGACTGTGATCCTGCTATCTGTGGTATGATTGGTGCATCTGCAGCATTATCTATTTCCGATATCCCATGGGCTGGCCCAATTGCTGGCGTTCGCATGGGTCGTGTAAATGGTGAATTTGTCGTTAACCCAACAAAAGCACAATTAGAAGAAACTGATCTTAATATTGTAGTAGCTGGTACTAAAGACGCTATCCTCATGGTTGAAGGTGGCGCTCAAGAGGTTCCGGAAGAAACCATTCTTGAAGTTATCATGGCTGCTCACGAAGAAATTAAGAAAATCGTTGCATTCCAAGAAGCTGTAAAAGCTAAAGTAGGCAAGGAAAAACGCGTATTTGAAAGCAAAGACGTACCTGCTGAAATCGCTGATGCAGTTCGCGCATATGGTCACGATAAACTTGACGCAGCAGTTCGTTGTGCAGATAAACAACAACGCGATGCACAAGAAACAGAAGTACGTGAAGACGTTTTAGCACACTTCGCGGAAATTTATCCAGATAACTTAGCTGATGTAAATAAAGCATTCGATGCAATGACGAAGGAAATTGTTCGTCATATGATCACTGTTGAAAAAATTCGTCCAGATGGCCGTAAACTTGATGAAGTTCGTCCAATCTCTTGTCGTACAGGCGTATTGCCTCGTACACATGGTTCTGGCCTATTCACACGTGGTCAAACGCAAGTATTGAACGTAGCTACTGTAGCGCCATTGTCTGAAAAACAAACAATTGATGGCATCGGTTTAGAAACAGAAAAACGCTATATTCACCACTACAATTTCCCATCCTTCTCCGTAGGCGAAACTCGTTCCTCCCGTGGTCCTGGCCGTCGTGAAATCGGTCATGGTGCTTTAGCTGAACGTGCATTGGTACCTGTCATTCCTAGCGAAGAAGAATTCCCATATGCATTGCGTCTAGTATCTGAAGTATTAGAATCCAATGGTTCTAGCTCCATGGCTTCCGTATGTGGTTCCACATTGTCCTTGATGGATGCTGGTGTACCTATTAAAGCTCCTGTAGCTGGTATTGCCATGGGTCTTGTAACGCAAGGTGAACACTACACAATCTTAACAGATATTCAAGGTATGGAAGATGCTCTTGGCGATATGGACTTTAAGGTGGCTGGTACTGCAAAAGGTGTAACTGCCATCCAAATGGATATTAAAATTTCTGGTTTGTCTCGTGAAATCCTTCACGAAGCATTGGAACAAGCTCATAAAGGTCGCATGCACATCATGGGCATTATGCTAGATACCATTGCTGAACCTCGTCAACAAATGTCCCAATACGCTCCACGCATCATTACAATGAAAATTGATCCAGACAAAATTCGTGACGTAATTGGTTCTGGCGGTAAAGTAATCCGTAGCATCATTGACGAAACAGGTGCAAAAATCGACATCGAAGATGATGGTACAGTATTCATTGCGTCTGTAGACCAAGAAGGGGCTGCAAAAGCGCAACAAATCATCGAAAACCTTACTAAAGAGGTTGAAGTAGGTGAAGTATACCTTGGTAAAGTAACTCGCTTGATGGCATTTGGTGCTTTCGTAGAAGTATTACCAGGTAAAGAAGGTCTTGTACATATTTCTAAACTTGCAAAAGAACGCGTTGAAAATGTAGAAGACGTTGTAAATGTAGGCGACGAAATTATGGTTAAGGTTATCGAAATCGATAAACAAGGCCGTATTAACTTGTCCCGTAAAGATTGTTTGAAATAAGAGGTGTTACATGGATATTCGTGGCTTTGAAGTAGTTTCTGCTTTTGAAGAACAAAATATCAATTTACCAACACGTAAAACCACAGAAAGCGCAGGCTATGATATTGAATGCGCTGAAGCTGTTACATTAGAACCAAATCAAGTAGTTCTCGTGCCAACAGGCCTTAAGGCTTTCATGGCATACGACGAATACCTTGCTATCCACATCCGTTCTAGCATGGCTATTAAACGTAAACTAGCTCTTGTGAATAGCACAGGCATTATCGACAGCGATTACTACAACAATGAGGAGAATGAAGGTCATATCATGATCGCCCTCCTAAACTTTGGCAACGAACCTGTTACCCTTGAAAAAGGCGAACGCGTTGCACAAGGCATTTTCTCTAAATACCTTATCACTAATGACGACGATGCAACAGGCGTACGTACAGGTGGTATCGGTAGCACTGGGACTATGTAAACTACATACAATTCTGATTAGAATGGTGAAAGCCGCTCAACTTATGTTGGGCGGCTTTTTGTGTGTAAAAAATTACGTATAGGGTTAGATATACTAAAGGTAATTCAGAACCATATTTATTTTGTTTGTTGTGTTATATAGGAGATTAGCTATGGAAACTTTAAAAGAAAACATCATCACAGTAGAAGACATTAAAGCAGAAATTGAAAAAGCAGAATTTGATGTTCCAAGAGAAGATGAGGATTTTGGTGATCGCTATGATCGATTACATGCAGAATGGGCTGTAAAAGGATTAAAGAAGTATAGAGATGAATTAAAGGAAGCCTTTGCAGACAAAGACCATTTTAAGGATTGGGTAATAGATCGATGGGGCAATGTAGACACTTTCATTGCTGTAATTAATGAAGAACTACGTTTACGTTCTATTGAATCAATCCGAGAAGCATCCGAATGCGCTGCATTGATGAAAATTTTTATTCCCACTGAAAGTGGTTCAAGAGATGAAGCTGAAGAAAAGGTAAAACGAAATCTAGAAGAAGCATTAGAAGAACATGACCAAAGAATTATTAATATCTTTGATGTAGAAGTAGTACCACTTTTAACATGGTGTGAAGAATTACTTGTGATGAAAGCCTTCTTGACTAATGATTTCTATATGAAAGGTACATTTACAGATGAATTAAAACAAATCTATATTAATGTATTTACCCTATTAGATAGAAACTTAAGTGAAAAGGTTGAGTATAGTAATGCACATTCATTTGAGTACTATACGGATTTAGAGGACGAATGGGAATTCTTGTATTTGGATGATCTAAATCCTGTAGAAGAACTATTAGCTATGTTGCCTGCTAGTCCTTATGAATGTGATGTGATGTATTATGCGAATACAATTAATAGAGAAATTAAGTTAAAACGGATCTATATATTGAAAGAAGAATATGAACAATATATTAATCATTTCATTATATGAAATTAAAAGAATACACATATAAATAAAGTAGGTAAGATTATATTATTGAATAAAAAGGGTGGATATATAGATAAAATCCACTCTTTTTGATAGATGAATATATAATGAAAATATTTATGAATGTTTTATGAAGTTTTAAGTTTATGATAATACTTTATTGGTAAAATATTATGAGAAATATGTTTTGTATAAGGATTATTGATTTATAGCATATTTGTAAATTAGAGGTGTCTTATGTTTATTGTTATTACAGGGTTAGATGGTTCAGGGACTAGTACAATAGCGACAAAATTACATAATTTAGATAAAGGATCTATTCTTTTACATACTCCATCAACTGAATATAAAAGTCGTGAAGTGATAGATACTAGTGTATATGAGACCTCGACAATGGCACATTACTTATATTATTTATCATCTGTTGCATATATATCTGATTATATAAAGAAAAATATTGATATAAGTAAAAAAAATGTATACTGTGTACGTTATTTAATTGATACGATAGTGTCTCATCGTGTAGCAGGTCTAGATGTTACATTAGATTATTCCACATATAATTTATTGGAACCTGATATGACTATTTTTATAAATTTAGATGAGAATAAACGCAAAGAAAGAATTGAAAATAGAGGAAAGTCTGTATTAGATAAAATTCTTGATGATTCGATAATTAGAGATAAATTTATAAAAGAATTTGATAGCCAATTAAGAAATTCTTATGTATTAGATAATGGTAAAGACGATATAGATAATCAAGTTGAATATTTGTATAAAAAGTATATTTTAAATAAGGATATTAGATAAATGGATGAAAAAATTAATTTTTTATTGTCTGATGAATTGTATATTACTGAAGATGATTATCTTGAACGTCAGTTATTAGTAAAAGAGTTTTCTAAGCAACCAGAAGAATTTTTTTCTCAAATGAGACATTTTCAACCACAAGTGGGTTGCCTTAATTGTTGTGCAATATGCTCTAAAAAAGCTAGTACAGTTATGGAGTATTGGGATGTTAAGAGAATTAGAAATGTAGTTTCTGCAATAAAATATAGTGTTAAAGCATATAGAACAGAAAAACCTTTATTAGCGTGGGGACGTACAAATCATCGTATTGGTGTAGTTTTTTCATATTTGGATAATGATATTGGTAGTTATGAATATTTAGCTGATTTTATTGAAATAGTATATAGGGAGTTAGGAGTACAAATAAGATTATCAACTGTTGGCTTTAGTCGATATAATAATGTACTTAATCGAGCTCATAATTTGGTTAACTCAAGCAATCTATTACCAGCTATTGGTGGAGTTAGATTATCCTTTACCCCTTATGCTATTGGTTGGGCACATAAGAATTCTAATCAATATAGTCGAGAAGACTATATAAATGATGTATCTAATTTTTTGAATATTTATAAACCATATTATGACTATACAGGTTCTGGACGAAGAAATATGTGTGTAGAACTAAGATTTAAACCATTAGTAAAAATTTGTGATATAAAGATTTTTGATATGCATCAACATATGATTATATTAGCTGATAACGTTATATATATTTCCCAAAATAAAAATATTCAATTTGAAGCAGCTAATATTAGAAATCAATTTGTGCATTCAATAGATCTAGATAAAAAACCAATTAAATTTTGGTGTTTTGAATACACTAATGATATGAATATAAACTCATTGTTAGAACAATTAAAGAAGCCTGATTTATCAAGTAAGAATTTAGTAGATGTTTATATGTTAAAGAATAGAGAAGGTATATATTATTCGATTTCACCTACAATTAGTGAAGATGGTAATAAAGGTGTGAATATTTACCCTAGAACACATAAAAGAAAAAAATCTGGTTGTATTATAACAGAGCGCTTTTTTCTTAATGCATTAATTACGGTAAAGCATCGGCATTGCTTAATGCGAAATTCAGAATTTAATAATGCTACATGGGATGATGTAAATCAGGTACTTTTAAATCTAGAAGAACAAGTAGAAATTTATAGGATTAAAGACTCGATAAAATCAGAATATATTAAGAATGAAGTGATTCCAATGATATCTGGATATGCAAAAGCATTAAAATTAGCGAGATATTCACCAGCGGATTTCTTTAATCCTCAATTTACCATTGATACAGGTATAATCTGTAATTTAGGTAAATCACTTAATGAGTTTAAAGGGATTACAAATTTAGAGAATGAACCCTTAACACCAACGCATGAACGGAATTATGGGAAAACTAATAGTACTATGACGACAGAAGGTGTTGCATGGAGATTGAGTTGTGAACATAATAATCAAATTATTATAGAAGAGTTAGAATTAATGAATACAGCTACAAAAGAGGGACAAATATCACGTGTATCAAAAATTAGTCTCTCTTTAGAACAAGACAATCAATTTACTTTTCAAGATTTGAATTACAATTATCTTGTTCCTGGACAGAGGTAATGATATATATGACTATTTATTTCTATAAAGAATTTGGTCCACTTGGTTATTTAGCGAGCTATTCTAATCATGGATTTTATAAAAATGGTAAATATTGGGCAACTGTTGAGCATTTTTACCAGGCACATAAATTTTTAAACTCAGATCTACGCGATACTATTCGGTATGTATCAACACCGAAAGAAGCCAGTAAATTTGGCCGGGATAAAGATAAACCATTGAGACGACATTGGGAATACTTAAAGTTAGATATTATGTTTGAGGCCGTATATAGAAAATTTATGTCCCATAGTGATATTCGGAACTTACTACTACTCACTAATGATTCGGAGATAATAGAAGAAACAACAAAAGAAAATTACTGGGGTTGTGGACCATTATATGATGGTAAAAATATGTTCGGTAAAATTTTAATGAGTGTTAGATGTTTAATGAGAAGGATTGAAAAAATGTACTTTATTAGTAAAAAAGGATATGAAATTAAATATAATGAATTTTTAAATGTTGATAATGAGATAACTGAAACAAATCGAGAAATGGGAGAAAGTGCAAAAAGGGATAATGATTTAAGAGAAAATCAAGAGTTTATGCAATTACGCGTCAAGGCTATGTATGAATTACCACAAAAAAAAGAGCGATTAAGGCTATGTTGTGAAAATGCAATTATTATAGAAGATATGGATGAATTTAAAAATTTTGATGGTACTAAGGTGATTATTGGTAGTACTGTTAAACTTGATTTTGAAGGTGATATCTGTGAGTATACTATTTTAGGATCAGAAGAAGGCGATATAGATAATGGAATATTATCTTGTGAAGCACCTATTGCACAAGCTATTTTAGGTAAACAAAGTGGTGAAGAAGTTGAATTTAATGGATGCAAAATTGTTATAAAAGAAATAACAATTTCGTAATTTATATATTTTTTAGGTAAGAAATTATATGGGAAATGATAAATCTATTGGAATAGCAAAAATAATAGCTAGTATTTTTAATGGTAAAATTGGCGTCACTAAAGCTACAGATAGTAATGTCATAAAAGATGACAAACCAAATGTTGTTAGAGAAAAAGATGATATTAGTATCCAAAAATCATCTAGTGAAATTTTGAAACAAGATAATATTACTCCTGAAATGTTTAATATATCGGAAACGAAAGATATAATGCAAGAATCAATATATGATAATGGGCATTATAGTGATGAAGGAGCTAATTATATGAATAGTGATAATATTAATACTAATACTAATACTAATACTAATAGTACAAGTGATACATATGAAGCGATTGATTTTATTGAAAATAATAAAGATGAAGAAATTGATAACTCAGGACTGTCTATACATGGTCAAAATATTTGTATACGTTTAAATGATGAGAATGAGCGAAGGAATCGTTTAAAAACTAGTGAGAATAATTTAATTAAAAAATTTCCAAAATTAAAAGAATTATCCTCAGCAGATATAATGCAAAAAATATTAGATGGAATATTTCCAGAAGGATTCCAAAAGCAGATGTATATTAGAAATCTTACATTTACAGGTAAGAATGGATATGATGTTAAGGTCCTTGGAATTAGACCAGAAAGAATGCCTGGAGATTTTTTAACAGAATATTTACCTGATAACGTATCGCTATTATTTAAAGGGCACATATCAGGAAAGGTATTTAGAGTTGATTCAGTATTTGAAGTTATGAATACGGAACAGCTTGATTTTGAGGTTGATGTTGTGGCTACTCCCTACCAAACACCAGATAAAATTCATATAAATTTTCTTTATGACATTTTGACTAATGCTGGATCAATTACTGAGTATACAGAAGAAAAACTTGAAGAATGGAATAGGTATCTAGATTGGAAAAAAGAACTAGCTAATCGTCAAATTTATGGTTGTAAGTTCTTCAAGACTGGTTTTGATGAAGAAAAAATGAGATTAAATTTTTGGTTAGTTTTTGAGGATCAAGATAAATTTAAAGTTTTTAAAAAATATTTAAGTAGAGATATTCAAGTTTTTGATAATAGTTATTCTAAAGATCAATGGCATTTTGATTTTGCAGGAGATATAAATAATACCAAAAAGCGTTTTAGGAGTATAGAACTTGGACGCTATAGAGGTGTCGTTAGGGAGTACTATCTTATAAATAACAGAGAAGAAATTAATGATAATAATATTTTAGACAATTATAGCTTTACTGAAGAGAAAATAAGCATAGATAATGATAATGAAAATGAACACGATATCTCTATAGAAAATATCTATGATGCATATAGTAATCCTTATGTAGTTCAGGTTGCATATGAGCTTAATCGTAAAGATAAAGATGAGATTAATCAATTAAATTTAACTGATGAAGAAGCTATTCAGTATATATATGATAATATTTTAGGAAATTATTTTAAGGATGGTTTTTTAGCACTATCTGCGATTGGAGATTTTGTCTTAATAAGAAGATTTCAAAAGGCTATTGAACAATTGAAAAAAGATGAGTCTTATTCCCCAAACTTAGCTATGTGGTTATTCAATGTTACACGTGCAAGAATTTCTGAAGATATTGATATAAATATTGATAAGTGGCTAAATCCGAGAATCGAAAAAAATGAAAATCAAAAAGAGGCTGTTCGAAAAATGATTGCAGCACCGGATTTATGTTTAATTCAAGGTCCACCTGGAACAGGTAAGACAACTGTTATCGCTGAGGCAATTTATCAATTTGTACGTCGAGGTGATAGAATTTTAGTTGCTTCACAGTCTAATGATGCAGTTGATAATGCTTTAGAACGTTTGGTTGAGTCTCCTGATATAAGGGCTATTAGATTAGGACAAAAAGGCAAAAGGAAACGCAAAGTAGAAGATATAAGTACTAAAAAATTTGGAGAAGATGAGGCTCTTAAGTATTATTATAATGCTCTCTCAACTCAACTTTCTAAGAATTGGATAGACTTATGGGATTCTATGGAGAGTGATGGACTTCAATATGATATTGATATTCGTGATGCAAGTTTATTTCAACAAGACATTGCAAATTTAAATCAAGAATTGACTACTGTAAATAATAAGTATGTTGAATCAAAGGAATACTTAAAAAGTTTAAATATGCAACTTGAAAAAATTAATGAAGATAATATTAGGATAGAGAAAGATAGAGAGCAGTATCGTTTAGCAGTAGAATGTTTTAATGATGAAGGTGATTCACAATTTTATTTATCTAAGGATTTACTGCGTATATTTGAGAAAGAATTAAATAAGCTGATTGAAAAGACAACTAAAATAGGTATCTTTTTAGTTGAAAATATTTTAGATGTTGATAAAGTGGGCCTATCGAAGACACAAGTTGATGTTTATCTTCTTTCTAAGAATTTAAAGACTCTTAAAGGAATATGTCAAAAAATTCATAATGTAAAAGATAATGATAGTAGTAATGATGGTGATATTTTAATTCTTCATAGTCAGTTAGCTGAGATAAAAGAAAATTTATTTGAGTGTATAACTAATGGAGATGAGGATGAAAAGATAGATTTTTATAGAAAGAAAATTAAATCTATCCAATTACAGATTGATACAATGAAATATTCTTCTTCTGTAGTAAGTATTTCCGAAATCGAAAAAAAAATACTTAATAAAAACATAATAGATAATATTAATAACGAACCGCAAAAGTGGTTAAAAGTTTTTAGTGATATTATTAAACAATGGGAACAGAGTATCTCTTTGGTATTGAATACAGTTAAAAATGCAGTGGATTCTAGAAGAAGTATTGATGCTACAGATGTTATTAATCGTAAAGTAGCTACAGAAGGAGTAATTGTTGAGATTAAAGAAAAAATAAAGAGAATTAAGTCACAGCAGTTATCAAAATCACAAACTCTTCTTAAATTACGTGAGAAATATGGTATCGATGCAACCAATTCAGAAGAAATTATATCATATATCAAACAAATGAAAGAAAGTAATTCCAATAAGTTGAATGAACATAGAAGTTTTAGAAATGATTGGGAGAAGACTATAAGAGAATTTAAAGTTCGGTTGGAGGATAAGGATTCTTTTATATATGACCAAGAATATTATCAACAAATATACATTAATGCCTGTAATGTGGTAGGGATTTCTTGTACTGATAATATGAGGAATCTTTCAGATAATGGATATAATGATTTTGATGTAGTAATTATAGATGAAGTTAGTAAAGCGACTCCACCAGAATTATTGATTCCATTGATGAAAGCTAGAAAGGCTGTATTAGTTGGTGATCATAGACAATTGCCGCCTATGTTTAAAGAACATGAAGGTTCATATAAGGAACTCGTAGAAAGTCAAGAAGATACACCAGAGGAAATTAAGGAGTTATTAACTAAAGAAAATTTTAAAAAGTTTGAAAATATGGTGACGTCTTCGTTGTTTAAAGATTATTTTGAACAAGCAAGTGAGAATATAAAGCATTCTCTATTAGTTCAATATCGTATGCATTCTGACATTATGGAAATTATTAATAGATTTTATGAGCAACGTTTATCTTGCGGAAACTCAGAAGAAGTTGAACGTTTAGAAAAAAATCATGATCTAACTATAAAGGGGGTAGATGGAAGTACATTTATTAAACCAGAGAATCATGCGTATTGGATTGATTCTTCAGCTTTGCCTAGTGGTCGTCCAATTTATGAAGTGAGACCTAATTATAGTACTTCAAATTATAATGTTCTTGAGAAATACATTATTATTGAGTTGTTAAAAAAAATAGCTGATTCATATAGATCGAAAGGTTATAGTAGAGAGAATAGAAAAACTGTTGGTGTTATTAGTTTTTATCAAATGCAAGTTAATGAGATTAGAGATGTATTTAGAGAAGCAAAAAAAGACTTTGATTTTTCTTCTATTGATGTAGATATTAATACTGTTGATAGATTTCAAGGGAAAGAGAAGAATATTATTATTACTAGCTTAGTAAGAAATAATAAAAAAGGTCATGCAAGTAGACATGTGGTGGCATTTGAACGTATTAATGTAGCTTTTTCTCGAGCACAAGAACTTCTAATTATTGTTGGTGCAAAACATATGTATGAAAATCAGTCTGTTAAGCTGCCTAATATGGATATGCCTGGATTTAAGACTGCACCAGTGTACAAAAATATTATGGAAGGGTTAAATAGAAAAGGGTGTTTTAAGACTTGTAATAAGATAATCACTCCAGAAATAGAAGAAAAAATAATAGTTGAGTATAAAGAGATGGGAGGTAAATGATGAATTTTACAGAAGTAACTCTATCATATCCCTGTGTGCAGCATAAAATTGAAGTCTCACATTTTACCGCAAGAAAGTCTACAGCAATTGAGTGGATAATTTTAGAAGCCATTAGTAAGTGTCAAAAGCTTTCCGATTATGAAAGTATATCTATAGGTGAATTATTTAAGTGGATATTTACTATTTCTGATGCAGATCTCCTTATTCGTCCCGTTTTGATTTCTCTTCAAGATATGGGAGCAATAATCGTAAATGGAATTGATGATGAAACTGGACTTGATTCGGTAGAAATGAAGAATTTGAAGTTGACTGATATCGGTCAAGAAATGCAGTTAAAAGGCCTTTTACCTGGAGTATCAGCAGAAGATGTTATTTTTATCTATTATGATGTTACATCGAAATCATTAAAGGAAAATGTAAATTTTTACAAAGAAGAATCTATGGGAATACGTGTAATTGATATAGATAATTCAGATGTTTCAGAAATTCCAGAGGGATTGATTCGTGAGTGGTTATTTACAATTCAGAATAATAAAAATAAAAAGTTTTATTGGCTTACACCTACTACAAAGATTAAAACAATTAGTGGATTGGAATCAAAATTGTATTGGAAGAATGTAACTAGAAAAGTTGAGTTGCTTGAAGGGATGAAATGGAAAGTTTCAGGAGTAGAAGATGAAAGTATAGATGAAATTTCTTTAGATAAATCAGATATAGAGTCTTTTGAGGAGGAGGGAGGGTTATGCCGTTTAGACATTGAAAACCCAGATAAAGAATTACAAAAAATTGTTTTGTTTTCAGACATTAACTCTCTAATAGATGAATATGTTCAAAATAATGATGATATATTTTTTGTGGATTCAAAATATTATAAAGATATAACTCTTCATCATAAGAATAAGGGGAAATTTAGAATTATATTTGTATATGGTTCTAGTAAATTTGAAATAGAAAGTAATAATTCAGACTTAGTTATTTATGTTCCAAATACTGAGTTTCAAGAGATAGGGGTTTATTTTAATTCAAAACACTGTATAAAATCGGGAGTTACAACTATAAGTGCTGGAAAGGTGTCTAGAGATATTGCTATTGCATATATTCCTACTAAAATCGAATTTAATATTTATGACATAGTTATTGAATTAGTTAATAAATATTATGAACAAGATAGCAGTATTTTATTTGCATTATACAATCTTGGTTCAAAAGATTTATTTTTACAGTATATTAATCAAATTATTTCAAATGAAGAAAGAATAATTGATAAAGCAAAATTCATTGAACAATTTAATGAAAAAAGTAAAAGTTATTTTGGTCAATATATAATTTCAGCAGCTGATAATGAGCGTTTACTTATTAATGAATCATATATAATTAGTAAATGCCAAGATATTGAAAGTGCAAAAAATATAATAATAGAGTATACAAAGGTAAATGCTTTTAGAAAAGATGAATCGGTATTTAAAAAATTAATTAGTATTATTTTTGAACATGTGGAAGAACAAGATTCATTAGAAGATATATGGGAAATCTGGAAATCAATTAAATCCATAAAGAAATCTCTTATTGATTTTGCTATTAGTATTGGTGCTCATAAGAAGTTGTATTCAAAGAAAAGTATATTTTCTTTTCTGGAGCGCTTTACTGACGAAAATCTATTTGATATAGAAGAATACACTATTGTGGAGCGTATTATTCTTAATATGAGAAGAATATCTATACAAATACAAGATCTGTTACCTGATTTGGATTTATATTATGTAATAAGTGATGAAAAATATAATGAAATTATTCTTTCACATAAAGATATTATAGAAAATTTGTATGATAAAGTAAGACAATGGCAAGATGAGGAAGATAGATTTAGTAATTCGTTATTAGATATTAATGAAGTTCTTGATTTAGAGAATTCATTTACTAATGTGAAACATAATATTGATGCTCTAAAAAACGCTTTAGCTATATTTTTTGATGATTCATTTATAAAATACAAAAATGTTTATATTGTAGATACTTGTACGTTAATAAATAATCCAGATCTCATATCTTGGTTTGATGATGGTAAGGCATTATTGGTTATTCCAATGGTTGTATTGGATGAATTGGATGGTTTAAAAAATTCTGAAGATGAGGATATCGTATATAAGTCAAGAGATGCTATTAGAAATATAAGTAATTATAATGCTTTTGATTGGTTAATGAGTGGTGAAATGAGTTATCCTGAATTATTATCGGATGATTTAGATAAGGAACGAAATGATAACAAGATTCTTTCCATTGCAATTAAATATTGTGCAAAAGAACCTATATTATTAACTGATGATATTAATCTAGGAAATATTGCTACCGCAAATAGAATTAAAAATCTAAATCTTCATTCATTTCAATTAATGAAGGAACATGAAAAATTATCTAATTTAGGGCACAAAAAAAAATCTAAGAAAAAGAAAAAATAGGAGACTATATGAGTAGATCAAATGAATATTCTTATGAGCTAGAAATAGAACGTAGAAGACAAATATATTTGAATAGAATTTCTGCAACAACGGAAGAATATTATCATCGTTATTATAAGACATATCAAGATATGAAGGATAATGGATTAGCTGCATATATTCCTTCTGAAATGAAAAGGTTGGAATCAGATTTAGCTGAGTTAAGAAACTTACTTATTACAGATCCTGAAGAGGCAAGAGAATTAAGTTTTGAAGTGGGTTCTTATATTAGAAGTATGTCATCATTAGCGTTAAGTGCACGTGATCAATTTGAACGCTCAGAAAGAATGCGAGTAGAGAATCTTAGAGCTGAAAGAGAGTATCAACATAGTATATTAATGGATGAGTATTTTCAAATTTTGAAAAATATTACAAATCCAATTGTAATAAATTATGCTAAAGAAGGATTGCAACAACTTAGGGGAGAAATTAAAAAGGGAAATGTAACAAGTATTACAACTTTAAAAGAAAAATCAGAATATATTATTTCTGAGGCTAAAAGTAAAGCCGTTGAATGGAAAAATCATACTATTAATAAAAATCGTCTGAAGAATGTTGCTCAATCTATTGGTGAAATAGAAGAAAGAGTTAATAGAGAAAATATTGAAGATCAAGAAAAGACAAAAGTATTTATGTCGAGAATTAGAAAGTTAAGATCTGATTTAGAGGCTGGTACTTTAGATGCAAATATTGTTGAAGCGAAAGTTGTGGAAATTGAAAGTGCATTAGATGATACCCTTATAACAGAAGAGACGAGACGAGAAACCGTAGTGGCAATCGTAAATCAGTTAAAAAAACAGGAATTTATGGTTGAAAAACCACAGTTAGTGCAGGTGGATGGAAAAAATTTTGTAAAAATAGTTGCCAAACAACCTTCTGGTAAAAGAGCAATTTGTAATGTCGATTTACAAGGAAAAATTGCCTATAAATTTGATAATTATGTTGGTATGACATGTTTGAAAGAGATTGAAAAGTTTAATGTAGCTCTTGATGAGATATATTCTATAAAACTTTCTGATGAAAGAATATTGTGGCAGAATCCAGATAGACTTTCAATGGATGCTAATTCTTTACCCTATAATGAAGGGAGGAATGCATAATGGCAGATATAGAATTAAACCTATGGTTAGAACGTTTCAGCAGAGATATTGGGTATAAGTCTTCTGTTATAGTATTTGGAAATACTTCTGACATAATGCTCAACCCCCAAAATTCAGGTAAATATGATACTGTAATGAATACAATTATCTCGTATATAAGGAGAAAAGGATATAGGCAAATAGTAAAATGGGATCGAGTTGATGGAATTGATTACAATGTATCAGATGAAGTTGTAGATACATTAAATCAAAATGTGCAGGAAGAAAGTATTGATAATTATGATTTAGGTGATTATGACTTAGGTGATAATAATCAAGGCGGAAATCATTATAAAGCCCCAGATGAATTTTTTCCATATATGCTTAATATTATAAAAAATAGTTCTAATAAGACTGCTTTTGTATTAGATTACTCAGATTATATATTTGGGAATGCGAACTCTTTATCGGAGAAGGAACGAGACTACTTGGCAACATTAGGAAAGGTTCTTGAATCTGGTCAATCATATAATATGCTTGATAGTAACTTTGCTGATGTTTCAAATATTGTGGTTATTGTTGCTCATAATAATGCAATGATTCCGCCTGCATTTTATTTAAATAATTCTATGGTTAGCTCTGTAAATATACCATTACCTGGGCATAAGGAAAGAGAGCATTTTATTGATGCAAATAGAGCTTGTTTAAATATTACTCAAGATATTATATCGGATAAAACTGCTAAGGATGATCTTATAGATGCACTTGATGGGTTTTCGTTAAAAGAAATTGCTCAGATGATGAAGTTATCACGTCAAATTTCAGAAAAAATGTCGTTTGAAAAACTTATTAACTTATATAAATATGGTGAGAAAGTCAGTCCTTGGGAGGAATTATCAAAAGATAAGATTGAGCGAATAGAGGTTGAATTAGGAAATAGAGTAAAAGGTCAGGATTTTGCTATTTCTAAAGTTAAGGATGTTATTATACGTGCATACACGGGATTTTCGGGGTTACAACATTCTTCAAAGCAAAAAAAACCAAAAGGTACACTATTTTTTGTAGGTCCTACAGGGGTAGGAAAAACAGAACTTGCAAAATCTTTAGCGAGTTTTGTTTTCGGTGATGAGAATGCATGCATACGATTTGATATGTCTGAATATAATCATGAACATAGTGATCAAAGGCTAGTTGGTGCACCTCCGGGATATGTGGGATACGAAGCTGGAGGTCAACTTACTAATGCTATAAAAGAAAAACCATTTTGTGTTCTTCTTTTTGATGAAATTGAAAAAGCACATGGAAGAATTCTAGATAAATTTCTTCAAATACTAGAGGATGGACGCCTTACTGATGGAAAAGGTGAAACAGTATATTTCTCCGAAACAATTATTATTTTCACATCTAATATTGGAGCTGCAGAAGTTAATTCTAATATGGGAAATAAGGAGGTGAAAACGCAATTTGTTGAGAAAGTTAAAAATCACTTTATTGAAGTCCTTGGTAGACCAGAATTATTAAATCGTATAGGGGATAATATTGTTGCTTTTAACTTTATTGATGATCTAGAAGTTTTTACTAAGATTGCAAAAATTAAGTTTAAGACGATAGAGGATTTTGTGAAAGAAAGATATGGTGCAACGATTATATTGGAAAATGAAGATGAAATTTTTAAGTCTATTGCATTGAAAGCTGGAAAGCAAAATGGTGGTAGAGGACTCTTAAATACTATGGAGACCGTTCTTATTGATCCATTATCTTTATTCATATTTGAACGTTCTGATATATTAAAAAATCGTGAAATTCTAATTGAGTCGTCCTATCCAGAAAACCCTGAATTATGTGAATTTGAGTGTAAATTAAAGTAGGTGTGTTAATGTCCTATTTAAACTTAGCATCTATAAGGCTTTGTACTGAGTCTGAAGGCCCTGGAAAAAGGTTTGCTTTATGGGTTCAGGGGTGTGAGAAAAAATGCCTTGGATGTTGTAATCCAGGTATGCAAGAGTTCAAAAAAAATATTATTGTTGATACAAATGATTTAATTGACCTTATTCAACAGTCCATGTTTGAAAATGATATAGAAGGAGTATCTTTTATTGGTGGGGAACCTATACTTCAAGCTGAAGGATTAAGTGAAATTTCTATGTGGGCTAATTCTGTAGGCCTTACAGTACTAGTATTTACGGGATATAAATTAGAAGAATTAATAGGTATGAATAATTCTAGTATAAATAAGTTGCTTAAATATACAGATTTGCTTATAGATGGAATTTTTATACAAGAGAAATATGATACTGATCGAGACTGGATAGGGTCTAAGAATCAAAAAGTTCATTTCTTAAGTAGCGCTTATAAACCTGGTGTGGAATATAAAAATCAAGAACATAAGATGGAGCTTTTTATATCAGAAAGTGATATTCTAATTAATGGTTGGCCATATTAGTAAAGTGGGGAGATTAATACGAATTTTCTAATTATAATTAGAATGATTGTGTATAAATATTTATAAAAAGTTAATTAGAAAATTAGATTAATATGATAATATAATTACATATTATCTATATGAATGATATTATTAGTTTTATGGAGGTAATGTTATGTGTAAAATTGATCCTTATCATATTAGAGAATTTGAAAGACAAGGTTGTGAAAGTTGGGATGAATATTGTAATTTAAATTCATTGAATTATAGTGATATTATTCTTGACGATGAAGATGACGAAGAAGATGAATAATTAAAACAAAGAGCAGGTTGCCAATCTGCTCTTTGTTCATGTAAAGAGTAGGTTTATATATATAGTTGTAGAGACGAAGTAGTATTTATTACTTGCGATATTTTGCTCAACATTCTGCTAAGGACGGAAACGAATTGGCTAGAAAAGAAGCTTAACTTTTCAGAAGTATTGAAATTGTCTTTAACAAGATTAAATTTAAAGAAATTTAGAATTTTATTACTAAAAGACTTGGTAGTGTCTATATAGTCATCATGTATTCTTTGTGAGTTTGATATTATCTATAAAATGGACTATACGGTATTTATTACACATATAATATATTAAACTATACGTGTAATCTTCTATATAATCAATTTAAATTTTATGTCATTCTTATATGAGGTGTATTGTATGAAAACAGATGTTATTAAAGAGGCTCTTGAAAATGTAAAAAAAGAAGATCCTAAATTATACGAGGATGTAGTAGAGTATATTTCTTCTAATAGAAATAAGACCGGTGTTCATCCTGATGGGGTGTATCAAGAACATAGATGGCCTAATATCATAGGACCTATGCCTGGACCATTTCCTCATCCACGGAATCCATTTGAACACAATCCATTTGGTGTATTTTGGCCATTGGCAGGTTTATATCTGCTCTATAAATTAGTTAGAAAGGTATGGCGATTATTACGAGGCAAGAATCAAAATATTTCTTTAGATGATATTATTACGTATATAAATAATCATAAATGATGTGTTGTATGGGAGAGTAATAATGAGTTCAAGAAAGTTAAAATTAGGTGATATTGTATTTTGCCAGCGTGGCAATATTTTACTTGGTGATACATATCAACATTATGGCGTATATGCGGGTTATCATAAAATTATCCATTATATAAAAGGAGATTCTCCATTTGATGGACGAATTGCGGAAACTAGTATAGAAACGTTTTGTGATGGTGACACCTTATATATTGCTGAGGAGGATACATTATTATCCATTTTTCAAGATGTAGGTGTAGCTGCAAGTTTTTATGGTCCACGTAAAACTGTACAACGCGCTAAATCTATGATTGGTAAAGGTGGCTATAACCTATTAACACATAATTGTGAGCACTTTGCTGTTTGGTGTAAAACTGGGTTAGATGTATCTACACAGGCTAGTATTAGCGGTGTATTGATAAAGGGAATAGAGCCAAATGGAATTACTGGGACTATTTTCAGATTGCTTAGAAATCATATCTGGCGTGTAGAGGCAGAGTATTAGCAGTAATTATATGGAACTAGCAATGCAGTAAAATATGTGTTGCTAGTTCTAACTTTCAAAAAAAGCAAAATGTTAAAAAATAATTATTGACACACACGGATACGTGTATTATAATTACATCATCAGGTGAAAGAACTCACCAACATGTAGTACAGAAAGACTTAGATTCTAACAGCAATCCTATCACATACATAACTTGATTAAGATGAGTATAGAATCTAGTATAATTTCATAGTTATCGTTCATAAACGATTCATAAGGTTAGACACTAGCAGCAATCTTTGATGATTTAACCAGAAAAAGTGATTTTGGAGACCCTTTGGTCTAGAGTATCGTGTCTAGTTATCCTTAGCCTCAGTGAGGTTAGTAATTGTCTTGAACTTTGTATTGTAACCGCTCATGGTTGTCTTGTTTATTTTGCTTTCAAAATTTACGTTGTGATAATCCGCAGCGGTTTTTTATATGCCAAGGAGATATGAACTATGAATACATTTATGGACGCCTTAACAAACAATGAAAAATCCTATACCGCTAATGATGGTACTGCGTATCATACGAGTGGCAGTCCTCTTGTGGACCTTAATTTCTCTGTGCCTGCATTGCGTCAGGTCGCAGTTAATTTTTATGGTAAAAGTAAACATGACCGCTATTTTTATGGTGCACATCGCACTATAGATGCAGTGGATGCATTGCGCTTATTCATTACATCCTATGATGAAGACCCTCTATATACCATGAAATGGCTTATGTATGCTCGCCATATTAAGCTAGGACTTGGCGAGCGTGATATATTCCGCATGATGCTCACTAAAATTGGTGACTTGTATCCAGAGATGGCATTGCAGTTCATCATCGGCACCGAGTTATGGAACTATGGACGTTGGGATGATGTGTTACGCATCTTTTTTGATACTACAAGTGGTATCTTACACGATGGACTAGGGGCGTTAATAGCTAATCAGTTTAGACGCGATGTAATGGCGTGTGGGCTTGGCGATTCTATTAGTTTATTAGCTAAATGGATGCCGTCCAATAATACATCGTCTAAGCAAAAACGTTCTGAGGCGGTTATTTTACAATCCTTATTACATCTAAGTGCACGAGAGTACCGTAAAACTCTGTCTAGATTGCGCGAACATCTAGCGGTGGTAGATCGCAAGGCTTCTCTTAACCAATGGAACGATATTAATTATAATCATGTACCATCTAAGGCGAATCTTAAATATCGTAATGCCTTTTTAAAACATGATGAAGAACGCCGCCAGGCGTATCTTACATCATTACAAAAGGGCGATGATTCTGTTAAGATTAATGCCAATTCTATGTTCTTATATGATATTGTACAAGCCTATATAGACAATAATAGTTGCTGGAGGAATATTTTAAGACCGTATGATGAAACATTAGAGCAATTATGGCATGCCCAAGAATCGCCTAAGGATTATGACGATATCTTAGTTATACGCGACGGGTCTGGATCTATGGGGCAACAACTATCAGGTAATAGTTCTATCACCGCACTTAGCGTAGCAGATTCAATTGCATTGTATTGTGCACAGCATAACAAGAATGAATCCTTTAAAAATCGATTTATTACCTTTAGTAATCGCCCTCAGATGGTAGATGTTTCGATGTGTGAAACTTTGCGAGATAAGCTCAGACGCTTACATCGCTTTGACGATTACAGCAATACGGATATAGAGGCAACATTTGACTTAATTCTAGATACAGCTGTAAAAAATCATCTGCGTCAAGAGGAATTACCTTCAGCGTGCCTCATTATTTCTGATATGCAGTTTGACCAGGCTACAAAGCATGAAGATAATACGACCGTTATTGAATCTTGTCGTAAGAAATTTGAGGCCCTTGGGTATACTATGCCACGGCTTATTTTCTGGAATGTATCGGTCTATGCGCATAATACAATTCCTGTACAAATGCATCCAAGCGGTGTTATTCTCGTATCTGGATTCTCTAAATCTATCGTAGATATGGTGGTATCTAGAGAAGTCAATCCTGAAACGGCACTTAAAGCCGAATTAGATGCTAAATGTAGTATTGTAGATACAGCATTACAAGGCTATGTAGATGTAGCTTAATATTTATATAATCTCATAAAAACAGGTTCCTAATAGTCACAATATGACGAGTAGGAACCTTCTTTTTGTGTAATTAATTTGTGCTATAATGAGTTGTAGGTTTTATAATATAACAATCATTTTATATATACGAGGAATTAAGTATGGCAATTAGCAAAGAAGTACAAAAATCTAGCGAAATGAAGTTTGATGGTAAACTAATTAAGGTTACCTATGATATAGCTGATGTAAACGGAAATGATGCGTGGCGTGAGGTGGTGCACCATCCAGGGGCAACTGCCATCGTTGTCGTTACAGAAGATAATAAAATCGTAATGGAACGTCAATTCCGTTATGCTTTACAACAACCTTTACTTGAAATTCCGGCAGGTAAACTAGATCCTAACGAAGAACCTATTAACTGTGCTAAACGTGAATTGGCTGAGGAAACTGGTTACCGCGCTAAAGAATGGATTTCATTAGGCACAATTGCGACAAGTCCTGGTTTCTGTAATGAAGTATTACATCTATACTTAGCCAAAGACCTTACCATGGGTGAAACTCATTGGGATCCAGATGAATACGTAGAACTTGAATACTATACATTGCCTGAATTATTAGAGGCTATCAAGGCTGAGCAAATTAAGGATAGTAAATCCTTAGCAGCTCTAATGTTAGCTATGCCTTATCTTAAGTAGACTTCCTTTGGGAGGAGTTATTATGTATAAAAGAATCATTATATTAGTTATGGATTCTGTTGGCATTGGTCATGCCCCAGATGCGGCAAAATTTAATGATGAAGGATCTAATACATTAGGACATATCGAAGCAACTGCAGGTTTGATTCATTGTCCTACATTGCGTTCTCTAGGCTTGGCAAATATTGCGGATATTAAGACCGATGAAATACCTGTTATGGGTGCTTATGGGAAAATGGAGGAGGTTAGTACTGGAAAGGATACTACCAGTGGTCATTGGGAAATGATGGGCCATCCTGTGACGGTTCCGTTCCCAACATTTTACGATGGATTTCCAAAGGAGTTAATGGATACTTTCACCAAAGAAACCGGTTATGGGTATCTTGGTAATGAGGTCGCATCTGGTACAGAAATTATCGAGCGCCTTGGCGTAGAACACATGAAAACGGGGAAACCTATTGTGTATACCTCTGCCGATTCTGTGTTCCAAATTGCAGCACATGAGGATGTAATCCCTCTAGAGGATTTATATCGGATGTGCGAAATTACACGTAATAAGGTTTGCGTTGGTGATTATTATGTAGGACGCATCATTGCTCGGCCGTTTGTAGGTGAACCTGGTCATTTTGTGCGTTCCTCGAATCGTCATGATTATAGCCGGATGCCTGAACACCGTATGGTGCAACAGGAATTACAAGCTGCTCAAATTCCTACGGTGGCCGTCGGCAAAATTGGTGATATTTATGCTCATGTTGGTTGGGATGAAAGCTATCCAACGAAATCGAATGCTCACGGTATGAATGTGGTGCCTTACTTATTAGGTTCCTCCTTTGAAAGTGGCCTCATGATGGTAAACCTTGTAGAGTTTGATAGTTTATATGGTCATCGCCGTAACGTAGAAGGCTATAAACGTGCCATCGAAGATTTCGATTACCAATTGAGTGGATTATTACCATTATTGAAAGATGATGATTTGCTTATCATCACAGCTGACCATGGTAATGATCCTACATGGCATGGCACAGACCATACGCGTGAACATGTTCCATTACTTGCCTATAGTCCAAGTATGAAAGGGGCTATCGATTTAGGTTTACGCCATAGTTTTGGT
>ERZ772779.351-NODE-351-length-22316-cov-3.996451_pt1 | contig 22316 bp, 20 predicted proteins | sample MGYA00511360_ERZ772779 | MGnify/ENA primary metagenome ERZ772779 (study PRJEB29015, sample SAMEA2738112) | human oral metagenome | biome: human oral; feature: human-associated habitat; material: saliva | place: China | collected 2231 ...
ATTAAAACGGAACTTGCCAAACTTGAGTATAAATGGCAACCTATACTATTAAAAGTAGATACAAAAGGAACTCTAGTAATAGATTAATCTATTTCAAAAAGAGTTTTCCAAAAAACTATTCGATATAAAGGAGAAATTAAAATGAAAAATGTTATTGCAAAAGTATTGATGTTAGTATTAGGTAAAGTGGTCTATTGGCCACTCTACCTATATTCTGTAATGATGTGCAAGTACTTCGGTACGACACTTGATATTGTTCTTGAAGACAACTCTCGCTTCAATGTCGAACATGTTAAGATTGGTAACAAACTAGTTACCAGACTGACTGATAAGTGGGGACGGCATCGTTTCATCTTTTTAAATGATGAAGATAGAGCGAGTAATATTTTCAGAGATGTACATTACGGATTATTATTATCACATAACGAATTTAGTAATGAAGTGGAATCCGAACTAGTAGCATATCATATGCATCTAGGTATCATTAGATACACGGGTCGAAATAAACCATGCTTCCTTGAATCACTAGATCGATTGGAAGCATTATTTTAAAAAAAAGAATACCTTCGGGTATTCTTTTTTTATCTTTATTTTCGATTATATATTATTGCAATAAGATAGAAACAATTCTATCGAATAACTTATAAAAGGAGGTACTTACTATGTATAAAGTACTAGTCCACAAAGGCGATTATATCACTTATAGATTAGGTGATATAATTTTAACAGATCGCGTTGACGTATTATACAAACGTCATAAACAGATGGATCTGAGTAATACAAACATTCTCTCAATTGAGAAATATACTGGTAATGTTGAGCTTAGGCCAACTACCGTAGTTAATGGGTTAACTCATCTATATGGTGTCGAGATCTATGATGAGGATAATAATCTACTGAACAATGGCCCATCTAAATTTACTAAATGTGTGATATCCAATTCAGATGATATTATTTGGGGTAAGATGGATATCGACGATGAAGTTGAGCGTATTATTGCATATCTATTTGGATATATGTATCGTTCTGCTGAATACGTCGGATTTAGTGAGAAAGGGAATTTGATTATACGCTTCCCAATACAGGATATGTCACCCGAATCGATTGAGGCAGTTTATGAATCGGCGATATTAATGTTCTGTAAATGCACTGGATCCCATGAAATTGTTAAGACTAAAACTAAACGGTCTGGTCAATATCAACAGAATTTCACAATATCGATGAAATCTAGTAAAGACTCGGATAGTTTTGTTGATTGGTTTCAAACCACTTTACTTAAATGGTTTGGTGCAAAGAGTCATGAAACTATAGATCATCATAGATGTATTCCATTTGGTTTACTTAATGCGAAGACCATGATAAAGAGAGCTTTTATTGATGGACTCGCCGATTATATTGATAATCATTATGGTGAAGAGGATAATAAGAATGAGATGATATTAGATCTCATGTTGGAAGGTTATGGTAAAGACTTTGTTCTATCATATCGATTACTGCTTGAGACTATGAATATCACATATTATTCATTCTCTGAAACTAAATCATTTGAGAATAAGGAGAGATTCCTAGCGAGTCGCACATTTGCTGACATGTTCAAAGATGTTGCGTTATCAGACACCCAAATTGTAAATCTTACTAAGGGTGAAACGCTAACGCAGCGTTGCTATCTATTAGAAGTAGATGAAATGATCGGCATAAATGGTTATAAATACGTACACAAATAACCAACTATAATAAATCGAAAAATAAACAATAGATAAGTCATGGATGCTATACTCAGTGTGCGAGTGGCCGCGAGATGGTGGTGTGATGACATGAGAGGCGTGAAGATATACATATGCTACAAAATACTGAAACATATACTTCCCTATATTAGAGTATATTTTAGATGGGTGATGTAGATGAGTGTATATCCATGGAGGTAAGTCGAGAGGCTCTCCATGATCGATATCTGGTTACTGCTGAAGTAATCTAGTTCTAGCCGTATGGGAAACCTAATAGCTAGAATGGTCCGATATCGATAGAATCAATGGGTAGATATATTCATTGGTCCAGCACCTATAGTACGATATAATGGTTCGCCCTAACACTATAGACTGTTGCACGCAACTTTGCTATTGAATTAATATAGTAGCTATTCTATGATAATAACGTATAATGAAGCTTGAGAGATATGTGGTGATATATGAGGTTATGTATGGAGACTCCTTTGTAGTAGAGTCAAAGTTAAAAACATAATAAACATGGGTAAGTATATCGTATAATTACATATCCACATAAGAAGAGAATTCTTATGTGACCTTATTGGTAGAAATATCTTTAAGGGGATGGTACTGTGATCAATGGATAAGATTGGTTATGTGCCCCATTAGTAGAAATACTAATGCAAGCGACGTTATATTGAAATACTACAACTTTGGTAAACTTATAGAAATATAAGTATCATAGAATAGTCAATGGACAAGGAATACCGCAAGGTATTCTTTTTTTTGCCAAATCCGTCATGGTAACATTATACTAATTACTTCTATTACATATAAAACAATGAAGGAGGTACATGTATAATGCCTGATAATCAAATTAAGGTCCTCCATAGTCAATATAAGTATAACACACGCGTTGAGCAAGGTGGTCGTGGTCAAGATTACGTAGTTGTATATTTTGAAAACAATGCTACTGATGTTATGATGCATGGTTATACTCAAGTACCTGACACACACATTCATTTACAAGGTGAATTGAATAATAAAGATACGGGTATGGACGCATTCAAGAAATTAGATTCTGCGATTCGTAATACTCGATTCGGTCACCTGAATGACCATGGTCGTTTGAAAGTTAATAATAACTTTCAAATTGATAGCGATGGTACCTTGGGTCTTAATATTATTATGCTAGAAAATCGTGCCGCATATAATGCCATCACCACTAAAGATGAAGGTGCCATTTATATGTGGACTGATAACGGTAAATTTACTGGTATTGATACCGGTTCTACAACACCAGGCAGTACGATTAATGTAGGTTCATTAGAAGCTCACAATGCATCCCCATTGGCACATCCAGACATTCGTAACCAAATCAATCGAATGCAAGCTAGTGTAACATCTATTTCTGGCAACATGGATGCCTACCAAACGGAATTGTTGAAAATCCGCTCTAATGTAGATGCTGCAGTTAAAATCGTAAATACGTTTAAAACGACAGGTATTGACCAAGCAGCCTTAGCTGACCGTGCTAGAACTGCTGATAAATTAAGTCGTTCTGTAACGATTAATGGTGTTTCTTTTGACGGTTCTCAAAATATTAACATCGATGATGTAACGTACTCCAAAACGACAGGTAAATTGAAAAAAGCTGTAACGATTAATGGGGTAACGTTCGATGGTTCTCAAAATATCACAATCCCTAAAGTGGATTCTGCTACAACTGCTGATGTAGCTACTCGCTTCTCCAGAGCGATTCGTATCAATGGTATTGAATTCGATGGTTCTCGTGATATTACAATCCCTGCTTCCGCTATGGAAGGTTTTGTTGCTGAGAATGCATCTAAACTTGGTAATGTAGATGCTAGCGAATATGCATTGAAACGTGATGTATATCTACGTTCACAAACCTATTCGAAAGAAGAAGTCTACAATAAACAAGAAGTAGATAGCTTAGCAGGTAAAATCCCTGGTGGTCGCATTTACATTGTATAATTATAGGAGGACTATCATATGAATCGTTTTGCTGAAATTAAATATGGGCGTGTAAACGATATCGTGGAAACCCTTAATGATTTAACATGGGTTAGAACTATTTTCTCTCCTATTTCATTATGGACTGATATTACGGACATGCTCGATTCCGAAGGGAATCAAATCCAAATTGGTCACGTGTTTGAAGGTGGTTCCTTTAGAGCACCTGCCACTAGAACAGTTCCTGTCACATTAGATGATCATCGTCGTGTTGCGTTATATCGTAAAGATCTATTAGTAACACAAAAAATCGAAGAAGGGTTCTTCTCCAAAGCATTGGGAGATCAATACTTCTTCCCTTATAATGGTGATGCCAAACAAATGTTGGATATGGATTTTGAACTATTGGAAGATGAAGAGGAAGAAGGCTTCAGTGTTGTGTATCGTACAACTCGGGATCCTAAAGAATCTACGAATAAACTGAATGACACAGTAACCGTTGATCAAGTGAAACAACTTCGAAAAGACTTCCGTAAGCATAAACTTGCTTGCTCTAAACGTGGTATGGAAATTACTAACCAAATCAATCAAGCGGAAGCTGTTGAAGAGATGTATAATTATATCAATTGGGATAAATAATATGACTAGGTAGTTGACTTTGTTAGCTACCTAGTCTTTCTACCCGCTGAAACATTCTACTAATACAATTACTATAACCTTTATGAAAGGAGACCTTATCTATGGGTTTAGCATATAATGGTAGAGTTGTCAGCGAAGACTACTATGCATTGATTCAATCTAAATTCGCAGTGATTGAACAAGCATTGGGTGCCTTAACAGCTGATACAACTTCTAAGAATGCAAGCTTAGAACAACGATTAGGGGACTTTAATACAAGTCTTAATAACCAATTCAAAAGCTTGAAAAATAAAATTGATAATGATATTGCAGCACAACTGAATGCTATCGAAACAAAAGTAACGAATAACCATAATCTGATTACCACTAAATTAGAAAATACGGCTCAACGGTTAGAAGGATTAATCACTGAAACGGATACCTCTCTTACCAATAAAATTAAAGAACTGGATGGCCGTGAAAAAGCAGATGTTAAACAATTAACAACATCTATCGGTACAGCGAAAGCTGAATTGACTGCTATTACCGAGTCTAATAAAAATAAAATTGATGCGTTAGCAAGTAAGTTCCAATTTGGTGGAAGACAAGTCAGTGATCAAAAAGTACTCGTATGGTTTGATTATGAAACAAATCCAGACGAACCAGTGATCAAATTTAGAAAAGGTGATGAATTTGTTGCCTTTGGTGCTGACTGGAAATAATATGTAAATTATTTGGAGGATCCATGAGTCAATTTAATGACGTAATGGCAGTCCGTGCAGCCGTATTGACAATCACAACTGATTGTCAATTACGCTGTTCGTATTGTTTTGAAGAAGATAAAGCTCATAACTATATGAGTGAAGATGATGCTATGATCATCATCAAAAAAATATGCGATAATTTTAGGGAGAATGTATATACACATGATCCCACAGCTAAACTAGATATTAGCTTCTTTGGTGGGGAACCTACATTAAACTTCCCTGTAATTAAAGCGATAGTGGAATACTGTAATGAGCAAGAATTTATTGTGCAATACGGTATTACTACTAACTGTGTTCATATCACAGATGAAATGATTGATTTCTTCTATGATAATAACTTCGGTATCTTAGTATCCATTGATGGTACGAAAGAGTTACATAATAGAAATAGAAGTAACTCCTATGATACCGTAGTAGCTAATATCAAACGCATGTTTGACGGTGGTTTGAAATTAAATATGGAAGCCCGTATTACTATACCACCAAAAGATATTCGGTATACATTCCAATCTATGAAGGATATGTATGACTTAGGATTTGACAGAATTGCTCCCTGCTTCGTATATGACCAAGAATGGGATGAAGAAGCCTATCAACAATTCGAAGTTGAAATCCGTAAAATTTATGATTTTGCATTAGATAAATATAATTCAGAAGAAAGACGAAATCTCCAAGTGAAAAACATTGAAGATTTCATCTATTTATGCTATGATTCTGATACGAATGATACAAGTCCATGTGGATTTGGCAAGAACGCTTGGGTGGCTATCGGTTACGATGGTGAACTAACACCATGTCACCAAGTCCATACTAACTTCCGTAACTGTGAAGTGTTACATATGGGTAATATGATTACCGATGAATTCGATCGAAGCGTTATGGATATGATCAATGTTCAATTCGATCGTAGTACGTGTGGTAATTGTCAATATAATAACGTATGTCTAGGTGGCTGTCCTGCTGAAAGTTTTACGAATGGTCATTCATTTAATGATGTAAACCCAGCTGTATGTCGTCATATGGATATTATGTATCATATTGCTACAGAGTATCAAGATAAGATACTCCATAGTACGAATCTACGTTCCAGACGCTTAGCTATCTTGAAACGTAACTTAGAATTCAAACAGTTATTGGATACTGCAATCGAACACTTACATCAAAATGATATCAATGTGATTATGTTAGATTTTGCAAGTATCCAAGAATCTATATTTGGTGAGGAAAAAATCCTTCTTCCTCCATATATCCGTTTAGCAGAACGATATATTGACATCGTATCTGATAAACTTCTAAACGATGTGGTTGAGGAACTTGATAAATACCAAGCAATTATGAACGGTGGTGAAATGAATGGCGATAATTAAAGCCGATGATATAAATGGATTAGTTGAGAAGATTAACAAATTAACTAAATTTTCTCGAGGTATCCGTGCAGTTAAATCAAATCCTGGTGTCGAAGCCGGAGGTTCAGGCCCTGGTTTATCTTGGGGTTGTCATAAATATGGTGGTCAATTACGTAATGTAGTACCTGATGATAAAAAACAAGATAAGTTTCAGGGATCCAATATAGTTAACACACACATTGATACCAATCACCGAGTTAAAGCGGATCAATTCAATGAAGTGGTTAACGGTATCAATTCCGCTATTACCGAAATTCGACAAAATGTAACAGGTGATGATGGTCCTGGGTTAAGTGATGTGACAGAACCAACTCAAGTGACAAAAGATACTATTGCTAAATTACAACAGCTACAAGCGGCATTAAACGCTGTTAGTACAATCGAAAGTACATTAAACCGCGTCAATGGTTGGTTTAACAGTGCTAATAAATGTAATCGTTCTTGTCAAGTTAACTGTCAAGTTGGCTGTCAAGTTGCTTGTAACTCCGTTAACTGGTGTCATGACCAAAAGTGTGGTTCACATTAATTTTTGTATCAGTAAGAAGGAATGGTATAATACCATTCCTTCTCATTTTCTAGTATGAGGGTACTATGTTTGATTCTATCAATCGTATTTCGATTAAGGTGACAGACTTCTGCAACTTAGATTGTGTGTACTGTCATCAACAAAAAGTAACAAAAGACTCATCCAAGACGTTCTCACACTATGATAAACTAGAAGATTTCATCAAGTCATTACCATTGGCAGATGAAGTTGATGTGTTAGTTACTGGTGGGGAAATCTCTGTTAAATTAGATGAGTTCAAAAAGATTGAACGAATTCTTAGACGAATCAGTCAATCAATTGATGTAAAATTTATCATGAGTGTTATTACAAATGGTACTAATCTTCCGGGAATAGTTGATTTTGTTAAACGAGGTATCATACGTCCCAATTCAATCACTGTATCATGGGATGGAGTATATTCATACACTCATAGTCGTAAAGGTAAACTAAAGAACTTATCCGATAAGTTTTTTAATGATAATATTAGATATATCGTTGACCAAGGATATGCGAATGAGATTAATATCGCTTTTGCCGTAACTCCCGATACAATCAACGATATGATGCCTAGCTTAGATTATTGCTTAGGTGTCGGGTTACGTAACTTCTCCTTCTATTATATTCATGAAGCAGATTATACAAACCCTAAATTCATCGCTGACTATACGAAGGCTCTACAGAGTATGGCGAATCGCTTCGTTCAAACATATCCTGATTTGAAAGAGCGATTCCGTTATTATAATTGGCAAAATATGTACTGTCGATACATACTATCAGATGCGTCATTCTTAGCTAAAACATCTTGTGTCAAACTAGGTAATTCTATTCATATTGATATTGATGGTTCCATTTATCCATGCACATTCTTTTCTGATCATAGAAGTATGCAGATTGGTCATATATTGGAAGGATTCTATGAAGATCGAATTCATAGATTTGAAAAAGAATACTTCAGTAAACCAGATTGTGACTACCAATCATGTAAGAATGAACATTGTTTCGAATGCCCCGCATCTGATTATATCCTTAATAAGGGTATGAATAACAAACAAAAGAATCTTTGTCATCTGCTATCTATTGAACGAGAAATATTCATGGAAAATATTAAGAAAGTTAATATCAGTGAATATGATATTCGTACATTCTGGAATGTGGGTACTTCTGTTGTAGAATCCCACTATACTGACAAGATGAATGCCGAATGTCATCTTCCATTAACTGATTCCAGAGAATATACCGAAGATGATAAGATGTTAGTATCCAATAATATAGAGAGGATTCAATCATGGTAGAACAAAAACCATTCTTTCTACCATATCAGGTAGACTTCTATCTTATGTTAACAGAAGCATGCCCATTGCGATGCGAATATTGTTACATTAAAGATAGAGATAATCCTGCTCGTATGAGTAGAGATACAATGGACCTTATGATGAAGAAGGTGCAAACAAAACCAAGAATCATATTCTTTGGTGGTGAACCATTATTGGGTATTAATGATATCAAATGGTTTACTGAGAAGTATAAAGACGATGTTAAAGTATTTCAAATTGTAACGTCCACATTTCCTAAACAAAACTTCCATGATCTAATAGAAAATGTAATCAAACCAAGTAGTAAACCTTGGGAATTACAATTATCCTTTGATGGATTTGAAGGAAGTGAACGTAAGTTAGTCAATAAGGATCCCGTTGCTCAGCAGGTATATGAAAATATTCTATATACGTTAGAGCAGGGAGTTAAATTACAAGTTCGATGCGTTATCAATGATAGTAATATCTATTACTTCCATGATACCTATCGTCAGTTTAAACGTATGAGTGAAGAGTATAGCGGTTTATTCTATGCTGATTTCACATTGGTACATGAAACCAATTTAGATTCCGATTTCCCAGAAGTTCTTAAACGGGAACTAGGATTGATATTGGATGATATATTAACAGATGAAAATCCATTCATTACAGCAGGTCTTGCTTCTATGATAGGGTCTATCATAGAAGATAGAAAGTGTATGGCTTGTAATGTAGGTTCTGAAATTATCATTCGTCCAAATGGAGATATTTATCCCTGTACTATGCTATCTCAATACTCCGAAGACTTCAAAATGGGTCATATTACAGATAGAGAGCTAAATACTGATATTGCTACTGATGTACATGAGCGTCCAGCAGATTGTGACACGTGTGATTATAACAAATATTGCTTCGGTGGTTGTCGATATGAACGTTCCTATCTAGGGAATCTCAATGAAATTAATCTCGGGTATTGTGAACAAACTAAAACGGTAGTAGACGCACTATTAGCATTCCGTGATAAGTTGTATTCTGATTCTTGTAAGAATCGAGATCTTATCATCGAACGAATTCTACGCTATCGTACATGGCGTAGTGGTATGGAGTCCACAATGGATTTTGAGTATATGAAATTTAGAGGTAACCAAAATGCCGGAATTGAGTAAAGAGTTTAAAACTCGTATTAAACGAATGCTTCGGTCTTTGAATAGTTTTCGTTCTTGGCAATCCATCTTCTTTAATCTAACCTATGCTTGCCCATTAGCTTGTAAATATTGCTATATCGACCCAGAGTTGAAGGGTATGACACTAGAAGAAGTTGAATATACCATGGAACTCATCAACCAAGATAAGGGAAACTATTCCAGAACCATCACATTCTTTGGTGGTGAACCTGCTTTACAAATAGATATTATTGAAAAGATTATACCTAAGTATTACAACGAAACGATTTCTGGTACGAATGAACGGAGATATCGCTTTGGTATCATAACAGGATTCACTGTTAACCAAGAACGTCTTATGAAACTATATGAGCAATATCCATTTGAAATCGTTGTATCATATGATAATATACGAAACGGTACTCGGGTTGATCACGATGGAGTTCCATTTGATGCATTAGTGGAGTTAAGAAAATATACACACATAGACCTAAGTCGTTACGTCAGTATACAGAAAATACTGACTGGTAATGAGCAGGATTTACTTGCTGATATTGAAGAACTTGAAGAATTTCATAAACAAACAGGGGTTAACTATTGCTGGAATCATAATAAAACCCCATTCAAAATCCCAGATGATAATTATGAAAACTTCAAATCCCAATACAGTGCAGTGATTGATTATTATCTAACAGGGTTAGAAGAAAACCCCAATCGGTTTATCCCTAAAATTGTGACCACTGAATACTTACAACATGTTACAGGTACCGTTGAACAGAACCATGGCGGTTGCGGTTTAATGACTGAGATATTTATCTCCCATAATGGTCGTATATACCCTTGCTCAATATCTAATAGTAAATTACCATACTTCGACTTAACGAATGATGACGCTACTGAAGAGATCGAGTGTGCGGAACGTCAGTGTATCCATAATCCTACATGTGAAACATGTGATATTCGGTACTTTTGTAATGGGGGCTGTATAGTTGATCGCTCTGTTAATTTTGGTGACTATGGTAAACCAAATCCTAATTGGTGCGACTATATACATGTGATAGAATCGGCTGTATCCGATGCAGCTAATAAGCATAAAGATACCGAAACCTATCTTAGAAATGAAATGATTAAATGGCGTATCGGTCATTATAAGACTTGCTTATCACCGACCGATAACCAAAACATAGTTGGAGGAGTTATTGATGTTAATTTATCTACCTGAACGAATTTATGATGTAGTCAAAGATGATGAACGTATTCAGTCATATGCTACAGAAATTAAAGAACTCTGGGGAATTGGATTTCCTAGAGTTTGTCGTATAAAACAGATTAATCAAGTTGCTTTTCATTACATATGTCAAGTTAGACGTATATTGCGAAACTATCCATCATTATTAGAACAATTTCAGGTATCTAATCGTGAAAGTGATACGATATATGTAAAATCCGTATTAGCAAATACGGACGATAAGGAAACTAAGCTAGAGTGCTTGTATCGATTGATGTCTAGTTGGATTGATAGGGACACCTCTATCCGAGAGTTCATTACTCTGTTCGAAACGTTAAATCTAAATGAATTATTTGCTTTATCAGCCAATATTGTTAAAGCATATTTCATTATGAAAACGAGTACTATAGAAGCATCTACTATCGATGATTATATTACTAAATCGAATGTTATTTATAGTCAAATCGCTGGAGTATGTAAGATGACCAAATCATTAGAGAAGATGTTAATTGTCGAATCTATCGATCAATTAGTAGCACATTTACGTGATAAACTCATTGATGGTTCTATCACAGCCGAGAAAGCTCTATCTATATACGATAGCAATATCGTTAAAATTATTCATAAAATGGAGCAGATTGATGCCGAATATCTAAAATATAATACTCGGTCATTATATTTGTATCTTATCATATGTGTAAAACGATACGAAAAAGATCGAGATATGAATATAGCATTTGATTTAGTATATAACTATATCATCTTTTGCTTGAAACATAAAGAAGAATTCACTCGTTCGTTATATACGCATAACGAGTTTATGTTTTCTCATCTAGCGGTATTACTGAATGCAATTCATATGATCGTACCTGAACATAAGCAAAAAGCTATAGAAGACTACTTAGATGATACTGAACTAGATTATTTGGTTGGACTGTCTAGTAATGGAAAATTGTCTAATTATATAGCTAATACATTACGGTCTGTTAATGCGGATGATTTCGGTGTGGCTGTATTGAAATACTTTGAATCAGATGTATATGCATTGATAGAACCTATTTTAATTGATAAAACCTTGGAGGGTTAATTATGAATATAGTTTGGTATCCAAATGAATGTAAACCATTCATTTATCAATACCCAGAATTGGTGGAATTGCATGAGTTAGCTCGCAACGATCATCAAAAGAATGTGATTACAGATAGTACGGTACAATTAGAAGAAAAGATTGCTTCAGCTGAAACGATACTTGAAGGTATCACTGAAGAACAAAATCGATTAGTCTATTTGGTAACACATGTTGATGATTTACCATTAGATATGATCGTTGATAAACTCGATAAATCAACTCGTTCTGAAGAACGATTGATTTTATTGAATCGATTATGCCGATTAGATATGGCTACATATGGTCCACGGATGGAAGCGTTTGTTAGAAATTTAATTACTCAAGGTGTATTGGTGTCCGACCCATATTATGTGGAAATTATGAATACGTATCCCATCATTTCTAATGGGAGTAAAGAATCCATTGATGAATGCTTTTCCAATGTAACTCGCGTATATCGTGAACAAGCAAAAATTGCTTTATTCATTGCTATCAAGAAAGCAATTGTAGAAAGTAAATATGTATTCGAAGTACCACCCGTTGAATTCCTTACCTATATCGATGCCTATATCGATTCTATCTGCGAAACAACTAAGATGGATCCTATGATGTTTAGAGCATGTGTTGATTATATGGATTTTCTTGTATGTAACAACATGATGGATCGACTCAATACAGTTATTCAATGGATTGATTCCCATAAAGAAGAAGCGATTTACATTAATTCTTCTACGGATTTGAATACAACATTCGATATGTTATTACTCATCAATCGATTGAAACACTTCGGTAAATTGTCAAAACCATTAACGGAAACGTCTTGGAATGATAAAGAGATGGAAGTAATCAATGCAACAACTCCATCAACTATTACTCCATATACTGTATTACATGCTACAACGGAAGATATTGACTGGTTATTCGATTGGTATACTGATATTATCGAATCATTTGGTTAATACACAGAAGAGTTTAGGTAAACCCTAAACTCTTCTTTATTTAGACATTGATGTAATATCAATTACAAGTATTTCATAAGAAAGGAGTCAATCGTTAATAATGGCTAAACTCAATAAACGATTTAAGTTTACCAAAGATACTACGAACGAAACCTTCTATGCTGACATATATTCATCGATTGGTGACTTAGAAGACGGTCAACCATATCTTTCGACTGATGTTAAGGTCGATGAGAATACAACTATGCCAGGGTACGTCCAAGGCTCTACTAACTCATATGACGAGAATCTTCTCGATATATACATAAAGCCAGATGACGGTACTAAACAAACATTTCGTTTAAAATCAAAATCGTATAGAAACATTGCCAATGGTGTCACTATCTATTCCCAACCAGGTCAATATACATTCAATATTCCTGTAGGTGTAACTAAAGTATGTGTCATCACAGTGGCAGGTGGTTCTGAATATGATTACGTTCATAACGTAACCCCTAATAATATCACTGCATTAAAAGCTCAACTATTGAGTTCATCTGTTGATACTTATGTAACTGAAACAGGCAAAACGGATCGATTGATTAGTTCATCCGTGGACTATCAAACCGTTTCTTTTGATGGCTCTCCTATCATTGGTTACGGTATTGATGGTGTAACAGGTAAAGTCACTCGTACTGAAATCCCTGTGAATACCCCATTGTATTTCGGTACACCATCTGGTTTATACAACGACACTACATCAGCCTATAGACACAGTGCATCAGGTCAATTACGTTCTACTGTGATCGATGTATCCAATATTGAATCTCTCAATGTGGTAGTCGGTAACTTCGGTAATGCTACCGATAATACAAGTCCTAAACGTGGTACTAGTGAATTAGTAAGTGCTGACTTACCATTGACCACTAAATCCAAAGAAGATAATGGCACATCCTTCCATTTCGGTAATGGTGAACCTACCATGCATGTACTTAAAGTGGATGCTATTGGTATGGGTGGTATTGGTTCTCAAGGGTTAAGCCCTAACACTACTGACCCTGGAACACAACCCTATACTGAAAGAGAATTTGCTCGTATGGGTAATGTTCGTGGTACTGTGGTTAAAGTTGCTACAGCTGATAAAACGATCGCTAACATTGTTAGTATGAATGGTAATAGTGCCTTATTGGGTGATAGTGTCATTACCAATGACAAATCAATTCCAGGTGCTAAATTCAATGGTACTATTGATACCAACCCAGCTTACCCAGGATTGAATTCTTTGACTGCTGAACAATTAGAAGCTGGTCGAGGACTTCCTGGTAAATCCGTTAAACAGATTTGGATTGAAGGAGTAGAAGGGTATGATAATCCTATCCTTGAAGGTGGTGCTGGTGGTTTACCTGGTCATGATGGTGAACCTGGTAAAGTAAGTAAATTCTTTATCATAGAAGATGGTGTTACTAAATACATTAAATCTGGTGGCGGTGGTGCTGGTGCTGGTTATATTGCTGGTAAACTTGTGACTATCAATGGTGATGAGTATGCTAATAATAACCAAGTCAATATCAATGCAACCTATGATAAGTCAAATGGGTTAACACCGGGTACAACTGGTAACTACAATATCACATATGGTGGTACCATCGAACCTAAAGTTCGTATTGGTCAACCTAATATTGGTATTGTATCCATTATATATGGTCCAGAAATCGAAAACCTTGATATTCCATTATATACTTGGACAACTGACCAAGAATCCTATGTGGGAGAACAGCTTAGATATACTACTAATGGCATTGAAGGTAATATTAAATTCTCTCCTAAACGTATCTTCATTTCTCACGAATTTGTGAAAGATGAAACGGCTGCTAGTGGAGCTGCCTTTATGCAACCGTCCCAAAAAGCTGGATTGGAAAACCTTGTATTGGAATATATGAATGATAAGGGTGTTTGGACTAACTTCAAAACAGCGTCTATATCCTTTACTATGCTTACGGAAGAAGGTCAAACCTATATCGATATTCCATTGCGTGTATATTCCACAAAATGGAGATTACGATTACCAGATGAAAATCTTCATCTTAAAACAAAGAATGGGGTTAAGATCGATTCTTACATCACTTACACAGAAGATGAAATGACCTAATAAGTATATATTATAAGAATGAGTATGGATTAATCATACTCATTCTTTTTACTGTTTGTTCGAGAGGGTTAGTAATATCTAACATTATAGCTAACAAACAGGTATTGATAAATTATTTCATATTTGGAGGGCTTTATTATGGCATTCAACACATCTATGACGAGTCAAAGTCAAACGAATCCTACCGACAACATCAACACTCGTGGGATTCAGTTCTATAATGGAGATGCTACCATCGTATTCGATTATTGGAATGGTATGGCATCTATTAAAATCCATCCAGCACTTCCTGAAGCTGAGCGAGCTAATAAACAAGTATATGATTACAAAAAATCCGTATCTATCGCTCTTAGTCCAGAGAATGCAGTATTGATTGGTAAATACATTAAAGAAGATATTCTCCCCGCTATTCAATGCGGTGTAGAATGTACTCGTGCTGTTGTTAGTGCACGTGTTAACTTATTCGTAGTATCCACTGGAGTTGACCAATATGGTGAAGTAAAACCATTTATTGGTATCTATCGTAAATTGGATGAAAACCGTATTCCTGCAGAATCCATGGTATTCCATTTCGATAAACATCCAGTGATTACCAAATATGCACCTACAACAGGTGAAATCGACATGAATAGTCAATACACTGAATTAGTGGGTGTAGGCGAATTCTTTACTGCTTGCTCCGCATTAATGAATGCTGGTGTACATGCAGATAACTTTTCTAACCGCTTTCGTATCAACCGAGAATATGAATTCAGAGCAGCCGCTTCTGGTAAATTAGGTATTGATAACGGTAGCGGTAATCGTACTAATTTTGTGAACCGTTCCAGTGGTGGTGCATCTCAAAATATTTGGGATATTAAAACACCAACTGATAGTCTTTCTAATGATAATGGTGGCGGTTCGTTAGCGGAAACATCAACAGCATCCTTCGATGCATTAAGTGACTTGATGTAATTCGTTAGTGGCTAGAAAATACTTCCGATGTATTTCGGAAGTATTTTTTTTTGGAGGTTCTATGAGTGAAGATGATAAACTCAAGAGTCTAACTATCTTGGTAACGTATCGTGATATCATTAAGACAGCTGATTTTTATATCCTAGACTTAGTGAAGACTCGATTTCGTGATAAATTTAAAGACTTAATTGATTTTAAGCTATTGGATACCTTAACCGAGGAAGCATTAATGTTTCATTGGTTACATCGTCCAGTAAAGAATGTTCTCGAGTGGTTAGCTATTAAAGAGTTCGATTATGAAAAGAACTATCAGTTTCTATATGATAAATCCAAGAAACTGTATATCGATGATGATCGAACACTTAAATTTGATAAAGTACTGGAGAACTACAAGTTTTCGAAAGCAATTAACGATATCTATGTGTGGAATCCCACCTATGATAAGCGTCAATTGTTTGATCTCAAAGTAAGGCATGGTTTAGGTAAAATCAAATACGTGACAGGTGCTAGCTTGGAACGAGTATTAGACAGAATTGGATCTGTCAATTTAGTATACGACACAGATGCTGATCGAGTTGCGGAGCTCATCAGTACAGGTAAATACCCTAAGATGGTATTTGGTGTCGGAGCATATGGTTATAATTATCAACGGGATTTTATACTGAAACATGACTTAGCGGATAACGTCAATGTATCAACTTTCCCAATACTCATTGTTAATGAATCATACTTATTTAATGGATAAAGGAGATACCACTATGAGCGAAATCTATAATCAGGCGGAAGATAATCAAATCGCCGTTAAAGTAGTAAAAGATACAAGTAGTTCTTTTGATACAATGGAACAAACGTCTAGTATTCCTAGACCTACATTTCCATCATTGATTCCAGAGAACAAAACTAAACATCCTTGGAATGTCATTACAGAAGCAGAATTCAAAACTCGTATGCAAGAAATCTTCGAGATGGTGGCTTCTGCATTAAAAAGTACATTAGGACCCTATGGTGCCAGCACACTCATTGAGTCTATGGGTACTTATCATTTGACTAAAGATGGTTTCACGGTATTGAAGAATATTCACTTCAATAACCGCACAGATAATACCATCTTAAATACCATCTTAACTATCTCTCATCAAATGGTTATGAAGGTTGGTGATGGTTCTACATCATCCATCATCGCAGCGTATAACTTCTTACATCGTCTATCTCAATCTGATGAATTGAAGGCGTTACGTCCTCGTGACTTAAAGCAGTATGTTAACCAATTCGTTGATGTAGCAACACAATATATCCAAGCCAATGCTCAGCAATTAACAGATGAGAATTTCTTGGATATCGTAACGAATATTGCTAAGGTTGCTACCAACGATGATAAAACATATACGAACATCATTCATGACATCTATGAACAATGTGGTCGTGATGTAACCATCAGCAAAGCTATGTCTGATACAAACGAACCGTCTTATGAAATCAAAGATGATATGTTTTATATCGATGCATCTTACTTAGATCGCATCTATTGTAATACTGATAATGGTACTAAAGTGGAGTTAAAACAACCGGCTGTAGTACTATTCAACTTCACCCTTGAAAATAAGCATTGGGATTTAATTAAGATCATGAATGCAGCTATAGCTAAGTCTGACGCAACAGGTCAAAGACAATTATTAGTGATAGCTCCTTATTATGATGACCAATTCTTGGATCGAGTGAAAAATGATATCAACCGTTTCCGTGCTTGGTATCAACAACAGCAACAACAAGCGGGTGCTATTCCATTCCCAATGATTTTTGGCAAAGCTCCATTCTTTAAAGCTATCCAACGTGACATCTATGATGATGCGTCTGCTTTCTTGGGTAATACTATTATTAATCCTATGGATGCTGATCATTTACTAGAAACATTGAATACATTGAATGGTCAACAAGTGCAATGGAATGAATATGACCAAGCTAAACAAACAATGCAACCAGAAGCATTTGAACAATTCTGGGGTACTCGTCCAGTACCAGAAAACCCAGAAGAAAAAGTGAATGAGCTATTAGAAGAAGTATCCAAACGTTTTGGTACTGCTGAAAATATCTTAATGACTAATAAAACTATTGAATTCACTGGGTTAACTAATCAAGATGCTAATATGATTAAGCTTCGCACTGATATTGCTCGTGGTGATATGGAAAAGGAATTGGCAGAAGTAGAAAACTTACGCTATATCTCTAAAGATTTCATTGCCGCTAAAGAACGCTTATCTCGTTTAGCATTAAAATCCGCAACGATTCGTGTGGGTGGTAATAGTGAACTGGAAAAGAAAATGAACGATGATGCCTTAGATGATGCGATTAAAGCATGTGATTCTGCTCTTCGCTATGGTATCAACCCAGGCTGTAATACAGCGATTATTCAAGCCTGTATGCCTGAATTAAATACTCGCTTATCTGAACAAGAGCCTATTATCAAAACCATTGCGGATATTGCCTATGAATCATTCTTGGATGTAGTACAAACGATCCATAAGAATAAGGATCCTAAAGTAACACGTGAAAGTGTTGCCTATATTGTAGAAAATTCAGCTATGGATAATCGTTGCTATGATTTGGTATCTGAAACATTCTCCACTGATATCATTAACTCCTGCCGTACAGATATTGAAATCTTACGCAGTGCGATTGCTATCATCGGTGTGATTATTTCATCCAACCAATATCTAGCAGCGGATATAAAAAATTAAGCTATAAAGCACAAGTAGATAGAAGGAATTATTGTTTTCCTTCTATCTACTTTTCTATTTGATTAATGGAGATAGTGCATATGGATCGATTTTATCCAACACTAAAAGACTTCTTAACCGAAAAACGAGCTAGAACACAGCAAACCATTTATGGGTATGCTAGTATAGAAGGTAGTTATAAGGAACGGTATACGAAGTTTATTAAACGATTTCCTACTTTAGATGTAAAGTACTATAAGTCACATTCATCGTATTTCATCCATGTGAAAATTCCATCAAGTAAATCGATAGATAAAGGCATTGACCTTGCCTACGATGTTATTTTTGAGTTCTTTGCACCAACCGATGATATTGCTAAACAAAACAGTTTACAAAATTGGACTGTTCGGGTGTTCTCGAATGCCCCATCCTTTGCGTATCGCTATGCCTACGTATATTATCGCACAGGGTTACTAATTGATGGTCTACAAGACAAGTTTGATGATAAAATTCTTAAAGCAAAACCAACTAAACAGAACCCAAAAGAATTAGTTGGGTTTGATTATACCATTTATTTCGCCATCATGTATCTTATGAATCGACCTAGTTTCATTCGTAATTTACATAATCGAAATTATGGTAAGTTTGAAGAATTAGTTAAGACTACCAAGGACTATTATGAAGTTCTTCGTATCTATAACAAAGTCAGTCGGCTATCATTATCGAATATTAAAAATCGATTAACCCTCAATGTAGATAAATTCAAACGTCATCGCTTTCATACTAACACCGATTCGACTACGGTTAAAACAACCAAACCAGTGAAAGCGACAAGCCTGACAAAAACGGTAAAGACAACCAAATCGATTAAAACGACGCGAAGTGTAAAAACAATTCGAAAGAAAAGATAAGCATATATTATCGTTTAGATACCTAGCGTTGGTGTTTTTTATTTCATGATGAGATGGAGAAGATAAGATGAATGAAGATGTAAAAACGAATGATATCATTCTTGACCCTGTTCCAGAAGGCGTGATACCTGTTGATGAATGGGTATATGGTCCTGGTGATGAAGTCATTACCTATACAGCGAAACAGGTCATTGTACCATTCGATGTAATTTTTAACATCCCTAGTCAAGTGCGTAGATTAAATGATTTCTACGTAGTCTATAAGGATGCCTATGTAAAGCAGTTCGGTGAAATCACGAAGTATATGAACTACTTCATTAAATTCTATGATCCAGATAATGAGTTATTGAGTAACTATTTAGGTCTTAAGTACTTACTCGAATCTCGTAAAATCAAGATGGGTCGAAAAGATTTCATCAAGTTACTATATGAATATATCGTAACACCGACCATGTATCAAAAAGTGATGAACATGGTCAACGATAACTATCGTGTTGATTTGACTCAAAAGAAGAAGGAAGGGATTTCCTATTATGAATCTCTTGAGTTTACCAATCATCATGCGAAGTTATTGATGTTAATTTCTATTTTCATTAGAATCTTCATTCCGATGGTGATGCATTACATTTCCACTATGAAGTCTAAATCTGAAAATGCGCATTTGATCGAATACTATCGACCAATTTTTGATATCGTTGAAGAGAATGAACATGTCAACTTATATCAAAAATTGTTCAATTCTATCAATGTATCTGTACAGTTATCGTACAAGAAAAACAAGATCATTTGGGATAAGTATGAAGCACAATCTGTGGACGTTATCTCTCGATCTGAAGAATACTTGGATAAGAATATCATCGTGGATAATGTATTCAAGTATCAATTTGATAAATCCATTATTTCCTTTAACAGTGTTATCATTAAGACACAATTAAAGTATTCTTCCCATAAGAACTTCAATATGAACTATAAGGAAATTAATCAGGAGAAAGACTCCGAAGGGTTATCGTATTTAGATAAGCTTGAAATGAGTGCCGTTAAGATTGATGAAAATATCATTCTCTTATCAAAGGTTAACATCGATAGCACGATCAAGCGTATCAAACGTGAAAATCGTATCAAGATTAGTAAAGATGAAATCAAGTTCTATACGGAACAATTCAAAGTGAACCGTATCAGTAAGAACTTAATCTTCTATTACTACAGTAAATACTTTGGTGGATATAATGATTTGAACCATATCACATTGAAGCAATATATCAAACTCATGATTTTGATGAAACGTAAGATGGAATTCAGTGGTTACCAATACTTGAATCAAATCATTACTGCTAACATCAATGGTAAAATCAATAGTCGTACAATCCACAACTCTAAATTCATTGAGAAAGTGGAAACCTCTTCCGTATACCAAAATATCCGGAATGAAAAGTTTAAGACGATTAATGATGTGGGTAAAGGTGATTTGATTATCAATATCTTATCCACCCTAATCAATACCGAATTCACCTATGTAGATTATGACAATCCTGAATTGACAGGTGAACCAATTGAAATGGATCTTGATATTCTTTCACAAGAATTCTTGGATTTTGTAAATCAAATCTAAGTATATATTATATTAGGGAATAGCAATATGCTATTCCCTAAACTTTTTTATATTGAGGAGGAAAATACTATGGATATGGAAACATATATGAAACAACTGACGTTTGTATTGAATAAAGCTACCAGAAATGATATGGTTGAATGGGGTAGGTTACTCCACCAACAGGACCATTATACATCATATAAGAAAAAAGACCTAGCTAAATTACATCGATACATGAAGCAACTCTATCATGATGCTGATGTGATTCATCTTGAGCCAGGTGATTCTCAATTCTTTGCCGAATATATCACATGTGGTGGTGAACTCCGCCATCATCGTGTTATGACGATTACCTTACGTGATTATCTTATATTAAAGAAATTACAAAAAGGTAATTATCGTGGTGTGATGGACATATTACGAGGTGAACCTGATTCTGTAAAGAAAGAGTTTCATTCGATTGTGATGAATGCAATACAGGAGAAACTATGGTAAAATAATGGAAATTTCATCAATTCAAAATGTAATCCGACTTCTTGAAGAAACACCCTATGCTAAATGGGAAGATAAAGAACATCTAGTAGTTCGCTGTCCTATTTGTGGTGATTCTAAAAAACATCATGATGGTGCTCATTGTTCTATATGGGTACGAAATGATGAACCCTTAGTATATCACTGTTGGATCTGTGAAGAAGCTGGATTAGTTGATAGACAATTCTTACTCGATAAAGATATCGGCGACATCGATAGTACGATTCAGTTAGAGCAATTTAATCGTGCGAATGGTCGACGAAGTGCCTTAACGAAACGAAGTAAGAATGGTCAAGTACAAAATGTAGAGATTCCTAAGATACGTGAAGAGCACCATGCTAAAGTGGAATATCTTCGTAAACGATTAGGAATCGAGTTTAAGTATGAGCAGTTAGAAGCTCTACGAGTCATAACATCCATTAAAGATTTCTTACAACTGAATCATGCCAAGGTTAGTAAGAAATATGCATGGGCGATTGACCAAATGGAACGAGATTATGTTGGGTTTTTATCTAGTTCTAAAAACTACATCATCTTTCGTTCTATCAACCCCAATAGTAAATATCGGTATATCAATTATCGTATTTATGATTATATTATAGGTGCTGAGAAGTTCTATACGATACCGTCACAAATGAATATTATGGATAATGACGTAACATTGCATCTGTCTGAAGGGATATTCGACATACTATCCGTAGCGTTCAATATGGGTGAAA
>ERZ772779.353-NODE-353-length-22154-cov-21.457125_pt1 | contig 22154 bp, 19 predicted proteins | sample MGYA00511360_ERZ772779 | MGnify/ENA primary metagenome ERZ772779 (study PRJEB29015, sample SAMEA2738112) | human oral metagenome | biome: human oral; feature: human-associated habitat; material: saliva | place: China | collected 2231 ...
TACTTTTGTGTCATAAAAGGAAATCTACTATGTTACAACGAGATTATTTTATTCGATTAATAGAGGAATTCAATGCTGCTATCTCACGCTTTCTTACGAAGAAGGATGATGACTTGAAGCGCGATAAGGACTTGAAAGACCTTTACAGACAGTATGTTGGAGAGTATGACGACTTGCGTAATCTCTCCGTTGACGAACTGTTGACGTATGCCAAGGAGCAGTGGAATGAGGAAGAACGGATAGACAAAATCAATATGGTTGCAGAGTTGCTTTATGCCGAAGGAAGCTATAAAGTGCAGCCTCTGCGGCAGATGTTGATGGAGAAATCATATAGGTTATTCGACTATGTTGAGGCGAATGGCTCTACATTCTCTATCGATCGACGTCAGAAGATGGAGGCTATGCGACAAGAGTTAGGCAATAAGCTCTCTCAAATAGATTGATGTTTGAGCGGGTAAAGAGGAAGAGAATTATTTAATATCATAATCATATCAGGCTAAACCTAAACCAATCAATTATGCTTGAGAAGAACATTAGAGAACAGATTAACGAATTGATACACCAGCAGGTGGTACCTGCTGTGGGGTGTACAGAGCCTATGGCTGTGGCATTATGTACTGCACGGGCCACGGAGTTATTAGGTAGAAGACCAGAGCATATTAGTGTGTTACTCTCTGCTAATATCTTAAAGAATGCGATGGGAGTTGGTATTCCTGGCACGGGGATGATAGGATTGCCTATTGCTATTGCTCTCGGAGCTTTGATAGGAAAGTCGGAGTATCAGTTGGAGGTTATCAAAGACCTCACACCTGACACCTTAGAAGCTGGTAAGACGTTTATCAGTGAGAATCGTATTGACGTCAAGTTAAAGGAAGGTATCACTGAGAAACTATACATCGAAATCACTTGTGAGGCCGAAGGACATCGTGCTACAGCTATCATCTCTTGTGCTCATACGAATATTGTTTTTGAAGAGAAAGACGGAAAAGTATTGCTTGATAAGATGCAACCCAGCACTGCTACGGAAGAGAAAACGCCGCTTTGTCTGAGTCTGAAGAGGGTCTGGGAGTTTGCAACGACCTCCCCTGTCGAAGAAATAGACTTTATCCTTGAGGCGAAGCGATATAACCTCCGTGCTGCAGCTGAGGCTTTGAAAGGGAATTACGGACATTGTTTGGGTAAGATAATGGACCGCCCTTTGAGTCGTGGAATCTTTGGTAATAGTATCTTCTCACACGTCATTGCAAAGACAGCCTCTGCCTGTGATGCCCGCATGGGGGGTGCTTTAATCCCTGTGATGAGCAATAGTGGTTCTGGTAATCAAGGTATCTGTGCAACGAACCCAGTAGCCGTTTTTGCCAAGGAGAATGAGAATACGCGCGAAGAACTTATCCGTGCACTAATCTTAAGTCATCTCACTGCCATCTACATCAAGCAGAGTCTCGGTGCACTGTCAGCCCTTTGTGGTTGCGTTGTGGCAAGTATTGGGTCCAGCTGTGGTATTACTTATCTGATGGGAGGCAATTATGTCAATGTCTGTCATTCGGTGAAGAATATGATAGCCAACCTTACAGGCATGATTTGCGACGGTGCTAAACCAAGTTGTTCACTAAAGATATCATCGGGTGTATCGACTGCCATCCTCTCTGCCACGCTCTCTATGGAGGGCAAACATGTGACGGCTGCAGAAGGAATCATCGATGAAGACGTTGATAAGTCTATCCGTAACCTAACAAGCATAGGGAAGGAAGCGATGTGTAACACCGACGATATGGTGCTTAACATCATGACTCATAAGTGTAATTAAAAAGCTGTTATATCCTAACTCAGCCTTTTTTTCGAATTATTTTCATGAAAAGAAATATTTCTTTTCATGAAAAAAAATATTTATCTTCATGAAAGAAAATTCTTCTTTTCATGAAGATAAATTGTTTGTAGATGTTTTGTTGTATCGAAGGGAGACTATTTTAGCCTATTCTCGTTCGTAAGTAATTATCGTGTTAACATACTTCTCTATCTTCGCAACACGTAGGTTCTTAGGCAGTTTAGGTGCTTCTACACCCTTGCCAACCGTGAAGGTCGCTTCTTCTATTCGTATCTCGTCCCATAGCCCAGCGTTAAGAAAACTCTGTAAAGTCTTTGCACCGCCCTCCACGATGAGGCTTTGCTTCTTTTCAGCATAGAGATGCGACAGCACATCGGCTGGGGTTGCAAATTCATTAGCCCTTGTTGGTCGACTTGTTAGTACTATTTTCTCAGGATTAGGACCGCTCCATTCCCTCACTGTCAGCTGTGGATGCTCCAGTTCTTCCGTTGTCTTACCAACGAGAATAGCATCATTCTCAGCCCTCATCTTGTGTACTAACATTTTTGTGAAGGGGGTAGAGATAATCAGTGGTTGATAGTCTTTACCCGGCAAGTTGCCAATGCAAGCCACAGGAGATTTTTCCTTATAAGTATTTTCACCCTCTCTACCACCATTTATAACACGTGCATTGTTAGCAGAATATTGGTGATGACTTTCCTCTCCGTAAGTGTTCGGCAAGGAGGAGGGGATAGTTGTAGTGTTGAGTGGTGTGTCAGTCGGTGTACAGCTTAGTGCGTTCTCCTCTCTACATTTAGCCTCGGCCCACTTCAAAATGACGTACGGGCGGTGGTGAGTATTATATGTTATAAATCGTTTGTTCAGCTCTAAACACTCCTTCTCTAAGACACCCACTGTCACTTCTATCCCTGCTTTGCGCAGTTTCTCAACCCCTCTTCCATGCACTTCGGCAAAGGGGTCGATGCAACCACATACGACACGGCGCACTCCCTTACTGATGATAAGGTCGGCACAAGGAGGAGTCTTGCCATAATGAGAGCAAGGTTCAAGACTGACGTAGACTGTTGCTTCATGGAGCAAAGCCTCATCCTCATTCTTAACTGACGCAAAGGCATTCACTTCAGCGTGTCCCTCGCCACAACGAACATGGTAGCCTTCACCGATAATCCTACCCTCCTTGCTCACAATGACAGCCCCAACCATAGGGTTAGGTTTAGCCAATAGCTGCCCATTGCGTGCTAATTGCAAGCAACGACGCATGTATTTTTCGTCAATATCTTCTTGTTTCATATCATTAAAATTCCTATCTTTGCAGCTATGACATACCAAGATTTATGGCACAGGCTCACTCCCTTGTATGATGACAAAGAGGCACAGGCTATCGTTCGGCTTGTGTTAGAGGTGCAGTTTGGCATTACGCTGACCGATATATATACTGGCAAAGTTAATGAATTATCCCGAAATGAGGTGGAGGAATTAGATAAAATCATCTCTCGTTTGGAGCGTTCAGAACCCGTACAGTATGTTCTCGGACGTGAAACCTTTTGTGGACGTGCATTCCATGTGGCACCAGGAGTACTGATACCGCGGCCAGAGACAGAGGTACTTTGCCGTTGGATAGAAGAAGATTACAACCGTCCTTATTGTGCTTTGCAGCCTCCTGTGCCCCTACAGGTGCTGGATGTGGGTACTGGTAGCGGTTGTATTGCTGTTACCTTGGCTTCCGATTTACGCAATTCGGCTGTTACGGCGTGGGATATATCGGGTGATGCACTACTCATAGCACGTGAGAATGTACATCAGTGGCAGGTTCGTGTTGAGCTAAAGATGGAGGATGTACTCCACCCTTCAGCATCGGCTATGCAACAGCAGTTTGATATTATCGTCAGTAACCCACCTTATATCTGCGAAAAAGAACGAACAGCGATGGCGAAGAATGTACTTGCGTATGAGCCAGCAACGGCGCTCTTCGTACCAGATGATGACCCACTGCGCTTCTATCGTGCAATAGCCGAATACGGTCTGCAGGTTTTCTCGGAGGAAGGTACACTTTATTTTGAAACCAATCCTATATATATAAATAAGGTGGAGGAAATGTTAAGCAGCTTAGGTTACAAGCAGATAGAACAGAGAGAAGACCAGTTTGGTAAGCTCCGTTTCATTAAAGCCATCCGACCATGATACAGAAACGACCCATGATGGAGCCACAGGCCCTGAAGAAACTTGCCGATTTATGTGCGAAAGGCGAACATTGCTCTGGCGAGATGTTAGAGAAGATGCGCAAATGGGGACTATCAGAAGATGCGCAAGCACGTATTATGGAAAAGCTGATAACGCTGCATTACGTTGATGACAGCCGTTACACGGAGTCTTTCGTACATGATAAAATCCGCTATAACAAGTGGGGTAGGAGGAAGATTGAGCAGGCCTTATGGATGAAGAAGGTCGATAGTGCTATCTCTTCGCCCATCCTCGATGCCGTAGAAGACGAGGAGTACCTCGCAGTCTTACGTCCGCTGTTAGCAAGTAAGTATCGCACTATTAAGGCAGAGAGCGATTACGAACGTTCAATGAAGCTGATAAAGTTTGCGATGGGACGTGGGTTTACGATGGAACTAATCCGTAGGTGTATAGATGAAGGAGTCGTTGATGCGGATGGTGATGTAGACTTTGTAGACGATGACACCGACGATTAGTTTATTGGCTCGCCTGATAGACACCCTTGCCCCTCGTTCGTGTACGATGTGTGGTGGGCGTCTAACAGTTACGGAGGAGGTGATGTGTGCTTGTTGTAACCATCGTCTCCCACGTACCTATTATTCTAAATCGGCTTATGACAATAAGCTTGTGCGCCTTTTCTGGGGTAGGATACCCATAGAGAAAGGTGCTGCATTCTTTTTCTATAAAGCCCATTCAGATACCAGTCGACTGATTTATAGCCTCAAATACGATAAGCACCCCGAGATAGGCGAGACTCTTGGGCGTCTTGTCGCAGCCGAGTTTGGCCAAGATAGTTTCTTTGATGGAATCACCGCAGTGGTCCCTGTGCCCCTTGCTCGGCAGCGTGAGCGTGAAAGAGGGTATAATCAGAGTGAAGAGTTAGCACGTGGCATCAGTTCAGAAACTGGTCTACCCGTCTTAGAGAAAGTGTTAGAACGTATCAGTTTCCATGGCAGTCAGACGCAGAAAGGGCGTTGGGAACGTAATGAAAACGTAGAGAAAGCCTTCCGACTCATTGACTCCTCCGCTCTTAACAACCAACACATCTTGTTAGTTGATGACGTGATTACGTCGGGTGCCACCCTTGTTGCTGCAGCAAAAGAGCTTCTTAAAGCAACGAATGTCAAGATTAGTGTACTCTCACTTGGCTTTGCTAATAATGAATAAATGCCTTAATTTTTTTGTAGTTTGTTTTTTTTTCTTACTTTTGTAGGTGCATACCAAATAGTAAAAAATAACTAAAAACAATTTACTTTATGATTGTCTACGGACAAATACATAAGAGTATAACCTAAACAAAAGCCTTAACCAATGCGAAGCAAGAACCTTAATGTTATGAAAAAGTTATCAGATGAAACCTTTATTGGGCAATAGAATGAGAAGATTCGACATATAATTAAAATCTAATAATAGGGTATCTATCAGTCTGATATGTCGCAATTTACTTTAATCAAACCGATGTTTAACAAGAGAAGGTGACTTGGAAACATTAACAAAAAGGATGCTTCTGTAGTACATTCGTATATAAGTAAAAATCTAAACAAGAAACTGCTCTTAAGTAGAAAAGTACTTGTGGGGCAGAAGGATATTGATAATAGAAATATTAACCTTTAAACACTAAATCAGAAATGAGTAACAAGAGTAATGGTCTTTACCTGGCCGCATTCCTGTTATGTCTGAATCTAAACATGCAAGCTCATGATGTTGCGGCGAATAAGAAAGGCGTAACATTAGATGATGTCATGGCTACATTGAGACAAAGGAATGGAGATGTTGTTTCTGTCTCGTCAACAAAAGCTGCTCAAAAGGCGGTGAATGAGGGCGAGAAGAAGAAAGTTGTCGGAGTCGTAAAGGATGAGAATGGAGAGCCAGTAATCGGTGCAACCATTCGTCTGAAGGGTACCCAAGGAGGTGCAGTGACTGATATTGATGGTCGGTTTACGCTGATGGCAGTAGAAGGTGATGAACTTGAAGTCTCCTACATAGGCTATACTACCAAGTCGGTACGTATCGGTAAGGCTGATAACTACGACATCAGTCTGTCTATGGCTAATGCGAAAGAGTTGAACGAAGTCGTTGTCACGGCTCTTGGTATTAAACGCGAACAAAAGGCTTTGAGCTATAATGTACAGCAGGTGAGCAGTGATGCGTTGGGAACCAACAAAGATGCTAACTTTATCAATTCGCTCAGTGGTAAGGTAGCCGGTGTGAATATCAATGCCAGTTCGTCTGGTGCTGGTGGCGCATCGAAGGTTGTGATGCGTGGAACACGTAGTATCGAGCAGTCAAGTAATGTCTTGTATGTTATTGACGGAGTACCAATGTTCAACCTTGGTGGGACCGGTGATGCTATCTTCGGCTCTAATGGTACGACGGAGGCAATTGCCGATATCAACCCAGAAGACATCGAGAGTATGTCTGTCTTGACGGGTGCAGCCGCCGCAGCGTTATATGGTAACCGTGCTTCTAATGGTGCTATCGTTATCACAACGAAGAAGGGAAAGAAGGGACATACGGAGTTTACCGTCAGTCAAAGTACTGAGTTCTCTTCTGCTTTCCGCCTTCCAGAGTTCCAGAACCGTTATGGCACGGGTAGTAGTATGCGTGATGCTGGTGGCGATAGTTATAGTTGGGGACGTCTCTTGAATGATGTTAACTATATGGGATATGACCCAGCAAAGGACTATCTCAAGACAGGTGTTATGACGACGGAGGCTTTCACCCTCTCAACAGGTTCTGAAAAGAATCAGAGTTATTTCTCAGCCAGTGCATTGAACTCGGGTGGTATTATTCCTAATAACCGTTATAACCGTTATAACTTCACCTTCCGTAATACTTCCAGTATGCTGGGAGACAAGCTACTTTTGGATGTTGGCGCAAGTTATATCATACAGAATGACCGCAACATGACCAACCAAGGTGTGTATGCAAACCCATTAGTATCAGCTTATCTCTATCCACGTGGCAACGACTACAATGATATGGCGATGTTTGAATACTACGATACAACACGTGGTATATACACTCAGAATTGGAATAACTTGCTCAGTGAGTTTGTTGGTCAGAACCCTTATTGGATCAACTATCGTAACCTGCGTGTTAATAAGAAGTATCGCTATATGATGAATGCGGGACTTACTTATAAGGTGACAGACTGGTTGAATGTAGTAGGGCGTATCCGTATTGATAATGCAACGAATACTTTTGAGAAGAAATACTTTGCCAGTACGAACACGACAATAGCTGGTGCTAATGGTCAGTATGCCAAGATGAAGACTGATGATAAACAGGTGTATGGTGATATAATGCTTAATGTTAACAAGCATCTCATGCAGAACAAGTTGTCATTGGTGGCTAACGTCGGTGCGTCAATCTCTGATATTAAGCAGGATCAGACCGGTCTTGACGGTCCTATAGCAGATAATCTTATTCCTAATGTATTCAATGAATACCAGGTAGATGCGGCCCGTGAGAAGCGTCTCCCTTATGGTTATCATGAACAGACAAAGTCTCTTCTTGGTAGTTTGGAGCTTGGATGGAAGAGTCAACTGTATCTTACTGTTACAGGACGTAATGACTGGCCATCTATGTTGGCAGGTCCTCATTCCAATAAGAGTTCTTTCTTCTACCCTTCAGTGGGTGGGTCATGGATTATCTCAGAGTCTGTTAAGATGCCAAAGGCTATTAACTATCTGAAAGTTCGTGGTTCTTTCGCATCTGTAGGTATTCCATTCCTTCGCAACATAGCGAACCCTAAGTATGAATGGGACAATACAACAAAGCAGTGGAAGAGCCAGACAATCTATCCAATCTATGACTTGAAGCCTGAAACAACTAACTCTTGGGAGGTTGGTTTACAAGCTCGTTTCTTCAAACACTTCAACTTGGACGCTACACTCTATTGGACAAAGACATTCAATCAGACGTTTAATCCAGACATCTCTGTGTCATCTGGTTACTCAGCCCTTTATATCCAGACTGGTAATGTGTCAAACAATGGACTTGAGTTGGCCTTAGGTTACAGCAATAATTGGGGTGGCTTCGGATGGTCAAGCAATTATACTTTAAGCTCTAACCGTAACCGTATTAATGAGTTGGTTCGTAATTACGTACATCCAGAGACAGGGGCTGTTATTAATAAAGACCGCCTCGACGTTGGAGGATTAGGTAATGCACACTTCATTCTCAAGGAGGGTGGTACCTTAGGTGACCTTTATTCATTGACAGATGTTAAGCGTGATGATAAGGGATATATCTATGTAGACAAAGACGGAAAGGTTTATCGCAACAATAATGTTGGTGACGTGAGGTTGGGTTCAGTATTCCCTAAAGCGAATATGGCATGGCGCAACGATTTCTCTTACAAGGGTTTTAATCTTAGCGTAATGGTCAGTGCACGTTTTGGTGGTATTGTTTATTCAGCGACCCAAGCAGCGCTCGACCTTTATGGTGTGTCTGAGTCAAGTGCAAAGGCACGTGATAAGGGATATGTTGAAGTGAATGGTAATGATTATCTCACACCTGAATCATGGTACTCAACAGTAGGAGGTAGCGATGGAATCCCACAGTACTATACTTATAGTGCAACCAATGTACGTCTGCAAGAGGCAAGTCTTAGCTACACCTTCAAGAAGAACCATTTCTTTGGATTGGGTGATTTGACACTTTCAGTGACAGGTCGTAATCTGTTGATGTTCTATTGTAAGGCTCCTTTTGACCCTGAGACAACAGCAACAACAAGCAACTATTATCAGGGTATAGATAAGTTCATGACACCAAGTACGAGAACTATTGGTTTCAATATCAAACTTAAATTCTAATTAAAAGTTATGAAACAAATAAGAAATATCATATTGTCAACGGTATCGGTAGGCTTGGCGATGAGCTTGGCTGGCTGTACCAATAGCTATGAGGACTATAATCAAGACCCCTATGGTGTATCGAAGAAGGAGACAGAACGTGATGCCTATTCTTTGGGTGCAGCTATGATAAATTTGCAAAGTTGGGTTGTTCCTACGGATGTCAATACTAATCAATTCACAGAGTGTCTGTGTGGTGGTTCGTATGGTGGCTATCTTTCTGATTCAAATGCGGGTTTTGCAGGTAAGAACTTTGCACAGTATAGTCCTGAGAACGGCTGGAGTCGTGTTCTTTTCAGAGACTTCCTACCAAAGCTTTCTATCTATTTCAATGAGGTGAAGAGTGCTACAGACGAGCCTGTTCCATTAGCAGTAGCACAGATAGTAAAGGTAGCCGGTATCCATCGTGTTACTGATGCGTATGGTCCGATACCTTATTCTAAGGTGGGACAGAACGGTGAGATTACCGCTCCATACGACTCTCAAGAGGATGTCTACAAGTTAATGTTCAAGCAGTTGGACGAAGCCATTGCTACACTTACAGCCAATCGGACACTTAACTTCTCACCAAAGGCAGATAAAGTCTATGCTGGTAATGTAGAAAAGTGGATTAAGTTTGGTAATTCTCTGCGTCTTCGTTTAGCGGTTCGTATATCGAAGGCCGACCCAGCATTAGCTAAGCAAGAGGCTGAAGCATCAATAAATAATGCGGTAGGTGTGATGACCTCCAATGATGACAATGCCTTTATGACCTTATCGAACACTAATCCTTTCGAGGTGGTGATGTATGAGTATAATGGTGGTGACTCACGTGTTGGAGCAGATATAACCACTTATATGAATGGTTATAACGACCCTCGTAGAGAAGCCATGTTTACCCAGTCGACTTTAGAAAACGCTACTAATGGTTATTATGGATTGCGTTCAGGTATTCAGATCCCTGGTGCAGAGGTTGCTCATGCATACAGTAATTATAAGGTAAAGACTGATTCAAAGCTCATGTGGATGAATGCTGCGGAGGTTGCTTTCCTACGTGCTGAGGGCGCATTGAGGAACTGGAACATGGGAGGTACGGCCAGTGATTTCTATAAGAAAGGTGTTGAATTGTCCTTCGAGCAGTGGGGTGTGAAGGGAGCAGCGGCTTATCTGGCTGACAATACCCGTACCCCTGCAGTCTACACAGACCCTGCAGGCCTCAATACATATACAGGTCCTGTATCGACAATCACTGTTGCTTGGGATGATAATGACACACCTGACCACAAGTTAGAACGTATTATTACCCAGAAATGGTTGGCCATGTTCCCACTTGGTTTGGAGGCTTGGGCAGACTATCGACGCACAGGTTATCCAATGCTGATGCCAGTGAAGGTGAACAATAGCGGTGGTGTCGTAAGTAGTGAGCGTGGTGCTCGTCGACTATCTTACCCTCAGGAAGAGCGTCGTAACAACCTCGAAAACTACAACGCTGCTGTTGGTATGCTTGGTGGAGCTGATAACATGGCTACAGATGTGTGGTGGGCAAAGTAATGAATGGCTAATTAACAAGGATGAAGATGGGGCATATCATAGATATGTTACCTATTCAACTGTTTACTAATAAAGTATAAAGATGAAAAATATCATTAAGTATATAGCATATTCAACAGTCTGTGCAGTAGCGTTGCTTATGTCAAGCTGCGATACAGACGTTGAACCTGTTGATATCAATCAGCCTGGTATTGAGCGTCAGAACCCTGAACTCTATCAGCGCTATCTTGCAAGTATCCGTGCTTACAAGGCAAGTAATCATAAGATTATGATGGTATGGTTTGATAATAGTCAGGCTGTCCCATTTACGCAGGCACAGCACATCAACGCTATCCCTGACAGTGTAGACTATGTCGTACTGACACAGCCAAGCATGATGACTGAGCAGTTACAGCAAGAGATTGACGAAGTAAGAAATCAAAAGGGCATGAAGGTTGTGTTTCAAATAAGCTGCGATGACATCAAAGCAGCTTACGAAGCACAGAAGAAAGCGTTCATGGCAAAGAGCGAGAATGCGGGTAAGAAATTCCGTGACTTCAATGGTTTCCTCGTTGATTCAGTGAATACACAGCTCCATCTTGTGGACAAGTATAACTATGATGGTGTCATCATGGGATTTAATGCGAAGCTTACACACTATCTGAACGACCAAGAGAAGGCTGAAGCTATCGCTTTAGAAAATGTCTTCTTGGGTATTTCAAAAGACTGGAAGGCACGTCATCCGAAAAAAGAGCTGATTATGATGGGACGTCCACAGCATGTTGCAGACAAGAGCCTACTTGAACAAGCACGCTACCTCATCATCCCTTCACAGGATGAGAAGTCTGTCTCTGGTGTCGACTATTTGGTTCGGAAGGCTGCTGTAGAGGGTGTTCCAACCGACAAGTTCATCATAATGGCCAATAATAAGTCTATTGATGAGACCGACACGAAGACTGGTTATTGGGGCAAGACATTGGCTATGTACGGTATTGCTAAGTTTGTTGCTGCAGACCACACAGGCTATACCTGTGCTGGAATGGGCTTATTGAATGCGAATGTTGATTATTATAACGCCTCATTCACCTATCCGAATTTGCGCAAAGTAATCTCAACTATTAATCCAACCGTTAAAGAGTAAAGGAAATGAAGAAGCTATTTAAATATATTCCTATCCTGTTGGCTACTTGGTTGATAGTAGCTTGTCAGAATAATGATGAGGCCGACTTTAAGAATAAGGCATTCATTGATGGTAAGACATTTACGACAGAGACTATCATTAAAGGTGCTGGTAGTATGGTGAAGTCGTTGACACTCTCCACCTCTCGTCCTGCTGAAAAGGACTTGAATGCGACTTTCAAGACAGCCCCTCAGATGGTTGATACTTATAATAAAGCTTACTATAACAAGGCTGTCCTACTGCCAGATAGCTGCTACAGTATCCTTGTGGGTGATGTAAAAATCAATCAGGGAAGTGTGAAGAGCAACGCTGCTCAGTTTGAGTTCTCTAAGCTCGGTGGTCTTGACCGCTCTACTACCTATGTCCTTCCAGTGACAGTTGAGTGCAATGATATAGAGTTGTTGCAGTCTGCTAAGAATTATTACTTCGTATTCCGGGCTGGTGCACTCATCAACGTTGTAGCTGATATGAGTAGGAATTATCTTCAAGTAGACTGGAAGACACCAGAGCTTGTCACCGATATGAAGCAGATAACGATGGAAGCACTTATCTATCCACGTGAGTTCGGTAAGCTTATTTCTACCATAATGGGCATTGAAGGCAATTTCCTAATGCGTATCGGCGATGCAGGCTTCCCTGATAATCAGATACAGATAGCCACTGGTGCGGGCAATTTCCCTGACTATGACTCTAATAAGGGACTGCAGACAAAGCGCTGGCAGCATGTGGCCATGACCTATAATGCTGATACACGTGAGGTGAAGGTGTATGTAAATGGCATCTTACAGTCGCAGGGTACGCTTCGTCTTAGGTCTGTAACCATTAAGGGTAACTCGGCCGATCGCATGTTCCTCATCGGTAAGTCTTATGATGACGCACGCTGGTTTGAAGGCGATATGGCCGAAGTTCGTGTGTGGAATGTGGTTCGTACACAGGAGGAGATAGCCACCCACTTCTATAGTGTCGACCCTAAGACACCAGGCCTTGTGGGCTATTGGAAGATGGATGATAATACGAGTCCTAACATTGTGAAAGATGCTACGGGCAATGGTAATGACGCTAAAGCAAACAAGCCATTATCATGGCATAATGTTTCATTACCAGAGAAATAATCTGTTAAACGCTTAATCAAATGACATTTATGAATATGAATAAAATAAAAACCATCGCTCTTTCGATAGCTGGTATGGCTTTAGCTCTATCCTGTTCAGAGAGTATTGACGTGCCTCTTGTTGATGAAGGCGGTTATAAAACATTGGAGAATAACCTTGCTTTCATCACCGATAAGTATGGATGTAGCAATGTTGACTCTCTCGTTTTCAATGAGAATGGGACAATAGACTTCTATGTCAACCTTACACAAGCACCTAAGGCGAATGAAGATTACACATTGGTCTATGATGCCAAAGTACTTGAAGACTACAATAAAACGAAGGGTACAGCTATCGAAGCTATGCCTGAAGCACTCGTTACTATTGATGGTACAGCTACCGTTGCAGCCGGTGCAACGAAGTCTTCTAAGGTGGCTGTAAAGTACACTACGGCCTCAGAGCTGAAGGAGAATGGCGTATATGCGATTCCTTTGAAGGTGAAGGGCGCAAGTCAAACCTCAAAGGAAAAGGGCGAGTTCATACTCTTTGTGCGTGATATCAGTAAGATGCCTAATTGCCATAAGGACAATGGCTTGCAGGTAATCAGCTGTATGGAGGTGAACGATGCGAACCCACTTCACAACCTGTGTTATACATTAAAGGAATCAAAGAAGTATGTTTTCGATCAGGTTATCCTCTTCTCTGGCAACATAAACTACAATGCTGAGATAGGAGAAGTGTATAACTATAATAATGAGAACGTACAACATCTGCTCGACTACAAGGAGAAGTACTTGAAACCTTTGCAGGAGAAAGGGATGAAAGTAATCCTTGGTATTCTTGGAAACCACGATCGCTCTGGCGTAGCCAACCTCTCGAAGGAGGGCGCAATAAAGTTTGCACAGGAGTTGAAAGCTGTTGTTGAGGCTTACGAACTCGATGGTGTCTTCTTTGATGACGAGTATTCAAGCTACGGAAGTTACCCTGGCTTTGTCACACCATCTGTTGAAGCTGCGTCTCGTTTATGCTATGAATGTAAGCGCATCATGCCTGACAAACTTATTGAGGTTTATGTTTACGGGCGCACAAGTAGCTTGACAACCATTGATGGACATAAGCCAGGCGAGTATATCGACTATGCTCTACAGGATTATGGACGCTATGGCGACCTTTCTCCTTATTATGAAGACTTGTCACCTAAGGGTATGATACAAGGTTCGTCAGAGTTTGGACAGGGCCGTATCATCTCTCTTAATACTGCACGCTCTATCAAGACAGATGGTTACGGAGGGACTATGGTATTCGGTTTGACCCCACGGAACGGGTATGTGACACGTCTGAACAATATCACACGTGCCTTCTATGGAGAGGAAACCGTACTGACGGGTAGTTATGCAAAAGATTGGTAACATACTTAAACAATGATACAATGAAACTGAAATATATCTATTCAGCCCTAATGGCGGCTGTTCTTCTGCTTGGCTTCACAGCATGTAGCAGCGATGAAGATACTCCGACGACAAAGCCTGAACCAAAGGTTGAGACGCCACTTACGTTTGATACCGATACTGTGAGTGTGGGAGTAGGTGAGACAACTACGTTTAATGTGACGGCAGGAGGTGGTGATTACAAAGCTTTCTGCGAGAATCCAGATATTGCAACACTGTCTATTCAAGGCAACGCAATTACTATCTCTGCTGTTAAACATGGTTATACGGGTGTTGTTGTCTCTGATGCAGCGGGCAACTATAAGCGTTTAATCGTGAAGGCAATGTACAAGAAGATCCTTCTTGATAAGGAGGAAGTTAATGTGAGCATGAAGGTTGGACACACTGATGGTACTGCTGTGGTTACTGTTACGGGTGGTAATGGTGGCTATGAGGCTGTCAGTGATCATGAAGACATTGCTGAAGTGCACTCTATTGTTGATAGTGTAATAACTATCAGAGGCGTTGGCAATGGTACGGCAATGATTACTATCAAGGATAAGATGGGGCTTACCAAGACGGTGAAGGTGACGGTTACGACAACCGATATTCCTTTCACTGAGGAGGAGAAGGCTTCGATCATGGCTTCTACTGAGCCTATCATGGTCTTTGACGATGGCAGATCACGTCAGTATGGTAGTATGCGAATTGGCCAAGAAGATGGTAAAAGGATTGCTGAGTGGAACTATAGCGATTATCTTTACCTTAAATGCTGGTTCACTGGCGACCTTACTGTTGGTATGAAGGCAGAAGGTAAGGTTGGTGTCAAGACTGATTATTGGGGTGAATCAACCACGTATGAGGGGGTAAATGTCGAGATTATCAAAGTGTCTGATACGCAGGTATGGGGACTTATGTGGCTCTTGAAGGATAATTACCTCCACTATGGTTACTTTATCCTACCAATTGATAATGATTAATCTATCGTCCCCTTCTTTGTAAGGGGACGATAAACATGCAGACTGAAATAGTGAGGATATTTCGGTAATTATCTTCCTCTCCATTCGAAGCGATGTTTGGAGAGGGAGATTTTTTTCCTTACAGGGAAGGGTGAGATTGCTGAGGTTATTCCTACTGGCCTACTTGCATAGGTCTTTGGAACTTTTTTCTCTCACAAAGGATATATTTTCTCTCACAGAACTCACAGATCTAACAGAGCGTTATTGCGCACTGTTTCGAGCCCACAGAACGCCTCCGGCATACAGAATTCACAGAGGCCTTTCAACTAACATTAGCTGTAACGTTCTGTGAAATCGGTTGACTTAATGTCTCTGTGCACCTTTGTGAAATCTGTTCATCTGTGTTTTTTTGTGAGAAACAGAACTTCTTTTAGAGCCGCTGGAGAGTTCCTTCTCTCATAAAGGACATTTTTTTCTCTCACAGAACTCACAGATTTAACAGAACGTTTTGGCGCACGTTTCGAACCCACAGAAGGCCTTCGCCCGACAGAGCGCACAGAGCGTTACAGCTAAAATTGGTTGTAATGTTCTGTGATATCTGCCGGCCGTAAGGCCTCTGTGAAACCTTGTGTGTTCTGTTCATCTGTGAGTTCTGTGAGAAAAAGAATGTCCCACTGTGAGAGAAAGAATCGTTCTCCGTGAAAGTGGGGATGCTAAACGTTCAAACAGAAATTGTAAGGATATTTCAGTTGTCACGCCCTTCTCTGTTTGAGGAAAGGCCAAGCTGGATATGAGAAGATGCTCTTCTGCGTTCAAGAAGGTGCCTTTCTTGCGTGTTAAAGACGCCCTTCTTGATGCAAGAAGGGCGTCTTCTTTAATGCTATGTGTAATGGATTGATTTGTAGTGGGTTATAAAGTTGGCTATTGGAGATATTATACTCCTGTCTTGAAGATGATTACTTAGATGTTATGTAATGATTTTTCGTAAGTTTGTTGACACTTCCGAAATGTGAGGTAGTTGCCGCTATATAACAAGTGGAAAGGTAGGTAAATGGAGTAGAATATTGTCAAGTAAGTTGATGCGTAGCGTTGTAAGAAAGCGAGACAGAGATAAAAGCGAATGAAAGACAGTTTGTAGTAGATACGAGGAGTATCTGTTATCATTATCTTCTTTTATAGTCTTTTTATCCTTAGATATCAGAAAAATTGTGTAAGTTTGCACTTAGTATTATAACTATAAACTATCGAGATGGAAGATTTAAAGAAAGTCTTTGCAGGCAAACTGCTCGGAATTAAAGCCATTAAGTTGCAACCTAATGACCCTTTTACGTGGGCAAGTGGTTGGAAGTCACCCTTCTACTGTGATAATCGCAAGACGTTGTCGTTCCACGATGTACGTTCGTTTGTGAAGCTCGAGTTGGTACATGCCATCCTTGCAAACTTCCCAGAGGCTACGGCTGTGGCTGGTGTTGCAACGGGAGCTATCGCTCAGGGTATGCTTGTTGCCGATGAGTTGGCCTTGCCATACGCATACGTTCGTCCGAAGCCAAAGGACCATGGCATGAAAAACCAGATTGAAGGTGAATTGCCAACAGGCTCAAAGGTGGTCGTTGTAGAAGACCTTATCTCTACAGGTGGCTCTTCTCTGAAGGCTGTAGCAGCTCTGCGTGAGGCCGGCTTTGAGGTTGTGGGTATGGTAGCCTCTTATACTTACGGTTTTCCAGTAGCCGAGGAAGCCTTCCGAGAGGCTCATGTAAAGTTAGTGACCCTCACCGATTACGAGCATGTCGTTGAGAAGGCACTTGAGACAGGATATATTAAAGAAGACGAAGTCGCCATGTTGCATGATTGGCGCAAGGACCCAGCAAATTGGAGAAAGTAGTCTTTTAACATTCCGTATGGAGTAACATAATTTATTTCTTGCGGACTGTTTGTAAATGAGTGATAGTAGTGGGCGCCTTGTTAGTGCGTCCCGACCTTTGTTTGTCATCTTCTCTTACAATCAGTCTTGCTATCTTATAGCCCTCCACTCTATAACTCCTCTAATAAAGATAAGTAATGACAAAGTTTGAAAGTAGTGTAAAGCAGATTCCTCACTCTCAAGAGAGTGTATATAAAACGTTGAGTGACTTGAATAATGTACAGCGTCTGAAAGAGCGTCTTCCAGAAGGTTCAACAGGCGATGCTGATATGGATAAGGTGAAAGAAAGATTACAGAATATCACCTTTGACCAGGACTCCTTGTCTGTCAATGTAGACCCTGTTGGTCAGATTTCTATGCGTATCATAGAGCGTGAAGAGCCTAAGACGATTAAGTTTGAAAGTGATAATTCGCCATTATCCTTTAACTTCTGGATTCAGATACTCCCTGTTTCTGAGTCTTCCTCAAAGATGAAACTCACGATAGATGCCGATATTCCTTTCTTTGCAAAGGGTATGGTGTCAAAGCCATTACAAGAGGGTATTGAGAAGATTGCCGATGCCTTGGCAATGATTCCGTTCGAATAATATTATTACATGTGGAGAGTAAAATTATGATGAGACGTAGTGTTCAATCTGTTATCTTACTGTTTCTTATCCTATTATCATCATGTGGTGATAGGGTGGACTATGAATACAGTAGCCGTCGTATCTTTTTTACTTTCCATAACGATACGCATCAAGACCCTATCCTTGCCTCTGCGCTCAACTCAATGTCGCCAGGAGTATATTGTATCATACGGTATTCATACGTTAGTGGGCGTCATAGCTTCTCTTTTGAGAATAATCAAGGACTGCGTTCGGGCTCGCCTGTGTGGTTTGATGGTATCGATCTTAGACTGGAGAGTTGGAAGCATGTGGGACAGAACAACGGACTTATAGTGGGGTATGGTAATCTTGACGTTCCTGCTCCGCTGTATGCATACGACCTACAATGTCCTAATTGCTTTCAGCCGAATGTACTTCCTTTGCGCTCTTATGAGTTGAAAATGAGTAGTGATGGCTTTGCCACTTGTACTAACTGCCATCGTAAGTATAACCTTAATACTGGGGGTAACATCGTGAGTGGCGAGGGGGGTAAGAAGCTTATCCGTTATCGTGCTAATTGTACGGGGCCAACTGGCGTTTTGGGCATTAATTAGTACTGTACTTTTATTGTCACTTTCATGGTAGCACACATGTTTTATGCATGTGTGATGCGTTCGTCTTTCATTGCAATTACCCCTTTTACTCGTAGCGTGTATCGATGTTGACTAACAAAGAAAAGGCCCCTTTCACCCTTTAACGATTCGTTGAGACACAGAATACGTATGGTGTTTATCATCAAGCATTGACCTAAATGCAGGAGGGTGAGAAGCGTTCACATTGGATTTGGTTTGTTTTCCCCACAGCTGAAGGGATTTGGTCACAGCTATCGGTTGTGGTTTTATGGTATAGCAGATGGCAATGAGGAATGTGTCTACTTGGCTCATCCTCTACTGAACGCATGGCTGCGAGAGATTACGAACGTTATTTTGCAACATTCTGTCAAGGATGTAAAAGAGGTGATGGGGAGTCGAATTGATGCCTTAAAATTCTGTTCTTCAATGACTCTCTTTGATGCAGTCTGTCCAAATAATATCTTCTGAAAGGAACTCGAAACCTTTTTTGACGGAGAATGAGACGGCCTTATCCTACAAAGAATAGGGAGATAAGGGTGGAAGCTCTTCTACCTCTGGTAATCAGTCTACTTAAGAGAATAGTCTAATCTTACTTTCTCAAATAACGTGATGTCGGTTAACATGTATGGAACGAAGGTTAGACACCACTTGTGTATAACATGAATACGTGTTGTCTGGCGCATGTGTGTTAAATGTGTTGATGGTAGAATGTATTATAAATTTGAACCAAGTGATACGCAGCAAAGTCTTGCGGAAAGAATCTGGCTAAAGTCGCACTTGCTTATTGAACTCGCCTTTAATGCCTAAAAATATGTTCTTTTGTTCTTCTTAATATAAGTTATTATCGAATAAAATCGTACCTTTGCAGGCAACAAATATAAATTGAGTATAAAATTTGGTAATTTGTATGTACATCTTACCAGTATTATCACTAAGAATGAATAAGAAAAATACTACTTTCTGGCTGCTGCCATTACTTTTATCTTTGGCAGTTACCATGTTTTCAGGGTGTAACAACACCGAGAATTCAGTTATTAACGATGATGATGCGCCAGCTGGTGCAAAGGGTAGCCTGGTGTCGTTTGGGTTGAGTACAAGTCAATATTCAGAAGGAAGTCCTGCCTCACGTGCTGCTGGTAGCAATGAAGGTCGGGTAGTGTCATCTTCTACCGAAAATCTTGGAAATGGCTTAGAAGCTCTTGTAGAAGTTATAGAAACTCCTACAAAAGCTGCAAAAACGCGTGTAGCAGGCCAAGCTCCTGCAGGAGACTATACTATACTGGCATATCAAGGTACTGAATTGAAACAAAAGTGGGAGATAAACTATAAATCAGACGGCACCTACACAATGAAAGATGGCTCTAATCCTGAGAAGTATCTTGCGCCAGGTACATATCAATTCTATACTTTTAACGATAAAATATCGTTCGATAATGGGAAGATTGTAACTAAAATGGGAAATAATGAAACGGAAGCATATTATGAAAAGAAAGATGTTACAATTGCTAATGTATTGAAATCTACAGTAAAGTTCACATTAAAACCTACTCTTTCTCAGGTATATTTTAAGGTAAAAGCCTTTAGTAATAAAGCTTTCAATGGTCCAATGACAGGAAAATTTAGCTATGCAGCAAATACAATTCCTGAAAGTTTAACACTTGATCCTGCAACAGGAGCAACTACAACTACCCCAAAAACCACTGCAGGTAATATTGCTGTTGGTAGTTTCACTGCTAATCAAAGCAATACAATTGGGTCGTCTTTCATTGTAACAACCGCACCTCGTTATTTTGTTCCAGGTACAGATATAACAAAGTTGCTATTTACTTTCAATACATCTGCTGAAGGTACTACTGGAAAAATATACGATAAAGAAGTTTCAGGCAAACAATTACGAATAACAGAAGCTATTGCTGGTAATTTGGAAGCTGGTAAAACTTATACAGTCTCAGTAACTGTTTATTACAAAGCAGACTATTTGTTTACCGATGGAACAGTAGGTTCATTACTTGCCAACAAAAATAAAACACCAATTGCATTAGTTGTCAATAAAGATAAGAGAAGAGCAATGGCACTTAAAAATGCTGGTAGTTATACTTGGTCACCAACAGGAAATCAAGGACGTGGTACAACTTCAAGAATTAATTATAGCTATGATTATAATGGTTTAATTAAGGCTCGGAGTGATGATAATGGATATGAAGAAACTTGGAATGGAAGCTATACTACGAAGCCCAGTGGACAAACAAAAGCAAATGATGCTACAAATTTCCCTGCATTCTATTATGCTGCACACTATGCTGCACAAGTTAACGGAAAAGATTGGTATTTACCTGGCGTTGGTGATTGGGATTTAGCATTAAAATATTTTGGCTTTAGCGATCCTACACAAGGATATGGCAAGCTTAATCAACAAAAACATCAATGGACTGGTGAATTAGGATATCAATTAGCCGAAATATTATTCTATCAAGCAAATGGCGAACCTTTTAATGATTGGTATTGGACTTCAAATATGTTTAATTCAGTTAACTCTACAGCTATTACAGTCTTGATTTATGATCATGATCAGTTTGTTCATTTTGGAGGTGGAACGAAGAATATGTCAACTAAAGTTCGTCCGTTTATTAAGTACTAAATAAATTTCCTGATATTACAAAAATAGGACACAAAATGGTGTCCTATTTTTGTATATAAGTGCCAACTAAACTTTTAATAAGTGCGCTTTAATGTAGTATTATTCATACACAATTTAGTCTTTAAAAAGTTATTTTATATAGCAATCAATGTTTAGCTTATGATTGAAATAGTACCCCAGACGCTCCTCAATAGTCCATTATCGAAAATAACAAAGTGTCAATAGTCTTTCTACGAAATGTGTGTAATATTTATACAAAAGGGGTGGGTGTTCTTTTGTAATGCGCTATAGGCGTATGTTGAAAACAACAGGATAGAATAGATAAAGGCACCTTATTGAAAATCAGAAGTGGCTGAGTTTATAAATATAAATTATCTTCCAAAAGATGTTTTAGGAAATTCTTGGGCAAAAGGATTATAAAGAAGGTGGAGCATTGACATGTATAAAAGTCCAATGCTCCACCTTCTTTATAATTTCTTTTATCAAATATCGCCTACCACTCTTCTGAACCACCATTGTGCTCACCGCCAGGAGTATAGCTATTATCCGTTTGGATAGAGTTACTTGGCTTTGGTTGAACACTACTACAAATCATGCCTACATTCTCAACAGAGAGCACAGTAGTATTTGGTTGCAAATATGTTTTTTTATTGACTTTCATACCTATTTTGTTAATTAATATTCAAATTACATCTGGTTCTCGGTGTAATTTCGGTGCAAAGTTAATAAAAATAAATGGTATAATCTGTAACCTATCCAATATTTTTATATCTTTTGATTAAGATAGTGTTCTGGGTCAACTTCTTATCTGTCCCTTTGTCGTTATTTGTAAATACTCCGCACGTGTAGAGTGTATGGCCTGTATGAGAGATGAGGATGGCAGATATACGTAGTGGGAGCATTCGCACAAGTCTCTCTTTTAGAGCTTTTAGAACTTGTAGTGATGGTTTTACTTTTTAATCTACCTCTTGATAGACAAGTATTATAAACTCTTAAATATAAGTTCTTTGTAATGTGGATAACTCTTGTAAACTAAGTATAGTTTTTGTAATCATTATTTTAAGTATTTATATTCCTTAATATTCAGTAAATAAAAGGATATGAAAGAATAGAACTCATACGCAAGTTCAACATAGAACTGCAATCCCAAGTGCTGGTGTAGCTTAATAATCTATACCTGAAAACACCGAGGGGTTTGGGGGCGAGAAGCCCCCATGAGAAGAAAATCAACAAGCAATGCATAAAAATAAGAAAGGGAGACCTCTGTCTCCCAAAGATTAATTAATTTTGCATTGCAATGTACAAA
>ERZ772779.354-NODE-354-length-22144-cov-3.167187_pt1 | contig 22144 bp, 27 predicted proteins | sample MGYA00511360_ERZ772779 | MGnify/ENA primary metagenome ERZ772779 (study PRJEB29015, sample SAMEA2738112) | human oral metagenome | biome: human oral; feature: human-associated habitat; material: saliva | place: China | collected 2231 ...
CGGCAGCCTCAGCGAGCTGTGCTCGGCGCTGAGCGACGGCGCCGACAACCTCACCCAGCGCGTCGGCCTGCTCGACGCGCGCCGCGAGCTGGTGGGCGGCGAGCTGGATGTCGTGGCCGAGGACCTCGGCGTCATCCAGGGCCCGATCCTGGAGGTCCTCGAGGCGGCCGCGGCCGCCGGCGCCGGGCAGGCCGACTCCGTGACCACCGCGCGCACCCTGGCCGGCGAGGGCTTCGCCGAGGCCCGGGACCTGGCGGACCTGGCCGTGCGTGTGCGCGACTTCGAGGTCCCCTACGAGGCCGAGGCCATCAACCGCTGCCTGGACGACGTGCGCGCCGCCCTGGAGGGCTACGAGCTGCAGGTCGGACGGCAGCACTGCGAGCCTCTTGTCTTGGAGTACTGCTCCGCGATGCTTCGCGACAACCAGGTGAACCTCCCGGAGAAGAAGCACCCCATGTACGCGGTGGACATGTGGCGGATCCGAGCGGTCAACCGGTTCCACTGAGATACACTGACATCATCTACTGGTACGCCGTCACCGCGGCGGCGGCATGGATAGGAGAGCAAATGGCTACCAGCATCCGTACGCTCGGTGATGGGCGCATCACCCTTGTGGCGTTGGCCGACGACAAGCGGGCCGCTGACCCGAAGAACCCGACCGCCGCTGAGCTGAATGCCGGCCTGCACCTGGAGATGCAGGTCATGAAGTCGGACTACAAGCTCGGTTCGAAGGGCAGCACCAGCGTTGAGGAGCCTGTCCTTGGCGCTGCCGGTAAGGGGACCGTCCCCGGCCCGGCCGAGTATGAGGGCAACGTTTCCGTCTACCAGTTCTTCGACGATGACGGCAACTATGTCACTTCCGACGACTCAAGGGCCTGGGACCTGCTGAAGCGCACCGGTCTTGAGTACGACCTGTACGAGCGCGAGGGCAAGAAGCCTGAGGTTCCGTTCTCTGACGGCGACCACGTCGACTGGTACCGTGTCGCTAACGGCCAGCCGCAGAAGCCTGACGACAGGACGTCGTACACGAAGCGCACCGTGACGCTGTTCATCAGTGACGCCCGGGAGAACGAGATTGTTCTTGGTGGCGGTGTCGCCGCGGCGGCTCCGACGATCACTTCGATCGACCCGGCCGGTAAGAAGGCGGGCGACACGGTCGCTATCTCCGGTACCAACTTCGTTGGTGTTACCAGCGTGACCTGCACGGTTGCCGGTAGGACTGCCCCGGTCGCTTCGTACCGGGTTGTGTCGTCCTCGATGATCACCGCGGTGCTGCCTGCTGGCGTCCAGACCGGTAACTTCATCGTCACCAACGCTAAGGGCGCCTCCGCTGGGAAGTCCTACACTGTGGGGGCCTGATAGGCTTCCCCTTGTGGGGGCCCGGCCGGGAGTGTTGGCGGTCTCTCCCGGTCGGGCCCCTTCTATTTCCGCCGCACCGCTTGACCGCCGCCGGGAGGGGCAGCTATGACTGACACGTCGCAGATCACCGAGGTGACCGCCGAGGACCGCACTGGCGACGCAGCCAAGCCCGAGGGGTTTGACTTCGCCCAGTGGATGGCCGGCTTCCAGCCGACCCGGAAAGCCTGCATGCTGTACGGGCGCACAGACCTGCTCGCTGTGATCGATCGTCTCGACGAGGAGGCCCGCCTGCCCGGGCTGACTGACGAGCAGAAGAAGGAGCTTCTCTCCGAGGCGCAGAAGACGCTCGAGACCCTGAAGGCGTCGGGTGTCGAGTTTGTCGTGCAGACAATGTCTGTGTATGCGCAGAAGGAACTCATGGAACGCCTGGGTCACAAAACGAAGGACGACCCGGTCACCCACGAGATGGAGTGCGCTTTCCTCGCCGCTCACATCGTGGAGCCGACCGGTGTGACCGGTGAGGACATTGCCGGCCTGTACAAAGCGTCCCCGCAGCAGGTGGAGAAGCTGTCCCGCGTTGTGCGGATGGTCGACACGGAAAGTCCGACTATCACTGCCCCTTTCTCGTCGAAGTCCTGAGTGCCCCGGCAGGACAGTGGTTGCGGGCGCGCGTGAAGCACGCTCTGCAGTGGGGGCGGCCGCCCACTGGCATTCTGCGCGAGTCGTCGGATTGGGTGCCGCAGGACTATGTCCTCGCTGAGGCGTACTCCATGTACGAGGATTCGCTGTGTCCGTGCGGGTGCGGCTACCCGCGCGATGTCGCGTGGGACGAAATGATGGACGGGTGGTTCGAGGTCCGCCAGGAAGTGTGCTACGCGAAAGCTGCGCGAGAGCAGTGGGAGGCCGAGCATGCAGAGCGGAATCGCGATGGCGAGCTGATCGACCCGCCTAAGAAAGGGGCGCTTGTCTACGTCGCGGACACGCGCGATGAGGGGTAGGTAAACTGGGGACTGGTTAACGTCGGAAGGGGCCGTGGTGGCAGATCGTACAGTTGTGGTGAAGCTTACGGCGGATGCGTCTGGCGTTAAGGCGGGCATGTCCGAGGCGTCCGCAGCAACGAAGAGCGCCGCGGACGCGATGCAGGGCGCTGGTCAGGCCGCGCAGGGCGCCGGCGACCAGATGGGGAACGCCTCCGACAAAGGCAAAACCGGCCTTGCGGGGTTGGCGGACTCGGCCCGTCAGAACGGGGCCGCGTGGACGACGCTCGGCACAACCGTTGCTGGCGCCGGGGCTGGGCTGCTCGGCCTGGCTGGCATGGCCGGAACGATGGCCGCGAACTTCGACGCCAGCATGTCGTCCGTGCAGGCGGCGACCCACTCCTCGTCTGAGGAGATGTCGCAGCTGCGAGAGGCTGCCATCCAGGCAGGCGCGGACACGGCTTTCTCTGCGACTGAGGCCGCTTCCGGCATCGAGGAGCTGGCCAAGGCTGGCGTTTCCACGAAGGACATCCTCGCGGGAGGTCTGAGCGGGGCGCTGGACCTGGCTGCCGCCGGTGAGATCAGCGTGTCCGAGGCGGCGGAGACCGCGGCCACCGCCATGGTTCAGTTCAACCTGTCTGGCGACAAGGTGACTCACGTCGCCGACCTGCTGGCCGCTGGCGCCGGCAAGGCGCAGGGTGGCGTGCACGATATGGCGTACGCTCTGAAGCAGTCCGGCCTTGTGGCTTCTCAGGCTGGCCTGAGTATCGAGGAAACGACGGGATCTATCGCCGCGTTCGCTTCGGCTGGCCTGATCGGCCAGGACGCCGGCACGAGTTTCAAGACGATGCTTCAGCGCTTGGAAAACCCGTCCAAGGGCGCGAAGAACGCGATGGATGACCTGGGCATTCACATCTATGACGCGCAGGGACACTTCATTGGGATCACTGCCGTTGCCGAGCAGCTGCGCAACGGCATGAAGGACCTCGGCGAAGAAGAACGCAACACGGCGATGAGCACCATCTTCGGGTCGGACGCTATCCGTGCCGCGAACGTGCTGTACAACGAAGGCGGGGAGGGGATCCAAGGATGGATCGACAAGGTCAACGACGCCGGCTATGCCGCCGAGACTGCTCGTCTGAAGCAGGATAACCTGAAGGGCGACATCGAGAAGCTCGGCGGCTCCTGGGAGACCGCCATGATTAAGATTGGCTCCTCCTCTCAGGCTCCGGTGCGTTCCGTTGTCCAGCACATCACCTCCTTGGTAGATAAGCTTGGGGAGCTCGGTAGCGGAACGCAGTCGATGATTTTCAACTTCGCTGCGTTCGGCGGTGCCGCGCTGACGGCCGTCGGTGGTCTCATGGTGATGGCCCCGAAAATCGTTGAGATCAAGGATGCTATGAACACCTTGAACTGGACTGCCGCGGGCTTGAAGGGCAAGTTGAGTGAGGTCGCTACCGGCATGACCGGCTTCGGTCGGGCTGGCCGAATGATGATCACTGCCGCCCTGATCGAGGGTGTGAAGCACTACGGCGACGAGGTGCGCCGCACCGGCGTGTCCGTGGATGAAATGGCGACTGCGCTTGCTCATGGCGGATCTGTCATGAATAACTTGGATTTCGACAAGGGGAAGTACTCCCTGCAGGAGTACTCTCAAGCCTTGGCGGACATCAGCCGTCCGTCTGTGTGGTCCTCTGTGCAGCAGCATCTGGCGTCGTTCGCCGATGGGATCGCGGGGGCTTTCGGTGCGGATACCCGCTCTGACCTGCAGCGCACGAAAGATGCCCTCGAGACGACGGGTAAGGCCTTGTCGGGGATGTCAACCGATGAGGCTGTGTCGCAATTCAAGAAGCTCTCGTCTGAGATGACGAACGGCACGAACAAGTCGATGATCGACCTGATCAACTCGATGCCCGATTTCAAGGCCCACCTGAATGAGGTCGCCAAGCAGATGGGACTGACCGCGGACGATAACACTCGCCTCGCTATCGCTCTCGGCCAGATCGACCCGAACGCCCAGCAGGCTGCCGGCGGCACCAGCCAGTTGGATGCCGCGATCCGCAAGGCCAAGGAAGGGACCGACCAGATCGTCCCGTCCATCGAGGAAGTCATCAAAGGCATCAAGACATACGGCGACACGGTGATCGCGAACAGCAACGCGGACATCAAGTTCCAGGAGGCGTTGAAGAACGTGAATGACGCCGTCAAAGAGAACGGTGCCACGCTGGACATCACGACAGAGAAGGGGCGCAAGAACCAGTCTGCCCTGAATGATCTGGCATCCGCGACGTTTGCGCAGGTGCAGGCAGCGCAGGCGGCCGGCGCAGGGCAGGACGAGCTGCAGTCCAAAATGGAGACTGGGCGTGAAGCGTTCATCTCTGCCGCGGAGTCCATGGGGCTCACCGAGGATGAGGCGGTTGAGCTCGCCGACAAATATGGGCTGATCCCCGACAAGATCAACACTGAGGTCACGGCCGACACGACGCAGGCGACCGAGGCTGCCGACGGGGCGACCGCCGAGATCAACGGAATGACAGGGACGATCAGTATTTCCGGCGATGCCGCAAAGGCGGACTACACGCTGACGGTCACCGCCGACTCCGTGAACGGGACGACTGGCGTTATCGACATCGACGCGGACAACGACAAGGGTCTGGCTGGCCTGCGGGATACCGTCCAGACGATTGACAACAGTGATGGCACTGTCTCTATTCTTGGTGACGCCACTGGGGCCCGCTGGGAGAAGGATTCCATTCACACGGAGATCGACGAGACTACGGGTACTGTGACTATCTCTGGTAATGACCAGGCGTCCGGGAAGGTGCGCACGGTCAAGTACAACATCGACCAGCTGCACGACAAAGAGATCAGCATCACCGCCAGGATCAAACAAATTTTCACGTCCGTCGGTCACTGGATCGGCGACCACATGCCAAAAGGCTCCTGGCTGCGCGCTGAGGGTGGCCCAATCACCCCGATCAAGGGGTATGCGAATGCGGGCGCCGTTCACGGCCCTGGCGGCCCGAAAGACGACTGGATCCCGGCGTGGCTGTCCAACGGGGAGCATGTCTTGACGGCGGCTGAGGTGGCGGCGGCTGGCGGCCAGGACGCCGTGTACCGTCTGAGGAAGCTGATCCGCGACGGCGACATCAGGCGCTACATGGAAGCGACTCGCTTCGCCGACGGGGGCGCCGCCGGCGCTGTCTCACCGTCCGCCGCGGATGTCGGCGGGGTTTCCGTGAAGACACTCCGCCGCGCAATGGACGGCATGAACTTGGAGTTGACCATTGATGGGCAGACCACGCTGACGTCTAGAATGAGAACCGTCGCCGACCAGCGAGTGGTGACCGCCTACCGCATGAGCAGGAGATGACATGGCAGATCAGTGGATGGCCGGGTTCACGGCGGCGCATACGGGACTCCTGAGTGTTGTGCCGGAGCCGTCGCCGGAAGGGTACGCCTCTTATCCCGTGTACGTCACGTCCGACAATGATCGTGTGCTGATCTGGCATCCGCAGGACCGGTCCGCTGTGTCGGATCCGCTTGCCCCGATCGGGATTCCGACCACGTACACGCAGGCTGGCCTGCCGCCGGTGACGTTCACTCGCCGCTCCACGGGTTCGGACATCATCTCTGACTGGTCGGGGCATGTGCGCGCCCGCGTTGACTTGATGCCGTCCACGTCGTACACGTATGAGGGCGGCCTGTCCACGGTCACCGCTTCGACCGGCGTTGTGGATCGGTGGAGTGCGGTCCCCTCACCGCGGGCGACAACGATCGAGTGCCGTACGAAAACGTTGGAGGACTTCCAGACGCTCCGTGGGCTCGTGGAGATGGCCGGCTACCTGATCGTCGCCCACGACACGGAGAGGTGCCGTATCCCCGGGTGCACGATCGAGCCGATCCGCGTGGTCGCCGTGTCGAAGGCTGTTGGTGAGCAGACTGAGGCGCGGGCCCGCGGCACCGTGGAGTGGCAGCTGTCTGTCACTGAGAGGTCGAAGCGGAAGATCTACACGGACGCGGAGCACGCGGGGTGGACGTACGGCGCCACCTATGCGAAGGCGGGTGTCAGTCTGGGGACGTTCTCTCCGTGTGTGACTTGGGGGGAGTGGCTGCAGTTCGAGCGGGACGTCCATGACGGCAAGATCCAGCAGAGCCTCACGTACCTGTGGGGCGGGCCGGACCGGCCGGAGGACGACAAGGCGATCGGCGGTGATCGGTCTGAGAACTGGTCGCCGCACGGGAAGCCGACCCGCGGCGGCGGCGTGCGCAATGTGACGCCGACCGCGGGGACGCGAAGCTTCCGGCAGTCGCAGCCGGGGCACCGCATCCACCTGTCCGTGTACGCTCGGCGGATCACTCAGGACAAGTACGGCCTGTCGGGCGTCAGTGTGGGCTTGTGGTGCTCGGACGGGTTCGGTGACGCCTCGAAGAATCGGGCCTTCGTGTACGACGCGGCCAGTGTCACGAAGTCCCTCCCGGACGACAACGGGTGGGTTCTGATCCAGGACGACGTGACCGTCCCGGACGGGAAGCCGTGGGTCGCGCCGTACATCCTGCTCGACGGCGCAGATGTGCCGCTGACGGAGTTCGGGGAGCTGACAATGGCGGACATGGACGCCCAAACCTCATCCACGCTGCAGACCCGCACCTACCATGACGTGTGCGTGCTGCTCGCAGGACAGGAGGACCGGAAATGAGGCCCGGCCCGAGCATCCCGGAAATGAACGACGCGGGCCGCTGGTCCGCGCGGATGGACATCCGTTACGGGCCCAGGCTGTTCAAAGACATTCCGATGACGTCCTGCTCCCTGGATTGGGGCGAACTGAAGGTGGATGGTACGTCCGCTACTGCGCCGGCGTCCCTGCGTGTGGGCGCCCCTGACGACTACGCGCCGCGGCATGAGGGTGATTTCTACTCCAACTACGGGCAGATGATGTGCCCGTCCGTGATCTGTGAGTTCGAGCACGGAGGGCGCTATGAGATTCCGTTCGGACGGTTCCGCATCACAGAGACGTCGCAGTCGCCGGAGTCGACTCCTGTGCAGGGGAAGGACCTGCTGCTCGACCTGGAAGAGAACCCTTTGTCGTGGCCGCACTCTCCGCATCCGGGGGGCACGCTGATCACGGAGATGAACCGCCTGAACCCGAACCAGGGCATGACGGCGATCCGTGTCCCGGACTCGCGCCGCGACTACCAGATCAGCTCCTACCTGCAGCTGCCCACTGACCTGCTCGTGTCGATGTCGATGATCGCGAAGGAAGCCGGGTGCGGGCTGCGGATGTCGTACCGCGGTGAGATCGAGGCGTACCCGCTACCGACGCCGTCCTCGGCGCCCGTGGAGACGTACTCGCAGGAGTCGCACATGGTGATCGGTGCGGCGCCCGTCCAGTCGCCGTCGGGGCGCATCCCGAACTGGTACTCCGTCGTAGCTAAGGGGGACGGGTCTCGGCAGTACACCGTCCACAAGGGGGACTCGTACGAGTCTGCCGTGAAGGACGACGAGAAGAATAAGTCCGAGGTTGAGATGGCGATCGATAACCTCTACCTGAACAAGGAACGCGTGTGGGCGGAGAACGCGACCCCCACCTACCAGAAGGATGCGGCGCGCTGGTCGTGGTCCCGGCAGTTGAACCCTCATTGGACACGCACGGAGAACGGCTGGAAGTCGGACTATGACTTCAACTTCTACGTGAAGATGAATCAGGCGTACGGCTACTACCATCCGTCCTGGTATGGGTGGGTGTCGAAGACCACGGACCTGTCGTCGCAGAAGTCTTGGGATAAGGTCGTCGAAGAGGCCAACAGGTGGGCGAAGTTCGGCATGGACCGGGCGAAGTCGTGGCGGATCCAGCTGGTCGCTGACCCGCGCATCGAGGTCGGCGACGTGATCGCCGTGGAGTACAAGCAAGGGAAGTGGTGCGTCGTGTCTGTTACGTCCTTCTCTTTGGACTTGATGGATCCGTCGCAGCCGATGACGCTGACCGGTGCGGAGCTGCGCAGCTGGTGACGGTACACTGTGGTGTATGACCGCATCTGACTTCAGCTCGGCCGGGTCTCTGTTCTTGGACATGCAGGACGCCCGGAAGGGCCATGCCGCCTCCGATTCCATTACCCGTTGGGTGAAGGGGCAGGTGGTTGACACGCCGGACACGGACCCGACGCTGCCGGCGGGGTGGGTTCGTGTCGGCATGCCGTACAACGAGCCCGACACGTACGTGACTGGGGAGACGCCTGGCTTGTATACGTGGAAGGGGGCGATGGTTACCGTCAGGATGCACTCTGACGGGACGCTCCTGTCGATCAGTGACGGGCAGGATGAGCCTGGTGATGAGCGGACTCAGGTGGAGCGTCTCGGCCCGGCCGGCCGGGAGATTGCCGGCGCCATGTCCGATGCCGTGAAGGCGCAGAAGGCCGCGGAGGAGATTAAGGGGCGCGCGGATGTGGCTGCGAAGGATGCTGCCGCCGCCCAGAAAGCCGCCCTGGATGCGAAGGCCGCCGCGGATGCCGCCATGCAGAAAGCGACGACGGTGGAAGGTCAGGCTGCCGGTCTGGGCGGCAAGATCACTGCCGCCCAGAAGGCTGCCGATGAGGCGAAGGCCGCGGTCGCTGGCGCTGACTCTAAGGCGACGGACGCGCAGAACAAGGCGCAGGCGGCCCTGGACGCGGTGAAGAAGTCCGGTGACAATGCTGCTGCTCTGGCGGCGGCGACCGAGGCGAAGCAGGCCGCTGATGCCGCCAAGACACTCGCCCAGCAGGCGCAGGCGTCTGCCCAGCAGGCGCAGGCGTCCGTCGCGGATGCCGCCCAGAAGGCGTCGAAGGCGCAGACCCTCGCTGAGAAGGCTGATGCGAACGCCGCGGCCGTGAAGTCGACGGCAGAGTCTGCTGATGCGGCGGCGAAGAAAGCGGCGTCGGACGCGGCTGCAGCGCAGGCGTCCTACAAGTCGCTGCAGGCGACCGTGTCTGCGAACTCTGCGGACCTGGCGGCGGCGAAGTCGAAAGCGGATCAGGCTACGAAGGATGCGGTAGCTGCGAAGGATGCCGCCTCGAAGGCCACCGCCGACGCGCTCGGGGCCCGTCAGGCCGCCGACGCCGCCTCGAGTAAGGCGTCCACGCTGGCCGGCCAGGTGACGGTGTCGCCGTCCGCGCCGGTCTCGGCTGACGGGCAGGGGAAGCCGAAAGGCGCCGTATGGTTCGTGCAGAACGGGCAGGGCGTTCTTACGTCCCAGTACACGTGGGATGGTGCGAAGTGGTCGCTCATGCCTGTTGATGGCTCTGTCATCAAGGATGCGACGATCACGTCTGCGAAGATCGGGAACGCGGCGATCGGGTCCGCTCAGATCGCTGACGCGGCGATTACGGACGCGAAGATCGGCGGCTTGTCGGTCAGTAAGCTCATGGTGACTGGCGGCGCGAAGATCCCCCGGGCTGTGATCGATCAGCTCGCATCGGATGAGGCGTTCATCGGGAAGCTGTCCGCGAACTCCGTGACTGTCGACCCGGAGAACATGCTGCGCGACCCGGGGTTCACGGGGTCCCCGTCGGGGGTGTGGGCTCCGTCCGTTCCGGCTGGCGGCAGTGTTGCGTTCGTGTCGGACATCAAGGATGCGCCGGGCGGAAGGTCCACCGGTGCCCGCCTGGTGGGCGGCTCCACCTCGGAGGCTCAGCTGAACCAGCAGTTCAAGATCCCTGCCGGTAAGGCATGGGTCTTGCGGCTCACGTACAGGTACCTGCAGGGGTCCGCCGGGGGGCTGCAGCTGAAGGCTGGCGGAACGGCGCTCCCCGCATTCCCGTACAAGGACGCGGGATGGCACACGGAGGACGTGGACTGGTCTCCGGCTAGCTCGGTGTCGGGTGGTGTCTGCCAGGTGTGCGCTGGTAAGGGCACTCGGGCCGAGGTGGCTGCGATCGTCATGTGCCAGAAAGTCGGTGCGACCATGCTCGCCCCTGGCAGCGTGACGTCGGACGCGATCTACGCCAGCAAGGAGCTGTGGGCGAAGGTCAGCGCGTTCGGGTCCGTTACCACGGAAATGCTGACCGCGGGGAAGGCAACCATTACCGGCGACGCGGTGGTCGGCAATCTGAAGGGCAATAACATCTTCGGGTCCAAGATTGTCGGATCGTCCATGTACGCGTACTCCGAGTCCGCGGAGTCGCTCAACAAGAAAGGGCTGCCGTACAAGGCGGTCGACGCGGATGCGGGTGACTGGAATTCCGTGGCGGTCCCTATGACCCGAGTGTGGGCGAACCGGTACGGCGCCAGCGACGGCGACGGGCTGTGTACAATCACGTCCGCGTCGGACACGGAGATGACCGGCAAGTACACGTCACGCCTGGACTTTACGTACAACGCTTGCTGGGAGACTTACGTCGACCTGCCTGACGGGGACGTGTTTGACGCGACCCTGGACTTCTGGTGCGCCGACACGAATGGGACGTCCGAGATGGAGATAGTCCTGCTGCGTGACGGCATTGAGCTGTCCCGTAACCGCACCCTGGACGGTTGGCAGACGGTCAGTATCGCGAACTGGAAGAAGGGGGACGCGGGGACGCGGCGCTACTATCTGCGCATTTTCCCGCTCTACTCGCCGACGAACGTCTCGTTCAAGAACTTGAAGCTTTGGTACCGGACGGTGTACGACACTTCGTCGATCCGTCTGAAGGGCAACTCGCTGCTGTTCCGCCAGTCGGTGCCGGATGATAAGGGGACAAATGCGTGGTTCCGTTTCACTAACGGGCAGATGTACGCGGCCGGCACCAACCAGCTGGAGTATCAGCGCCCCCTGAAGTCGCTGGTCATGCCACCGCACTTCATCGGGACGACGAACCAGCAGCGCATCCTGCAGCGCAACTACTGGGAGTGGTGGCCGGGGAAGCTGCAGAACGACACCGAGTGGTTCGAGTACGACGCCCAGGATTTCCGCATCGGGAAGAACAACATCCCGCAGGCGGTGTACAGCGGCCTGTACTGGGTTACTATCCAGGTGACTGCGGCGAGCCACTACTCGTCTCTGTGGACGACGCTGCTCGTGGAGCTGAACCCTGCGGGCAACTGGGATCTAGCCGTCGGGAACTCCGTCGCCTTGGAGCCTGGGGCGAAGGGCGTGAAAGTGGCGGCCGCGGGGCTCATGCAGTTGCGCACGAACGTCCGCCTGTACTGGCATTTCGCGATCCGCACCCCCGACATGGGGTCTGAGAACGGCTGGCTTGAGCTCAACAACATGCGCTTGTCGGCGATGTACATTTCGAACTGAAAGGACCGAAGGATGGCTGACACTAGATGGGATGGGGCGGTCGTTCCGACCGCGTACTCGGATCTGCTCGGCGCGTGGGGCCGGTTCAGCGACTCTGTCGGAACGTTCATTCGCGTAGCGTCGATGCAGGAGGCGCGGGCCCGTCTTGCGCAGGCGCCGGCAGGCGTGGTGACGTCCGCGACGCCGGCGATGTTCCTGATCGGCGGGGTCCTGTACTCTGCGAACGGTTCCAGGACCGGCGCGGACTACAACATCGTGCCCGTGTCCGGCTACTCGGGGGTGCTTGTCGACCAGTGGGATAAGTCGGCCGGCCGGGGGCGCCCCACGTCGGACCATACGACGCGCCGGTGGGGGCAGTCCACGTTCCAGCTGCCCGTTCGGAGCCTCCTCGAGTTCAGCCTGGACGTGTGCGTGTCGATCGTGCACTCCGACTTCAACTCGGAGGATGAGAAGAACAAGGCTAGCGGCTCCTACTACTTCGGCTTCCTGCTGGACAACGTCAACCAGTGGCAGACCGAGCTGCAGTACAACAGGACTTTCATGACGCATCATCTCTCCTGGAAGATGGAGGCTGATGCGGGCACGCACACGGCCGCGTACACAACGACCGGTTCGTACGGCACGGACCCGTACTGGCACTTCGATGGCGGCGTCTACCCTGGCACGCGGTTCCGCGTGTTCTCGCTGGGCGCCACAGACTGACGTCTAGATCGTTACCTGCCCCTCTGTGAAACAATGGGGGGGCAGGTTTCGTCACTACTTGGAGGGGTCATGGCCGCATTGGAACCGTCAGAGAGCCGCCGCAGGCGTACCGAGGCCCTGCGCGGCAGTGTGCAGATTTCCGCGTACGGGGCGCCGGATGGCGCCAGGTGGGCGCGGCAGGCCGCCGCGCTCGGCGGCACGCACATGCGGCTGACGAACATCTTCGAGGAGTCGACCGTCCAGGCGGTCAGCAACGGCGGAGATAAGCTCGGTGAAATGGACAGCAAGGTGCGCGCCGCCGTAGATGCCGGGTTCCGCATCGTTGTTGATTTCTCCTACTACCGGAACCTCCTCATCAAGGAGGGTACGAACCCGTACTTCCTGCACTGGCCGGCATGGCTGACGCCGATGAAGCAGATCCTCTGCCGTCAGTTCCCGGGCGCCGACTACGACTACGCGCACGCACCCGAGGTGGCTGCTGTGGCTTTGTCGGGGGAGCCTGACATCCTGTGGGGCGATAACAATCCCATCCAGCAGGCGAAGTCTCCGGACCAGTATCTGTGGTCGGTCCGGCAGCAGGCGATCGCAGTCCGGAAGCTTGACTATGACGGCCCGATCACGGCGGGGGGCTTCAACCATTTGAACGCTGACGGCCCCGACCGTGGCGCGTACGGTGACGCGGTAGACCGGCTGGCGTTGGCCCCGTGGGTGGATGCGCTGACGTTCCACGGGTATGACGAGCCGGCGAAGCTGAAGCCTGGCATCTCCAGGTTCGTGGATGTCGCCCAGGCTGGCGGGAAGCTTGCGCTCATGGAGGAGTGCGGCTTCAACTCCGACAACACGTCGGATACTGCCAGGGCTGCGAAGTTCCGGGCGCTGGCGCCCTGCATCGCTGCGTCCGGCCTGGCGGGCTTGGGACTTTGGAACGTCGGGGATTACAACGGGTATGACGTGCGCGCCACTCACCCTGAGGCGATGAAGGCGTGGGGGGAGGTGGTGGCTGCCCTCCCCGTGCTGGGGCGTGCCACCGCCGTCTCGCCGGCTGCCGGCGGCGGCTCCCCGGCCCCGACGGAGTGGGCGACGTTCCCGGGTGACGCCACTCCCGGCGACACGTTCATTGCCACCCTGGCGGGGAACGCTCTTTGCGTGGGCCCTCGCTCGGAGTGGGGGACGGTGACGGTTCCTGCGGTCGGGCAGAAGCGGCTGGCTACGATCCCGCCGGCGGTGCTCGGCGACCGGAAACCGCAGCGCACCTGTTATCCGCTGCTGAAGACGGATGGCACGTCCGACGGGGCAACGGTCGAGGTGTGGCCCAACAAGACGGTGATCACGAACGTGCCGGCAAATGGCGGCGGGAAGCGGATCTGCCCGATGATGTACGCCCCGCTTGCGTGACTGTCGCCGCCCCTCCCCGCGTGGGACACTGTGTCCATGCATGAGATTTCTTTCCCTCCGCTCCCGGCGGAGCTGATAGGCGCCGCCTTGGCTGGTGTCGCCTCGTGGGTGGGGTGGCTGTTCGCGAGGGCGGACCGGACTGCGGACCGGCGTGTTGAAGCGTTGGAGGCGGTCACGAAGGCGCTGACTCGTAGGGTGCAGCTCCTGGAGGAAGGGCGCGAAAAAGCGGAGGCGGCGCGCGACCTCGCTGAGGAGGAGGCGCACCGTCTCCGCATCCGCGCGTTCCGGCTGGAGGAGTACGCGGCGGCGTTGCTGAGGTGGGGTGTTGGCTTGGTGGCGATGATGGCGCCTGCGGAGAGGCCGCCTAAGCCGCCGTCACCGCCAGCCGACCTCGATGATGTGGGCGATCTGGGTGGCGGCTGCGTGCCGGCTGGTTCCTTTCCAGTGGACGCCCCCGCCGGTCACGTGCCAGGTGATGCCTCGGCGGGTGAGGGTCACTCGGGTTCCTGACGGCCGCCGGCCTCTGCGGATGATCGCTTCGCGGGGGCCGGTCGCCACCTTCAGCTGGGTGCGGTCGATGCCGCATGCGTCGATGATGGTGAGGGCTTCGCTGATAACTCCGGCGGGGGTCATTCAGTTCACCCCCAGCCACTGCCAAAGGCCCCAGATGGTGAGGGCGGATCCGAGGGTGATGAGGCCGGCGGTGAGGCCGGCGATGGCGTAGGCGATGCCAGCGAAGATGAGCTGGCCGGCCCGGTTGAGTTTGCGGTCGATGCTGGGGGTGGGGGCTGCGTGACGCATCTGGGTTCCTTTCAGGCGGTGCGGACGATGACGATGGATCCGGCGGGGGCGGTGGTGTAGGAGCCTTTCTGGGTGCCTGCGTGGCCGCCGCGGAGGGTGAGGGTCCGGTAGGCGGGCCGGCCGGGGGTCGGGGAGTTGGACTCGACCCGCCAGGTGGCGCCTTCGCGGATGATGAGACTTCCGGCGGAGACGTTCTCGATGGGGGTGGGCTTGGTCGGCTGGTGGGGGTACATCATTCGGTGTTCCTTTCTGGGGTCGTGGGAGGCTTTCTGACGGCCTATCGGCGGGCCGCCTGGGTGGTTGCCTGGGCTGCGCTCTTGAGGGCGTCGTAGAGGCTCTCAAGGGTGCTGTCGGGCCCGTAGGGGGTGTGGGTCGGCTGCCCGCCGCGGGGGTGGAGGCTGACCCAGCCGTCCTTGACGGTGACCTTGGTGCCGGCGGGAAGCTCGGCGTCGGCAATGACGTTCCAGGCGGCGATGCGGGCGATTGTTGCAGCGTTCATGGGGGGCTCCTTTGGCGGCCCCAGGGGGTGGGCGCCCCCTGGGGCCTTTGGGTGGTCAGAGGGCGTTGAGGGCGTCCGCGTCGAGGCGGCCCATGGTGGCCAGCCAGTCGCAGAGGTCGCTGTGCAGGTCGCCGTTGGGGGACCCGTCGTAGGGGAGGCCCCACTGGTCGACGTCCTGGAAGGCCTGCCGGTCGCCGATGGTGAGGGTCCACCGGGTGAGGCTGTTGCCGGCCGCGTCGGCGCGGGGGGCGGCGTCCAGCTGGGCGGTCTGCAGGGGGTTGGTGGTGTTGGCGGTCATGTCCGTTTCCTTTCTGTTGGTTGACTGATCGGACGTGAGCAATGCTTCCATTGAAGGGGGTGGGCTGCCAACCCGCCCTGGGTGCGACTTCGGTCACAGGGCGGGGTGGTGGTTGAAAAGACGGGAAAGTCCGGCCCCCCTCGAGCGCCGAGACGGCGGGGGAGGGCCGGACTGTGGGATGCCGCGGGGCCGCATACCGAGAATAGGACAACCCGTCAGGCGATTAACGGCACGTGACCGTGACGGTAATCAGGACCAGAGGCGCCAACTGGACGAGGTCCCCGCCCCCAGCTCGAACGTCAGCAAGGACGGTGTAGACGACTCTCCGGAGGCGTTCTGGAACCAGCTGGACCCCGGGTCGATGGTCGGCGCGCAGATGATCTGCCGGCTGTCCCCGACCGTCTGCACCGAGAATGAATGCCAGTGGCCGTGCAGCAGCACCCTGGCGTGCTGCATGCCTGCCACGCAGCCGAACGCCTGCCCGCGGAACCAATCTGCGACACGGTTCTTCGTCCCGGCGGCGTGCCCGTGGGTGACCCCCATGACCGTCCCGTCCGCGGCGCGCACGGTCAACGACTCCAGGCGCCGCCCCGGCGCCTCGAACTGGACGTGCTCGTAGCCGGGGCGGCCAGCGACGATCTGCTGGATGTTGTCGGCGATCAGGAGCCCGTAGTCGTCCCCCGGGAAGGAGGCCCTGTTGGAGCGCCCAACCCCGACGCGGACCTGGCAGTGGTTCGACGGGACCGCCACATAGGTGATCTCAGGGGCGGCCGGCACCAGGGCCCTGAGCGTGTCAGCGAGCAGCGCCTGCGCCGTCCTGATCTGGTAGGTGAGCGGCAGGTCGTTGGTCTGCGCCTGGCTGACCGTGTTACTGAAACCTTCGGTGGCGTCACCGCAGTCCACGAGGATGACCTTCCGATACCGGCCGGCAGCATGGTCGGCGATCTGGGCGACAGCGGAACGGACCCGGCGGACAGTCTCCTCGGTGCCGCCTCCCCGGTCGGTCTTTCCGATCTGCAGGTCAGACACCACGACCACGATCGTCGACTGAGATTCCACGCCTGCTGCCTGCGCGGCAGGCTCCGCGAAGATCGGAGCGAGATCCTCGAAGCGGCGGGCCTGCACCTCACCGCGCTCGGCGACACCAGGCTTGTACGTGATCTTCTCGTACGACCCGTCGGCCAGGCGTACCGTCTTCCCGCGGGCTGTGATGGCTTCGACGGGCACGCCGAAGTACTCGTCCACCCCGCCTTTGCCCATCTCGCTGCGCCGCTTCAGGGCCTTCCGGTGCCGCCTGACAGCCGCCTCTGACGTGCCGTACGCGTCGGCGATGGCTTGGTTTGTGCGCCGCTGATGCTGCGGCAGGGCGTCGTTCTCGAGGATTGCCTCGTCCAGAGGAGTCACTTGCCGGCCTCTTCCTTGTAGTTGTTCACCCACTGGCGGAGCTTGAACATGTTGAACCCGGCCCAGTGGGCGACCGTGTCACCGGTGCGTTTGTCGACCACGTAGCAGACCGGGGCGGCCGTGTAGTTGTTGGCGGCGGCGAGCGCCTGCGCGGTGGCGTCGTCCTTGTACTTCGTTTCCAGGTAGGGGGTGGCGTTCTTGGTCAGGTACCGTTTCGAGGAGCGGCACTGCTGGCAGGACGGCTGTGAGGCGATCATGATTTCGAATGAAGCCATTGGTTTGTTCTTTCTGTTTTATGAGGGTGCGCGTGCAGTGAGGCGGGGGGGGGGACTCCCTGTCGGTTTCCCCCCACCCGGGGCGCCTGTCAGAACGGCGCGTTGAACGTGTTGGACGTGGTCGGGGCGAGCGCCTGCACACCGCCGGCCTTGTCGGCCTTCTTGACGTAGCCGAGGAGCTTCGGGAAACGGACCTCGAGGGCGACGCCGGACTTGCTGTCGTGTTCCCAGTTGCGGCGGACGAGGCCGCCGGTCACGGACACCTGGTCGCCCTTGTGGAGGATGTCGCCGAGGTAGTTCTCCCGGTCGCCGAAGAACGTGACGTCGATGTACAGCGGGTCGCCGTCATCCTCCCACTGCTTCGTGTCCCGGTCCTGGGTTCGTCTGGTGGCGGCCAGGGCGAGCTTCAGCATGGGGGTGCCGGACTTTGCGTACCTGAGCTCCGGGTCTCTGGTGAGCGTTCCCGTAACGGTGATCTCAGCGGCCATTGGTGTTCCTTTCGTTGAACAGGTTGATGATGGTGACAAGGTCGGTGACGGTCATGGCTACCCACTGGTCTTCGGGTTTGCCGTTGCCGTGCCTCTTGTGGATGACAACACCGGCGGCGGCCCCGATGTTGCCGGCTTCAGTATGTGCTTCCCGCACCCACTTTGGCAAGTCCATCCGGGTAACGTTCTTGCATTCAATGGCGATGCGCCTGCCGGCGAGATGGACTCCAGCGATGTCTCCGGAGTCGTACGCCCCGGTCTTGACTTGCCGGTCGACGTGGAGGCCGTCCAGCCGGTCGTTGAGGTAGTCCGCGATGAGCCGTTCGAACCGGGCGCCTGCAGCTTTCGCGGACCTCAGGTTGCGTCCCATGCTTCGGGGCCCTCCTTCTCGACTTGGTTGTAGATGGCGGCCAGCTGGTCCTGCAGGTATTCGCGCATCTCGGTGGTGTCTTCCTGCCGGGAAGTCAGGTAGCCGACTGCGTCGGCGAAGTGCGTTTGCAGGGAGTCGAGGCCGGCCTGCCGGGAGTCGTGGGCGGCGATGTTGCCGACGTGTCTGTGCGCGTACCAGCGGGCTTTTGCCATGTCTTCCCCGTACGTGCTGCCGTCCTTGATGCCGGCGCGGAGCGCGTACTTCAGGATGTTGCCGACTAGGAATGGCTCCCGCTCGGTCAGGTTGATGACCTCGACAGGCCAGTGCGTGTAGTGGGCGGGGTGGTTCACGTTATCGCTCATGAGATCACCATCACGGCCTCGCCGGTGGGGTCGATGTGGAACAGGTCCCAATCATCGGGCACTGGCTCCCGTCTGGCGTGCATGACGGCCGGGGCGGCACCCTGTTCGTAGTCGGCGTCAGCCTTGGTGGGGAGCACGACGGGGGTGTCGTTACCGTGCCGGAACGCGATCTCTTGCAGCTCGCGCATGAGGCCGCCGACGGTGAGGTGGGCCCTGCCGTCTGTTTTTCTTTCCTTTCTGTTCATGCCTGCACCTCTGCTCTCTTTCTGCTCCTGCGGCACCTCATGATCTTCCTCTTCGCCCCACTCGTCGGAGAGGCGGACGGCGGCGTTGAAAGTGTCCCGCCAGAGGGCGGAGCCGCGGGGAGTGCGGGCCGCGATGACGCCGATGATGTGTCCCACGGCGACATCGACAGTGCCCGGATCGTAGGCGCCGTCCTCGTCGTATGCGATGCGGCGTGCATGCCGGGCCGCCTCGCGGAAGTCTTCCTCGGCGTCTTCCCCGGACTTGCGTGCGGAGCGGACAAGGCACTCCACGATTTCCTTTTCGCAGGGGAGGAGATGCTTGGTGACGGCGGCGATCTCGGGGGCGCGGGCTGCGGCCTCGAGGTCGCCGCCAGTGGACCCGAATCCACCCTCGCCGCGGGACGTGTTGTCGTCTACGACGCCGGTCTCCACGTCGACGGGCGGCAGCGGCAGGATGACCAGCTGGCAGATCCGCTCGTTGGCGGCGACGAGGGTCGGCTCGGCGAGCGCCGCGACCAAGACTTTCAGGTTGCCGCGGTATCCGGAGTCGATGATCCCGACGCCATGGGGGGTTGTCAGCCCTTTCCTCCCCGCGGATGACCGCAGGGTCAGCTGCCCGTAGTAGCCGTCGGGGATAGCGACCCGACAGCCGAGGTCGATCGTGTACACGGCGCCCGGGCGTACCAGGCAGCCCTGCCCTTCAGGGACGTACAGGTCAAGGCCGGCGTCCGTGTCATGCGCCCGGACCGGGTCCGGCACATTCATTGTCTTCTGGAAGGTGATCTTCATGAGTGTTCCTTTCTGTTCCACGGGGACCGGTCTCGGCCTCTCGTTAGGTCATGAGGTTCCGCGTGGTAGCTGTCGATGTCTTCTTCGTCCCACGCTAGTGGGGAGTGTGCGCCGGCGTCGACTGCGGTCTTGTGGGCGACCTGCGACCCGTAGTTCACGGGGGCGAGGTTGCATTGGTTACGAGACCAAGCGCATGCGATGAGGAGCCTGTCCTCTTCGGGCACGTACTCGCCTGCGCGGCCTTTCCGTATCGACTTCAGTTTCACGCCGGCCATGTCAGCTATCCGCTGTTCGGTGTGGCCGATCCACATGAGGGACAGGATCCGCCGCTGCACTCCGATCGGGGTGACGGTTCGAAGTTTCACCGTTCCTCCTGCGGTTCCGGGTTGGCGCCGGACTCCCACTTGTCGATGACGGCGGACAGCGAGTCGGGGTCGTCCATGGTGGCGCCCGCAGCCTGCGCCTGCTGCCACACCTCGTTGGCGTCCCGGCCGGTCTCGTGGCAGTAGTCCATGAGGATGGTGCGGGTCATGTCCCGCTGTGTGCGATCTGCCGGCTGCTGTGCGGCCTTCTGCGGGGCGTTCTGGGCGGGCGTGGACTCCAGCTCCTCCGGCGTGTAGACAGTGCCTGCGAGTGCGTCTGACGCGCCCTGGCGGCATACCTCGGTGATGGCGCGGGCGCGGAGCATCTGCCGCGGGTACTGCTGCCACGGGCCGCGGCTGCCCCACAGGCCGGCTTCCTGCGCCTTGCGCTTGTCCCAGGTGACAGTGAATTCGTAGTCGGGGTCGTCAGCGCGGATCAGGGTCGCGGTCACGGAGTCGCCGTCCTCACGGAGGCGCAGTTTGTGGCCGGCCCGCCTGACGACAGCTCCCATCAGGTCTGCGGACATCGTCATCTTGCCGCGGGCCACGACCATTGACTGCATCACCTGCGTGTACGGGACACCCAAGGCGTCACCGATGTCCATGGCCCACACAATGTCGGCGGGCTTGCCCCGGTATTCGGCGGGAATCAACGAGGACTGGGCAACTATCTTTGCGTGTTCGATGCGGTCTGTCATCGGAGTGTTCCTTTCATCATTGTGCCGAGGAGTTGGTTGGCTGCGTCCGCGGGGTGCGTGTCGCATTGGTATGGCATATCCACGGTTGATCGGCCGGCGCGCATGGTGACTCCGGCGCGCCCCACATGGACGGTCATGAGTTCTCGGTCGCCCCCGTAAATATGCAGGGTTGCGGGTTCGTTGTCGACCATGGGTTCCTCGACGAGGTGGTCGGGGCCTGGATGGTCGCGGAGGCAGACGTCGGCGATGACCTTGGCTAAGGCGATCCTGTCTGCGACGCTGGCGTAGCGGCCGATCATGACCACTCCTCGCGGGCGTCGTTGAGGGCCTGGCGGACCACGTCGTAGATGTCGTCTCTCTTCGTGCTGTTCGGGTCGCAGGTGTAGAGGCCGCCGCCGGTGGCGAACACGCAACGGCCGTCATTGTCGATAGAGGCGATCATGCTGCCACGCTCCGTGCGGGCCACGATGCGCGGGGAGCCGTAGGTGGTGGCGCTGAAGGCGGCGTGCTCTCCCGGGCCGAGGAGGTCGCGGATGGTTTTGAGGAGCGGCAGGAGGAGGCGGGTCTGAGATAGCGGTGACATCGGCGGTTCCTTTCAGCTGTGGCGGATGTTGATTGTCTGGGTGCGGCCGGTGGCCGGGTCGGTGTAAGTGATGTGCTTCCAGTCGGCCATCTCGGCCCGCTCGACGCGTCTCCGGTATCGGGCGGCTGCCGCTTTCGCGGCCTCGGACCGGTTTCTCATTGCAGTGTTCTGGGGGATATTCATGGCAGTGGCAGGTTTCTCAGAATGTTTTCCGCGGCAGCTTCGGCATTTTTGTATTCGAATGTCGGGGCCTGCGGAGAGGGTTTATTGGATGAGGCGACAACGATATTCGACTCGTTATTGATGAGCGCTACACCGCGCCCCGGAATTACGATTGCGAACTTCTGAACGTCCTCTATCGCGGACCTTACGGTGACGGGTTTGGCTTCAGCTGGGAAGCCGCGGCGACCGATTTCCCTGGCGATATCCAGGGACATTGTCTGTGGGGTGTGCTTGCGACGGCGGAACATTACTCCTCCTCGAGGGAGAGGAAGCTTCCGATGATCTGGCCGGTGCCCTTGAGGGTGGTCGGGTAGGAGACGCGGCCGCCGAGCTTCGACGCGTACACGATCCGGTTGGGGTAGACGGCGACCTTCGCGGTGCAGGTGGTGCTGCCGTTCTTGGTGATAGCCACGACCGCGGCGTCGGGGTGGCCGGCCCGGCCGACCTCGGTGGCGATGGCGGCGTAGCCGACCGTGTTCTCGCGGACCCACTTTGCGATGAGGGCCGCAGTGTCGTTCTGAGCGGCGGTTGGCAGGTACATGGCATGTTCCTTTCTGGGGGCGTAGGAGCGCTTCTGAGCGGCTTTCAGTGGGCGCCTGGAGCCTGGTACTGGGCCGGGGTCGTTCGGGCCGCAGCGTGGCGGAGAAGGGCCTGCCGGTGACGGCCAGGACCTCCAGGGCTCGCACGACCCGGCGCGTGTTGACCGGCTCAATGCGTTGAGCCGAGACAGGATCCGCGTCTCGCAGCTCCTCCCAGAGACGACGCGAGCCCTCACGGTCGGCACGCGCCTCCAGGTCGGCGCGCACATCCGGATCGGTACCGGGGAACTCCAGAGCATCGGTGACTGCGCGCACGTACAGCCCGGAGCCGCCGACGATGAGGACACGGGCACCGCGCCTCTCGATGCCCTCCAGGTCGGCGCGGACGTGACGCCGATACGTGGCGACATTGGCCTCTTGACGCACATCCAGGACATCGAGCTGATGGTGAAGGTAGCCTCGGCACTCGGCCCGCGGCACCTTGGCGGTACCGATGTCCATGCCGCGGTAAAGCTGAGAGGC
>ERZ772779.360-NODE-360-length-22039-cov-21.136053_pt1 | contig 22039 bp, 18 predicted proteins | sample MGYA00511360_ERZ772779 | MGnify/ENA primary metagenome ERZ772779 (study PRJEB29015, sample SAMEA2738112) | human oral metagenome | biome: human oral; feature: human-associated habitat; material: saliva | place: China | collected 2231 ...
ACACACCAAGCCTGCTGGCGGTCAAACGATAGCCACGTCCCTTCTCAAACATTTGTACTGCCTGTTCCCGAAGCAAACGATCATGCCTTGATCTCAGATGTTCAGACATGAAAAGCCTCCCGTTTCTTGGACTTCATTTTCGTTGTCCAAGAAACGGGAGGCAGTTCATTTCGGGAGGGTGCGGGGGCTTTCTGCTATGCGGGCTAGTTAGACCCGTCGGGGCTACTTAGCGGCAGATGCCTTCAGACGCTCAGCAGCCTTCGCCACAGCCTCATCGGAGGCGGTCAGAGCGATGCGCACGTAGCCTTCGCCGTCCTCGCCGTAGAACACGCCGGGGCCAGCAATAATACCCAGCTCCGCCAGGCGACCAATCGAATCCCAGGTAGACTCACCGAAAGTGGTCCACAGGTACAGGCCAGCCTCAGAATTCTCAATGCGGCCACCGGCGGCGGCAATCGCCTCCTGCAGTACCTCGCGGCGGGCACGGTACAGGTCCTTCTGCGCCGCCACATGCGCCTCATCAGCCAGCGCCACCATCATGGCAGCCTGCACGGGGGCGGGCACAATCATGCCGGCATGCTTGCGGCTATTAATCAGGTTCGGCATCAGCTCGGGGGCACCGGCAATGAACGCGGCACGGTAACCGGCAAGGTTCGACTGCTTCGACAGCGAGTACACGGCAAACAGGCCGGTAAAATCACCATCGCACACACGAGGATCCAGGATGGACGGCACCGACTGACCGCCGCGCGCCTCATCCCAGGCACCCCAACCGAGCTCCGCGTAGCACTCGTCGGACGCCACCACGGCACCGATTTCACGCGCCTGCGCCACAATCTCACGCAGCTGCTCCACGGTACGCACCACGCCGTTCGGGTTCGCCGGGGAGTTCACCCAAATCAGCTTCACACGGCTACGGGTGTCAGCGTCCAGCTCATCCAGGCTATCGGCGGGCACGGACTCGGCGCGGGCAAAGCGGGCACCCATATCGTAGGTGGGGTACGCAACGCGCGGGTACACGACCACATCGCCCGGGCCCAGACCCAGCAGGAACGGCAGCCACGCCACGAGTTCCTTCGAACCGACCGTGGGCATGATCGCCTCCGGGCTCAGACCGGTCACACCGCGGCGGCGCGCAAACCACTCGGCAATAGCCTCACGCAGGGCGGGGGTGCCGTGGGTGGTCGGGTAGCCGGGAGCGTCAGAGGCAGCCGCCAGCGCCTCGCGAATGTTCTGCGGGGTCGGGTCGACCGGGGTGCCGATGGACAGGTCCACCGGACCGTCCGGGTGGGCGGCTGCGGTTGCGCGGTAGGGGGCGAGCGCCTCCCAGGGGTATTCGGGCAGGTTCAGGCCGTAAGTCATTGTGTCACCTGGTTGCTTGGGAATAGTTTTCGTCATTTTAGTCTAGCGTCCGTGCGCTGGCGTGCCTACAGCAAGAGCCTCCATTCCAGCGCCTAGACGGTGCGTGGGCACCGGGTGCTGTGATGGAGGCTCTTGGCACCCATTAGCGGGTGCGGTCAGTCTATGCGGTTGTCGCTATTATTCGCCGCAGGGATTACTCGCCACGAGGGGGCAACGCCGCGATGAAGGGCACGTCCTTGCCGGTGGGGCCGAGCTTTGCTGCGCCGCCGGGGGAACCCAGGTCGTCGAAGAAGTCTGCGTTGGCGCTGACGTATTCGCTCCACTCTTCGGGGACGTCGTCTTCGTAGTAGATTGCTTCTACGGGGCAGACGGGCTCGCAGGCGCCGCAGTCCACGCACTCATCCGGGTGGATGTACAGGGTGCGTTCACCTTCGTAGATGCAGTCGACGGGGCATTCTTCAACGCATGCGCGGTCTTTGACATCCACGCAGGGAAGCGCGATTACGTAGGTCATTGGTGTGCCTTTCTACAAGCTGTTCGCCCCGTGCCCGCCGTTCTGCGGGTCGTCTGCTGCAGGGCAGAATCTACAGAGTAAACCGCCGAGTAGTTGGTACCCGGCGGGGAAGTCTGTGTATAGTCTATCGCGCACCGGCTGTTTAACCGTATTTTCGTGGTGTATCAGACAGTGGGTTATTGGGTTTGTGGGGGTATTTTTTAGGCTAGGCTGACCTGGTATTTATTTGCATTACGACTAGTCGGCTGGCTTTCAAAAATAGATTAAGCCAAAAATGAAATCTTCGTCACATGAATTTTTTGATGAAGTCGCGACTATTTCCACCCCGCTAAATTCACCGAATAACGCATAAATTTTCTTCCCTATTTTCCGCTATCCGGGCCTCTGTCCGGCGGGTGCAGAAGACAGCAACTGTGCCGCGCCTAAAACAGCAGGAGGGGCGCCCCGGCAGACCGGAATGCCCCTCCCCCACGTTATGACTTAGCGATAACCTTCAGGCTACTTCTTAGCGCGAGCGCGCTGATGCGCCGCACGCGGCGAGAAATACTGTGCGTCCTTCACGCGAGCGCGCGTGTACACGAGCATGCCCAGCATCGCCGCGACCGGGGCGCCGAACCACCACAGGGCACCGTACAGGCCAATCGCCGAATGGCCCGGATTAACCAGAACAAACGGCGAATCGGGGCGACCGTAACCGAGCACGTACACAGTCACGAACACCGCAACAGCCACGACAGCCGCAGCGTAGCCGCGACGCAACGACAGGGCACACCACAGGGCGGTGAAGAACACCGTCAGGTACGCGACCAGCAAGCCGAGGGGCAGGGCGGTATCCCCCGCGTACACGACCCAGGCGTGGTAAATCGACCCGGCGATACCGGCAAAAATACCCAGAATCGAGCCGGTCAGCAGGCTCGCTACCAGGCCCGCCTCCTGCGGCTTCGGGTGCACGGTCGCGGTCGGGTCACCGTCGAGCACACGGAAAGTCTCCACGGCAGAAATTTTCTGCGGCACCTTATTCGAGTACTCAAACGTCTTCTCGTCCACGACCGTAATCTGGGTGCGGTGCGCCTCCATTGCCTTGCGCTTGGCGGTGCCGTCACCGTAAATGGCTGCCTGCAGGCGCTGATCAGCCGCGTCGAACTCGCCCTCAATACCCCAGGTGAGAATCGGGCGGTCCTCGTCACCTTCAAGGATCTGCAGGGCACGGTGCACGATCTCGTACACGCGCACGTGGTCGGGGTGGCCGTAGCCGCCGTCCGAATCGTAGGTGACCAGAACATCCGGGGTGAGGGCGCGGATAGCGGCAACCAGCGCCTGAGCCTGCGGTTCCAGCGGCTGCGCGGTCAACGAATCAGCCGCCGCCACCGGGTTGGCGACGGGCTTACCCTCCGGGCCCCACGCCATGCCGGAGTCACGGTACAGCGGCAGCGCACCTTCCGCGACGGCGGGCTCCTGCCCCAGGAAGAACTGCTTCTTCACACCCAGCGCTTCAATAGCGCCGGCAAGCTCACCGGTACGGTACTCGCCCAGCGCCTCACCGTTATCACGGCAACCGGGCTTACCGACCTCCAGGTGATGCAGCTCCTCGGGAATGACCTCGCCCAGCTCACCGCGGGTAGCGGTCAGCAGGTACACCTCCGCGCCCTTCTGCGCATAGTACGCCATGGTCGCGCCGGTCGAGGAGGTTTCGTCGTCCGGGTGTGCATGCACAAACAGGATGCGCGTCTTCTTCGCATCGTAGTTATTCGGCAGCAGGTCACGGCGCGAGCCGGGGGCGATGCGCTCACCCTGCGTGGGATAGCTGGGGGTCGCAGAATCAGGCTGAGTGTTCTCGGTTTCAGACACAGGCTTTCCCTCTCATACGCAGGGTTGGGTTTCTTGGACGGTCAATAGCGCCGTATGAGGCGAGCAGCAGATAAGTGCCGCCACCGTGCAGGCGCATTATTTTATCTTACACACTCGCATGTGCAGCGCGGGGTGTTCGGGCTTTTCAGAAGCGGTTTTTGGAGGCGGTTTTCGGCAGAAAGCAAAAGCGCCCGGCTCTCCTCGCCCCTCCCCCATTGCCCCGCCATTATGTCCCGAACGAATCCGGGCGGTTAAACAGCGCCGCCGCTGCCTCCTCTTCAGAAGGTAGCGGCGGCGCTTGGTCAACCACGGCGCTTGGGCAACGACAGCACCCGCTACAGCGGGTTAGTCGCTAACGCGCTAATAGTCGCGCAGTATTAGTCGTTAGCGCGGGCGCGGCGGCGGAACTCGCGGACACGCTCGTTGGAATCCAGGATGACCTTACGGATACGAATCGCCTCGGGGGTCACCTCAACGCACTCGTCTTCGCGAGCGAATTCCAGACACTCTTCCAGGGTCAGCTTCTTCGGCGGGGTCAGGTTTTCGAAGTTGTCCGCGGTCGAAGAACGCATGTTGGTCAGCTTCTTTTCCTTGGTGATGTTAACTTCCATGTCGTCTGCACGGGAGTTCATACCAACGATCATGCCCTCGTACACCTCAGAGGTGGGCTCCACGAAGAAGGTGCCGCGCTCCTGCAGGTTAATCATCGCGTAGGGGGTCACCACGCCGGCACGGTCAGCAATCAGCGAACCGTTGGTGCGGTACTCAATGTCGCCAGCCCAGGGCTCGTGCTCAATCGAGTAGGAGGAAGAAATACCGGCACCGCGGGTCTCAGTCAGGAACTGAGTACGGAAACCAATCAGACCACGTGCGGGAACAGCGAACTCCATACGGACCCAACCGGTACCGTGGTTCGCCATGTTCTCCATGCGGCCCTTACGCGCAGCCATCAGCTGGGTAACAGCGCCCAGGTACTCCTCGGGCACGTCAATGATCATGTGCTCCATGGGCTCGTAGACCTTACCGTCGATGGTCTTGGTAACCACCTGGGGCTTACCCACGGTCAGCTCGAAGCCCTCACGGCGCATCTGCTCCACGAGGATAGCCAGGGCGAGCTCGCCACGGCCCTGAACTTCCCACGCGTCCGGACGCTGGGTGGGCAGAACCTTGATGGACACGTTACCGATCAGCTCGCGGTCCAGGCGGTCCTTCACCTGACGTGCGGTGACCTTTGCGCCCTTGACGCGGCCAGCCAGCGGGGAGGTGTTAATACCGATGGTCATGGAGATCGCGGGATCGTCCACCTTGATTAGCGGCAGGGGCTTGGGGTTCTCAGCGTCGGTGAGGGTTTCACCAATGGTGATGTCCTCAATACCAGCCACTGCGACGATCTCGCCGGGGCCAGCGGACTCTGCGGGAACACGCTCGAGAGCCTTGGTCGCCAGCAGCTCGGAGATGCGGACGTTCTTGATTTCACCGTCGTGACGTGCCCAGGCAACGGTCTGGCCCTTCTTCAGGGTGCCGTTGAAGATACGGACCAGTGCCAGACGACCCAGGAACGGGGAGGAGTCCAGGTTGGTCACGTGTGCCTGCAGAACCTCGTTGGGGTCATAGGTGGGTGCGGGCACGTGCTCGATGATGGTCTTGAACAGCGGCTCAAGGTCGTCGTTGTCGGGCAGCTGGCCGTCTGCGGGCTGGTTCAGGGATGCAGCGCCAGCCTTACCGGATGCGTACACCACCGGAACGTTCAGCACAGCGTCCAGGTCCAGGTCGGGAACCTCGTCCGCCAGGTCAGATGCCAGACCGAGCAGCAGGTCCATGGACTCGCCAACAACCTCGTCAATACGGGAGTCGGGGCGGTCAACCTTGTTCACCACGAGGATCACGGGCAGCTTAGCAGCCAGTGCCTTACGCAGCACGAAGCGGGTCTGGGGCAGCGGACCTTCGGATGCGTCCACGAGCAGCACAACGCCGTCAACCATGGACAGGCCGCGCTCCACCTCGCCACCGAAGTCGGCGTGGCCGGGGGTGTCAATAACGTTAATGGTGATGGTCTCACCGTTGGCGGAAGGGCCGTTGTAGAACACGGTGGTGTTCTTCGCCAGAATGGTGATGCCCTTTTCCTTTTCGAGGTCGCCGGAGTCCATGACTCGGTCTTCAACATCTGCGTGGGCAGAGAAGGCGTTGGTCTGCTGCAGCATCGCGTCGACGATGGTGGTCTTGCCGTGGTCAACGTGTGCCACGATGGCCACATTGCGAAGGTCGGGGCGCGAAGCGGTGTTTTCAGACATGCGTTAAGTTTCTCGCTTAAATCTAGGGGATAGTCTCGCCAACGGGTGCGCGCTAGAAGGCGCAGGGGTCACGGGGCAGTACCTTCAGATAGGTATCTGGGGGTGTTTTGCCGGTTTGAGTGTTTGCCGGTGAACCCGCTCTGCGATGAGAGCGTTTCCGGGCACGCCAAAACGGACCCCCCTCCGTTGGGCTTAGCTACCAGTGTATCACTAGGGCTTTTCTGCGAGCCACTCATCAATCATGCGGCGGGCGACGGCGTTCGTACCGGGCAACTCCAGCTTGGCGGGGTCGTCCTCATCGCTGTTGCCGCGCTCCTCCGAAATCGCGATCGCCTCACGCAGCTCAGCGGCGGTGAACCAGCGTGCGGCACGAATCTCACCGTCGTGGTGGATGATGGTTTCGTTCTCATCCACGCGCGCCCGGTAGCAAATCATGAGCGAACGCGGGAAAGGCCACACATCACTCATACGGTACTCGGTGCTGAGGGCATGCAGGCCGGTTTCTTCGTAGACTTCGCGGGCGATTGCCTCTTCAAGGTTTTCGCCGGGGTCAACAAATCCGGCAATGAGGGCGAACCGGTTGGGGTGCCACTGGCGGTTATTCGCCAGCAGCACGCGCTCGCCGTCGCGGCTGGTCACCAGCGCCATCACGGCGGGTTCAATGCGGGGGAACACCATCTCGCCCGAGGCGGTGCGGCGGATTCCCTTCGAGCCGAGGGGCGCCTCCTCGCCACTGTAGGCGGAGTAGCGCATGTCGATGAGGTAGTCGCGGCGTGCCAGGGCGGTGGCGTAGTGGGCGCGGCCTTCCGGGTCCTCGTGGACCGGGTAGTAGCGGAAGCCACTGCTGGAGGCGCGCACCTGAGGGTTGTTCAGGTCGGCGGCGACCTGCGCGAGGGTTTCGTCCTCGCAGTAGAGCACGAGCACCTCCGCCGCACTGTTCTTCTCCTTGTCAGTGCAGTAAGCGGCGGGGCGGATGACGCTGCGCGCAAGGATCGCCTCTTCGGTCAGCAGCTCGGCAGCATCGTTACCGGTCAGGTAGTGCAGGGTTCCGTCATCGTTGAGGAGGGTTTCCCCTTCACGGGAAACGAGCAGGTAACGCGGTGCGTGAGTGTCAGCGGGTGTGTGTTCAGGTGAAGAAGTCATGGATTTTACTCTACATCTTGACACTGCAAGGCCCACAATAGCGTGCCGGGTTTCGATTTTTTCGCCGTATCGTCCCATATCACCCCCGAAAGAGGTGACAGAGGCACCCGAAAATAAGAGAATGGAACTATGACTACTTCTATTGACCCTACGACCACCTCCGCGTGGTCTGCTCTGTCCGCTCATCACAAGTCCCTCACCCCGAACCTGCGCGAATGGTTTGCCGCTGACCCGGAACGCGCGCAGAAGCTCAGCTTCACCGCCGACGAACTGCACGTCGACCTTTCCAAGAACCTGATTACCTCCGAAACCGTCGAGCTGCTGCTCAAGCTCGCTGAAGAGGTCAAGCTGGAACAGGCTCGCGAGGCAATGTTCTCCGGCGAGCACATTAACGTCACCGAGGACCGCGCCGTACTGCACACCGCACTGCGCCGCCCCGAGGGCTACACCCCGGCACTGACCGTTGACGGCCAGGACGTAGACGCAGACGTTCACGCCGTGCTGAAGAAGATCTACGCATTCGCTGAGCGCGTGCGCAACGGCGAGTGGACCGGCATCACCGGCAAGCGCATCGAGACCGTTGTGAACATCGGTATCGGTGGCTCCGACCTGGGCCCGGTCATGGTGTACGAGGCTCTCAAGCCCTACGCAGATGCAGGTATCACCGCACGCTTCATCTCCAACATTGACCCGACCGATGTGGCTGAGAAGGTCTCCGGTCTGGATCCCGAGACCACCCTGTTCATCGTCGCATCCAAGACTTTCGGCACCCTGGAGACCCTGACCAACGCGCGTGTGGCACGCGAGTGGCTGCTTTCCGCACTGGCTGAGGCTGGCGCCCTGGAAGGTAAGGAAGCGTCCGAGGCTGTGGCTAAGCACTTCGTGGCTGTCTCCACCGCACTGGATAAGGTGGCAGCATTCGGCATTGACCCCGAGAACGCTTTCGGCTTCTGGGACTGGGTTGGCGGCCGCTACTCCGTAGACTCCGCTATCGGCACCTCCCTGGCTATCGTGTTCGGCCCGAAGGTTTTCGCTGATTTCCTCGCCGGCTTCCACGCGATGGATGAGCACTTCCGCACCGCTCCCCTGGCTCAGAACGTGCCCGTTCTGATGGGTCTGCTGAACATCTGGAACGTGAACTTCCTCGGCGCAGAGACCCACGCGGTTCTGCCCTACGACCAGTACCTGCACCGCTTCCCCGCGTACCTGCAGCAGCTGACCATGGAGTCCAACGGCAAGTCCGTTCGCGCGGACGGCTCCTTCGTCAACTACGCAACCGGTGAAGTGTTCTGGGGCGAGCCCGGCACCAACGGCCAGCACGCTTTCTACCAGCTGATCCACCAGGGCACCCGCCTGATCCCCGCGGACTTCCTTGCCTTCGCTAACCCGATCCACCCGACCAAGGACGGCGAGCAGGACGTTCACGAGCTGTTCCTGGCTAACTTCTTCGCACAGTCTCAGGCTCTCGCTTTCGGCAAGACCGAGGAAGAGGTTCGTGCAGAGGGTACCCCGGAGCACGTGGTCAACGCACGTATCTTCAGCGGTAACCGTCCCTCCACCTCCATCATGGCACCGCGTCTGACCCCGCGCGTTCTGGGCTCCCTGATTGCCCTGTACGAGCACATCACCTTCGTTCAGGGTGTTGTTTGGGGTATTGATTCCTTCGACCAGTGGGGTGTTGAGCTCGGTAAGAAGCTGGCGCTGGACCTGGTTCCCGCTATTGAGGGTGACCGTGAGGTTCTGGCTCGTCAGGATTCTTCGACTGCTTCGCTGATTGACTACTACCTGAAGAACCGCACCAAGTAGTAGCGTGAGCCTGCATGTGCCGGTGTTATAGCCCGGCTGTGTGGGGTCAACATAAATACGCAAACCGCCGGATAGGCTCCCAGTCGGGAGGCTATCCGGCGGTTTTGTTATATGGGTTTTAGCTCAATGCTGTGCTACTAGTCCACGGCGGGCAGGGTGTCGGAGGCGACCTCGGCAATAATACGTACCACGGTGGATTCGGGCAGCTGCGGGATGCCCTGTTCATCACGTACTACGCCACCGGCGTCACGGTGAGCGGTCATGCCGGCGCCTTCGGTGGTCTCTTCGCCGTCGGCATCCTCCTCACCATCAGCACAGATTGCGGGCACGTGCACGAATCCGGCGGGGATGCTCAAGCCCAGTTCACGGCTGATACGCTGACCCTCGTAGAACACGTGGTTGCACACGTAGGTTCCGGCGGTGTACGAAATCTCGACCGGCTCCCCCGCCGCACGCAGGCGCTCAAAGCTGGCGCGCACCGGCAGGGAGGAGAAGTACGCCTCCTGACCGCCAGGGGCGATCGGCTCATCGCAACGCTGGTCGCCGTCGTTATCTTCAATACCGGCAGAGTCCAGGTTGATAGCGACCTGTTCGAGGCTGACCACGTCGCGTCCTACCGCCACGCCCAGGCTGATGAGCGCATCGGGCTGTACCTCCTGGAGGGCGGTGCGCAGGGCGGTGCTGGAACCGTCATAGCTGACGGGCAGCTCGCGGGTGATGACGTTCAAATCCGGGCGCATCTGAGCCAGCAGACGCTGAGCTCCTTCGGCGAGCGCTACGGTGGGGTTCACGGGCACGCCGGGGAAGGGTCCGAAGAAGGTCAGCAGCAGGGTGCGTGCCTGGTTGGGGGTGGTTGCCATGGTCAATCTCGTTTTCTGCGGTGGTTTTATGCAGTGTTGGTTTTATTCAGCAGTGTTTTTCTCAGCAGTGTTCTTTTCGACTGCGTTCTTTTCGACTGCGTTCTTTTCGGCAGCGCGGCGCGCCAGGTCCTTGGCGAGCGCCTCCAGCAGCTCTTCGGGGGTGGTAACGATGATGAGCTCGTCCAGGTAACGTTCGTTGAGCAGGCCGGTGGACGCCATGTAGTGCATGGCGTCGATGAGCTTGTCCCAGTAGCCGTTGACGTTCAGCAGGGCGACCGGCTTGGAGTGAATATCGAGGAACTGCCAGCTGAAAACTTCAAAGAACTCTTCGAGGGTTCCGGGGCCGCCGGGCATAGCGACGAACGCGTCAGCCTTGTCGATCATGGCGATTTTGCGCTGGTGCATGGTGTCCACAATTTCGAGGGTGGTCTGGCCGGGGTACACGCCCTCCAGCCCGACCAGCTTGTGGGTGACCACGCCGTAGACCACGCCGCCGGCGTCCAGGGTTGCGCCCGCGACGGTGCCCATGAGGCCGGTGCGGCCGCCACCGTATACCACGCCAATATTGTTCTGGGCGCAGAGGGTGCCGAGCTCCTGGGCGCGGGTGGTGAAGAGCGGGTCGTTGCCGGAGCGTGCACCGCAGTAGACGGCAAGGTTGTAGTTGGTCTTCTTCATGGTTCTCCTTGGGGTGTATGGGGTTTCGGGGTGGAGCGCCTCTATGCGTTCTACCCGCGATAGATGTTGTTGTGTTGAGGGTACCGGATGCACCTGTGTACCTCATGTGTGCCGCCCGCCAGTTCAGGGGCGTGTGTTGGGCGCTGTGGTTACGAGCGCGGTGGTTACGGTAGCGGGGTACGCGCCAGCAGCGGGAAAATCTGCTCGGTATTCAGCGGTGCCTGCGATACAGAATCGGAGGGGCTGCTCATGGCGGGGTTGACCCAGCGTAGCTCAGCGATTTCTGCCTGCGGCACCAGCGTAGCCAGCTGTTCGTGCTGCTCGTCGGTGGGTGCGTATTCATAGGTTTCGGCGCGTACCGTAAAGCCCGCCTCGTTCAGCGCCGCTGCCTCCATGAGTCCGCGGTGGTGCATCCGGGCGGGATCGGGGGTGAGCCCGATTTCTTCGTTTACTTCGCGGCAGGCGGTCTGTAGCGGGGTCTCCCCCGGCTCGGGTTTGCCGCCGGGCATCATGAACCCGTCGCTGCCCTGCTTGCGCACGGTGAGTACGAGCCCGTCCCGGTTGCGGATTGCTACAGCGCACACGTTCACGACGCGGTGCGTGCTGTCGATGGCGCTGTGCTCAGTAGCACTGTGCTCAGTAACGCTGTGTTCGGTGGGCTGGGCTGCTTCTACTCGGTTCTGCGGGTTCTTCTGCGTGGGCATCTTTCTACCCTAGCATTTCCGTATCCTCCACCCGGCGCAGTGCGTGTTTGTCTTATTAATCCACCCTATTATGCGCCCTGTAGACGTTGGTTTTACGTAATATTTCGGCGAGTTATCTTATGTCCGGTTCATGCGTTTAGGCGCGTGTTACGGTGTATTTAACCGCGATGTCGCGGTACCGTATACGCACTCGACTTGGCGCGATACAGGAAGAGTGCGGATTACTCAATCACTCATGTAGAAGGAACTTCATGATGGCTAACTCTTCTCGTTCCCGCCGCTACGGTAGCGCTGGCGCTTCTGTTCTTCTTGCCGCGTCGTTGAGCCTGTGCGCTCTGCCTTCTGTTGCAGCGGCTAATACCCCGGATCCGGTTAACCCGCCGGTTATTACGGTCTACAACTACAAGGTTGAGACCAATACCCGTGAGCTGAAGACCGCCCTGCGTCTGAACAAGATTACGCTCAAGGCGACGAAGCTGCCCGCGAAAACTACTGCTTTTTCCCCGGCCTTGCATGAGGCAAACCATAGGGGTTTCCCGTTTCTGAACCCGATTCAGACGGTGCACGTTGCGGGCCCGTTCAAGGATGGTACAGCTACTGCGACCCACTACGTTCCTGGAGAATTGATTGACCCGGCGAAGAACTACAGCTTCGTCGCCAATATCGCCGTTGATGGCCATTATTCGGGCGGCCAGGTGCTGCGCATGGACGTTGTGAAGGATAGCGCCGCACCGGTTCTTCAGGTGGATTCGCCGCGCTTGAACACCAAGGGTGAGACTGTGTTGAAGGTGCGCGGTACCGGCTACACCGGTGAGGCGACCCCGCACGGTGTGCGCGTGGTGGTGTCTGATACGAATGTGTGGGTTCCCGGTCGTTTTCCTCAGACGGGTATGCGCTTCGTGGCTGAGGTGACCGTGCCTGCTTCGCAGATTCACAACGGTGCTTTTGAGACGGAGGTGAAGGTTCCGGCGGATGTTGCGGCGACGCTGAATACCTCTCACAAGTACATTGCGGGCACCATGGCGGCTGGCGTTCAGGGTGCTGAGTACGGCTCGTTTGATGCTCAGAAGCCTCTTGAGCTTTTCGCGCAGGAGCCTGTGGTTTCTGCGGTTCCGACTGATGCGCCGACGGTGGCACCCCTGCCTGAAGCAACCGTTGGCGTAAACCCGACCGATGCACCCACCGTGGCTCCTCTGCCGGAAGCAACCATTGGTGTAAACCCCACTGATGCACCCACTGTGGCACCCCTGCCTGAGGCAACCGTGGGTGTAAACCCGACCGATGCACCCACCGTGGCACCCCTGCCCGAAGCAACCATCGGCGTGAACCCGACCGATGCACCCACCGTGGCACCCCTGCCCGAGGCAACCATTGGTGTAAACCCGACGGATGCGCCGACGGTGGCTCCCCTGCCCGAGGCAACTATCGGCGTGAACCCCACTGACGCGCCCACCGTGGCACCCCTGCCCGAAGCAACCGTTGGCGTAAACCCCACTGATGCGCCCACCGTAGCACCCCTGCCCGAAGCAACCATTGGCGTCAACCCGACGGACGCACCGACAGTTCCCGCGCTGCCGGAAGCAACCGTGGGCGTGAACCCGACCGATGCACCCACCATGGCACCCCTACCGGAAGCGACCGTGGGCGTGAACCCCACTGACGCACCGACAGTTCCCGCGCTGCCGGAAGCAACCGTGGGCGTAAACCCCACCGACGCACCCACCGTCCCGGCGCTGCCGGAGGCAACGGTCGCTCCGGAGCCGGTTGCCGATAAGACCCCCAACGCTGACAAGCTGGAGGACGCAACCGTGGCGCATCCCAAGAGTAAGCCCGCTCAGAGTAAGCCCGCTCAGGAGGCTCCGGTGACCGCCGCCCAATCGGCTAAGGACACCCTGGCAAAGGACAGCCTCACTAAGAATCATCTGGCTCAGGAGAGCAGCAGCCCCAAGAAGGCTACCCTGGCGAACACCGGTGCATCCAGTGTTGGCGTGATTGTTGTTCTTGGTGTTGCCGCGATCTGTGCGGGTCTGGGTTTGAGCGTTCTGCGCTCGCGCCGCAGCTCCTAAGAGCTGCAGGGCATATAGCCTAGCTCACCCGTCCGGAATAAACTGCGGATAGCAAAGAGCCGCCGGTTCCCCTCAGTCAGGGGAACCGGCGGCTCTTCACATATCAGCTCATTCAATCAGCTGGCGCAGGCGTTATCAGCTGGCGTTCGCGTTACTTCGAGGCCTTAACCTCAATGCCGCTCACGTCAATCTGCTCCAGCGGAATGATGCGGTCACGAGTGACCACGCGGTGCACCAGCCAGACCGCGATAATCACGGGCAGACCAATGTAGGAGCTGAGCACGCCAGCCCAGTCACCGCTCAGGAACGCCTCGTAGTTCTGGCCACCAATAACGACCAGGCACATGAGGAAGGCGATAATCGGGCCCGCGGGGAAGAACGGCGCCACGTAGGGCAGGTCCTTCAGGCTGTTGCCCTGCTTCAGGTATGCGCGGCGGAAACGGTAGTGAGCCACGGCAATACCCACCCAGGTGATGAAGCCGGCCAGACCGGACACGTTCACCAGCCACAGGTACGCACCATCCGGCGAGAGCAGCGCGGCGATGAAGCCGACTGCGCCGATCGCTGCGGTTGCCAGCAGCGCGTTCATGGGCACGCCGCCGGAGTTGATGTGGGTGAACATCTTCGGTGCCTTACCCTCCTGGGCGAGTGCGAAGAGCATACGAGCCGAAACGTACAGGCCCGAGTTACCTGCAGAGAGCACGGCGGAGAGGATCACGGCGTTCATGATGGCTGCCGCGAAGGCGATGCCCGCACGCTCGAAGATGAGGGTGAACGGGGAGATGTTGATGTTGCCGTCCGCTGCGGTGAGCAGGTTCGGGTCGGAGTAAGGAATCAGGAAGCCGATGACGGCCATCGCGCCGATGTAGAAGAGCATGATGCGCCAGAACACGCTGGTCAGTGCGCGGGGCACGTCGCGGCGGGGGTTCTCAGATTCGCCAGCAGCCACACCGATCATTTCGGTGCCCTGGAAGGAGAAGCCTGCAACCATGAAGATGGCGAGCACGGCGGGTGCGCCGCCAACGAAGGGTGCCTCACCGACGGTCCAGTTGGAGACGCCCGGGGAGCTACCGCCCAGGATGCCGAAGATCATGGCGATACCCGCGATGAGGAAGACGATCACGGTGACGACCTTGATGGTTGCGAGCCAGAATTCGCTTTCACCGTAGGAGCGTGCCGAGAGGGCGTTGATGCCGGTCAGCAGCACGAGGAATCCTGCCGCCCACACCCAGGATGGGATGTCCGGGAACCAGTACCTCATCACCTCGCCGACGGCGACGAGTTCGGCGGCGACGGTAATCGCCCAGTTGAACCAGTAGTTCCAGCCCATGGCGAAGCCGAAGGACGGGGACACGTAGCGTGCCGCGTAGGTCTGGAATGCGCCGGGGACGGGCAGGTGCGCGGCCATCTCGCCGAGGGACTGCATAAGGAAGAGCACCATGACGCCGATGAGGGCGTAGGCGAGGATTGCGCCGCCGGGGCCTGCGGTGGAGATGGTCTTGCCGGAGGCGACGAAGAGGCCGGTGCCGATTGCGCCGCCGATTGCGATCATCTGCATGTGGCGGGCGGAGAGGCCTCGCTTCAGTTCACCCTCTGCGGGGGTGGCTTCCGATGCAGCGCCGGAAGTCTCTGTAGGCTGTGCCATGTCAGGTCTTCTTTCTGAGGCTATTGCTTCGTGCGTTTGCTAGCGGTCTAGTCTGGTGTCCAGTCTAGTCTTGCTGTGCGTGGTGCCGCCGAAGGTTTGGCCTGCGGTCAAGAAATTCTTCAATCATAAGGATTTCTTACGTACCGTAAGTTTTTCTAATCTGAGGGTCAATCCTACCCGCTTTTTAGGCGCTTTTCCACCCAAAACCACAAAAACACAGAAAAACCCTCCCGCACCGTCTCATCACAAGCGGTACGGGAGGGTTCCATCTCAGGCGAATTCACCCGGTTTATTCAGCTCACCCGGCTTTAGTCAGCCAGGTTGTGGAACGAAACGTTCGTGGGGTGCTCCACGGTACGGGAAACGGTGCAGTCCTTCTGCTCGCTGAGCTGAATCAGACGGTCCACCATCTTCTGTGCCTTGGCGCCCTGCTCATCCTCGGGGAATCGCACATCAAAGTCCACCTCAACGTCGTCGAGGCGCACCGCGCCGTCTTCGGTCTGCTTCAGCGCCGAGGCGAGCACCTCGAACACCTCGGGGGTGGAGCGGCGGGAGGTACCCGCGTCCACGTCCACGGAGGAGCAGCCGGCAATCGCGGCGAGCAGCAGCTCGACGGGGGTCAGCAGCCCCTCACCCACACCGAAGTCGAGGGTTGCGCCGTTGGCACCGTAGGCACGGTAGCGTAGGCGGTCGATGCGCTCGATCTTGGTCTGGCGGTAGTTTTCGAGTTCGCGGCGTTCCTGCTGGCGCGAGTACACCTTCTTCTGCTCTTCTGCGGTGTTCTGGGAGGCATTCTGCTCAGCCATTGAGGTTCCTTTCGGGTTGCCTGTGCGGTCGCTAGGTTATTCAGCGCCGCGTTGTTTAGTGTCATTCACTATAAGCGTGTTTCTCATATTTTATTCCCGGACTCTTTTTCTGCTCGGTCAACCGCTTGCTCCTATACACTGGAAAGCCGCGGTGGGCGTTGTTTTGACCCGCGCGCAGGCAGATGAGGCATTTCGCAGAACGTAACGCATACGAGGAACCCACTTATGGCACAGACTCCCAAGCTTCAGGGCGCTAAGCGTCAGGGCACTCGGCTTAAGGGAACCGGCGCGCAGAATGATTTCCGCTTGGCTGTTGCGGATTCTTCCGTGGTGATGCTCGGTATCGCCGTGCTGGGTTTGGGTCTGGGCATTATCCTCAACACGCACGGCCTGCCCATCTGGACTGCGCCGCTGCTCTCTGCCCTAGTTTTTGCCGGTTCGGTAGAGTTCCTCATGGTGGGTATGGTCAGCGCTGGCACGCCCCTGGCGTCGATTGCGTTGACGGTGTTCCTGGTGAATGCGCGCCATCTGGTGTACGGGCTTTCCTACCCGCTACACAGCGTGAAGGGTTTCTGGGCTAAGGCTCTGGCGATTCACACTCTGTGTGATGAGGCGTTCGCGCTTAACTCCGGTCCTGATCGTCATGAGCGTTCGGGGGCGCGCATTCTGTGGGTGAACGTGCTGATTTACGTCTCGTGGATTCTGAGCGTAGTCCTCGGGTATGTGCTGGGCGCGAGTTTCCTGAGCAGCTTGAAGGGCGTTGACTTCGTGATGGTGGCTATCTTCACGGTTCTTGCGATGGACGGCTACCGCGCTAACCCGGATCGTGTGACGGCGCTCTTTGTTGCGGTTTCGGCTGCGGTGGCGCTGATTTTTGCGCCGTCCTCGTTCCTGGTGGTGGCGTTGGGTTCGTATGTGGTGCTGCTACTGGCGCGTTTCCCGGTGGCGAAGCGCCGCGGTACTCTGCCGCATCGTGCGGAGCATGAGGTAGCGGCTGAGGCTGAGAACGCCGCGGAGACCCCAGGCACTGCCGCTACCGCTGATGCGCCCGCTTCCACACAGCGATAAGAACGTTACATATGTGTTCAAAACCGGTTAGGATAGATGAGTGGAGCTTCGCTCTCCCCTCTTTCTATTTCTAGGATTCGCATAATGCCTCCCGCGCAAACCTGCGCGGAGGCTCCCAGAGGTTGAGGTACCCCATGACTCAGATGAAAGACACCGCTAAGGAAACTAGCGACGCAGAACGCTGTGCCGCCCCGGAGTAACACCGCACCGGGAGCGGCATCACCCGAGGTCACGCACGAGAACTACTGACGCGCAACTACCCGCGCTGAACTATCCACGCAGAACTATCCGCACAGAAAACTCGTGCAGGAGGAACGGCCCTCCGCCTCCATGTTTCGCGGCTTTCATCAACTCACGTACCTACCGCACTACTTAGCACCCAGCCCCTCTTCGGCTGGGCTCTCCCTACCCTTTTCGCGGATGCTTTCAGGTTTCACAGTTGCTTTCGCAACTTCACCCGCACGCCTTGTTCAGGGTTCTTCCGCTCTTTCGGGTTCTTTCGCTGAGTATGTGCAGAAAGAGAAAATCTTCATGAATAGTGAAGTGACCACCGGTTATATTCTTGCGGCAATACTTGTTGCTGCGGTTATTACTTTTCTGTTGCGCCTGCTGCCTTTCGGTTTGAAGAAGGCGCTGGCTGGCTCCGAACTTTTGGATGCGCTCAGCCACTGGATTCCGCTCGGCGCAGTCGCGCTGCTTGCCATCTATGCGGTGGCGAAGATTGATTATTCTTCGTTCGCTACGGCGGCACCGTACCTGGCGGGTCTGGTGGTGACCGTGGCGGTGCACCTGTGGCGTAAGAATATGGTGTTGAGTATGGTGGCGGGTACCGTCACCTGCGTTGTGCTGGCTAACTGGGTTTTCTAGGGGGTTACGATGAGCATCTCTAAGGATCAGGAAAACAACGCTGTTTCGCCTTCTCTGGCTTCTTCCTCTCAGCCTTCTTCGCCTCATGGTTCAGGTTCTGCACCGCAGCAGGCGAGCCAGGAGGCACCTCACCAGGCGAGCCCGGAGCAGGTTGAGCAGGTTATTGCCTCTGCTCTTCCGCTGACCGGCATGATTCCGGTAGTGGAGGCGACCGCCTCCCCCAATGCCCAGGGCTCTCAGCAACCGAGCGAGAGCGGCTTAGCTGAGGCGATTCGCGTTGCCGGTGTCATCATGCTGGGTCTGTTCTTTGTCGGCATTGGCCTAGGCGTGATGGTGCACAGTTACGGTCTGCCGTTCTGGGTGGCTCCCCTGTTGCCGGTGCTGGTGTTTGCCGGTTCGGTGGAGTTCGTGCTGATTGACATGGTCTCGAATCATGCGTCGCTGTTCTCTATTGCGGTGATGACTCTGCTCATTAATTCGCGCCACCTCATGTACGGTCTGTCGTACCCGATTGAGCGTGTGCGTGGTGGGTTGGCGAAGTTCTACACCGTGTACACCCTCATTGATGAGGCGTACGCGCTGAACACCGGACCGGACCGCCATAAGCTGCGTGGTTCCCGCATCCTGTGGATTCATGCTGGCCTGCACCTGAGTGTTCTGGCAAGCGCAACGCTTGGTTACGTGCTGGGTGCGAGTTTCTTGAGTGACCTCAAGGGCGTGGATTTTGTGATGACCGCGCTTTTTGCGGTGCTCGCTATTGATGCTTACCATGCGTCGAAGGATCATGTGATTGGCGTGATGGCTGCTGTGTCTGCGGCGGTTGGCCTGCTGGTGGCGCCGCAGTCGATGCTGTTGATTTCGATGGTGGTGTACATTCTGCTGTTGGTATCGCGTTTTGTGGTGGCTAAGCGCCGCGGCACCCTGCCGGAGCATATGCTGGTCGCGGATGAGGAGCCCGCCGGAGCCGCTGAAACCTCCGAAACCTCAGGCGCTCCCGGCAATCCCGGCGCCTCTGCGCACTAAGCCTAGCTCGCGCACTAAGCCTAGCTCGCGCACTAAGTCTGAATCGCGCACTAGCGCCTGGATATAGTAAAGCGCCCCGCCCACCCGAAATACCGGGTGGGCGGGGCGTTATGCTGTCGCCAGCCGCATGTGTGGGTGAACCCATGCGCTGTAGACGTTCAGTATCTGCTGTGCTGGTACCGCCAGGGTATCCCTGACGGAAGTATGTGCGGGTGCCGGGTTGCGTCCGGCTCCCGTACCAAGCTTACTTGATAGCTGCTTACTTAATAGCTGCCAAGGCTGCTTCGTAGTTGGGCTCGTTGGTGGTTTCGGGAACCAGCTCGGTGTAGACAACCTTACCGTCGGGATTCACAACAACCACGGAGCGTGCCAGCAGACCAGCCAGGGGGCCGTCAATCAGCTTCACGCCGAAGTCCTCACCGAAGGAGGAGCGGAAAGCGGAGGAGGTGACGACGTTCTCAATGCCCTCGGCTGCGCAGAAGCGGCCGATTGCGAAGGGCAGGTCGTTGGAGACGCACAGCACGACGGTGTTCTCCAGGCCTGCAGCCTGCTTGTTGAAGGTGCGGACGCTGGTTGCGCACACACCGGTGTCGATGGAGGGGAAGATGTTCAGCACCAGGTTCTTACCTGCGAAATCTGCGGAGGAAATCTCGGAGAGATCAGCCGCGAGAACCGAGAATTCGGGCAGCTTTGCGCCGACTGCGGGCAGGTCGCCGTTGGTGTGGATTACGAGTTCGTTATGTAGAGTTACTTCAGCCATGCCTTCATTGTCCCCTGGATAGGGCGGGTGTGCAAGGGGACACAGGCACTAGCGGGCGGAGTTTCCGCATAGCTGATTTCCTGCGGTGCCATTGTGCCCCAGCGACACCTCTACAATGGGCAGGTGAGCATTTTGAGGCACGTATCTTCCCGTCTTGCGCCACTGGCGCATCCCGTGACGATTTTCAGGGCACTCCGTCAGGACCTGCGCCGTCAGCGGGTGGAGGGTCGTGCCCTCATTGATCCGCACAATACGTACCGGCCGAGTGTGCGTGCCGAGTTGCGCCGCATGTTCACGCGCCCCCTCCCCGTGGAAACGCAGACGCTCATGTGTAACGCCCTGCTGGCGGCAATCTGCTGGTACCTACTCCCGGAAGCCTGGCGTTCGTGGCTGTTTAGCGAGTTTAAGGGCCCGGCTGGTTTTGCGCTGGTGATGGTCGGCTGGATGGTCGCGGACGTCACCTCAACGAACCTGATGGGTCACGATGAGGAGCATGCGCTGCGTGCTTTGCGCAGTAGCGACCCCCACGCCCTGCGCCTGTTCGTGCGCACGAAGGCTATTGCAATCGGTCTAATCACGGGTGTTTCTGGCACCCTGCTGGCGCTGGTTCTGCACAGTCAGGACAAGAACCTGACCCCCACGCTCATGATGTCCCTGTCGTTCTTTGTGGTGCCGGCTATTGTGGTGTCCCTGGGCTCGATTCTGGGCGTGATTTATCCGTACCGCCTGCGCGGCTGGCAGTTCCGCTGGTCTCACCGCAAGAACCTGCGGATGAGCGCCCGCTGGGTTCTGCTCTGTTTCGGTCCGGGCTGGGTGCTGGGTACGGTGCTGATGTCGCTGATGTTCCCGTCGATTTTCCTGTCGGATGCGCTCGCGCGCCTTCTCAACCCCGGCGTGGATCCGCGCGATATTGCGTTCCGGCCGCTGCTGTTTTCGCTGATTTTGTGGGCGCAGGGCGCTATTAGCCTGTGGGTTTTTCCGCGGATTACGGCACGTATTGCGACCGCGCGGCGCGCCTGGCTGGTGCATTATCTGACGGACGATAAGGTCTGCTAGCCGGTTTTTGTTGCCGAGGGTTCTGTTGCCGGGGTTCTGTTGCCGGGGTTTTGTTGCCGAGGGTTTTGTTGCAGGGCAGATGCAGCCGGGCAGACGTAGCGCGCATGCCACGGTAACGACATGCCACGGTAACGACATGCCACGGTAACGAGCGGCGCTGACCGCGCGCCCTGCGTCCCCGCCTCTTTTTCCCTATACTGGACGAGTTCACTATTCGCTTCTTGACCAGCACCGATGCGCGCTGCCGCGCATCTTCAGGAGTATTCATGTCTTCTATTCGCCGCCGCTTTACCGGCCGCACCGCTTTGGCTCTACCTGCATTGGGCGCCGCTCTAGCTCTCGTTGTCACTTCCTGCTCGGCAAGCACTGATTCTGCTGTTTCGGGTACTGTGGTGTCTTCTTCTGGTAGTGCTTCTGCCTCCGCGAGCGCGACCTCCACTCAGGCACTGTTCCCGACCCCGTCGGCGAGCCCGAGCGCATCCGCGAGCGCTACCCCGAGTGCTTCGTCGCCTGCTCCGGTGCCGTCGGTGGTGACGATTACGGTTCATGCTGAGCCGACCGCATCCGAGTCGAAGACCTCTGAGCCTGAGTCAAAGTCGGGTTCCAAGTCTGAGTCGAAGAAGGATTCCACCTGCGCGTCTGATTCTGCATCGACCGTGGTGTCTAAGGCTCTGCGCGAGTTGAAGAATAAGAGCAAGTGGGATCAGTGGACGAACGTTTCGGCAAGCTACGAGGGTTACGACCCCTGTGCTGAGCTGTCGTGGATTGACGCGATTCCGGGTTCTTCCCCGTCTGATTGCTGCATCTCCTCGATGGCGCACCACATTCTGCTGTTCCACCGCGGCAAGTTCATTGGTACCGCAACCTATGAGCCGTACTCGTTCTCTCCGATGATTACCCGTACCTCGGACAGCTCGATTAGCGTGACCTACCGCTACGTGAAGGGCGATGAGAGCTCCGCCAGCGCGAGCGGTCGCACGACTGCTGAATTCAGCTGGAGCTCTTCACAGAACAAGGTTGTGATGACCGGTGAGGTTCCGCCGAGCGAATAGCCGGTTCACCTTATAGGCTACGTGTTTGAAGCCCAGGAGGTTGGGCATACGAGAAACCCGCCGTCTCGCATATGGTGCATATGTGAGACGGCGGGTTTTCCGTTGCTTAAGGATATGTAGAGTGCCCGAGGGCTAGCTATTTAGGCAACGAACTTCTTGTAACCGAAGTATGCGGCGCCTGCCAGGATAGCGATGCACAGAATCTTCTTCACGGTATAACTCCTTTGATTGTTCCGGTAGGCACCCGGTGTTTTACTCCGTCTGGCGACTCACCTAAAGGTGAGGGCAGGCGGGGCGTCATCCGCACGTGGTGCCGTTGCTCCCTATCTTACCTGCTTTTGAACAATGTTTTCTGTTTGACGTGCCTAGTCCGCATTTTAGACAGTCAAACACGCAGCGGTTCAGCGCATCGTTGAGGCGGAGAATAGGCCTCTGACGGGCGCATAATGGGAGCATGAGTATTTTTAAGAAGAAAGAGTACAGCGCTGAGCGC
>ERZ772779.365-NODE-365-length-21876-cov-50.433207_pt1 | contig 21876 bp, 17 predicted proteins | sample MGYA00511360_ERZ772779 | MGnify/ENA primary metagenome ERZ772779 (study PRJEB29015, sample SAMEA2738112) | human oral metagenome | biome: human oral; feature: human-associated habitat; material: saliva | place: China | collected 2231 ...
AATTGGTCTTGACAGTTGTTGGAGATCCGATTTCAGAAGAAGAATTAGAAACCATCCGCCAAAAACAAGCCTCTTACGGTATTCAATCTGTTCAATTGAAAGTCAATCAAGTCCATAATTCGACAAAATTAGATAGTGAGACGACCAAGGAATTTTACGAAAACATTGACAAGTATATCGATCAAAAACTCTCTGAAAAAGATTCACAAAACGATCTCGTAAAAGAAAATGAAGCAGACAAGGACTGAGGATAGTCAACTTATCTAACTCATGGAAGCAAATCTTGGGAGGATATCCTATATTCAAAAGGTAATGGATAGAAACGATTGTTGATGAGGATACTATTTGTGGTGGTTTGACCAACCACTACTAACTCAGGTTAAACAAAATAGAAAAAGCAACAACTGAAATAGTTGTTGCTTTTTCTTACTAAAAAATATTTCTCAGACTGTGATCGTTTTATTTCTCAACACGAGATTTATTTGCAATATCTGCAAGAATCAATTCTACAAATGTATCTACCGGCATGGTTTCTGTTTCTTTTTGACCATAACGGCGAACGTTTACAGCCTGCTCTTCCATTTCCTTGTCCCCAACGATCAATTGGTAAGGGATCTTTTGTGTTTGAGAAGCACGGATCTTGAACTGCATTTTTTCATTGCGTTCATCCACATCGGCACGAACACCGCGATCACGAAGTTTCTTAGCTACTTCCCAAGCGTAGTCCACGTGTTTTTCGTTAGATACTGGGATGAGGGTTACTTGGTGAGGGGCAAGCCAGGTTGGGAAGGCACCCTTGTAATTTTCAATCAAGATCGCTGTGAAGCGTTCCATGGTTGAGATAACCCCACGGTGGATCATGACTGGACGGTGTTCTTCCCCGTCTGCCCCAATGTAATGAAGATCAAAGCGTTCTGGAAGCAAGAAGTCCAGTTGGATAGTTGAAAGAGTTTCTTCTTTACCAAGAGCTGTTTTCACTTGGATATCCAATTTTGGTCCGTAGAAGGCTGCTTCCCCTTCAGCTTCATAGTACTCAACACCCATATCATCAACGGCTGCTTTCAACATGCGTTGAGCATTTTCCCACATTTCATCGTTATCAAAGTATTTGTGTTTGTCTTCAGGATCACGGTAAGACAAGCGGAAACGATAATCTGTCAAGTTAAAGTCTTCATACACATCGATGATCAATTGAAGGATCTTCTTGAATTCTTCCTCGATTTGTTCTGGAGCCACAAAGGTATGACCATCATTCAGAGACATTTCACGCACACGTTGAAGTCCTGTAAGGGCACCAGATTTTTCATAACGGTGCATCATACCGATTTCAGCGATACGGATTGGCAATTCGCGGTAAGAGTGCACATGGTGTTTGTATACTTCAATGTGGTGAGGACAGTTCATTGGACGAAGAACAAACTCTTCTCCATCCCCCATATCCATTGGTGGGAACATGTCTTCACGGTAGTGATCCCAGTGACCTGAAGTCTTATAAAGTTCTACAGAAGCAATTGGTGGAGTGTAAACGTGTTGGTAGCCTGCTGCGACTTCTTTATCAACGATATAACGTTCCAACTCACGACGGATCGTCGCACCATTTGGCAACCAGAATGGAAGACCTTGACCAACTTCTTGAGAAATCATGAACAAATCAAGCTCTTTCCCAAGTTTACGGTGGTCACGTTCCTTGGCTTCTTCACGCATTTGAAGGTAGTTCTTCAAATCTTTCTTGTCAAACCAAGCAGTACCGTAGATCCGTTGCATCATCGCATTGTCGCTATTACCACGCCAGTAAGCACCTGCCACATTCAAAAGGTGGAAGATTTGGATGCGACCAGTTGATGGGACGTGTGGGCCGCGGCAAAGGTCCACGTATTCACCTTGACGGTAGATGGTCAAACCACCTTCGTCTTCAGAGTGTTCTTCGATCAATTCCAATTTGTATGGATCATTTTTGAAGATTTCACGCGCTTCATCTTTAGTCACTTCTTCACGAATAGATGGGAAGTTTTCTTTAACGATTTTCTTCATTTCTTCTTCGATACGAGGAAGGTCTTCGTTAGAGATTTGACCAGCTTGGTTGTCTGTATCGTAGTAGAAACCATCTTCGATGGCTGGACCAACACCCAAGTGGATATCTGGGAAAAGACGACGAGCTGCTTGAGCGAACAAGTGAGCCGCTGAGTGACGCAAGATTGGAAGAGCATCTTCGTGATCAGGTGTCACGATTTCAATGCTTCCGTCTTCAGTGATAGCACGAGTTGTGTCAATCAATTTGCCGTTGAATTTACCAGCAAGAGCTTTTTTTGCTAGGGAATTGCTGATGGATTGAGCAATGTCAAAAGTTGTAGCGCCAGATTCGAATTCACGAACAGCGCCATCTGGGAAAGTAATGTTAATCATGATGTTCTCCTTAAATATTTATTATTTTTTGTTGGACAATTTTAAGAGCCGAGAAACCTCTTTCATAGTCTGATTTTCTGATTGACTACCATCTGTCAAGAGACTAGAATATCCTAATTCCATTGCTTCTTTACGAACCATTTGGGCAAAAAGAATGTCTCGTTGCATCCAGTTTTCAAAAGCTTTATCAGGGTTGGTTGTTCCCTCTAAGACATAAGGAACCCATTCTCTCTGTCTATAATGCTTTTTCTGAAAATCAGCTGTCGGAGTCAAGCATAGATAGGAAGAAGTTGGATATTCAAGCTCCTTAACCAAGTGAGGCAACAGTCCTGCTCCCTCCACCAAGAGAGGTCTGTTTTGATTTTTTATCAAGTAAGATTTTACATAAGGAAAAATCTCTTCATAAAAGCGCCATTCTTCATCTGCCATCTCTTCTGGATTTCTCATCCAGATTTGTTCTGGATTTCTATCCTGCCTAAGAAGGCAAATTGGCTGTGAGTCTGCACTTGCTTGACTCATCATCTCGTCTACCAAATCATCCAGTTTGATATGAAGTAGTTGATACTGTCTAGCAAGAAGTGAGGCAATTGTTGACTTTCCACTACAAGGCGATCCGCCAATCATATAAAGCATCATTCTTCCTCCTTCTGACAAAATAAAAACGACATCCTAAAAGGACGTCGCAACGTGGTTCCACCTTCATTTATGTTCCTCAAAAAAGAGGGACACCTCTGATTGGCTCTAACGTAGCCACCGTTTTATGTTTGCATAAAAGAATCACGAGTAGTCCCAAACCTATCCTCTACGCGATTTCCAGCCCCACGCGCTCTCTATCAGATTTCCTAGATTTGATATGTCTCTGTCAGTTATTATAGCACGATTGAAAAATTTTGCAAGAAAAAGTTTCATTTTCAATCAAAGAAATGCGTGATTTTACGGATTTTCTTCACTTGTTTGACCGAAGCCTTCATCATCTTCACAGATCCATTGACCGGAAGAGCAATCACCTTGGTCGGGATTTTCACAATGGTCTTAGACATCCGCTTAACCCGACTTTGCTCAGGATTCAAATCATTTGAAAAGTCTTTAGAGATGATTTTATCCAGGTAAAATTCGTAGACCCGACGGCCAAAGGTTGCTGCAGAAATATCATCAATCTTTTCTGCCCACTTGGTCTCATCGATTGCAGGCATCTCGTCAATCGCTTCAAGAATCGCTTGTGCCAGATCGCTCTCTTCATAAAAGAGCTTTCCAAACATAGGGTCATCAATCACATGATCGAGATAAGGATTGCCATGAGCGATGATCGGGGTACCACTCGCAATACTCTCTAAATAGGTCAACCCTTGCGTCTCACTCGTTGAAGCTGAAATAAAGAAGTCAGCCGCCTTATAGTAGAGAGCTGTCTCATTTGGTGGGATCATCCCTGTAAAGACAACCGCATCTGAAATCCCCAGTTTCGCCGCTTGTTTTTTCAAATCATCCAAATAAGGACCATCTCCAGCCACGATCAACTTAACTTTTGGATTGACCTTGAGGACATCAGGAAGGGCCGCAATAACAGCCTGAATATTCTTTTCATAAGAAACCCGCGACAGACTCAGTAAAAGCGTTTCATCTTCTGCGACTTCATATTTTTCACGAAGGGCTGCTGTCTCTGTCGGAGTGATTTCTGGCCGGTCAAACTTGGCTAAATCAATCCCTGTCGGAATAATGCGTTTTTCTGCCTTGACCTTGTACTTTTGGAGCAAGTCATAAACGATCTCACTAGGACAGATCACTCCGTCCAGATCATTCATATAACTTCTCACAATGTATTTGACCATACTTGGGCGAATGACCATGCCTCTTGCAATATAGCGGACATAGTCCTCATATTGGGTATGGTAGGTATGAATGACTGGAATCCGCAACTCACGTCCAATCCACACTCCCAAAAGGCCCAGTGAAAACTCAGTCTGGGTATGGATAATATCCAGTTGGTATTGCTTGGCAATGGCAAGCGCCTTTGAGAAGCCACGATAAGCGACCCGACGGTCTTTAAAGGCGAAGAAAGGCACACTTGGAATCCGAATGATCTGCCAATCTTCATAGCGGTTGACATCTTTATCCGTTGTCGTAAAGATAAAGACCGTGTGACCCAATTTTTCTAATTCTGTTTTGAGCGTCCGAATACTGGTCGCCACTCCCGAAACTTGCGGGAAATAGGTATCTGTAAATAACCCTACACGCATCTTACATCTCCAAAACTGTTTGATAGGCTTCGACCAATTGATAAGCCACTAAGTCGATCGAACGACTTTCAGCAACCTTGTAGCCTGCCTCCCGCTTGTCTACTTGTCCGTTCAAGACCTTGTTCAAGGAATCCACAAATTCGTCTACATTATGGCACAATTCAGAAGACGTCTCGTCGATCCAGCCATTGTATACTGGAATATCCCGCAAGACCGTGTGCTGATGACTGGCCAAGGCTTCCAAAACAACGATTCCTTCTGTTTCTTCATAAGATGGGAAGAAGAAAGCATCTGAACCCGTCATAGCCCCTTGGAAGACCGCTCCCTTGAAGTAGCCAGGGAATTCCACATTACTCGGATGATCCTTTTCCACGATACGACGAATCTTACGCGGAATGATCCATTTGTTGATAGAACCTAGCCAAATAAAGCGCACATCCGGCATGCGACGGGCCACTTCTACAAAATCTTCAATCCCTTTGCGTTTAAAATAAAGCCCTGCACAGATGACAACCTTTTGGCCTTCTTGGATATTAAAATGCTTGCGGAAGACCTCTTCTTTTTTCGGATCCTTCTTGTATTTTTCCAAATCAATTCCATTGGAAACCGCGATAATCGGTGTAGTCACCCCATAAGACTGAATCAGGTGTTTGGAATACTCAGATGGCGTGATCACATAGTCTGCCTTTTGGTACATGTGAGCCAAATACTTTCCAAACAAGGGCGCAAAAAAGTTAGACCCGATAAAGGAATTTTCAAAATCCTCACGGGTTGAATGGCCATGCATGATGACTTTCTTTCCACGACGCTTTGCTGCATGGAGCAAAAGGAAACTCCGTGGGCCATAGGTATTGATATGCACCACATCATAGTCCCCTAAAATATCTGTCGTATACGGAATCCCAGCCAAATCAAGCGCATGCATTTGATGCTGCAAGGCTCGACCAATTCCTGATTTTTGTAAGACGGATTTTCCTTCTAAATACAGTAAAACTTTCATACCCTCTATTATACCGAAATAAAGAGTGCCCAGCAAGTCTCTACCTGTTTGCAGTATAAAAAAGAGGCTAGAACAGAACTGTTCGAAATTTAAAATTCTATTTTATTTATATACGATATACAAAATCCAATTGCGATTCTGTTTTTCCTCAATTTTTGAAAAACCAATACTTGTTAGTAACTGACTAAATTCATGACTTGTACGATAATCTGTCATATGATAATGTATTTTTTCTTTTTCAGAAGCAATTATCAAAGTAGAATTGCTGGACATGACTCTATAAACTTCTTGAAAACTCTTTTTTATATCCTTCCAAAAAATATGGGTCTGAATAGCAAATATTCTATCAAAATAGTTATTTTGATAAGGCATATTCTCCACATTTCCAATCTTAAGTTGGACACTACCTTTTCTTATGGAATCTGAATGAACACGTTGGGCAGTTCTATATGATTCCTTAGAAATATCAATACCATGAATCTCAAGATTTTTATTTAAAGCAAGAAGGTTCTTGATAGTACTCCCGCCACCGTAACCAATTTCTAAAATTCTATAATTATCTGAAATAGTAGTCTGTTTAATCGCCCAAAGACTAAGTTTTTTAAAATAGAATGACCATATTTTTGTGATGACTCTACCAATAAGACCACTAGGTTTTTGAGACTGCTTAATAAGAAATTCAGTTAACATTAAATATCTTCCCTCAATTATTATAAGTTTGAAATATCATTAATTATATTTCAAACTTATTTGTATTGTAAATATCAGATATCGTCAAGAATTAATGAAATAATCTGAGATAAATTTCAAAGTTGTGCTATAATTGATATCAAATGGAGTGTTCAAATGAATCAATATCAAAAAACAACAGAAAAAAAGAAGCAAGCTATTATTCAGTCTGCTCTTTCTTTATTTAAAGAAAAAGGGTTTAAAGAAACAAGTATACAATCAATTGCAAAAGTCGCAGAAGTTTCTCCTGTGTCAATCTACAATTACTTTGATAAGAAAGATAATTTAGTAGCTTTATGTATTAATGAATTGTTTAAAGACATCATACAAGAAGCTGAAAACATTCTACTCAGTAATATAGATTATAAATCAAAATTAAATCAAGCCTTAGCTTTATGTCAGAAAAAAATAAGCCAACAGATTTCTAACTACTTTCAAGAAAAAACGTTAGAGGATCCTACTTTTACGAAACTTATGACAAAAGCGATAGATGAGAAAAAGCGTGAAATATATCGTGCATATATTGAGCTAGGTAAAAATGAAAATATAATTGCTAAAGATTTGTCAACAGAGGTTATTTTAAACGTCATGAGTGCTCTCAATAGCACAGGAAATCATCTATCTCCAAATAAAAACATAGAAGACGAAACAAAACAAATTCATCATATTTTGTTGTATGGTATTTTAACAAACTCTAGAACGATTTAATTGTAACTTACACATCAATATTTGAACCAACACTCATTCAATTTCACTTCATCATTACTTATGATTAATGACACATATAAAAAGAGGCTAGAACAGTTCTGTTCTAGCCTCTTAGACTAGTAGACACGTCTTCCCAAGTCGAGACTCTAGTCTACTAATCCTTATTTTTTGGTCGTTCCACGTTGGTTGATCGTATGAGACAACAGTACTTCGCGTTCTTCCAACTCTTCTTTATGCATGATCTTGGTCAACATGCGCATACTGATCGCACCAAGGTCATACAAAGGTTGGCCAATCGTTGATAGATTTGGACGCGTGTAACGAGTTACTTGTGAATCATCGCTGGTGATAATTTCAAAGTCTTCTGGTACCTTGATTCCCTTATCAGACAAGCCGTTCAAGAGACCTGCAGCCAATTCATCCCCTGTTACAAAGGCAGCTGTTGCTTTTGACGCAATGATGCGTTCTGCCAAGTTATAACCTTCATCGTAACGGTACTTGGATTCAAACACAAGTCCTTCGCTATAGCTCAATTTTTTCGCTTTCAAGGCTTCTTTGTAACCTGTCAAACGAATTTTTCCATTGATATCATCCACCAATGGGCCACTTACAAAAGCAATTTTCTTGTTGTGTTTTGCCAACTGTGTAACAGCATCAACGGTCGCTTGCTTGTAGTCGATATTGACACTTGGTAATTGGTGTTCAACATCCACTGTCCCAGCAAGGACAACTGGCGTCCGAGAGCGTGAAAATTCTGAGCGAATCTTTTCAGTCAAATGATAGCCCATGAAAATGATCCCATCCACTTGTTTTGAAAAGAGGTTGTTCACCACTGAAACTTCTTTGTCATCGTCTTCATCGCTATTTGCAAGAACAATATTGTACTTGTACATTTCAGCAATATCATCGATCCCCTTAGCCAATGTAGAGAAATAGCTGTTCGTGATGTTTGGAATCACAACACCGACTGTTGTTGTTTTCTTACTAGCAAGACCACGCGCAACAGCATTTGGACGGTAATCCAAGCGTTCGATCACTTCTAATACTTTTTTACGTGTATTTTCTTTAACGTTCTTATTTCCATTCACTACACGACTAACGGTTGCCATTGAAACCCCTGCTTCACGGGCGACATCATAAATCGTTACTGTATCGTCTGTATTCATAAGATTTCCTTTCATTATTGAAAATTTCGTTTTCACTCTCTAATTAATCCTATTTTATCATGGATTGTAAACACTTTCAAGTATTTTGGTAAAATTTTGTAAACTCTTGCTTTTTTGGGGAAAATTTGACAAAATAGATCCATAGAAAGAAGGTAGCATTATGTCTAAATTAGATCAAATCGTCGATTTTCTTGAAACTGAAAAAACAGATGTCGCTGTTGTATCCGATCCTGTCACCATCAATTACCTGACTGGATTTTACAGTGATCCCCACGAACGTCAACTCTTCTTGTTCATTTACACAGACCACGAACCACTTCTCTTCGTTCCTGCACTTGAAGTGGAACGGGCGACTGCAGTTGTGGATTTCCAAGTGGTTGGCTATGTGGATTCTGAAAACCCTTGGGAAAAGATTAAAGGGGCTATCGCAAAACCAGATGCTAAAACCGTTGCACTTGAATATGATAACTTGATCCTTACCAAATACAATGGCTTGCGTACTGTCTTTGAAAAGGCTCAATTCACCAACTTGACACCACGGATTAACCGGATGCGCTTGATCAAATCTGCTGATGAGATTCAAAAAATGTTGGTGGCTGGTCAATATGCAGATAAGGCTGTCAATATGGGATTCGACGCCATCTCACTGGATAAAACAGAAACTGATATCGTAGCAGAAATCGACTTTGGTATCAAACGCTTGGGTTATGAAATGAGCTTTGAAACCATGGTCTTGACTGGAAATAATGCAGCTAACCCACACGGAATTCCTGGAAGCAACAAAGTCGAAAACGATGCCCTCTTGCTCTTTGACCTTGGCTGTATGGTGAATGGTTATGCGTCTGATATGACTCGTACTGTTGCAGTTGGAAAACCAGATGATTTCAAAAAAGAAATCTACCACTTGACGTTAGAAGCTCAACAAGCAGCCATTGACATGATCAAACCAGGTGTAACAGCACATGACGTAGACCGTGCTGCACGGAGAGTCATCGAAAAAGCTGGTTATGGTGAGTACTTCAACCACCGCCTCGGACACGGGATCGGAATGGACGTGCATGAATTCCCTTCTATTATGGAAGGAAATGACATGGTGCTTGAAGAAGGCATGTGCTTCTCAGTTGAACCAGGAATCTATATTCCAGGTAAAGTCGGTGTCCGTATTGAAGATTGTGGTTACGTCACAAAAGACGGATTTGGACTCTTCACAGAAACCAGCAAAGACTTACTTTACTTTGACTAATCCTTTTGCAATCAATTACAAAAAAGAATCAGGTCACTAAAGTGTACTGACCCAAAAAAATTAGACAAATAATTTAATTAAAGGATTTAGTTCTGTACTGTACAGGACTAAGTCCTTTTCTACCATTTGTGAAGTATATCAAGGTATTTGATTGAATTCCATAGTTAAACTACGGGAATTGCCTTCTTTTTGAACTAAAGTTTAGTGAAAAAAAGTGTACACTAAACCAACACCTCATTTGGTGATTTTTAGTGCCTTTTTATAAGCTTCACTATCCTTTTTGTATGCAGTGTTTTTATTGCTAGAAGTAAAATAACTGCCTGTATCATATTTTAAATTACCACCTGCTTTTAAATCATAGGTAACGACAATGTCACGACTATTAACAGAAAATGTAAAACTCTTGTTTTTTGTATCAACATTAGTTATAGCACGAGTTTCAATCTCGTAGAATCTTCCACCATTTTCATTAAACTCTAAGATAAGTTTAGCTTTACCATCATAAATATCATAATACTTTCCATTAAGAGTATTTTGTTTGGAACACGATATTAGAAATATAGTAGCAATTCCTATAATTAACAAAGTAATTAGTTTTTCATTTTGCAAGCCTCCTATAATAATATTACACTAGAAAAATGTTACAGTTATTTAATACATATACTAAGAATAGAAATTTAGAAATATACAGGCTGAAGAAAAAGTCCATTTTGGAAAATTTTCTTCAGTCTTTGTCTTTTACTAGAGAAAGTAAAAGTCTCTTAAGAATAGCGCTACATCAGTATTCCTAAGAGTTTTCACTATAAAACTAACAACCTCCAACAGGTCAATTTTTTTACTGCAGATAGGATTTGTATACATTCTGAGAAATTTATTCTATTTTGTTATTCTAATCATTGGTTTTTAAATCCTTTAGAGATACAATACAACTAGATAAAAGCGCTTCGATTATTATAGAGAGAAGAGAAGTAGGTATATGACTCCCCGTCATGTTTAAATGAAAAGGATTAAAAGATGCATTGTTAATTAATACTAGCATTTATTCTTATTCAATAGAAAATTTGAGTGTTTACTTAATATATGTAAAGGGTAATATTTACTTATGTTAAAAAAGCACTAGTTCCACTAGATAAATTATAATACAACAATAAAGATTTAACATTTTTATCCTTTGTGTGGTTTAATTTAGCAAAGAGAAAGGAGAAAGTTATAATATGAAAAATTTGGGATTATTTTTTTCTATTGTTTTTATATTGGGTAGTATACTTTTATCATATTATGGTTTTAAAAATGGGAATATTTTTTAGTACTTTCTGGCATATTAGGGATTATTGTTTTTTTAACCAATATAGTAAAATTAGAAAAGAAGTAAGGTTATGAAAGCTAGGAGAAGTATTTGGGTACTAATAGCTCTGTCTTTAGGAGTTGTATTTTGCTTTATATTTTCCAAACCAGTAAATGCTGATATATATAATGTTGGAAATTATACAGTTACAGAAAATGGGAATGTAATTTCTGCAACTAATCAAGAAACAGGTTTATCAGCTTATTTAAACAGAGATACTGGCTTACTCACAGATATTGATGGTACACTCTCTTATGTTGACATAAACAATGACAATGGTGCTGATTATATTCCAGCATTTTCTAGTACTGATTTCTTAGTTGCTTCAGGACTTCGTCCTGGTGTTTGGAATTATGTCACAACCGTCACATATAATTTAGGATATCTCCAGTCAGTACAATCATTTATCTTAGGTTTGATTGCTTTAATACCGAGTCCAGCAAGCTCTTATACTAGTGGAGCAAGTCTTGCACTTGGGGGTGCTTCTTTAGTGAACAGTAAAGTTACCGTAAAATTAACTCAATATTATGACCCTGCTCAATCAAGAAAAATTAAAGAAGTCGTAGTCACTTATTCAAATGGACGAAAAGTCGGTTCAACTTCTTATGTACGTGATATTTTTTTAAATTTATATTACGCCTTAATATTCATGTACTAAATATTATCTCATTTTAGAGAGTGGGACAGAAATCGGTAATTCGTTAGAATTCGATTTCGTCGTCCCACCTCCGCACAGTTGAGTAGGGCTGTAAAAGCTGATGAAATCAGCGTAGTAGAGCCCACTCAACCACTGCGTCTTGCTCGACAATCCAAAAACAATTGAGAGGCTAGGACTTTTGTCCCAGCCTCTTTTCAATATAATCAAAAAAGATAGTATAAGACTTTATTGAAACGTGAATCTTATAGCCTTCTTTCAAAAGAGGTCATATAACCTCTTTGAAAGAACTTAGAAATAAAAAATTATCTTATTTAAATAAGATAACCTCTATGAACTGCAAAAAAGTACACCCTATTTGAACCTCGTCCCTAGAATTTTCCATTGTCATCAAATGTTCTTCCTATTTCCTGAAAAATCGATGAATCATCCATAGAACATCTTTAAGTCCTTCTTTATAAATGAATGATGCCTTAGTCAGTTTTTCTTGCATAGAAATCCATCCATATCCTCCTTACTTCTTCTTTAACAAGATGCTTCGGAATTCACAACTTAATTTTTTTATTGAATAGCTTAGTCACTTTCTAATTATTTTCTTTTTGTACAGGAAAAACAGCTATTATACTATAAATAATTGATTGTAAATCAACCGATTTTAGTTTATAATGCAGATGAAAAGTTTAACAAATTTCTATTTTTATAATGGAAATTTTGATTACATTTAGGAGACCTCATCATATGAAAAAATTAACGAAATTAGGTATCGCATCGATTTCCGTATTTGTATTAAATACTTATACTCATACGATTGTGAAAGCTGATGAGAATAGGAGTTCAGAGACTTCTGTAACAGTAGAATTATCAACAACTGAAGCAAATGCACCACAGGGAGAACATTCTATCGTAACGAACAATGATTCTTCGAGCGCTGAGGACAATGTTCCTTCTAGTGTTGGAGATTATACTCTAGCTACAACCACTTCGGAAACTACTAGGAGTACAGCCACTCCTCCAAAAAGTAATATCGTAAACGAAGATGGATATGTCAATGTTGAGGGACATCCCGCAGCTTTAACAGATGATGGTAAGAATGTTGTCTATTCTTATACCGTTGCGTTTAAAGGAATGCATTCTAGCGATCATGGACAAACAGTTCGCGATATCAGACTCCGTATTCCAGACATTCCAGGCGCTAAAGTTGATTTCACACTAATAGGAACACGAGATGCCAATGAAAATCCTGTTCTCGTCAATGTACCAATGAAAGTCATTCTTCCTGATGAAATTGTTTCGGATTCTGACACTGATCCTACTACTACCCTTAATTCAGATTCCTCAATTGTTCCAACAGCAGAAGAATTAAGGGCAGGAAAAAAACCGGCAATTGTTAATATGGATGAGAGTGGATATAACTATTCTGGCGATGGAATTGTTCACTTATATGGAATTAGTTCTAAAACTCTAAAAAGTACTGCTTTTCGTGTAGCTATCACACTTCCATTAGAGGAGGCAAAAAAAATCAAATACTTACCGATTGATGCCCGTTTTGCATGGAAATGTAGCCAAGAAGGTGGGATAGCCAGTTATGAAGAAGGCTGTCAGAGTTTAGAAGAATATAAATCTAATCAGGTTTATTTTGCTGATGAGGATGGTAATCTAAGTTATGGTGGGTTGGGAAATCCTACCCTAGTGGATGAAAGTTACGTACAGGATGGTCATCTCATCAAGTCCGTTGCAAGTCCAAATACCTACATTACACCTAATAATGGGGACTGGACCAAAATTCCAAATGACACCAATATTGATCCCGATACTTTCTTTAACTATGTGAAAATATTTTCCTTAAAGGAAAATAAATCTATTACGTATTATGCATCTGAAACAGAAGATATGGCTGATCAAGACGTATCTGCTTTTTACCAAGGAAACGTTCTGATCGACTATGTGATCAACGGATCCAACCAATCCATCAAACCTACATATACTGATACTGCCATGACTTCTGTCTATGGATTGGATGGTAGACTTAAAAACTACAACACAACAGAAAATAATCTCGAACGCCCAGACTATATTATTTTTAATGGACAAAAATATCTTCTAGTAGGGATTTCATCCTCATCTGCACCAGAGATTGGTCCTATGAAAGAGGGGACGCTCCATGTAGTATATGAATATGTGAAGGAAGCTTATAATCCTGTTACTCCCGTAACACCAACTCCAACACCCGTTTCACCAATAGTCCCTGAACCAGTTCAACCAAGCCAAGAAGAAGTTAAAAAAGAAAATCCGCTCTCTCACGAAGGAACTGTAGATCCTCAACCATCTCAGAATTCTGTTACTAAATCAGTAATGGATTTAAAACAAGTAGGATTGCCAAAAACCGGAGATTCTAGTAGCAATGTATTCTTTAGCTTCTTGGGTGCCTTAACAGGTTTCCTTGGATTCTCCCTCATCAAAAAAAGAAAGAGTGAAAGATAATAGAAAATTCTAAGCCGTTCACCTGTCTGGAAGCTGGCAAATTCTAATAAGAGGTTATTTTAAACCCTCAAAAGTCTTTCCCTCTACTTGTTGATCGCAACAGTCTATTTTCTCTTTAACTTTGCTCTCTCTAGCTTTCCTCACCACTTATTCATAAAGTGGGCAGAAGCTGTAGACTAATAGAGGCTCAAGTTCTGATCTCAGCAAAAAAGATCGAAGAAGGTTACACTTCTTCGATCTTTTTCTTATGAAACGGATTCGAGATTCATTCTTTTCTGCGTATCTTCCACGACGTCTTTTAAAGTGATTTGGGCCATTTCTTTTTCCATAGCAGTCTGAATGTCCTCAAGCTTCCCATCTAAAACATTGTGAATATTGTGGCCAATCGGGCAGGCTGGATTCGGATTGTCATGAAAACCAAATAATTGACCTGTCGAACCTAAGCATTCTACCGCTTGATAGATATCCAGCAAGCTGATCTCATCGGCTGCTTGTGCGAGCTCAGCTCCGCCTGTCCCACGCGCTACATGGATCAATCCTGCTTTCTTCAACTGAGACAAGGTCTTTCGAATAATAACAGGGTTCACGCCGACACTTCCTGCCAAAAAATCACTGGTTACTTTTGTTTTTTCTCCTTGTAGAGCAATCATGATCAAGACATGAGTCCCAATGGTAAAGCGACTCGAAATTTGCATAACTTCACTCCTTTCTACCCGTTTTGAAGGTAGAGTCTATTGAACAACCGTCAAGGGACGACTTTCGTTATTCCTATTATACTCTTTTTAGTTGTAATGTCAACAGTTACACTATTGGAAGAAGTCCACTAGCCAAGCATCGATTTCTCGATCATGACCTTCTCTCTGCTCAATTTCATGAAGGAGCTCATGATTGTGGGTATGATGAATGCCATTGACCAAACTTTCATAATACACTTGGTAATAAGGAAGATGGAGGTATTTTGCGAGTTGCAGTTCTTTTTGGACATCATAGTCCACCCGTCTAAAATCGACATCTTTTAACCCCATTCGATCAAATTCAAGAATAGCATACATGGCCCGAAGGTCCTTGCGAAGATTCTTTTCCAGAAAGAAAGGTTGACCGATCGAGCCAGGATTGATAATCAGTTCTCCGCCTGTCCCGTAACGGAAAAACTGCTGGTGAATGTGTCCGTAGACTGCAATATCACAAGACGGGTTTGTCACCAAGCGATCAAAATCCTTCTGCTCACCAATGTGGATCAATTCGCGACCCCAATTCTTATCAGGTAAGTGGTGGGTAATGCCGATCTTTAAACCTGCGATTTCTCTATGGACCTGCATGGGCGTTTTCTGCATGTCTTCAATTTCCTGGGGTGTGATTTCTTCCAGAATATATTGACACTGGCGCATGAGGTAGCGATGACTGGGTCTGGTCTCATCCAACATCCCCCTCATAGCCCGCCAAAGACTATCTTCCCAGTTTCCAAGGACTTTGACCGTAATCGGTAACTCCTCTAACAGCTCCAAGAGGGCCCGTCTCCCTGTTCCTGGCATCAAACTATCTCCTAAGAGCCAATATTCATCCACCTTGGCTTTTCGACTATCCCCTAGGACAGCTTCCAATGCTGTCGTATTTCCATGAATATCTGAAAGTAAAGCAATTTTAGTCATGATCTTCTCCTTCTCTCCATTATAACAAAGAGAAGAAAAACTTCCACCCAAAGGTGAAAGTTTTATGAACATTCCATGCTGCTCGAAATGAAAAATAAGGATAGAAGCGGACGCTTCGTCGTTGGATTTATCTTTTTCCAAAGAGTTGCTTAACGGCTTTGTATCTTAGTCTACTGATTTGAGGGCTTCGAGCATGTCTACTTTTCGAAGATAATGGTCAACATAAATTCCTAACAGGATCAAGAGAAGGATCATTCCTCCGACAGGAAATAGGAAAACGCCAAGTCCTACTTTAGGGTAAAAGAGAATGGCATCTGGTGCAATCATGGCAATGAGGAATTGATGAAGATAATAACCACCCACTAATCCCATGAGGATCCCTATGATAGACAATAAGATGGTTTCGCGGTAAATATAGAGCGTCACTTCCTTATTATGGAATCCTAAGACCTTAATGGTCGATAATTCACGGATCCGCTCTGCCACATTGATATTGGTTAAATTATACAAGATCACGATGGCTAGCAAGATCGATACGACTACTAGAATCATCATAGTAGTGTCCAAGGATTTGGCAACTGAATTAAAGAGGGAAATCATCGAAGCGTTCTGACTAACCGCCTTCACAGCTGCAAGATTCATCATATCCCGACTGACAGCCTGCACTTGTCGTGTAGAAGGATTTTTCAACTGCACCAAATAGCTATTTGCTGAAGTCCGCTTTCCGTAGATTTTTTGGTAACTTGCCTGACCCATATAGATAAAATGGCCGACATAATTTTCAGTGATTCCCGCCACCTTAAAAGTGTGACCATCTAAGGTCAGTCGATCACCGACTGTAACCTGGGCTAGTTGTGCTAGCTTACTACTGATGATGACCCCTTTCTTGAGAGACAAGGACTCTTCCTGCTTGAGAGAACGCAAGCTTACAAAGGGAGAAAAATCTGTACGATCCGTTACCATCATCGTAATGGTCTGCTTGTCGCGTCCACCCTTTAAAGATGCTTCGATGACCTTACTATAGATCGGTCGATAATCCTTGATATCTGATTTTTCCAGACGATTGGTTAGTTCCTTGCTTTCTTGGCTTGATGCATTCGTTTTTTTGGCTACAATCAACTCATAGGATAGGATCTCTTGAAATTGGCGTTTGGGAACCCCTCCTACAGAAGATTGAATCCCTAGCCCTGCAAAGAGGAGAGCAACAGAACCTGCCACTCCAAATATGGTCATCAGCATCCGTTGTTTGTAACGAAAGAGATTACGAGCAGTGACCTTGTGGGTGAAACTCAGACGCTTCCAAATAAAATGGAGACGCTCCAGGAAAATCTTCGAACCGGATACCGGTGGTTTAGGAAGCAATAAAAGATTGGCTTCTTCTTTTAATTCCTTGCGAGAAACCCAGTAAGCCGGAAGCACACTCGCAACGAAAGACAGTCCGAGCGCAATCAGAGTCATATCCCCATAAAAATACTCTCTGCTCTCTCCAATCACCATCCCTTGCGTGATAATGTTGGAAATGATCCCCGATAGGAAATAATGGCCCAGCAAGGTTCCTAGAAGGGTACCGATCGTCCCTGCAAAGAATCCATAGAGAACAAATTTGAGAATGATGTCCCTGGTACGATAGCCCAGCGCCTTAAAAATACCTGCATTGGTTCGCTCTTCATCGACAAAGCGGGTCATCGTGGTAAAGGTCACCATGGCTGCTACCAGATAAAGAACGACCGGAAAAATATTTCCAACAGCAGAGATACTACTACTGGCATTGCTATACATCAAGTAACCTTGTCCACCTGGCATGGTCTTGCGGTCATAGACATGATAAGTTGGAATTTCCAGCTGATCTCGCTCCCTTTGGGCTTTTTTCAGCTCCTCCTCTTTTTTTCCGAGCTCCGATTCACCTGTAGCCCAGTCCTTCTTTTTCTGATCCAGTTGTTCTTTGGCTTGATGGAGCTTTTCTTGACTGGCTACTTGCTCTTTAGCTGGCAGAAATGGAGCTAGTTTTTTGAACTGCGCCTCCTGCAAGTCTAATTGCTTTTGAGCCTGATCGATCTGATTCTTGGCTGACTGGAGTGTTTCCTTGGCACGACTGAGTTCTTTCTGGCCTTTTTGAATCTGGCCATCTGCCTCCTGCTTGAGTCTTTGATAGCGAGCCTTTCCATTATCTTTCAAAAGTTTTTCTAACTCTTCTTGATGAGCTTCGAGCCCTTTTTGGTAGACTTGCGAAAAAGAATCTAAAGACTTCAGATCATCAAACTGGATCCGCGCCATCGCGGGAAGTTTGGTGGTGAAGACTTTTTTTGAAACCAGAGCATAGGCATCCAGATTCCCACTGCCACTCATGGCAGTGCCTAAATTCTTTTGAGACCACATCTCAGAGGATTGTACAAAGCCAACAATGGTGAATTGATTTCGCTTTAAACTTGAGCGAGTTCCAGACTTTTCTTCAAGTGTGAGAGTATCCCCTATCTGATAGCGATCCTCCCAAAAACTTGCTAGGGCCAGTTCCCCTTCTTTTTGGGGCAGGCGCCCCTTGGTCACACGAAAAGAAGAAAGGCTTTTTGGGGCAGAAAAAAGTCGAATTGCCTCTCCTGTCCCTTTCACTGTCAAATCCAGCAGTGAACCAAATTCGACACGCGCCCCTTTGACTCCTAAAAGCTCCTCTTGGTCTGCCTGGTCTAATCCCAAGTCCCCCATGACAGCAAGATCTAGCATCTTTTGTTGCTGAATAAACTGGTTAGCCGTTCGGTGCATATTTGGAGTAGTCACCTTTAGGCCTACCAAGGCCAAACTTCCCAACAACATCAAGGTTAAGATGGAGAGAAAGCGTCCTTTTGAATGTGTAAAAGAAGCAAATAAATCCTTCCAATAGACTTTTCGTTTCATGCTACCACCTCTTCTAATACTCTAGTGTAGCAATATCTTGAGGAAGCTCATTGATTTCTACCGACTTGACCTTGGCATCATGCATGCGAATCACACGGTCTGCAATAGGAGCTAGAGCAGCATTATGGGTTACGATGATGACCGTCGCTCCTTTTTTACGAGACATATCCTGTAAAATCCCCAATACTTGCTTACCCGTCTGGTAATCCAAGGCTCCCGTCGGCTCATCACAAAGGAGGATTTTTGGATTTTTCGCCACTGCCCGAGCGATCGCCACCCGTTGTTGTTCTCCGCCTGACAATTGGGCAGGAAAATTATCAAGACGATTGCCAAGTCCTACTTCTTTCAAAACAGCTTCCGGATCTAGAGCGTCAGAAACAATTTCTGAAGCCAACTCAACATTCTCCTTAGCTGTCAAATTAGGGACCAAATTATAAAATTGAAAGACAAAACCAACATCATCTCGTCGATAATTGGTTCGTTGATGGGCATTGAGCTTTGCAATATCCACCCCATCAATCAGAACCTGACCCTCGTCATTGGTGTCCATCCCTCCTAAGATATTGAGAACCGTTGATTTCCCAGCTCCTGAAGCCCCTAAAATAATGACCAACTCGCCTTTTTCAATCTCAAAGGAAACATCCCGGTTAGCGAAAATCTCTGTCTCTCCACTCGTATAGCGCTTGTAACAATGCTGCATTTCGATGTAGGGCATTTTCTCTTTCCTCCCTCTACTTCCTATCTATATTATAATCCTTTTCTGATAGATTACAAAGAAATCGAGGTAGTAAAAAACAAGGTTATCCTAAATTATCATGAACTATTATAAATTTTATGCTATAATTAGAGACAAATTTGATTTATTCTTAGAAAGAAGGCTCATTGTGAGTTTACAACAGTTTGAAAGGAAATCACTTCAAGAAATCAACCAATCTATTGACGTGCCAAAAGGGATCCCTTTTTGGAAGACCCTCCTGCTCTTTTCAGGACCAGGAAGTCTAGTAGCTGTCGGCTATATGGATCCGGGAAACTGGATTACTAGTGTCGTTGGAGGGGCCCAATACCGCTACCTCCTCTTATCAGTAGTTCTTCTCTCGTCTTTAATCGCCATGCAGTTGCAACAAATGGCTGGTAAACTAGGGATTGTCCATCGTAAGGATCTGGCCCAAACAACCGCCCACCATTTGCCAAAATGGCTTCGCTATACCCTTTGGATTGTGATTGAGCTTGCCTTGATGGCGACAGATTTAGCAGAAGTCATCGGATCAGGGATTGCCCTTCACCTCCTCTTTGGCTGGCCCTTGCTCTTTTCCATCCTGATCACCATCTTTGATGTCTTCCTATTACTAGGACTCATGCATCTAGGATTTCGAAAGATCGAGGCCATCGTATCAACCTTGATCCTCACGATCCTTGCAATTTTTGGCTATCTGGTATTCCTATCGAAACCAGATATCGGAGGAATCTTCGCTGGCTTCCTCCCTCAAAAAGAGGTGCTAGGAATTGGACTTCCAAAAGGAAATGAAGCCTTAACCTTGGCGCTTGGAATCATCGGGGCAACCGTAATGCCCCACAACCTCTATCTCCACTCTTCCATTTCGCAAACGCGAAAGGTGGACTACAAAGATCCAGCAGATATCAAACGGGCAGTGCGCTTTATGACCTGGGATTCAAATATTGAATTGAGTTTGGCCTTCGTCGTCAACTCCCTCCTCTTGATTCTTGGAGCAGCCCTCTTCTTTGGTCACGGAGATAAGATCGGTGCTTTCTCTAGCATGTATAATGCCCTCAAAGATAATCATATTGCCGGCGCTATCGCTAGTCCCTTCTTGTCCACCCTCTTTGCCATCGCTTTATTAGCCAGTGGTCAAAATTCAACCATTACCGGGACCCTAACCGGTCAAATCGTTATGGAAGGTTTCTTGAGATTCCGACTGCCACAATGGGTCGTTCGTCTCATGACTCGGATCATTGCCCTTCTTCCTGTCATCATCGTTGCGATCTTATTTGGAGATCAGGAACATGTCCTCGATGACCTTCTGGTTTATTCTCAAGTCTTCCTATCAGCGGCTCTTCCTTTTTCTATCTTCCCTTTGGTTTATTTTACCTCCAACAAAGAAATCATGGGAGAGCATGTCAATGCGAAGTGGAATACTTTCTTAGGCTACCTCGTTGCCATAATCTTAACTATCTTAAATTTCAATTTGATTGTGACAACTTTTATCAAATAAAGAAACCAGCACTTTTTTCGTGCTGGTTTTCTTTTAAAATCTTGCTTATGATTTCCATCAACCCACTATTTTCCCCAAAATTTCCTGATTAAATTTTAAAGAGGGAATATTTTTAAATATCCATTTTTTATGAAAAAAACTGCTATTGCTCTCATCGCCCGTCTTTCTTAACTTTGTGAAAATTGAAGCCATTTTTTATTTTTAGAAAAATCGATTGAGTTGTCCATTTTTTTTTTTTAGAGTATAATGCTTATTGTTGGTTAGGTAAAGTTATTTAAACAGTAAAATATTTTACTCAACAAATTAATGTTAATATGTTCAAATCGAAATAGAAGGAATCTTATGGCAAGACAAAGACAAACAACAACAAAGATTGACTTAAGAAATGCACTTTCACAGCTACTATTACAGCAAAATTTTGAAAGCATCACTATTCGTGAATTGACAGAAAAAGCTGGGATTAATCGAGGTACCTTCTACTTGCACTATGTCGACAAATACGATATGTTTGAACAAATGAAAACAGAATTAGTGCAAGAATTAGATAGTCTTTTTGTTGAAGGAAGCCCAGTAAAAGTTAATTTTCTCAATGTTTTGACAAGGATTAAAGAAAATTACGATTTTATCTATGCTCTTTCACAATCTAGTTACTTGGACTTCCGTAAATTTGTTAGAGGCTTTACACTTCATGCATTAGATGATACCCCTAATGCTAAGGAGCACATCATTGCAGATTTCCAGGTTCCTTACAAGTATGGTCTAGAAATTTTCATAGCTACGATTGAATCTGTTATTGTGACCTGGCTAGAATCGGGTGCAAAAGAAGATCCAATTGAAATCGCAACTATTATTCTCAGCATTTCTGATTTCACGAGCTGGAACTAAGTCTCCTGAACCTTCCCCATCATGTACTGACCCCAAAAGTTAGAGTTATTGTATCTAACTTTTGAGTCACAGTTCATAATGGCGGGAAGGTTTTTCGTTTACAGAAAAAAACTGGATAATTTTTCTTTCAAACTCTTTATCCAGCTCCTAATTTCTTATTTTTTCTTTGCTAACATAGTCGCAAATCGGAGTTGAATCCGATTGCCATTCTCATCTCGACGATGGAGATGGCCTGGATTTTCATTGTATTTGACCAAT
>ERZ772779.371-NODE-371-length-21728-cov-20.712315_pt1 | contig 21728 bp, 15 predicted proteins | sample MGYA00511360_ERZ772779 | MGnify/ENA primary metagenome ERZ772779 (study PRJEB29015, sample SAMEA2738112) | human oral metagenome | biome: human oral; feature: human-associated habitat; material: saliva | place: China | collected 2231 ...
CGATTGCTTTCTATTTTTCTCTTTTCAAGCAAATCTTCGATGTTGATATGTAGAACCATATTTATTCTGTATTACCATGTTTAATTTTGACTTCAAAATACATTGTATCTCTGAGTAAAATAGAATTCCTCTATGAGGTCTTCTACCTACAGTCAACAAAGATTGGCAAATGTAATAATCTACAAACGTCACTTACACTCAGTCTATTTTTGAGACTAGATGATATATACATCTATCGTTTCTACTAGTCTTAATTCAACCTCGCCCCAAAGGTAAATCTTGAATCATAGAACATAAAATAATAACATATTTTAGAAATAGAACTTTCAGTTGTCTCTCCTAACGCCTTTCATGCTGATTATTTTGCAACCAATACAAACTTCAAACAATTCATCACCGTTATAAGATGACTTTTATTCTTGTAATTACATTACAAAGATAAAAATTTGAATTCTGTAAAACAAATATTTAACTAAGTATTTTTAAGTATCTTCCAAAATAAAAAGTGATAAACTAGAACTCTCATATAATAAGGCACAAAGGGCAACAAAGGTGTAACAGACAGACTCCTGACAGCTCTTGGAATAAATGCCTTGGCAGCAAGTCGCTCACAAAACCTGCCCCACTCTCTACACGCAAAGAGCCGCAAGGATGCGGCTCTATATAAGGTAGGACGGCTGCGGAGCTTGAAATTATCATACTTATATGCAGACGCTCATCCTACTGTAAAGATATAAACAAAATTTATTAAACGATGAAGTCTCAGAGTTGTCTTCACAAAAGTTTCTCTTTCTGATAGCATTTCTACAATACTCTTAAACCCATCAGACACTTGCGTAGGAGTCTTATAAAAACACAACAGCCAAGGATAAGTTCTTGACTAAGACTATCCTGTTTCGCAGTTTGGTCACAGTGGTCATATCTCCCACAGCACAAAGATAAGTATGATTTTCTGAATGAGTAAATAATATAAAAAGGATTACAACTTTTATCTTATAGCTAATATAAGTTTACAAGTAAAAAAGTTTACCTGTAGACAAGCTAATAAGTTAACGGGATATACACATCCACGTTTTATTCATTAAAAGAATAACTCTATTCTTCCTACCCTCTGTACTAAGGCCCCTCTGTCTTGCCATATTCTCATGCCTTTCGCTTTTATCGAATTTAAGTTATAAACTCGAGCATAAGTCCCCAAGCTGTTTCCTTATCGTTTACAGCCTTTTAAGTCTTGCTCATTCTTACCGTCTTCTTTTCTGAAACGGTTTGTACGTAAATCGATTAAGTATGTATTTGTATCGTCAGCTTGCGCACTTTCTTCGTCGAAAGTCATCATAACAGTCCATATCTTGCGTTGACGTATATTGATGTAATAAATCTGTTCATAACAAGAAAGTGTATTGGCATTATTGTAATATTCATAGCATAGAATCGAGTCAGTGACCACGTTGTTTACAGATAACAGGACATAGGCGCTTATATGTTCCTCCGTACTATTTTTTTTCTTATATATTTTGAGTGATAGCTGATGAGTCTTATCTAATTTCAGAGCCGAGCGAGACATCCTTGAAAGTATGCTGTAATAATTTATTGACAGTTTTTCAAGTACACAACCATCCTTTCCTCTTGCACAAGAGCTATTAACCTGACTTGGAAAAGTAGTATCGGCGACAAGACTATCACCAAGTAGAAATCTTTCATTCGTGGCCTTTGAGCCGAAACGCTGACACGTTTGCGACAGAACCTTCTGCTGAGACGAAAACGAGAAAAGTAGTAAAATGGACAGGACTATGACCTTTATGACTCTCTTTTTAGAGCCAGAATGTAAACGAGAAGCGCATAGTGTTGCTCCTTTCCCTTGGGTAGCATCGCTAAACACGTTACTGCCTCTACCGCTCATTTGATGATTGTATCCAATTATCTTCATTGCTTATTTGTGGATAACAAAACCGTTTTTTACTTATCTAATCATTAATACGTAAGTTAAGCCACCATAACCTCTCCACGTTTCTGCAGGCATGAAAGACACGCAACGAGTAAATGGCTTACATGAGAAATAACAGATTTGCAGGATGTTAACAACGCCAGAATAATTAGTTGGATGAGACCATCAACTTGTCTACCCATCTACTTGTCCACTTGTCAACTCATTCTTAATGTGTCCGTGTTCTTATCCTTACCAATACATCCTGCTGATCTTTTTCTAATTTGAACTTCTCAACAAAGAAGTAATCTTTGAGTTGATTAAGTAGCAACTTATTCTCCTGCTGATACTTCTCTCCCTTCTCAAGTGCCAAGGAGTAGATATCCTTATATTGCTCAAAAGGTGCGTAAAACTTTCCCAATAGTTGCTGGAAATGTGTCTTAAAGTATTCTTTATCATCAACACCAGTCTTAGCTTTGATAAAATAGAAGTCATAATCCTCATCCAACCATTTCTGTATCTCTTTACAAAAACGCTGTCTTACCTTCATTTTCCACGCGGTCTTCTGACTTTGATTATCTCTCGCATACAGTGAAAGAACGTAAAGGAAGTTCACATCATAATGGGACAACAACAGTGTGTCACGGTCAAAGAGTCGGTTATCAAACTGCACACGCTTGTGCCTGTTTCTCTTTCTGTCGGTTTTCTCTATATTGTCATCGTCATAACTGAACATTTCATTCAGCTTTGCCGATATAAAGAAATTAGGTAGGATATTATAGCCTTCTGTCACATCATCACGCAGGCGAACACCCGAAGATGGCTTATCACCATTGCTAAAAATATCAATGTTCCATTGTATAACATTCCGTGCATAGGTGTATTGCTTATAGATTGACTGACTTCCTAACTCATGACCAATCTTATAATACTTACTATCCCCGATATAATACGTTTGCTCGTTCTCCCCAGCAATAAGACTCTGTGACGTGAACAGATGGTCAACGATTTTCCCATCCTCTTGCTGTTTCTCCATACCGTCTGGCAATGGGTTATCGCCTATCAGTTCATCAATAATGGCTTCAAAAACAATATAGAAGTTCTTTACCAATAGGTAGTCCCGTTGTTCTGTGGCAACCATCACCTGCTGTGCTTCGTCGAAGAAGTTATAACACAAATGCCATAGTTGTAAGGCTTTATCTGAGAAATACTTATACTTTATCTGTCGTAAACGTGTCTTACCAAATCCATTGAGATAGGTATCAAAACGCTTACCGGTAATGAGCTGGAACTGGCAACAGATATCCTTCGGGAAACCATAGGTGTCACCGATATAATTCAAGATAGAGAAGAAGATAACGAGTAGTTCTTCATCAAAGTTTATCTGTCGTCGCTTATTAACTGGGTTTAGATAGACAGCCTGCTCATTCTGAATAATAGCAGTCTGTGTTGCTATCGTTCGTTGCCAATTAATCTTGTTCAGACCACTATGCAGATTTTTTATGATAAAGAAGAAAAAACTTTGATTGTCTTGATTGAATTGTATCAGCGACAGAAGAATATCAAGGTAGGTATTACTCTGTCTGCGTCCTCGATGACACATCTGTGCTATATATGATTGACAAACTATTCTCGTATCATTGCGTCTATCATTCTTATAGACCACAATGGCACGATATATCCACACAGCAAACTTATAAAGAAAACTACGCTCTTTGGAGTCGAAAGTATCTAAGTTGGCTATATCCTCTGGCTTATACTTTCCAAAAACAAGTTCTTGACCGTCAACATCCTTCAGCAAAACCTTAGGAAGAATAAAGACACAATCCTTGAGTAGCATATTATAATAATACCCTACGTAATGGATAGACACCCTACCCTCCATATTCTCTAAGGCATCAATACCATAGAGAATGTCCCTGACCTTAGAGACATCGTACTGATATTCTTCTATAAGGATTCGCATAACGAGTGTCTACTGCTGCTTTGAATACTTAACAAAGACCTCACGCATACGAAGTATTCGTGTAATAATAAGATCGAAGATGGTAGTCCAATGTTCCTTATCCTCAAAATCAATATCGTCTATCCGCTCTACAATCGTACTTGATTTCTTTTCTGGATTCTCACGCCACTCATACGTCGTATCCATCTCTGCTTCAATATCCTTTTTCTGATCAGCAAGATGATAATAAGTATCTGTGGTTCTATCGAAATATACTTGCAGTGCAATAGCACGCTCCCAAAGTTTCAGAACTACAGACATATAGAAATCAGCACCAGACACATAGAAATTCTTCCAATGATCCTTACCAGCCTTTTTGGTTCCTCCAAAGTAAGTCTTAAAGTCGTCATTCTTTTGTGCATAGGCTAAGAACGCCTCCCAAAAATCATAACGCTTTCGTTCTGACACCGACCATGTCGCCCTTGGATTCTCAGAGTCATCTGTACTCTCTGCCTGTCCGTTATATTCCTCTTCGCTTTCTTCAACTGGTGTTAAGCCTAAGTTACCAAGGAACTGTGCCACTTTCTCCGCCCTTACCTTGGTCTTCATTTCGCCCTCAGTATAGAACTTTGCAAACGTTAGTTTTCCACTTTCAACTGTATCATCAAAGATAGGACCTACTAAATCAAAGTCCTTAAACACATCATTCCAAAGGTAGAAGACAACCTTACCCACAAATGTCTCTGCGCTAATAACACCTCCATGTGCCTTACAAAAGAAATAGCCCAACTTCTTATCCTCTGAATTGGTCGTGCTCTCTATCTTCTTGTTTATCTCCTCTAAGAACTGCCACCAGTCATATTGACTGCCCGCAACATCAATGACATAACCTTTCTTTGCATCCGATATTGGCATATAGCTCCAATCCCAACGACGCTTAAAGGCTGAGTCTATAGGGAACAAACTCTGGTCGCTGGTGTTCATTGTTGCCCAAATAAACAGATTACTTGGTAACAGAAGAATATTTCCCTCTAACACCTCGCTCACTACATCACGACCACCATAAAGGCTATTGATGGCACCTGCCTGAGGAATAGACAATCCCTTTAGTGCTTTAGCCACATAACGTTTCATATCGGTATCTGCCTTCACAGGATAGTCAGAGAAGCCGCTATGGTTGCGGTCTAAGAGCTGGAACAAATCACCAAAGATCTGTGCACAGTTACCTCGATTAATCTCTTCTATTACTAAGAACTGTCGCTGTGGATTGCCTTCATCACACGTAGCATATTTCTCCCATGCTGCAATATATGCTTGTAGAAAAGCCTGCGGTACAAACTCATAGACAATCTTCTCCTCCGTCAGTGTCTGCCCAAGCTCAACAACAGGATGTCCCGACAAGTCACGCATCGTTATCTCTCGCGTCGTCGGCTTATATGCTCCCACAAAAGACGAATAGTCACTATCAGGATGGAATGTAGTACGGATTACATCCTCCCCCTTTATCTCCTGATTGATTGTAAATGACTTACCAGTACCTGGCGCACCGTAGAAGATTTGCTGGCGGGGAAGACTGCTTACGTTATTCTTTACTTTATGAGTTGATTGAATAACCATTTGAGCCATTACCGACAGTGTGGACGTATAACCATACTCATACTTATCTATCTCACTGCGCCCAGACAATGCTTGTCTTGCAGATTCAGATGTAGCATCAGAATGCTCACTCCAATAGTTTACATATTCCTCTAACAGTCTCTTTGAGATTGTACGTAAGCCTGTAGCACCTTTACTTGTTGACCTTACCAAATAACATAATCTGTCCTCATCAACAATCTCTACCTGACCATTATTCGAAACATCACCAATCTGTAATCTGTTATTCAACCCCATAATTTATATTCATTTAGCCTAATATGATTTAGTTATATCCTATATTTCAGATATAGTTATGAGTATATTACACGACAATTCTATGTGTTTTGTCATCGACTTAGAGAACCGTATTCTTTCACTCTCACCGCAGTAATTCTATGTGATTACATTCTTCTTGCACTGTACAAAAATGTGTTATACATACTCTCTGCAAAGATAATCATTTTCAAACAGAATGACAAATAAAGACAGAAAAAACAAAGGAATACAAAGACAAAGGAATAGAAGACAGAATGACAAAAAGGACAAAAGTCATAACGAAGCGAAAGCCATAATGACATAAAGGAAAAAAACAAAATGACAAAGCCCCCCCCCAACCAATGGTCACTGACCGAATTCGTCATTTAAAGTTCCTATGAAAAAAAGAAAAGGCTCCCAAACCCTTCCCTTCGGAACTGCAATCCGACGCGGTATTTGAGAAACCTTTCCTATTTCTGTTACAAAGATACAACTTATCCAGCTAAAAACAAAAAGGAGTTAGGAAAATTCCCTAACCCCTCTTCTGTTTTTATCAATTGATTTTTGGTGATTTATAAGCTGATGTCTGATACCAATTCGTATCATGCTTATATCTTGATACCGCAATAGACGGACTAATACCATAGCGTTCAGCCTCTTTTGCAATGGCATTGACAACCTTATGCGGAGACAAACTTTTACAGCCTGCCCCGATAATTTTATTCCATACATCATCAGGAATGAGTTGCTGCCTTGCAAAGGCATTAGCTTCTTTTTCACGTGGATCTTTGGAGTAGAGAGCTCCTTCTGTAGATATAAACGCCTGATTGTCTCCCGAAAGATGCCTTTCAATATGACACAACTCGTGAAGAACATCAAAAGCTAACTTATCCATATCATTATAACGATAAGTAACCGTGATTACTGGACAGCCATCTACCATTGTAGAATAAGCATCAACAGGCGTTTTATCTAATTTCTCAACATAAAGATAGGCGATTCCATACTCATTAAGACAGTCCTTTATAGCTTGTACAGAAAGTGTACCATTATTCGCCATATACGCTATCTCACTTGCTGCCTTTAATCCGTTTCCCTTTTGATACTTCTTATCTATTGTTGCACGTGATATTTCCAGCCAATTAAGAATAAGCCAAGTTTGCATATTCTTCTCATCAATGTGTACTTTCTCACTATGCTTGTAAAAACCAACTACCTGCAGACTCAACTCTTTAGATGACAGTAAATCAAAATCGAACGAGGCTTTTAATTTCACTACTCGCTCAATACATGGAAGACGTGACAAGTTTAACCGCTTATAAAGCTGCTTTAAGTTAAAAATACCCGCACACGATTCTTCGTATTCACGAGCTTCTTGTTCTTCGCTTTGCCTTGCATTCATAGCTTTACGGTCATACATATAACCGCTATGCAGGTTCATCCAGGTCTTATAGGGTATTCCTAAATGACGCTCTAATTTCATTGCCAAATCATCATTCAGGTTTCGCTTACCACGTATAAATGCATTCAGATGAGTTGCCTGAACACCAATCTGCTTTGCAAAATCCTTTTGCTTGATGCCACGTTCCTGCAACTCTTCACGCAAGATTTCTCCTGGGTGGATTGCCTTAACAGGAACTAATCTGTTACTTCTTGTTGCCATAATGTGTACTATCAATTTCTATTAATTCTACTTCAATGCCATCATCCGTCTCTGAAAACAGCAGCCGCTCAACCAATCCGTTTACAAGTCGTACAGAGCTGATAGGCTTGTCCTTTTGGTGCCTGAGTTTCTCATAGTGTAAGAAACTAAATGCTTTTAGTTCTTCAGTTGACTCAACGTTATAGATCATACTAACGGCACGGATATAGCCTCCTATCAAGCGTTTGTTCTTACAAAGTTTCTTGTATTTTTTATCATTGGTCTTACCGGTTTCATATAATTCGGACAAGGCTTCTTCCTTGAAAATTATATTCATGCGGTGAAATGCTTCAATTATATAGTGCAAAGATAGAATAAAATTACCAAAAAAGGTAATTTAGAAACGCCATTAACACTTTTTTATAAGTATCTTTATCCCATATCGTCCATTAGAGCCCAATAACTTATATGGCTTTAACCCAAGAATACAAAAAGAGCCGCAAGGATGCGGCTCTATATAAGGTAGGACGGCTGCGGAGCTTGATGTTATCGTACTTATATGCAGACACTCATCCTACTGTAAAGAAGGCGGTACAGCATCCCTGTTAGAAATCCTTTCCAACATAGCCTCTGTGTTCTCTGCTGCAAAGATACAATATTATCAACCAAAATACAAGTAAATACTCATGGTTTTTCTACCTGTCTGTATATTCCAATTCACGCGTCCCCGTACTTTCTCCCCATACATATTTAATGCTAAAACCTTGACTCAACAGCTAAATACATTACCTGCAAACATTCCTTTTTTCGTCTACCCTCCGCATTTATCCAGCCTGATACTTATCATCAACATTGCTTTGCCGTTTCCCTCAATCGTCTACCCTCCGCACTTATCCAGCCTGATACTTATCATCAACGTTGCTTTGCCGTTTCCCTCAATCGTCTACCCTCCGCACTTATCCAGTCTGATACTTATCATCAACGCTGCTTTGCCGTTTCCTTCAATCGTCTACCCTCCGCACTTATCCAGCCTGATACTTATCATCAGATAGCTATTAACTCTTAATATATGGCTGCAAATTCTGTGTCCTCTGTCGTCTGCTTGCAGGCGTTTGTGGGTTCCCCCTGTTAGCAGAAAAGCCTCTGTTCCTCTGTGAAAATCTGTGAGAGATAAAACTCCCAACGACCTAAGACGTTCGCAGAAAGCCCTCTGTTAAATCTTTGAACTCTGTGAGAGATAAAATTCCCTACAACTTAAGACGTTCGCAGAAAGTCCTCTGTAAAATCCGTGAACTCTGTGAGAGACAAAACTCCCAACGAACCTCTTATTTATAGACTCAGTGAGAGATGAAAAATCCAGATAGTCCCCTCACCCAAAGTATTACATCCCACAGTTCAGACCCCACAATCATCAAGAAATCAGACTATTACACATACCATTCAAGACCATGCCTGTCTTACTTCAAGAAGGGCGTCTTCTCCATGCAAGAAGGGCATGTTCTCAAATACAGAAAGGCATATTCTCAAATGCAGAAGGGCATATTCTCAAATACAGAAAGGCATGTTCTCAAATACAGAAAGGCCCCTTCTTCTTTTTTAATACGCACGCATTGCATTCATGTGGGGCAAAACAAATTTACATCAAGATAAAATACTCCTCCCCTTCACATGCCTTCCATTCTCCCCACCCGTTTCCTTTCCACCCCCACTCCACTCCCTTTCCGTCCCCAGCCCACATACCTTCCGTTCCCATCCCACTCACCTTCTGCCCCCATCCCACTCCCCTTCTGTCCGCAGCCCGCTCTCTTTCCGTCCCCAGCCCACTCTCTTTCCGTCCGCAGCCCACTCCCCGTCCATCCCCCAGCCCACTCTCCCCTCTCCGTTACTCCCCGAACTTGTTCATCTGTTACCATGTCTCCTCTCGCATACAACTTGTTCACTCGTCTCCCCGTCAACTCGTCAACTTATAATGTTACTCCCCGAACTTGTTCATCTGTTACCCTGTCTCTTCTTGCATACAACTTGTTCCCTTGTCCACTCGTCAACCCGTCAACTTACAATGTTACTCATCGAACTTGTTCACCTGTTACCATGTCTCCTCTCGCATACAACTTGTTAACTCGTCTACCCATCAACTCGTCAACTTGCCCGTTACTCCCCGAACTTGTTCACCTGTTACCATGTCTTTTAATACAACTAACTTGTTCCCTTGTCCACTCGTTAATCCGTCTTCTTGTAAACTATTTTTATCATCTTACTTTTTTGTCGGTACTTATCTAAAACACTACAACGCAAATTCTTCCCTTTTTGTCACCCAGTTTTAATGTCAAAAACATAACTACCAATAAAACAAGTCATTAACTTGTCATACAAAAGAAGAGAATAAGGTAAGATTTAGAAGTCCTCAGCCACAAACACAGACAACACACAGAGAGAAAAGAAACAAAACCCCTCAAAATTCTACTTATTTGTATATTTATTTCACAACAACCCACGATTCCCTCCCTATTCGTCGCAGTCAACCTCCTAACTTGTCGTCTACACCCCCCAAGTAGCTACTAAACTGTCGCACCATACTTACCTTTCTGTCGCATCATACTTACTTTTCTGTCGCCGCTAACTTACTAATTTGTCGTCAATCGGCCTTGTAACTCGTTGAGTGTTAAATGTTTCAACGGTCCTTACTAAGTCTTATAAAGATTGTATAACGATAATCTAACCTGAGAAGAAGTTTTTTAATTTAAAAGTATATAGAATTTCTTGCCGTGTGTGAGGACGATTTTAAACAAGTTTCTAATGCACCCTCCCTTTTTGTCGCACTTGTCTTCTCGCCCCCTCCTCACGCCCCACCCTCCGTTTTCCGACAACGTTCTCAGACGTTCGGCGGTGCGGATGGGCCGATACGTATAGCTCATTTCGCTCTTTTCGGCACCATTTTCTTGTCGTTTTTCGAGCTTTTCTTTCAGTTTTTTCATGGCTCGTTTTCCCATAATTGTAGCCCATGCAAGATGCGTTTCCGAGGCCTTTTATCTTCTGTTTCTTCGTCTTTTCTATGCTTTTTGTCGCCTTTCTGTGTGAATAAACATGATGTTTTAAGTGATTATAAATGATTATAAATATATCTTTATATAAATAATTAATATCATATTAAATACCTGTAAATCAACTAAATATAATATATACGGTTATTCATAGCTATCAATAATTATACTACTGTTAGTTTTCGTTTGGTAAGAAATATATAAAAATGTATCTTTATAAGAATATCTTTATATCTCTACCCTACCCCTCTACGTACCAACTAAGTTTTTCTTCTTTTTGTTTGTTTACTTTGCAAGGCGTTTGACCATAATTTTCTTAGTCGTTGTTCATCGTCTATTTATATTCAGTTTACTATCCATTTCGTGTCCTCAAGCAGCTCTTCACAACCCCAAAAACGGCAGAAAGCGACCTCCCTTTTTGTCGTCTTTCACCCTTCACAGCGGTCGAGTTTTTCCTCCCTTTTCGTCGCCTCTCATCAATCCTCAAGTCTTTACGCCAGTTTTTTGCAGCTTCTTCGCCTACAAAGTACGTGCGACGGATAGGGAATGTATTCTTAACTGTCTCCTGCCCTATCAGTGTTCTAACTCATTAATAATAAGCATTTTACGCAGAAGAATAGCGTTATTTACGTAGAAGAAGTAACAAAACTTGTCACTTTTTTGTCGCACTTTACTTTCATCAACGCTTATAGCTCCACTGATTATCAGTCTTTTATCGTGTTTTATTAAGTGTTTTCTAAACATTCCCAATTTGTCGTCTTTCTCCCTTCCGAGGCCATGTTCCTTATTTGTCGCAGCCCCTTTGCCGCTCTGTTCAGTTCGTTTAGATTGCTAAGAAAGAAAGATGTTCCTTTTTTGTCGACATACTTAGTGCGTCTATTGTCAGTTTTCTCTCCCTATTTGTCGCACTGACACCTACTAAGCGGACGGTGGTCCCCAGTTCTGTAAGTATTTCTTACGCTTTCTTTCGAGTCTTAAATGGCGTCTAACCCCCTGTGTTGTTGAATTTTATGCGTACTCTTTGTGTTTATAATAAAGTAATCAGAACCCTTCAAAGCGTAGTCTTTTCATGTATTGTCATAGTGTGTGTCCGTCCTGTCAAGCCGCTTGCACGACAGCGAAGTGCCCCTTTCACCTGGTCTAAAAACGGTGACGAAACATGATTCTATTGCCAAGACGCTAACCTCAGAAGTACCATAAATGACGAAGTCGACTGCTGCTTAATTCCCGTCTGACGGCTTTCGGCGACTAATAGGGAGCTTATCGATTCTGTCGGATTGGCTACTAAAATTCTACATGTGAGCCGTTCGCACGTCATCTTGTGCTGTGTTCTTCTGTGAGAAAAAGAAAGCACGGTCTCTATGAGATAACACGCAAACAACTCGCTGGGGAGGTTTTTCTCTCACAGAACTCACAGATTTAACAGAACCTTTTTGCGCACTGTTTCGAACCCACAGAAGGCCTCCGGCATACAGATATCACAGAGCGTTACTGCTAAAGATGGGTGTTGGGTGATGGGTGTTAGGTGTTAATGATTAGCTATAGAGGTATCGGGGTGAGTCAACGTTCCTATCAAGACACAAGCAGCGAAGTAGGGGTAACCTCGGTGATCACGCCCCTCCCTTCGGGGGAGGGGAAGGGGGAGGGGCCGCTAACCAATAGGGGTATCTCGGTGATCACTCCCCTCTCCATTCGGAGAGGGGTTGGGGGTGAGGCCGATTGGGGTTGGGCATGAGGCCAGTTGGGGTTTCATTCTATATTACAGTGATATTTTCTCCTATCTTTTTTACCCCAAATCACTTGACAATCAATATTTTTTTATATATTTGCGACATCTTTGAATCTATTATAACAACAACCTAAAAACTTCGAATTATGGAACACATTCCACAAGTCTTTTGGCTTATTCCCATCGCATCGGTGTGCGCCTTGGGGATGGCATGGTATTTCTTCAAATCTATGATGAGGTCTGAAGAGGGCACACCCCGCATGATTGAGATTGCTGAATACGTGCGTCGTGGTGCTATGGCCTATCTGAAACAGCAGTACAAAGTCGTTTTGATGGTCTTTGTTGTCCTTGCGATTGTCTTCGCAATCATGGCTTACGGCTTCAATGCACAGAACGAATGGGTACCGTTCGCATTCCTTACTGGTGGTTTCTTCTCTGGTCTTGCAGGCTTCTTCGGGATGAAGACTGCCACCTACGCCAGTGCCAGAACGGCCAATGCAGCACGTAATGGACTCAACGACGGACTCAAGATTGCTTTCCGTTCGGGTGCTGTCATGGGTCTTGTTGTCGTTGGATTAGGCTTGTTAGACATTGCCATCTGGTTCATTGTCCTCACTTGGTTCTATGCTGACAAGATGACGACAAGCGAGATGCTCATCACTATCACGACTACGATGTTGACCTTCGGTATGGGTGCTTCGACGCAGGCGTTGTTTGCTCGTGTGGGTGGTGGTATCTATACGAAGGCTGCCGATGTGGGGGCCGACCTCGTTGGTAAGGTGGAAGCAAACATCCCTGAAGACGACCCTCGTAACCCGGCTACGATTGCCGACAACGTGGGCGACAATGTTGGCGACGTCGCTGGAATGGGTGCCGACCTATACGAAAGCTATTGTGGGTCAATCCTCTCTACAGCTGCCTTGGGTGCAACGGCCTTCGCAGCATCGTCAGGTGATATGCAACTAAAGGCTGTCATCGCGCCAATGCTCATCGCTGCGGTCGGTGTCTTCCTTAGTCTCTTTGGCATCTTCCTCGTGAGAACGAAGGAGGGAGCTACGATGAAAGACCTTCTCCACGCTTTAGGTCTTGGTACGAACACGGCGGCTGTACTCATTGCGGCTGTTAGCTTCCTCATTCTCTACCTCTTAGGACTGGAGAACTGGCTTGGTGTTAGCTTCTCGGTCATCACGGGTTTGGCGGCAGGAGTTATCATCGGACAGGCAACGGAGTACTATACCTCACAGAGTTACATGCCTACGAAGGCTATCTCTGAGGCCAGTCACACGGGTGCGGCAACGGTGATTATAAAAGGTATCGGTACGGGTATGATTTCTACTTGTGTCCCTGTCCTCTCTATCTCAGTGGCTATCATGCTGAGTTATCTCTGTGCCAACGGCTTCGATATGTCTATGTCAGCCCTCTCTATCCAGCATGGCTTGTATGGAATAGGTATCGCTGCAGTCGGCATGCTATCAACTTTAGGTATCACCTTAGCGACAGATGCCTACGGACCAATTGCTGATAACGCAGGCGGAAATGCGGAGATGAGCGAGTTAGGAGCGGAGGTGCGCCATCGTACTGATGCCCTCGACGCCTTAGGTAACACTACGGCTGCTACGGGTAAGGGCTTTGCCATCGGTTCAGCAGCACTGACGGCTTTGGCGTTGTTGGCCTCTTATATCGAAGAGATAAAGATTGCCATGGCACGTGTCGGTACACAGATGACGAACGTTGCAGGCGAGACCATCGATGCCACAAAGGCTACTATCCCTGACTTCATGAACTTCTTCCAAGTGAACCTGATGAACCCGAAGGTGCTTGTCGGTGCTTTCATCGGTGCGATGGCGGCCTTCCTCTTCTGCGGACTAACGATGGGCGCAGTGGGTAGAGCTGCTGGTAAGATGGTGGCAGAGGTGCGTCGTCAGTTCCGTGAGATTAAGGGTATATTAGAAGGAACAGGTACACCAGACTACGGGCGATGTGTGGAAATCAGTACACAAAGTGCTCAACACGAGATGATTATCCCATCGCTCTTGGCCATCATCATCCCTGTCATCGTGGGTCTACTGCTCGGTGTAGCAGGCGTATTGGGCTTGTTGGTAGGCGGTTTGGCCGCTGGCTTCACCCTTGCCGTCTTCATGTCGAATGCTGGTGGTGCATGGGATAATGCGAAGAAGTATGTCGAAGAGGGTAATTTCGGCGGTAAAGGCTCTGATGCTCATAAGGCTACTGTGGTCGGAGACACCGTTGGCGACCCCTTCAAAGACACTTCTGGGCCATCGCTTAACATCCTTATTAAACTCATGAGCATGGTGAGCATTGTCATGGCGGGCCTCACTGTCGCTTGCCTCTAACGGTCTGCTCGGATTTATTTTCACGAGTGGAAAGATTTTTTTTCATGAAAAGAAATATTTTTCTTCACGACAAGAAATATTTCTTTTCATGAACATAATTCGTTGTGATGTTATTTTTCTACGGTCGACATCTTTGTTTTCAGCCTACTGCCGACAAAGTTCTCTGGCCGTTAAGGGGCTTGTTATGCCTCTAAAAGAGAATATGATAAGAACTTAAAAACTTTTCCTTGAAATGTTTGCGAGCATCGTCTCCTTTCCTTATATTTGTACGCAACATTTATAAAGAACCTAAAAACGAGTTATCATGAGAAGAGTTATATTCCTTCTGTCTATTTATGTCCTTGGCCTCGTATTACTGTTATTAGGAACAGAGGGCAGACTTTCCATCCCACTCATTGCTTTAATCATAATGAGTTCGTTCGGTACGCTCTATCTAATTAGGCATCCTAAGAAGGATAAGAAGGCTTAACGAATAAGAAAGGAGAAATCATGAACCGTCACCAAACGGCTCATATCCATGCGATTATGGTATCGGCATCACGCTTGTCGATAGTATTCTGACAAGCGTCAAAGTCCATGAAAGGTTTGATGAGCCCCTATTCAGTCAGGCCCATCAGCTGCTTTGCTGCCTGAAGAATCTCTTTATGGTCGAACGCTAAGTCGGGTAGTTCGGTCAAGGGGAACCACTTTGCTTGTGCAGCATCATCCAAGCCGCTGACCTCCGCAGGCTTATCAAGTATCGTGTAATAGGCCACCGTGATAACTCGCTCACGTGGGTCGCGGTCGACAGCATCATAGACTCCCACACGGTGAAGGTCCTCAACGATCAGACCCGTCTCTTCTTTCAACTCACGACGAGCAGCGTCAGCGGTCGTCTCGTCGATATTCATAAAGCCACCAGGGAAAGCCCATTTCCCTTTACAAGGCTCGTTTCTACGCTGGATGAGTAGTAACTCTAAGCCGTTTTCAGTGTGTGCAAACACCAAGCAGTCGGCCGTCACTGCTGGGTGTGGATATTTGTATGTGTACATTTCAGTCCTCTTTTGTTTATAAAACACCTTTCTCTCAACACATGTCTGTTAGGTTATCCATCATATAAATCCGTCTATGTGTTATCACTTGTTACGATAGCTTCAATATAACTGACAACTACACGATTTGTAAAGCGACACCTGTAAAGGCTAATTGAGCCACAACGATATACGAACTAAGATATTCAAGCCTAATAGTAAGGCAAATATACAAATAATATATGAAATGATAACACATCCAAGAGATTATTTACAAAAGGGAAATATTTAGACAAATAAAAGTATTCAAAATAATCTTTAAGGATAAACATTCTCTATTTATTTTCGTTAACTTTGCGTCTATGGAATTTAGGACCATAGTCAACATCCCCCGTCCGACATTCGAATTGGAGCCTTGCGAACGCATCCTTTTCGTCGGATCATGCTTTGCCGATAACATTGGTAAGCGTTTCGAAGAAGAGAAATTCCGTGCTGTGGTGAACCCGTTTGGCGTGATGTATAACCCAGTGTCTGTGCTACATACGGCAAGGAAGATGGCAGGTACGCCGTTCGACACAGCCGTCTTCACCTTAGGGACCAACCATGTCTATGTGGAGCGAGCCACAGGCGAGATTGTAGACAACTGCCAGAAACGCCCTCAACGAGAGTTTGAAGAGCGCGAGCTAACGATTGACGAGTGTGCTGATGCGCTGCGTGAGGCCATCAGCCTATTGCGAACAAGTAACCCGAGACTCAGGGTTATCGTCACCGTCAGCCCTATCCGCTATGCCAAATATGGTTATCACGAGAGCCAACTATCGAAGGCAGTGTTGCTGCTTGCTGCCGATAAGCTAACGAAGGAAGCCAGCGGAGAGGTCTATTACTTCCCTGCCTACGAGATAGTGAACGATGAGTTGCGCGACTATCGGTTCTATAAAGCAGACATGCTCCATCCCAACGAGCAGGCAGTGGCTTATATATGGGAACAGCTGGTGGCAACTTGTTTCTCCGCCACAGCCAAGCAGTTTCTCAAAGAATGGCGTCCCATCAAAGAGGCCTTAGCCCATCGTCCATTCCATCCAGAGGCCGCAACCTATCAAGACTTCCTAAAGAAGACAAAAGAAGCAGCACGATTACTGAAACAAAAATATCCCAACTTGGAACTGAAAGAATAATTATGGAAGAATTAAATGATAAGCAGACAGAACTGCTACTTAAGGAACATGGCATCAGATTGACCGCTAATCGCATACTCATCGCACGTACCTTATCCACAATGAGCTATCCTGCATCAATGAAGGAACTGGAGGCTAAGATTCAGACAATCGATAAGTCAAATATCTTCCGAACCTTACTACTGTTTAAGCAGCACCATCTTGTTCATCAGATGGAGGACGGCAATGATGTAGTACGCTTCGAGCTCTGTCAGAGTCAGGACGAGAATACCGACAACGACATGCACGTACACTTCTATTGCGAACGCTGCCAACGCACCTACTGCCTTAGTGACACCCCCATTCCACAGGTCGAACTGCCTGCAGGATTCGAACAGTCATCCGTCAACTACATGGTGAAAGGACTCTGTCCTAAGTGTTCGCACAGATATTATCTTAAGTGAAATGACAAAAAACAGCCCATAGAATAGGGGCTGTCTTAAGACTTTTCATTACCTTTGCAAGAGATATAAAAAAATATAAATAGTAATGAATTATACTATTGAGAAAGTAACGACGCTCATCGGCGCACGCCGTTATGGAGACCAGGACGCAAACATCAGCTTTGTACTTACCGACAGCCGTTCTCTTTGTTTCCCTGAGGAAACACTCTTCTTTGCCCTCAAGTCTGAGCGCAACGATGGACATAACTATATCCCAGAACTCTATGCAAGGGGCGTGAGGAACTTTGTTGTGGAAGTAGTACCAGATGATTGGGCTACACGCTATCCTGCTTCTAACTTCTTAAAGGTCGTTGGCTCGTTGGAAGCCTTGCAGCGACTGGCTGAACGTCATCGTGATGAATACTTGATACCAATCGTCGGCATCACGGGTTCTAACGGTAAGACGATGGTGAAAGAGTGGCTTTATCAGTTGCTTTCTCCGCAGATGATTGTCACACGCTCACCTCGTAGTTATAATTCTCAGATAGGTGTTCCACTGTCTGTATTGCTCTTGAACGAGAATACACAGGTCGGTGTCTTCGAGGCGGGAATAAGTCAACCGGGCGAGATGATGGCTTTGCGCGATATTATTCAGCCTACCATTGGCGTGTTCACCTCCCTTGGTACGGCCCATCAGGAGAATTTCTCTTCTATTGAAGATAAGTGTAACGAGAAGATAAAACTCTTCCATGACACGGAGGCCATTGTCTATCCTGCTGATGAAGAGGTCATTACACGCTGCTTAGCACCCTACGATTATAAGGGAAAGAAGCTGGACTGGTCTGTAAAACAGCAGCAGGCAGCTTTCTTTGTGACGTCTATTGAGAAGAAGGACATAGCGACCACGGTCTCATACGTGTGGCAGGGAGAGACGAAAGGACAGTATATACTACCGTTCATCGACGATGCCAGCATAGAAAACTCAATCACTTGTGCGGTCGTCTCACTCCATCTTGGTATTACGCCTGCCGTCCTCAGCGAGCGAATGGCACAATTAGAGCCTGTTGCCATGCGCCTTGAGGTGAAGGAGGGCCAGCATGGCTGTACGCTTATCAACGACTCTTATAACTCTGACTTCAACTCCTTAGACATAGCACTCGACTTTATGAACCGTCGTCCCGACCACAAGGGTCGCAAGCGCACATTGGTGCTTAGCGACATACTACAGAGTGGTGACACGGATAAAGACCTATATAATAAGGTGGCATTCCTATGCGAGAAGCGTGGTGTTGAGAAGTTTATCGGTATTGGTGAGGGCCTGTTGTCACAGCGTTCTGCCTTTAAGCACCTGAGAGAGAAGCATTTCTTCGCTACGGTCAATGCCTTTATCCATAGCGACATCTTCGCTAACCTCCATGACGAAGTAATCCTATTAAAGGGCGCACGACAGTTTGGCTTCGACCGACTAACAGAACTCTTGGTGAAGAAGGTGCATGAGACGGTGTTGGAGGTGAACCTTAATGCCGTGGTTGACAACCTCAATTGGTATCGCTCTTTCCTCAAACCTACGACCAAGTTGGTATGTATGATAAAGGCCGATGCCTATGGGGCTGGAGCCGTAGAGATAGCCAAGACTTTGCAAGACCATCGTGTCGACTATCTTGCTGTGGCTGTGGCTGATGAGGGTGTGACACTCCGTAAGAATGGTATCACAAGTAATATCATGATTATGAACCCTGAGATGACATCCTTCAAGACGCTCTTCGACTACGACCTTGAGCCTGAGGTGTATAGCTTCCGACTCCTCGATGCGTTGGTGAAGGCGGCCCAGAAGGAGGGTATCACGGGCTTCCCTGTTCATATCAAGCTCGATACGGGTATGCATCGATTGGGGTTTGACCCACAGAAGGATATGGACGAACTCATTAAACGGCTGAAACACCAGAACGCTATCATCCCTCGTTCGGTCTTCTCTCACTTTGTTGGCTCTGATGCCGATAGCTTCGACGAGTTCTCTGCACGTCAGTTTGCGCTCTTCGATGAGGGGAGCAAGAAGCTGCAAGCTGCCTTCAGCCACAAGATCATACGCCACATGGACAACTCTTCTGGCATTGAGCATTTCCCTGAACGTCAGATGGATATGTGTCGATTGGGCTTGGGCTTATATGGTATCAACCCTCGAACGAATAAGACAATCAACAATATATCTACCTTGAAGACGACTATCCTTCAGCTACGTAACGTACCGGCTGGCGACACGGTGGGCTATTCTCGCAAGGGAACTATCGACCATGACAGTGTGATTGCGGCCATCCCTATCGGCTACGCTGACGGTTTGAACCGCCATTTAGGTAATCGTCACTGCTATTGTTTAGTGAACGGTAAGAAGGCTGAATACGTCGGTAATATCTGCATGGACGTAGCGATGATCGACGTCACTGGCATTGACTGTAAAGAAGGCGACAGTGTTGAGATCTTCGGCGACCACCTTCCTGTAACCGTCCTCAGCGATGCCCTCGACACCATCCCCTACGAGGTTCTGACCACCATCAGCACCCGCGTGAAGCGTGTCTACTATCAGGACTAAAAAAGGAAACATCCTACTATCTGGCCCCTCCCACTTCCTACCCTCGTAGGAAGGGGTGTAATAGGCGAGATACCCCTATTTATTAGACAAGTAATGAGATAGGATAAAACCTAAATATGTCTCACTTATGGGGGTAACTCGCTGTTTACGCCCCTCCCTACGGGGGAGGGGAAGGGGGAGGGGCCTCTTATTATTATATTATATATGTCTATCTTTTATTTCCTTATCGGTATCTTCATCGGCGCAACCATCATGCTGCTGTGGATGAAGAACAAATCAACACAAGACTTGAGGACGGTCAGTGAGCAACTGGCTGTGGTACGTAACCAACTCGAAACGGAGCGGAAAGGCGTCGACGAACGTATCGCTGCGGTGAAAGAGGCGGCTCGACAACAATTAGAGGCAGAACGGAGACATGGCGAACAGCTGCGTGACGAACTGCAAAAACAGGCTGAAGCGAAGAATAAACTCCTGCAAGAGGAGGTGCGCAACATGGCCGCAAAGATGTTAGATGAGAGTCGGGAGAAGATGAATACGGCTGACAAAGAACGCTTGGATGCCCTCCTCTCGCCACTGAAAGAGCGTTTAGAGGCTTTTAATCAGACTGTTACGAACAACAGTAAAGAGAATACTGCGAACAAGACGGAGATTAAGACAACCTTTGAGGAGGCGATGAAACGACTTCACACAGAGCAGGAGATGACCATTAAGGCGATGCGTGAGGACCAAGAGCGGGCTGTGAAGGAACTGCGCGAACAGACGGAACGTATCGGCAACGATGCTGCCTCGCTCACTCAGGCCCTCAAAGGCGACTCTAAGATGCAGGGCGATTGGGGTGAGATGATTCTTGAGAAGACCTTAGAAGACTGTGGCCTCACGAAAGACTCACAGTATTTCTTGCAGAAGAACTATAGGGACAATGACGGTAATAACTACCGCCCAGACGCTGTGATAGCCTTCCCTCACAACGAGTGTGCCGTCATCGATGCTAAGGTTTCACTAACGGCTTACCAGGCGGCCATCAAAGAGGAGGATGCTGCGAAGCGTGAACGCTACCTGAGAGAACACGTCGCTTCTATCAAGAAGCATGTCGACGAGTTGGCAAAAAAGGACTATGAGACTCTTGTACCGCATTGTATCGGTTACGTACTGATGTTCGTTCCTTACGAGAGTGGCTATTCTGCGGCTTTGAAGACCGACCCTACGATCCTCCAATATGCTTACCAGAAACATATCATCATACTGAGTCCGAGCAACCTGCTCATGGCCTTGCAGCTTACACACGCCATGTGGCAGAATTTCCGTATAACAGAAAACGTGGAGAACATACTCCATGAGTCGAATGAACTGTATAATAAGTTTGTCAACTTTGCTGAGTCTTTCGTTAAGATAGGTACAAACATCGAACGACTACAGCAAGATTTCAATCGAGCAAAGGGCCAGCTTAACGAGGGCAAGGGTAATATCGTGCGCCGCTTGGAGGGTTTGCGCACATTGGGTATCAACCCGAAGAAGCAAATACCGGAGGGGCTGTAACTTTCTTTCTCACTATTTATTTATCTTCGTTTTCTCACAGAACAACACAGATAAACAGATTTCACAAAGGTGCATAGAAGACTATTTTCTTTGTATTTCTGTGTTACTCTGTGAGAGAAAAAACATTGGAGACTCGTCTGGAGAGTTCTTTCTCTCACTGTGGGTATTTCTTTCTCTCACAGAGCCCACAGAGTTAACAGAGCCTTTTGGCGCACATTTCGAGCCCACAGAACGCCTTCGGCATACAGAGGTCACAGAGACCTCACCCCCAGCCCCTCTCCGAATGGAGAGGGAAGTAGTATGTGAGGTTACCCCTTTGGGCCTGCTTGCATACTTCGTAGAGGTTTTTCACTCACAGAACTCACAGATTTAACAGAACCTTTTTGCGCACTGTTTCGAACTCACAGAAGGCCTCCGGCATACAGAATTCACAGAACGTTACAGCTAAAGAAGGGTGTTGGGTGATGGTT
>ERZ772779.376-NODE-376-length-21530-cov-7.683353_pt1 | contig 21530 bp, 17 predicted proteins | sample MGYA00511360_ERZ772779 | MGnify/ENA primary metagenome ERZ772779 (study PRJEB29015, sample SAMEA2738112) | human oral metagenome | biome: human oral; feature: human-associated habitat; material: saliva | place: China | collected 2231 ...
GTTTTCTAACACACCCCCTACTTTTATGTTTTGTTTGTGGTGTGTTTGGGGGGTGTGGGGCACCCCCCTTCATGCGTTTATAGGGCACTTGCCGTTAAAGGTAGTCAAAGACACGCCTGCCGTTAGGCGACAGGCATACTAGAACTGCACCTACCCGGCTAAACTTGATACTAGGTTTCTACGTATATTCTCAACTAAACAGGATGGTTTTGATGGCGCAACGCTTTGATGATTCTCGTTCAGGCGGCGATAACCGCAATCAGGGGCGTGGCGGCGACCGCCACAGTGCCGATCGACGTCGTCGAGATGACGCACCGCGCAACCGTTCTGGAGCACGTGACTACCGCAGCGAAGGCCAGCGCGGACACTACCGCAACCAAGACGAGCACGGCCGCGACCGTCGCCATGATGGCGAACGCCGTGAAGGCGGGCGTAACTGGCGCGATTCGCGTGACGGTGGCCGTAACTGGCGTGATGGTGAGCGCCGTGAAGAGCGTCCCCGCCGCGAAGAAGGCCACCGCGACGAGCGCAATTGGGGCGATCGTCCCCGCCGCGACGAGCGTGGCTGGCAAGAGCGTGGTCACGAGCGCCGTCGTGATGGTGAGCGCCGTGAAGAGCGTAACTGGCGTGATGGTGAGCGTCGCGAAGATCGTCCGCGCCGCGAGGGAGACCGTCGTGATGAGCGTCCGCGCCGCGACGGCGAACGCTCAGACTTCCGTCGTGGCCAGGGCCGTGGTGGCAACCGTAACGGCCGTTTTGACCGTGACCGCCTGCGCGGCGAGCGCCGCAACTCGCGTCCACCCCAGCGTAACCGTGTGCCCGAGCCGGAACTGCCTGAAGACGTTAGTGCCAAGGACCTAGACAGCACTGCCCGCATGGGGCTGCGTGCGCTTAGCCGCCTTAACGCCGAAAACATTGCCCGTCACCTAGTGATGACCCAGCGTCTGCTAGAAACCGACCCGGAAGTCGCTTACGCCCACGCTCGCTATGCTGCCTCACACGCCGGCCGTATCGCTATTGTGCGTGAAGCTGCCGGTATCGCCGCCTACGTGGCCGGACTGTACTCAGAGGCGCTGCGTGAACTGCGCGCCGCCCGTCGCCTCAGCGGCATGGACACCATGTACCGCGCCATGGAAGTTGACTGTGAGCGTGCCCTGGGCCGCCCTGACGCCGCACTGCGCTCAGCCCAGAACGCTCTACAGCTAGACCTGGAAGACGACGAGCGCGCTGAGCTGGCCATTGTGGTCACCGGCATCTACCACGACCAGGGCAATGACGAGCTGGCCCTGATCACCATTGAAGACGCCATCCGTAAGGCTCCCAAGGACACTGAGACCCTACGTCGCCTGCACTCCGTGCGCGCTGACCGCCTAGAAGACCTAGGCCGGGTGCGTGAAGCTGAGGCTATTCGTGAGCGCATTTACGTGCCCGAAGAGCCCGAAGTGGAGCTGTACGACATTGAGGAAGAATCCGCCCCTGAACTGGCTGAAATTGCTCGCCAGCTAGAGGAGCAGAGCCAGGCTGAGGCTGCTGAGCGTCGTCGTGAGGCTGAGAAGCTAGAGGCTGCCCGCCAGGAGGGTTCCGCCGACGGCGCCGCTGCTGATAGCGAGGCTGCGGACTCTGCTGTGGGTAGTGAGACCGACGACGTCGTAGACACCGTCCAGGACGGGGCGGATGAGGCGGATGACGCCGCAGCGACTGATGAAGAAGAGCCTGAGGTAGTCGCTGAAGAGAGCGAGGCTGAGGCAACTGAAGCAGCCGACAGCGCTGAAGGCAACGTCGTCGACCCCATTGCCGCCGAGGTAGAGGACGTAATCGAAGGACGCAGCAAATGAGCGCCACCCTGCTGGGCACCACCAAGGCGCTAGTTGAAGAATTTGAGCTAGCCCTGCTGGACCTAGATGGGGTGTGCTACTCCGGCGCAGACCCGGTTGTGCATGCCACCGACTCAGTCATGGCGGCCAAAGGCCAGGGGCTACGCACCTGCTTTGTCACCAACAACGCCTCACGCACCCCCGCCCAAGTGGTAGCTAAACTTGCCGGCTTTGGCATTGAGGCAGATGAGCAGCAGATCTACACCGCCGCCATGGACGCGGTGGCCTTGCTAGCTGAGCATGTGCCAGCCCCAGCAACCGTGCTAGTAGTCGGCGGCGCCGGGGTGGAGCAGGCCCTAACCAAGGCCGGCTACACCACTACCCACAGCGCCCTAGACAACCCAGCCGCAGTGGTACAGGGCTATGACCCCAGCGTTGACTGGGCGGCCATGAGCGAGGCCGCCTACGCCATCACCAACGGGGCCCTGCATGTGGCCACCAACCTAGACTCCACCCTGCCCACCGAGCGCGGCTTTGCGCTAGGTAACGGCTCGCTGGTGGCCGCAGTAGTGCATGCCACCGAACGCCAGCCGCTAGCTGCCGGTAAGCCTTTTGCCGGTATCTACACGCGCGCCATCGCCCGCTCCGGTGGCGGCAAAGCCATCGCGGTAGGTGACCGGCTAAACACCGACCACGCCGGGGCACGCCAATCCTCGCTGCCCTCGCTGCACGTACTTACCGGTGTGGCCAGCGCACGCGACGTGCTGCTAGCTCCGCCCCAGTACCGGCCCACCTTCCTGCACACCGACCTGCGCGGTTTGCTTGAGCCCCAACCCCAGCCCCAACGCACTGCTGCAGGCTGGCAGTTGGGCGACGCCGTCGCCAAGGTAGAAAACGGCGCCGTAACCCTAAGCTTTGACGGTAAAAACGTTGAGCTGGGCGGCCAGAGCGTAACTTTGAGCCTAAACGCCTACCGGGCCGCCGCCGTGGCTGCCTGGGACCTGGCTGATCAGGGCCAAACCCTAATCAACCTGCCAGACATCACGGTTGCAGAAACGCGTTAATGGCTAGGCTGACCCGCTTAGACACCGAGCTGGTACGCCGCCAGCTAGCACCTTCACGTAACCAGGCTGCCGCGCTTATCAGCGATGGCAAAGTGAAAGTTGACGGTCAGGTAGTTACCAAACCTGCTCGGCAGGTCAACCCGGCGCAAGCCATTTTGGTAAGCCAAGACCAGGGGCCTAACTATGTTTCACGCGGCGCCCACAAACTAGCTGGCGCCCTAGACATCCTGGCCCAGCGCGGGATTGAGGCTACGGTTGCCGGGCGTCAATGCCTCGACGCCGGCGCCTCCACCGGGGGCTTTACCGACGTTTTGCTGCGGCGCGGGGCGGCCCGGGTTACCGCCGCTGACGTGGGCTATGGGCAGTTGGCCTGGTCACTACAAAGCGATCCGCGCGTAAACGTCATGGACCGCACCAATGTGCGCACCCTGGCAGCCGGAGACATCACCCCTGCCCCCACCCTGGTGGTTTCGGATCTATCTTTTATCTCCCTGACCCTGGTGTTGCCGGCGCTGGTGGCAGTGGCCGACGCCGCCGCTGACTTCCTGCTAATGGTTAAGCCCCAGTTCGAGGTGGGTAAAGAGCTTATTGGGCACGGCGGAGTGGTGCGTGACGTGCGCCTACACGCCCAGGCCATCACCAAGGTGGCCACCTGTGCCCTAGAGCTAGGTTTAAGCATTGAGGCCGTGGCGCCCTCGCCGCTGCCTGGGCCGGCCGGAAACGTAGAGTACTTCCTGTACATGCACGCTGGCACTGAAAACTCCTTGACCGCTGCTGACTTACAAGCTGAGATAGAAGCAGCCATAATTTCAGGTCCGGCTGGAAAAGGTGCGAAAGCTAAGCTTCGCCGCTAAGCCAAGATAGGGGAGGAAGATTTTGGCCGCTGCGCGCACAACCTCACCGCGTAGAGTTTTGGTGCTCGAAATGAATCGAGCCTTGCCCCCATCAACTATTCGCAGCCCGCGTGAACCCTCTAGCTCACAGCTAGACACTGTCTCTAAGGCTTTGGCTAAACATGGGGTGCAGGTGCTACGCAAACGCAGCCAAGCTAACCAAGCCCAGGCCATTGTGGTGCTAGGAGGTGACGGCACTATCCTGTCTGCCGCTGAAATTGCGCGCGAATACGACATTCCTCTGCTGGGGATCAACACTGGCCACGTAGGTTTTTTGGCTCAAGCTGAGCCCGCTGAAATGCTTGACGCCATTGAGGCGCTAGCTGAAGGCGACTACACAGTAGAGCCACGCATGACCCTGGCGGTATCTGTGCGCCAACCCAACGGGGACACCAGCCACGGCTGGGCTCTTAACGAAGCAGCCTTGGAGCGGCGCGACCGGGCGCATATGGCCGAAATTTCTTTAGGTATTGATGGTCACGCCGTCTCCTCATTTGGCTGTGACGGCCTGATAACCGCCACCCCCACCGGCTCAACCGCCTACGCCTTTAGCTGTGGTGGGCCAGTGGTGTGGCCAGACACCCAAGCCATGCTGGTGGTGCCGGTGGCCGCCCACGCCCTGTTCACCCGGCCCCTAGTAATTGGCCCGCATTCACGCCTGGAAGTGCAGGTACAGTGGTGCGGCGATTATCCTTGTGAAATCTGGTGCGACGGGCGTCGTTCCATAACAGCTCCAGCTGGCTCAACAGTGAGTGTGAGCGTGGCACAGCGCCCAGTGAAACTGATCCGTATTGGCCAGATGCCCTTCTCGGCGCGTCTGGTAGCTAAATTCGAGCTGCCCGTGCGCGGCTGGCGTGAATCTAAGAGTCGTTAATGATTGAAACTATTTCCATAGAAAACCTTGGTGTTATCGCCCAAGCTGAACTGCCGTTAGGTCCGGGACTAACCGCCCTAACCGGTGAAACTGGTGCCGGTAAAACCATGGTGCTCACCTCCCTGAAACTACTGCTGGGAAGCAAAGCTGACCCGGCAATTGTGCGCGCGGGCACCCAGCGTTGCGTGGTTGAGGGGGCCTTTGCTTTAGAAGAAGACGCCAAGTGCATCCAAATCGCCCAGGAAGCCGGCTGTGAAATTGAAGATGACCTGCTGCTAGCCTCCCGGGTGGTGCCCGCAACAGGACGCTCACGCGCACACCTAGGTGGCCGCGCCGTACCTGCCTCAGTACTTGGCCAGGTAGGTAGTCGCTTAGTGTCTATACATGGGCAAGCTGACCAGCTGCGCCTGCGTACCGCCGCCGCCCAACGCCGCGCCCTGGACGCCGTCGGAGGTAGCGAGCATGAACAGCTGTGCCGCCAATACAGCGCCTGCTACCGGGCCTGGAACCAGGCGCGCCAAAACCTAGAAACCTGGCGTGAACAGGCCCTGGCTCGTGAAGGCGAAATTGCTGGCCTACGCCACGCCCTCGAACAGCTAGAAGCCCTAGACCCCAAGCCGGGGGAGGACCAGGCCCTAGCTGAAGAAGCCTCCCGCCTAGAAAACCTAGACCTGCTGCGTAGCGGGGCTGCCCAGGCCGCCAACGCCATTAGCGGCGATGAGCTTAACGACGACGTCGCTAACGTTATCGCGCTAGTTTCCGTGGCCCGCCGCTCACTAGAAAACGCTGCCGACCACGACTCGCGCCTAGCCTCCCTAATGCCCCGTCTTAACGAAGTGGCAGCTTTAACCAGTGACCTAGCCATGGAGCTAACCGACTACCTGGCTGACCTGGACGCCGACCCTGACCGCCTGGCCTGGGTGCATGAGCGGCGCGAACAGCTACGGCGCGGTTGCCTAGAAATTGGTGGCTTGGGCCAAGTATTTGCCAATGTCGATGAGCTACTAGCTTTTGGCCAGCACTGCGCCGCCCGCCTAGCTCAACTAGATGGGCCGCTAGATCGTGAAACAGAACTAGCAGCTGAAGTTGAGCGCACCGGCAAAGAACTAAAAACTGTTGCCAAACGCCTAAGCCAAGCCCGCACTAAACTCGCTAAGCTACTAAGCCAGCAGGTCAGCGCCGAGCTGGAGGGTTTAATGATGCGTGGGGCCAAGCTGCAAGTACGACTTAACCCGTTAGAGCAGCCCGGCCCTACCGGCATGGAAGAAGTAGAGCTGCTGCTACGCGCCCACCCTGGCGCGGCGGCGCTACCGCTAGAAAAAGGCGCCAGTGGCGGTGAACTAAGCCGTATCATGCTGGCCTTGGAAGTGGTTCTGGCGCAGCACACCGCCACCAAACGCCACACCTTCGTCTTTGACGAAATTGACGCCGGTGTTGGTGGGCGCGCCGCCGTAGAAATCGGCCGTCGCTTAGCTGCCCTGGCCCGTCACCATCAGGTGATTGTGGTTACGCACCTAGCGCAAGTAGCCGCCTGGGCCCAAACCCAACTGGTTGTAGTCAAACAGGTGGGACAAGCCAGTAATGAAGCCACAACCACCGCCGTCGAGACCGTAAGCGGACCTGAGCGAGTGCGGGAACTGGCGCGAATGCTATCAGGACAAAGTGACTCACAAACGGCTTTACGCCACGCCGAGGAGTTACTTGAACAAGCGAACATGGCACAATCGAAACTGTGAAGCTACCCTTCCGTAAAAATGCAGCCTCCACCGCAGACCTATCACAGGGTCGAGTGCGGGTAGATACGCGTACCAAGAATCTAACCAAACGCCTACAACCAGGTGAAATTGCCGTCATCAACCACGGCGACCTAGACCGGGTAGCCGCCGAAGCCCTGGTGGAATGCCAGGTGCGGGCAGTTCTTAACGCCTCGCCGTCGGTGTCAGGGCGTTACCCCAACCTAGGCCCAGACGTGCTGCTAGACAACGGCATTGTGCTAATTGACGGCCTAGGCCCAGACATCATGACCCTGCATGAGGGCAGCCAAATACGCATTGAGGAAGACGGCCAGGTTTTCTCCAAATCCGGCAAGCTAATTGCCCAGGGCACGCTGCAAACCAAAGAAAGCGTAGCCCAGCTGATGGAGCAAGCCCGCCAGGGCCTATCGCACCAGTTGGAAGCCTTCGCCGCCAACACCATGGACTATATGAAGCAGGAACGCGACCTGCTGCTAAACGATGTAGGTATGCCTGAGCTACGCACCAGCTTCTCCGGCAAGCATGTGCTGGTAGTGGTGCGCGGCTACAGCTACAAAGAAGACCTAAAAGCGCTACGCTCCTACATTCGCGAATATCGCCCCATCATCATTGGTGTAGACGGCGGCGCTGACGCGGTTATGGAAATCGGTTTCAAACCCGACCTGGTAGTTGGGGATATGGACTCAGTTTCCGACAAGGCCCTAAAGAGCGGCGCCGAAATCATTGTGCACGCCTACCGTGACGGGCGCGCCCCAGGGCTATCTCGGGTAGAAGAACTAGGGGTAGAGCACACGGTTTTTGCCGCCACCGGCACCAGTGAAGACATCGCCATGCTGATCGCCGATTCTGGCGGCGCCCAGCTGATCGTGGCGGTGGGCACCCACGTAACCTTGCTGGAATTTTTAGACAAGGGCCGTGAAGGTATGAGCTCCACCTTCCTAACCCGCCTTAAGGTAGGCTCCAAACTAATTGACGCCAAGGGCGTCTCGCAGATCTACCACACTCGCGTGTCTAACTGGCAAATTATTTTGCTGGCACTAGCTGGACTACTAGCTATTTTCGCGGCGCTATACTCCACGCCCGCCGGTCAGACCCTATTAGGGCTGCTGGCGGCCGGTATTGATGACATGGTTGATACCGTGCGCTCATGGGTTGGCCTACGCCCCACCACCCCCAATATTTAAGGACTACTGCCATGATTGACTTTCGCTACCACCTAGTTTCTTTGATCGCGGTGTTCATGGCGCTAGCTGTCGGCGTGGTGTTGGGGGCCGGCCCCTTGCAGGGTACGCTCGGCAGCGCACTATCTGACCAAGTCACCCAGCTGCGTGCAGACCGCAACAGCCTCTCACGCAACCTGGAAACCACCCAGAAAGCCGTCAACGACCGCGACAGCTACATCAGCGCCAGCTCCAAGACCCTACTGGCAGGGGCTTTGTCTGGGCAGCGAGTGGCTGTGGTGAGCCTGCCGGGAGCCAATAGCGACGACGTCGACGCTACCGTAAGCGCCCTGACCAACGCTGGCGCTACCATCAGCGCCCGCGTAAGCCTAACCGACGCCTGGGTGAGCAAGAGCCGCGAAACTTTCCGCTCCACCTACGCCGCCCAGTTCGCCAGCTACCTACCTGGCACCGTTAAGGCCGCCAGCGGCAACGAACTGCTGGGTCAGGGTCTAGCCGTAGCCCTAACCAGCCCCGAATCCCAGGGCTCAAACCTGCAGGATCTACTCACCGCCTCTGAAAACCCCCTGATCAAGGTGGAAAGCAAGGACGGCGTCGCCGGGCGCATTGTGGTAGTAGGCCCGCGTTCAGTTAACCCCAAGAGCGTCAACTCCACCGAGGCTTCAGCCCAAAACACCAACTGGCTCACCGCTCTGCGTGGAGTCAGCTCCGTGGCCCCCACCGTGCTAGAGGGTGCTGCTAGCAGCGATACAGACCTAGTTTCAGCCGCCCGCAGCGCCGGCACCACCCTAACCACTGTGGACAGTGTGGGCTCAGCCCCCGCCGCAGTTACCTCCGCCCTGGCCTTGGCCAACGCCAAGGTGGCCACCAAAGCCGCCTACGGTTTCGCCGCTAACGCCGACGCCCTCATGCCCGGCGTGGCCAAGTAGCAGCCAAGTACACAGGAGCAAATAAATAGGAGCTAGCCTTATGCGCCTTAGTATCAGCCCCCGGCAGCTACCCGTAGTGGGCGCCGGCATCGGGGTATGCGCCGGCCTTGGTTATGTGCTGCGCCGCAAACGCATTAAAGCCAGCCAATGGGAACGCACTAATTTCCACGGCGCCACCGTGAGCCTACGCGGAGGCGTGGCCATGGCCGGTGCCAGCGTGGCTAGCGCCGCCGTGGCCAGCGTGCTTAGCGACCAGCCTCGCGCCGCCCTGGGTGGGGTTGTAGCTTCCTTGGGTGGGGGCCTGGCCGGCTATATCGACGACGTCGATCAAGGCGCCCACGACGGCGGCAAGGTAGCTAAAGGCCTCAAAGGCCACCTAGGCGCCCTAGCCCACGGGCAGGTAACCACCGGCGTAATCAAAATTGCTGGAATTGGCGCTAGTGCGCTCGCGGCAAGCGCCCTGGTAGGTTCCAAAGCCACCAGCGTGGGCGGGAAAGTAGCAGACCTGGTGCTAAACACGGTACTAATTGCTGGCACCGCTAACCTAGCTAACCTGCTGGATCTGCGTCCGGGGCGGGCTCTTAAAGCTACGGTGCTGGTGGCCGCGCCGCTAAGCTACCTCAGCTGCGCCGGCGCAAAGGCTCCGGCCTCGGGGGCGTCAGATGCGCCGTCAGCCAACCCAGTTTCACCGGCCTCGGCAGCTAGCGCCCAGCGTTTCTCGGGGGCTAGTGCCCAACGTTTGCTGGCTAGCGGGCTTAACGCCGCCGCTATCACTGCCCTGGTGGAAGACCTGCAAGAAACCACCATGCTGGGAGACACCGGCGCCAACGCTGCCGGCGCCCTGCTGGGTACCTCCCTGGCAGCCAATGACTCCTGGAAACTACGTCTGGGGACCGCCCTGAGCGTGGTGAGTTTGATTTTGGCTTCTGAGAAAGTCTCGTTTTCTAAGGTGATTGCCGCCAACCCGGCCCTGAACTGGCTTGACCAGCTATGGCGTCGCCCGCTGTAAAATCTCACGACGCCCACCCACAGGGCGATGTTTCGACTACTCAAAGCGCTAAGACCGGCGCCTCCCTGGGGGCTAAAGCAGGCCAGGTAGGCACCTTCACCCTAGCCTCGCGACTGCTGGGATTTTTGCGCTGGGTAGTGCAGGCAGCCACGGTTGGCTCTGGCGCCATGGCGGGGGCCTACAGCTCCGCCAACCAGATCCCCAACGTGTTTTACGAGGTGGTGGTGGGTGGAGCCCTGGCTGGCACAGTAGTGCCGTTGCTGGCTGGCGCTATTGCCCACGGTCAACGCGAAAAGGTGCGTGCCACGGCTAGTGGCCTGCTGGGTTTAACCCTGGCGGTGCTGCTACCCCTGGCGCTGTTGATGGCGTTATTTGCTGAGCCGTTGGCGCAGCTACTGGTCACCAGCGACACTCGCCTGGGCGGCGATAAGGCAGCAATTACCTACTGGGGTGGCAGTCATCAGTTGGTGGTGGCGTTTTTGCGCATGTTTGCCCTGCAAATCCCGCTTTATGGCTTGGGTGTGGTGCTCACTGGCGTGCTGCAGGCTTACAACCGTTTCACCTGGCCGGCGCTGGCCCCGATTTTTTCCAGTCTGGTAGTGATGCTTACCTATGGCATCTATGGCGCGCTTATAGATGCAGGCCACTACGCTCAGGCGGTGCTTACCCTGGGGTGGGGTACAACTGCGGGCGTGGCCGCGCTGAGCTTGCCGCTGCTGTGGCCGGTGCATCGCCTAGGGTTGGGGCTACGTGCACGCCTGCGTCTGCCTGCGGGTACTTTCACCCAGCTGCGCTCACTGGCCGGGGCGGGGATTGCAGCCCTGATTGCCCAGCAGATAAGCGTGCTAACGGTGGTGGCGGTTGCGCGTCGCTACGGCAGTGCCGGCACGATAGCTATCTACCAGTACACCCAGGCTATCTACGTTTTGCCCTATGCGGTTCTCGCAGTGCCCCTGGCCACGGTGATATATCCACAGTTGGCGGCCCGTTTAGCGGCTAAGCATGTTTCACGTGAGACAAAGGATCTAATCGCTAACTCCACAGCTTTGGTTACTTTGGCTGCCTGCGTGGGCTCGGGCGCTTTGATGTTGGGGGCGCCGCTAGCCCAGCAGGTATTTGGGTTGATCACCGCCGTGGACTATATGGGGGCCGCGCTGGTGGCTTTCGCCCCGGGCCTGGTGGGTTACGCCCTGATTTATCAACTCACCCGGGTGCTTTATGTGCTCGACGCCGCCCGTAGCGCCGCCCTGGCCACTTGCCTGGGGTGGTTGCTGGTGGCCGGCGCCAGCTGGGTGTTTAGCGCTAACGCTAAAGGCTCTGCGGTGCTGGTGTATTTGGGGGCTGCCTCCTCAGCTGGTATGAGCCTGGCTGGGGTGGCTTTAGCGCTGGTATTGGCGCGCCGGGTAGGGGCTAGGGCGTTGGTGCCCAGCTTGAAAATAGTGGCTTTGTATCTGGTAGTGAGCGCGCCGGCATTAGCGCTAGCACAGCTACTTGACCCCACTAGTGCGTTAGGGGTGGTAGGCCTGTTAGCTTTGGCTTTAGCCGTAGCTGGCGCTATAGCCCTAGGCGGAGCCTATGCGGTGCCCCAAAGCATTAAAGTGCTGCGCTCACGTAAAGCGCTGGCTAAAACTGATCAGGAGTGAGCATGACGCGCGTTTTAGAGTTAAGCGCCCAGGCCGCCGGGGGAGTGCGTGCACACATCCGCCAGGTGTCCCAGCTGTTAGCTAAAGACGGCCATCAGGTTTTGCTGGCGGGACCTAGTAACGTCATCTCGCCGGCCCCCGACGCTGTCAGCGGTGCTTGCCTGCGCACTTACCAAATCGATATTGGCGCCCGCCCCTCAGGCGCTGACTTAAAGGCACTGCGCCAACTAAAACAGCTGGCCGCCACCGTAGAGGTAATTCACGCCCACGGCCTGCGCGCCGGAGCTTTAGCGGTGCTGGCCGCTAAGCGTCTACCTGCCGCCAAGCGCCCGCGCGTAGTGGTGACCTTACACAATTTGCCGGTAGGCTCAGCCCCCACCCGCCTGGTAGGCAAGGCCCTGCACCTAGTGGTGGTTAAAGGCGCTGACTATGTGCTCACCGTAAGCCCAGATCTACTCGAAAAAGCTAAACAGCTAGGCCTAAAGACAGGGGAAATCGCGGTTGTGCCCGCCCCGGCGCGCGGCTGCATGGATCATGTCGCCCAGCCAGAAATCAGCCAGGACAGCGCGCAGAGTTCGGACGCTGGCTCTGGTGTTGACTCCGGCTCTGGTTATGGCGCCAGTTCTGACACTGACTGCGACGCGGCGCCGTGCCTGCTTACCGTTGCCCGCCTGGCCCCCCAAAAAGGCTTAGACCTGCTGCTAGAAGCAGCCACTCTAATCAAACAACGTGGCATTGACTTCACCTGGCTAGTGGCGGGAGACGGCCCCCTTAAAGCGCAACTAAACCAGCAAATTGACGACGCCGCCCTACCCGTTAAGCTGCTGGGGCGCCGTGAAGACATTGGCGCCCTACTGGCTCAAGCTGATGTGGTGGTGCAAACCTCTTACTGGGAAGGTCAGCCCCTAACTCTGCGTGAAGCCATGCAAGCGGGCCGCGCTATTGTGGCCACCGATGTTGGCGGCAGCGCCTACACTTTGGCCGGCTGTGGCCAGCTGGTAGAGCCCCAGGCAGGTCCGCTAGCCGACGCCGTCGTCGCCGTAATCAGCGACCCTAAGCGGCGCGAAACCCTAGAAGCAGCCTCGCGCGCCGCCGTCGCCAAAATCCCTGGGGAAACACAGCTACGTGAGCAACTAGACCGGGTCCTGGCGCTTTAGTGGCCGCTGTAGGGGAGTAGGCTGGAAGTCCGTGATAGATGCATACGGAAACCACGGCCACGTAACCCGACACATTTTCGTAACCGGAGGCGTAGTTTCCTCCCTCGGTAAAGGGCTAACCGCCTCCAGCCTGGGGCGACTGCTACGCTCACGCGGACTAAGCGTGGCCATGCAAAAACTAGACCCCTACATCAACGTAGACCCGGGCACCATGAACCCCTTCCAGCACGGCGAGGTGTTCGTAACTGAAGACGGCGCCGAAACCGACCTAGACATTGGTCACTATGAGCGCTTCTTGGATGTAAACCTATCGGGCAAAGCCAACGCCACCACCGGGCAGGTCTACTCAAACGTAATTGCTAAAGAACGTCGCGGTGAATACCTAGGTGACACGGTGCAGGTTATCCCGCACATCACCGACGAAATCAAGCGCGTGATGCGCGCCCAGGCTGAGCCTGACAGTGACGGTAACGCCCCTGACGTAATCATCACCGAAATCGGCGGAACCGTTGGTGACATTGAATCTCAACCCTTCCTAGAAGCCGCCCGGCAGGTACGCGCCGACATTGGCCGCGCCAACGTGGCTTTTGTGCACGTATCCTTGATTCCTTTCCTACCCGCCGCCGGCGAGCTTAAAACCAAGCCCACCCAGCACTCGGTGGCGGCCCTGCGCAATATTGGTATCCAGCCAGATGCGCTGGTGCTACGCACTGACCGGCCCTTGCCTGAAGGCATCAAAGGCAAAGTGGCGCTCATGTGTGACGTAGAGCGCGAAGCCGTAATTGAATGTAAAGACGCCGCCTCCATTTACGAAGTTCCTCCCACCTTGCACCGTGAGGGCCTAGATGCCTTCCTGGTGCAGCGCCTGGGGCTAACCTTCCGTGACGTGGACTGGCGCGAATGGAATGCGCTGCTAGAGCGGGTGCACTCGCCTAAGTACCGCGTTGAGGTGGCGCTGGTTGGTAAGTACGTGGACCTGCACGACGCCTACCTGTCCGTCTCTGAAGCTATTAAGCACGGCGGTTTTGCCAACAACGCCCATGTGGATATCCGCTGGGTGGCCTCTGACCAGTGCGAAACCCCTAACGGTGCGCAGCTGGCCCTGGCCGGGGTGGACGCCATTGTGGTACCCGGCGGTTTTGGGGTGCGCGGCATTGAAGGCAAGCTGGGGGCGTTGCGTTGGGCCCGTGAACATGGCGTGCCCACCTTGGGTATCTGCCTGGGCCTACAGTGCATGGTGATTGAAGCTGCCCGTAACCTGTTGGGGCTAAGCGCCGCCGCCTCCACTGAGATGGAAAGCGAAACCCCTGATCCGGTGGTTACCACCATGAATTCGCAGCGTGAATTTGTGGAAGGTGAAGGCGACCTGGGTGGCACTATGCGCCTGGGGGCTTACCCGGCTAAGCTCACCGCCGGCTCGGTGGTGGCCCAAGCCTATGGCACCTGTGAGGTTAGCGAGCGTCACCGTCACCGCTACGAGGTCAACAATGACTACCGCGAGCGCCTAGAATCTGTGGGCTTGCACGTGTGTGGTACCTCTCCGGATGGTAGTTTGGTGGAGTTCGTGGAGCTGGATTCTAAGCTTCACCCCTACTATGTGGCAACGCAGGCTCACCCTGAGTTTAAGTCTCGCCCCACTAAGGCTCACCCGTTGTTTGCGGGCTTGGTTAAGGCGGCTTTGGCTCGGCGTAGTGAGGTGTTTGCTTCGCCTAAGGCTCACTCACTGCCGCGTGAGGCTAGCTTGCAGGCGCGTGAGGCGGCCGCAGCTAAAAATGGAGAGGAACGCTGATGCAGTTGCGTGATGAGCGCGATCTTAGTCGGGAGCTGGTAAGTCACCAGCGTATGTGGTCTGGGCCGGTGTTTGCTTTGGATGCGGACACGTTGCGTCTAGAGCCGGGTGCGGATCCGATTGGGCGCCAGTATTTGGCGCATCATGGGGCTGTGGCGGTGGTGGCTTTGCGTGAGGGTGAGGATTCTTCCCAGCCCGACGGCGCCCCTGAGGTGCTTATGATCCGCCAGTATCGTCACCCGGTGCGCGCTAACCTATGGGAGTTGCCGGCGGGTTTGATGGATCATGCGGGTGAGTCTGCTTTGGTGGCGGCTGAGCGTGAGCTGCGTGAAGAGACTGACATGGAGGCGCTCACTTGGCACACCTTGGTGGATGTGTTTTCTTCTGCTGGCTGTTTGACTGAGTCGCTGCGGGTGCTGCTGGCGCGGGATTTGCGTCGCGTGGAGCGTAACGATTTTGTGCGTGAAGATGAGGAAGCTGATTTGCGTCCCACCTGGGTGCCTTTGGCGCAGGCGGTGGATGCGGCGTTAGCTGGCCAGATTCATAATGCGGCGGCGGTGGCTGGCTTGCTGGCTACGGAGCGGATGCGTGCAAAGGGCTGGCAGGGGCTGCGTAGTGCGGATGCGTCGTGGCTGCGGGCTCCTTATGGCTTTGAGGTTGAGCCTGAGCTTTAAGCTGTTAGCTAGCTGTTTGGCGCTGTAACTGGGGCGGGGTTGCTAGGGTGGAAAGTATGAATGATTTTTCTGCTTTGGCAGCCTCGCGCCGTTCTGTGCGGGCTTATTTGGATAAGCCGGTTAGCGCTGAGGATTTGCACGCTATTCTCGACGACGCCACTAGTGCCCCTAGCTGGTCTAATACGCGTGCTTTCCGGGTGGCTATTGCCCAGGGGGAGCAGGCGCAGCGCCTGCGTAAGGATTATGTGGAGCGTTTCGATAAGACGCTAGATATTCAGCATCACAAAGCTATGGCTGGCGCTAAGGCGGCGCTGCGTGGGGATTTGCCTGATGGGGATTTCCCGGTGTGGAAGCCTTATCCCAGTGAGCTGCGCCCGGCCCAGGTTGAGGTGGCTAAGCTGCTGTATGGGGCTTATGGGGTGGAGCGCTCTGATCATGCTGGGCGCGACGCCGCTAATAGGCGTAATGTGACTGCGTTTGATGCGCCGGTGATGGGTTTTGTGTTTGTTCACGAAAAGATGCTGCCTTGGTCGGCTATGGATGCGGGTTTGATGCTGCAAACCTTGTTCTTGTCGGCTAAGTCGCGTGGGATTGATTCGTGTGCGATTGGGATTTTGTCTACTTGGCGTTCCCCGGTGGAGGCTGAGTTTGAGATTCCTGAGCATTACAAGCTGATTACTGGTTTTGCTTTGGGCTATCGTGATCCGCAGGCGCCTATTAACGCTATGGCGGCTCCACGCCCTGCGATTGAGCTATTGCCATCTAAAAACTGATTTGTGCGGTCTAATTGGCTGCCGCATGGGCTTACGTCACCTGCCGGTAGGTGGTGGCGTAAGCCCTACTTATTTAAGGACATAGGTCCTTATCTGCTATGCTCGCTGCTGGCCAAATGTGGTCAAGTATCCAGTTTGGAATCGGCTTGGCGTAGGGTAGTGGCCAAAGCGTGAAATTGTGCAGGTAAACCTAAGTTAGGTTGAGCAAAGTTGGCGTGTTTCCGCTCTCAACAAAGTGGTTTTAGTATTTATGCAAGCCTAATCTTCGCTATTGTTGTGGGTGCCAGGTATGCTGGAAGCGACCAGGATATATGGCATCCCTAAGATAGTCGCGGGCGATGCGTAAAGGAGGACCAATGAACTACGGCGACGACGCCGGCACTAGGGCTAAAGTCCTTGATCTCATTGTTGAGAAGGGGCCTATTACAGCCGCCCAGCTCGCGCGCGTACTTTCGCTAACCCCAGCCGCAATTAGGCGTCATATCACCGCCCTAGAAAACACCGGTCAGATTGAAGTCCATGACCGCCTAGCGGCGGCCAGGCGCGGCCGTGGGCGTCCCGCACGCCACTATGTGGCCACCGCTGCCGCCCGCACCAACCTTCAAGAAGGCTACTCAGAACTTGCTAGTCGGGCCCTGTCCTACCTCTCCCAAATCGCTGGCGAAGACGCGGTAGATTCCTTTGCCGCAGCTCGCGGGCGAGAGTTAGAGCGGCGCTACAGCGGCGTCGTCGAGAGCGTAGGCAAAGACCCGGCAGCACGCGCACGCGCCCTAGCGGACGCACTTAGCGCTGACGGATACGCAGCCACCGTTCGTGAAATCGGGGACGGTACCTTTGCGGTCCAACTGTGCCAAGGCCACTGCCCAGTACGCGAGGTAGCCGGCAAATTTAATGAATTATGCGACGCGGAGACCGCTGCGTTCTCCAGGCTACTAGGAGTGCCGGTACAAAGACTGGCCACCCTAGCGGGCGGAGAACACGTGTGCACCACCCATGTGCCGCTAGCGATGCCTACCGTGCGCGCCAGGGCCATCAGGCACCCACAGGAGCCTGCCAACTTACGCAGGCAAAAGGAAGGACAACGATGACAAGTACCACGAATGAGGCACAACGTAGCGACGAGGAGATCATTGCGTCTATCTCCACGTCCTACGACTACGGGTGGCATGACTCGGACGCCGCCGGCCAAAGTGCCAAGCGTGGACTGGACGAGCAGGTGGTACGAGACATCTCGGCCATCAAGCAAGAACCGCAATGGATGCTCGAACGCCGCCTGAAGGCATACGAAATTTTTGAGCGCAAGCCCATGCCCACCTGGGGTATCGACCTATCCCAGCTGGACATGGATCAGGTCAAGTACTATGTGCGCTCCACTGAGCGTCCCACCAACAGCTGGGACGACCTACCCGAAGACATCAAAAACACCTACGACCGTCTAGGTATCCCCCAGGCCGAACACGAGCGTCTGGTGGCCGGTGTGGCCGCGCAGTATGAATCTGAAGTGGTTTACAACCAGATCCGTGGCGACCTAGAAGAACAGGGCGTTATCTTCGTCGACACCGACACCGCCCTAAAGAAGTACCCCGAACTGTTCAAGGAGTACTTCGGCACCGTAGTTCCCGCCGGCGACAACAAGTTCGCCGCCCTAAACACCGCCGTATGGTCAGGTGGCTCCTTCATCTACGTGCCCCCGGGCGTACATGTAGAAATCCCGCTACAGGCCTACTTCCGTATCAACACTGAAAACATGGGCCAGTTCGAGCGCACCCTAATCATCGCCGACGAGGGCTCATACGTGCACTACGTAGAAGGCTGCACCGCCCCCATCTACTCCACCGACTCGCTGCACTCAGCCATCGTGGAAATCGTGGTCAAAAAGAACGCCCGCGTTCGCTACACCACCATCCAAAACTGGTCTAACAACGTCTACAACCTAGTCACCCAGCGCGCCACCTGTGAAGAAGGCGCCACCATGGAATGGGTAGACGGCAACATCGGCTCCAAGCGCAACATGAAGTACCCGGCAGTATTCCTGCTCGGCCCCCACGCGCGCGGTGAAGCCCTCTCCATCGCCTTCGCCGGTGAAGACCAGCACCAAGACACCGGCGCCAAGATGGTACACATGGCGCCCTACACCTCCAGCCACATTGTCTCTAAGTCCATCTCCCGTAACGGTGGACGCAGCGCCTACCGTGGCCTAGTAAAAATCATGCCCAACGCGCATCACTCCAAGTCCAACGTGCTCTGTGACGCGCTACTAATCGACGAAATCAGCCGCTCAGACACCTACCCCTACGTTGACGTACGCAACGACGAGGTAGAAATGGGCCACGAAGCCACCGTCTCCAAGGTAAGCGCAGACCAGCTGTTCTACCTGATGCAGCGCGGGCTAACCGAAACCGAAGCCATGGCCACCATCGTGCGCGGCTTCGTCGAGCCCATTGCCCGTGAGCTACCCATGGAATACGCCCTGGAACTCAACCGTCTAATCGAGCTACAGATGGAAAACTCGGTCGGCTGACCGCGAGGAGAAGAAAATGAGTCAAAACCTAGCAACCGACCATTCCCAAGCCAAGCTCGTCGGGGCCCACTCACACGGCGGCCCGCGTTACGTCTCCAGCCGCGCAGACCGCAAAACCTCCTTCGACCTAGCGGATTTCCCGATCCCCACCAAGGAAGAAGAATGGCGCTTCACCCCGCGCAAACGTTTTGCCCCGCTATTTGACCTAGAGGCCGTCAGCGCCGCCAAAGACCAGGTAAAGGTAACTGCCAACCAGGTTGAAGGCATCAGCGTGCAAAACGTTGAGCGCACCGATCAGCGCCTAGGCCAGGTAGGTCAGCCCGGCGACCGCGCCTCCGCAGTAGCCTGGAACGCCTTCAACCAAGCCACCGTGGTGACCATTGGCGCCGGCGTTCAGGCAACACAGGCCCTGGTAGTGGAAATTACCGGCCAGGCTAAAGACGCCGACGCCGCCGCCGCTCACCCCAGCGCCGGACACCTACGCATCATCGCTGAAACTGGCTCCAAAGCCACCGTGGTGCTCTCCCACAAAGGCATGGCCTACTACACCCAGGGCGTCGAAGTTAGCGTAGCCCCCGACGCCGAGCTAACCCTGGTCACCAGCCAGGAATGGGACGACCACGCCCTACACGCCAGCCAACACCGCGTCGAGGTAGGCGCCAACGCCACCCTCAAACACGTAGTAGTCTCCCTAGGCGGCGACGTACGCATCAGCCCCGAGCTGGGCTTTAGCGGCGAAGGCGGACACATCGACGCCTACGGCGTGTACTTCACCGACGCCGGACAGCACCAAGAACACCGCCCCTACGTGGCCCACACCGAGCCTCACTGCTACTCGCGCGTCACCTACAAGGGCGCCCTACAGGGTAAAGACGCTCACGCCGTGTGGGTAGGTGACTGCCTCATCGGCCGCCGCGCCCGTGGCACCGACACCTACGAACTCAACCGCAACCTGGTGCTAACCACCGGGGCCAAGGCTGATTCAGTACCCAACCTGGAAATCGAAAACGGCCAGATCGAAGGCGCCGGTCACGCCAGCGCCACCGGCCGTTTTGACGACGAGCAGCTGTTCTACCTGCGCGCTCGCGGTATTCCCGAGATTGAGGCCCGCCGCCTGGTGGTGCTGGGCTTCTTCAACGAGATCGTGGCCGAAATTGCCGTGCCCGAGGTGGAAGAACGCTTGATGAGCGCCATCGAAGCAGAACTTGAAGTCAACGGGCTGCTGGAAGCCTGATCCAATCAAATAAGTTAAGGAAAAAGACGTGAGCACCCTAGAAATCAAGAACCTACACGTACAGGTAGAAACCAACGACGGCCCCAAGCAGATTCTGCGCGGCGTAAACCTAACTGTTGGCTCTAACGAGGTACACGCCATCATGGGCCCCAACGGCTCAGGTAAGTCCACCCTGGCTTACTCCATTGCCGGTCACCCCGCCTATGAGGTCACCGAAGGTGAAGTACTGCTCGACGGCGAAAACCTGCTGGAGATGAGCGTGGACGAGCGCGCTCGCGCCGGCCTGTTCCTGGCCATGCAGTACCCCGTGGAGGTGCCCGGCGTAAGTGTGGCTAACTTCCTGCGCACCGCCAAGACCGCCATGGACGGCCAAGCCCCCAAGGTACGCCAGTGGATCGGTGAAGTTAACGCCGCCATGGAGCGTCTACGTATGGACCCCGCTTTCGCTCAGCGTGACGTGAACGCCGGCTTCTCCGGTGGTGAGAAGAAGCGTTTTGAAATCTTGCAGATGGAACTGCTGCGTCCGCGCTTTGCCGTGCTTGACGAAACTGACTCTGGTCTGGACGTTGACGCGCTACGCATTGTCTCTGAGGGCGTTAACCGCCTACATGACGAGTCTGACGCCGGCTTCCTGCTGATCACCCACTACACCCGTATTCTGCGCTACATCAAGCCTGACTACGTACACGTGTTTGTTAACGGGCGCGTGGCTGAGCAGGGTGGCCCCGAGCTGGCCGACCGTCTTGAAGAAGAAGGCTACGACCGCTTCTTGAAGTAACCTGCTAGCTGCTTAGCCAGCGCGAGGGCGCAAAGCCCCTAGCTGGCGTGGTTGGATAGGCCAACTGGGCTATCCAACCACGCCGCCACCGGCTAAGAAATACGCAAAATAACCGGCCCGCCGTAGCCTAAAGCTACGGCGGGCATAGACCTAAGAAGTTAAGAATCCTCATGACGCAATTAACTGGAATTGGTATCGCCGCACGCGACAGCGTGGCGCTTAGCCAGTCAGAGCTGGCAGCTATTGTGGCCGATTTTCCAACCCTGGCTACGCCGGCCCGTGATGGTGGCCGCCTAGCCTACCTGGACAGCGCTGCCACCAGCCAAAAACCTAACTGCGTCATCGACACCGTCACCGAATTCTATGAGCGCTCCAACGGCGCGGCAGGCCGCTCCACCTATGAGCTGGCTGACCGCGCCACCGCCGCCTGGGATGACGCCCGCGCAGCGGTAGCCAGCTTTGTGGACGCCCCCGCCCAGCAGCTGGTATTTACCAAAAATGCCACTGAAGCCATCAACCTGGTGGCGCTGGGCATCGGTAACGCCTCCCAGGGGGTAGCGGGAGGTGACGGGCCGCTGGATCTAAACCTGGGCGCCGTCGACGAAATCCTAGTAACCCCCGCAGAGCACCACGCCAACCTGGTGCCTTGGCAGATCCTGGCCCAACGCACCGGGGCGAAGCTACGCTGGCTGGAACTAACCCCTGACGGGCGCATTGACACTAACCCGGCGCTACTGGCCCAGGCTATTAACAGCCGCACCCGCGTGGTGGCGCTAACCCATGTTTCTAACGTAACCGGCGCAATCACTGACCTGGAACCCATTTTGGCGGCAGTGCGCGCCCAGGAGCGCAAGCCCGTGGTGGTGCTAGACACCTGCCAGTCCAGTGCTCACCTGCCGCTTTCTTTTGCCCAGCTGGCTAGCGCCGGGGTGGATGCGATCTGCCTGTCAGCCCACAAGATGCTGGGCCCCACCGGTATTGGGGCGCTGGTGGCCACCGAGGAGCTGCTTTACAGCCTGCCCCCGGTGCTCAGCGGCGGCTCCATGATTGAGCTGGTGGATATGGAGCACTCCACCTATATGGCCCCGCCGGCCCGGTTTGAGGCGGGCACCCAGCCGCTTGCGCAGGCCGCCGGCTGGCACAGCGCCGTCGATTACCTGCGTGAACTTGACCTGTCACGCTCCATGCTTAACGAGCATGAGCTCACCGGCCAGCTACTTGAAGGCATGAATCAGGTTGAAGGCGTGCGCCTACTGGGCCCCGCCAACACCACCCAGCGCCTGGGGGTAGTGGCCTTTGAGGTGGAGGGGGTGCACCCTCACGACGTCGGCCAGGTGCTAGATGCCAGTGGGGTAGCGGTACGCACCGGTCACCACTGCGCCCAACCAATCCACGCCCACTTCGGGCTGCGTGCCTCCGCCCGCGTCTCGCTGGGGGTATACT
>ERZ772779.383-NODE-383-length-21356-cov-6.290644_pt1 | contig 21356 bp, 15 predicted proteins | sample MGYA00511360_ERZ772779 | MGnify/ENA primary metagenome ERZ772779 (study PRJEB29015, sample SAMEA2738112) | human oral metagenome | biome: human oral; feature: human-associated habitat; material: saliva | place: China | collected 2231 ...
ACGAACGGGCGGTGTCCCTTTACCGTCGCGCAGGGTTCGAGGAATACGGGCGCAACCCCCGGGGCTACCGGTCCGCGTCTGCGGGATATCAGGAGCTCGTGTACATGAGGCTGGAACTGTAGCGCTGCGAGGGTGGGCCTAGCCCTGTCGTACTTGCAGAGCTAGGGTGAGCGCCTCGTGGATATCCCCATTGATGAGGATCGAGCGATCGCGGATCTCAGCGGGTGCCTGCGCCTGCCCGAAGTTCACGCACGCGTAAGTCGCCGAGGTATTAGCGTAGGTTTGCTTCCAGAACGGGTACTTGATAATTCCCGGGGTATTTGCACCAACACCAAGCTCAAGGAAGATGATCCTGCTGCCGCCGTGTGCCTCGATGAAATCCTGATACCTGCGGGCAGCTCGATGCCATCCCGCATCCTCAACAAAAGTCGCGTCAGAGCGCAGATTCATGCTCATAGGCTCGCCGCACCTGGGGCAGTAGGGGACAAGCTCACTGGGAACCCGCATGCCATGTTGCTCCTCAACCATGCGCGCCACGGCCTCGAAATTGTCATAGGTCGAGTCATGACAAGGAATACTGCACTGCCATAGACCGTAATCGCCCTGTGTGTAAAACAAGCGTTCCTTTGGGAAATCTGCGAGCTGGAAGCGATGGTCAACATTCGTCGTGAGAACAAAAAAGTCTTTACCATCGACCAGTTGAAGGAGCTTGTCGTAGGTGTCTTTTGGAGCGTCAACGTAGCGGTTGTACCAGATGTGGCGACTCCAATAAGCCCAATGCTCTTCCAGTGTTTTGAATGGATAAAAGCCGGCCGAGTACATGTCGGAAAACCCGTAGGTCTCGATGAAATCAGCAAAGTAGGTCTGAAAGCGTTCGCCACTGTAAGTAAAACCTGCGGCGGTTGATAGACCTGAGCCTGCGCCGATCATGACAGCATCCGCTGCGCTGATCGCATCGAGAAGGCGCGAAATCTCGGCGTTCATTGTCTGGTTCATGAGAACTCCTACGGGTTTTCCGATCGTGTCTTGGATGGGGGCGGTTTCACATGCGTGCCCCAGTGAGTGCTAGGTGCATCCCCTACTTACGGACAACACTGATGCGCTGTCCGGCTTTGCCGTTTGCTGCGACGACTGCGATTGACTGAGCCATGAGTTTTCCTTCGATTGTTTGTGCGAGTAAATCGCTCTGTTTTTCGTACGTGTGACAGCGTAGAATTAATGCAAGCAATTAGGAAGTAGGCACTATTTTGTGCTATAGGTACCTAAAAGTAACTATTGGCGGTGACCTGCGAAGATTAAGGGGGGAAGAAAATGAATTCACAGCTTGAAAACTTGCCGCCATGTCCAGTTGAAACGACTTTGACCCTGATTGGGAACAAATGGCAGGTGTTGATCTTGCGCGATCTGAGCGATAAGGGGACCATGCGTTTCAAAGAACTCCAGCGCTCGATCGGATCGATTTCGCAAAAGGTCTTGACGACGAATCTACGCACCATGGAGGATGCGGGCATTATTCACCGTGAGGTTTTCGCCGAGGTCCCGCCGCGCGTCGAGTACTCGCTCACTGAGCTGGGCCGCAGCCTGCAGCCCGTCCTCGAGGCCATGCGCGTGTGGGGCGAAAACTATAAGCAGCAGTTGGGTGCTCTTCCGCCTCGCGCGTAGCCTTAAACCGTGAAGGTTCTCGTCGTCCCCATGCTTGCCCGCTCGCAGATGGGTGGTCCATGGTCGCGCGCGCAGCAGATCGCCCGCGCATTCCTTAGCCGTGGCCACCAGGTCATGCTCGCGTGGGGAGACGACGGAAACTGCGTCGATCCGGTCGCCCCGACGCTCGAGATTCCGGTTCCTTCGCCTCTTGGTCTTCCCGAGGCCATCGCGCGTCACACCTTCCCGCTGGCTTCTCGCCTGGGATTGATGGGGCGCAAGCCCGTGCACAGCTTCGAGGAGGTCCTCTGGCTGACCGGTGCCCTCGACGAGCGCTACACGCGCGCCGCCGTCGACGCGCTCCGCGCCCACATGCGTGCCATTCGCCCCGACGTCGTCTACTCGGAATTCAATCTCGCCGCCGTCGTCGCCGCCCGCGCCGAGGGTATCCCCTGCGTGGGCAGTGCCTCGCAGCCGACGACCACCTCCTACGCTTCCGACCCGCGAAAATCAGCGGGAATTCGACGCCTGCTACGCGAGATGAGCATGCCCGCCCCGGCCTCGTCCCTGAGCATCCTTGAGGGGATGAAACGTCGATTCATCCCGAGCTGTCCTTCGCTGGAACCGGAGGCGGGGGAGCGGGCGATTTACTGCGGGTTCCTGGATGAGCCGCCCGCACTGACGGCCATGCCTCGCGATTGCGCGGTGGTATACCTCGGCTCGGGCAGCGTCCCCGCGGGAGTTGCCGTGCGAGTTGGCCGGCAGATCTCGAGCGCGCTTGGCTGCGATGTGTACGTCGCAGGTGTGCCCGAAGCGGTCTACGCCGCAGCCGGCCGCGAGGTGCACTGCGCGCCTCGCCTCAACTTTGCCGAGCTCCTCCCTCGCGCCCGCGTCATGGTCCACCATGGCGGGCAAAACTCAATGATGGACGCGCTGGCTTACCAGGCGCCACAAGTTGTCGTACCCGGTCGGGTTTTCGAGCGCCAATTCAACGCCGAGGCCGTGGAAAACGCGCGCTGCGGCCTGACGGTACGCGAGCCCAAGCCGACGCTTATCGCACGCGCCGCCCGCACCCTCGTCGATGAGCCCGCCCTGACCTCGGGGATCCGAGGGGTGCGCGACGAACTGTCGGCATTGGGTGGAACTGAGCGGATTGTCCGCGAGGTTGAGAAATTAGTCGACGCGCGCCCCGAGAATGACTGATCCAGACATCTTGAGCCAAAGGGTTTGCGCTATTTGAACTTCTTGAACCACGGGAGTTTGCGTTATTCGGGCCTCATTGGCACCGTTTGGAGGCATTGACACAACTTGGAGGTTTGAATGAGCGCTGTTTGGGGTACGCGATGCGTCCAAGTGGTGTCAATCGCGCCAAGTGGTGTCGATCTGGTCTGCTGGTGGTGATTCCACCTATAAGTAACGATCTGACCTAAGAGTGTCAATCCCACGTGGTAGCCCCGGCCAGGCCGTCTAAATCGCGCTGCGAGAGGAGCCGCTACCGCCGGCGCTCTCAGCTCCACCCGCGCAGGATGGCCTCGAGGCCTCGCTCGAACTGGGCGGCGAAATCGTAGCGGTCCTCAAGGAGATCCTGGATGAGTGGATGCAGTGCCTGCGCGTCCTCCGGACTTAATGCGGCGCTTGCGGCCTGCAAGTCGACGGGCTGCTCAGGGGTGCCACCCACGGGTGGGACGACCTCGGCGGCAACGAATGCCGTTGTATAAATTGATACAGCGTTGACCAATCCGAGCATATCCGCGTTCGGAGTGAAACCTCGCCGGGCAAGTGTCACGAAAACGCGCGCCAGCTGAGAAAGCTGCTCGGGAGTCGACATCGGGTGCGTGAGCAGCAACATGACCGTGCCCGGGTGTGCGCGAAGCGTGGTGGCCAAGCAGTGCGCGTACTCGCGCATGTAGGCCAGCAGTGGCGAGGCCGAGGCATCCTGGGGTGCTCCCGGTGCGGCGTGCGTCGCCTCGGACGAAGTTGTGGACTCAGAGCGCCCCGGCATGTCCACTTTCCCGCCCTCAACGCGAGCTAAAAATGAGTCGAAAGTGAGGCGCCAAACCTGTTCCGAAATGCCCTCCAACAGAGCAGCTTTGTCGGGAATATGGCGATAAAACGCCGCCTGGGACACGCCTAAACGCTTTCCCAAAGACCGCAGAGATAGAGCGGAGAGCCCCTCCTCATCAACCAATTCGAGCGCAGCAGACAAGATAATGTCTCGCGACAGCGCGCGTGGCTTTGATGAAGGCATGGGCTCTCCGCTCGGGTGGATTACTCCTTGTGATACCGAAACTTTATCAGTGCAAGTGCGGCGAACGCGGCGAAGAATCCCAACAATGCGCCGATTTGTGGGGCGATATCAGTGAAACCAAGTCCGTCCAAGCTGACCTTGTTGATTGCGGAGTTCGCCCAGTAGGCGGGGGAGAGGCGTGCGGCGTGCTGCGCCCAGTCAGGGAAGGAAGAAACGGTGCAGAATGCTCCGCCGATTCCTGCGGCAAGCATGCCCACGATGTTCGACATGGATAGAGCGGCATCGCGACTATGTGACCACAAGGCGATCGCAACGCCTAGGGCCGATAGGACCGCCGAAAAACACAGCAGAACCACCATCAGTGCAACAAGAGAGCCCTTCGGACGATATCCGAAAATCGCAGCGCCGAGCACGAGAACGACCGTAATCTGAACGCTCTGCATGATGTATGCAACCAGAGCCTTACCGCTCAGGATAGACGCGCGCGAGGTCGGAGAGGCCTCGAGTCGCTCCCATGTTCCCCAGGAATGCTCATTGAAAAACGAGCCAATGATGTTCTGGACGGCGAGGAAAGAAAACAGAATCGCCATCGAGGGAACCGCCTGTTCAGCACCGGTGGCACCCGTATATCCGTCGGCCAGGAGCATTGACTTGAACGCCGGCATCATGAAAGGGATCAAGACGAGCGGGATTACTGTCAGGATGAGTGTCGGCGCGGGGTCGGTGAGTTGGAGGCGGATATTCAAGCGGGTCATTGCCCACAGTTGCTTAAGCTGCGACATGGTCACTCTCCTCGATGATGTGCAGGTACGCGTTATGCAGGCTCGGTTGGTCGATCTTTACGTCGACGAGGCGCGCTCCCGCCAAAGCTGGCGAGGCCAAGGCTTCGCCGATGCGCGCGCCCGGGTCGGCCTCGTCCCCGCTGTGGCGAAGAACGTTACCCTCGGCGCTCCATCCGTCGAGCGGGGGAACGAGGCGGTCGAAGATGAGGGTGACCTCGGCGCTGCCGTGGGCGGCAATGATTTCCTCAAGGCTTCCGCTGGCAACGATGTGTCCCTCGCTCAGGATCGCAATGTCGGAGTCAAGCTCCTCAAACTCCGCTAGGTAGTGCGAGGTGTAGACGACGGCCGCGCCTTCCTCGGCCAGTTGACGGACCGCACTCAGGATCTGGCTGCGCGCTTCAACATCCGCCCCAACCGTGGGCTCGTCCATGAAGATCAGGCGAGGGCGGTGCATGATCGCCATGCCCGCGTGAAGCCTGCGTTGCTGACCACCCGAGAGGTGCGAGGCGCGTTGGCCTTGTTTCTCGCTCAGGCCAAGAAGGTCCATCACTTCCCTGGCGCGCGTCGTGGCCTCACGGCGGCCGAGCCCATGTAGTTCTCCGAAGGCGGTGAGATTCTGGGCAACGCTCAGGTCTGGATAAATGCCGAGATCCTGCGGTGCATATCCGAGTAGCTGGCCGATGTTGTGCGTTGCGGGATTCTTACCGCAGATGCGGACGCTGCCGGCGTCTGCTTTGCGCAGGGCGCACAGAATAGTGATGAGTGTGGACTTTCCAGCGCCATTTCGTCCGAGCAATCCAAGGATCTGCCCGGGCTCGACGCGAAGGTCGACTCCGCGCAGAACTTTATGAGTGCCGTAGCTCTTGTAAACTCCCTGAGCTTCGAGGGTTGGCGAGTGTGGTTGTGACACGGTTATTCTCCCATCGGTTAACAGTGTTAACTATGCGTCGAGATAGAGGTTAACACTGTTAACTTGCGGGTGCAAAACTATTCCTTCCGCCCCCTTTGAGAATCTTGGACTTGGTCGGCAGCTCGCGACCGTCCAGCGTATTGAGTGTCAGCTCTACGTCTGGCAGGATGTTCGCGCGCTTTGGCCCCCTATGGAGGCATTGGCACCGTTTGGAGGCATTGACACAAGTTGGAGCTTCGGATGGGCGGTTTTTGGGGTATGCGATGCGTCCAAGTGGTGCCAATCGCGCCTAGTGGTGTTGATCGTGCCTAATAGTGTCGATCTGGTCTGCTGGTGGTGATTCGACCTATAAACAATGATCCGGCCTAACAGCGTCCATCCTGCCTAGTAGCACCGGATGAGTGGACGCAGTGTCTGCGCATCCTCCGGGCGCAATGCGGTCCAAAAACTGAGGAGAAAGACCCTACTGGTGCGGGAAAAGTAGCGGCAGAGCGTGGCTGAGTTGGCGCGAAACTGAGGCCAGGGAGTGTGTTCCACCCTCGTCGATCCACACCTGCAGGCTCTGGGGTGTCATCAGCGTCGGATACCTGCGGTAAAACTCGCCGAGCTGCGGACTCATGTCGTCGAGTGCTGGATCGTCTGAACCGACGCTGGCGATAATGCGGAAATCCTGCGGCCCCATGTCGCGGCTACGCACTCCCAGAGTTACTTCGTCGGCAATCTGGGGGAGGGAGGCGTCATGATCGCGGCCAATCCATGATTCCCCGGCCATTGGCATATAGCCGTAGAAATAGTCGGGGTTCAGGGCGAAAACATCCCAGGTCGTAATCCCGCCCATGGAAAAACCGCCGAACGCGCGGTGCAGACGGCTAGCTTTTAAGGACTCATCTGTGGTGTCGCCGCCCGCGTAGGTCGAGTAACGCGACTCGATCGTGTCGATCAAAGTATTAATCTCGCTGGTCGCAAAGAAACGGTTGAGCTGATAATCCGTTTCAAAATCATCATTCACGAAAGAACGATCAGGGTAATACGTCGCAAAAACAACGATCGTCGGGGAGAGCGCACCACTGCGCTCCAGGTCATCAATCGCCGGCGAGACCTCATCGGCCATCTCCTCCGCGCTACTCATCCATCCGTGAGTCAGGTACGCGATATTGGCCGGCACCCCCTGTACGTATGTCGCAGGAACGTACACCAGCGCCTGCTTCTTATAGGTCACGCCCTGATATTCCTGCTGATAATCCACGGTGTCGATCCGCCCGTGCAGGGGAATCGGATTCTGCGAGGCCGCAGGAATGATCACCGTTGTCCCGTCCGCCTTCTCGTGGTGGGTAACTGTGGGGGTGGGGGTCGAGGCGTGATAGGCCTCGTATCCTGCTGCGCTGACAAAGCCGGTTGCCGCCACTAAGGTGCCCACGGCAAGCGCGATCGTTCGCCTGCGGCCACGAGGCCATGGCTGGCGCGCCGGTACTTCCGCGGTTTTGGGGGTGGGTGAGGTCGGAGTGCTCATCGATAAAGTTCCGTGTACTTCGTGCGTGTTGACCTCATATAGTCGATTTTAGGTCCGAGTCTGTGGCGGTGCGAATGCGCCTTCGCTACCGGTGGATAGGATTGAGACACCAACTGGACAAAGGAGTTGTCATGATTGCTGTTACGACCCCAACCCTTGAAGGAACGCCCATTAAGCGTTACATCGGAATTGTTTCCGGAGAGACAATCTCGGGCGTGAACTTCTTCAAGGACATCGGCGCTGGTTTGTCGAACCTCTTTGGAGGCCGGGCCACGAACTATGAAGAGGAACTGTCCGAGGCCTCGAAAACTGCGATCGACGAGATGTGCCAGCGCGCGCAGGCAATGGGTGCGAACGCGGTAGTCGGCGTGCATGTCGACTACTTCACCGCAGGATCTGACAATGGAATGCTCGCGGCAATCGCCACGGGCACCGCCGTTGAGGTGTGAGCGTATTTATTAAGTAAATCCCCGCACTTCAGGCGCAATCTCGCGGCTCGAGGTGCGGGGATAATTCTTGCTACTTCCTTGATTTCTCCTTGGGGAACTCTGTAAAATCGCACAGTATTCAATCCTGTATCAACAAGCAATGGTGGTTGTGTCATGGCGAAACTTCGCGGTTTATTTCGAGTGCTGGGTGCTCTTGTCGTTATTGCCCTGGTCTTCCTCGGTGGAATGAAAATGGCCCCTTACCTGGGATTCTTGGGATTCAACTCCAAGAAGGTCACGACCGACACCACGACCATCACCAACTCTTTCTCTGATATCGCGGAGCTTGCGACTGAGTCCTATATCTTCACTGAGGTCGGCAAATACTCCGAGCAAGGAACGCAGATTTTTGGCCTGGAGGTTCCCGGAACAGGAGCGTCATTCCTCATCACCTACTCGGGTGAAGTGAAAGCCGGCATCACCGATATCAGCGCAATCAAGGTCGAACGGGACGAGAGCCAGAAACTCATCAAGGTAACGGTTCCCGCCGCCGAGGTGATCTCAACGAAAATCGACCCTGCGTCAGTGAAGACCTACGACCAAACCTTTAGTTTGGCAAACCGCCTCGAAGTCAACGAAGTCACCGGTTTTATTGCAAACGAGGAAAAGCGCGCATCCGAGGACGCCGTGAAGCACGGCCTGCTTGAGAAAGCGCAAAAACGTCTGGACGAGATCATCACCGGCCACGTCAAGGCAGTCTTGGGTGACGAGGCCAAGGATTACGAGGTGCGCGTAAGCGTCGCCGAGTCGAAGAACTGATTGCCGAGGCCGGGGCTAACTTTGTGTGTCGTGCGCTCGAATGATAGATAATGTTCGAAGGCCGGGGTTTTTATTGCGGAGTGCACTACTAGAGATGAGGGGCAGGATAATGGCTGGTCAGAATCTTGCCTCGACTATCACGGTCGGTGGCGCAACAAATCCTGGAACTTTTGAGGCAGCAGAGCTTATGGCTTCCGGTCTGAGTGCACGTGAGGCCGCCAACGTACTATTCGAAAAGAACTTAGTGGCCGCTGAGGGGGAATCGACTCGCCGTCGTCTGGCTAGTGCAACGACAAAGCATCTGTCCTTTTTACAGGAAGACGCCCTCCGATTCGTTGCGGACCGCGAGTATGGCTGGGAGCTTGTCATGTGGTTGGCGCTCGTCACCGAGTCTTACGTCTTCGCAGCCTGTGCTCGTGAGGTTGCGTGGCCACGCCTAGTGGTGGATGAGGCTCCGCTGACCTCGTCGGACATCGACAAATTCGTGGATCGCCAGCGAAGTGTGGATCCCGCGATGTCAACGCTGACGTTGAAGAGCGGGCAAAAAGTTCGCTCTGTTTTCCTGCGGTGCATGCGCGATGTGGGGTTCATCAACGAGGTGGGGGCCGCTTTGCCGGTCGTAGTTCCCACGGCGGTCGCTCGATTAGTGAACACCGCTCCCCAGCCGTGGGGTTGGCTGATGCGAGAGTCATTTCCTATCGCTCAATTCCAGTTTGATGTGCTGGACTGAAACAGGAAATTGCGATGGAGCAAAATAATTGGCCACTAATAGTTGCTTGTCTGCTGTACGGTAGAGAGGTCCCAATCGGTCGCAGCGTGAGAGAGGCCTTCAGTGTTGAAGCGTGAAGCATATCTGGGTTCCCTTAGGGAGACCTTCGATTGTGCCTTTAGGGTGCTCACGTCAGAGCGCTTTAAGAGGATGGAGGGCCTGGGTAATGAGGTCCCTTTCTTCGTCTTGCGTTATAAGCCGGCTTGGGAGCCTACTGTTGACGAGGAGCTCTCAAGGCTGCGCCGTCGTTTACGCGAGGAACGCTACCGTCTGGCAGATGTCGACGTGTTTTCGCTTGCAATGTGCATCTGGAAGTCGTCGCCTTTTTTTGAGCAGATGTTGTCGATGGAGGAGACATTGCCTTCGGAGACTTTCCGAGACGCGCTGAGCAACGTGATCGATGTCGAGGGTTTACTTGCACCCGCTATCAAGAAGACTGTCGACGATGCCGGGGGAGAAGACAATGTTGATGCTGTCCTGCTCTCTGGGGTGCACCACCTGTTCCCGCTCGTGCGCACGCACTTGCTGCTGAACTGTCTGCAACCCCTGCTGGGGCGCGCGCCTCTCGTGGTGACGTTCCCGGGGTCGTATCACCAGTCGCCCTCCACTCATTCGGCGTTGGTGCTTTTCGATCAAATCTCCCAGGACAATTACTATCGGGCTTTTGATTTGGTGGACTTTTCACTCACGTTGGAACCATCAGGCAACTGAAAGACAAAGGTGTGACGCATGGACATGAAGGGTCTGTACGCGAAGGATATTTTCCGGTCGATCGACGGTGTCATCAAGGCTGACGACGTCTCCAAAGTTGCTTCCGAGGTCGACGAATACGTCATGACCAGCGAGATCCGCAGCGGTCTGTCGCGCATCGTCGATGCGTGGAACCAGGTCGATGCTCCGTCGAACGGCGTGTGGATCGCGGGTTTCTTCGGTTCGGGTAAGTCGCACCTGCTGAAGATGCTGTCCTACCTGCTCGGTGAACAGGTGGGAAGTCAGCCAGTTACCCGTGAAGAGGTTGAGCGTGCCTTTGAACAGAAGGTAGCGGGTGACGAGACGATTATCGCGGATCTCAAGAGGAGCCTGCATACTCCTACGCGCGCGGTGCTCTTCAATATCGATGCAAAAGATGACAAGTCGACTCGTGAACGCGGTTCGGCAATGATCGAGGTTTTCTACAGAGTCTACTTTGAGGCGCGTGGCCTGTACTCGAAAGATTTGGGAGTCGGTGCACTTGAGCGCGACTTGGAGGACCGGGGAGATCTCGCGCGCTTCCGGGAGGCCTATCAAGAGGAAGCTGGGCACGACTGGGAGAGAGGACGTTGCGGCGGGGTCTTTTCTGAGGCGCCTGTCTCGAAGGCTCTGGCGCGCTTGGGATACCAAGTGGATCATCCCTTCCGCAGCTATCGGGAGCAGCTAAACCTGTCTGCAGAGGCATTTGCGCAGGATATTGCTTCGTGGCTGGATCGCCAGGGTCCTCACCAGCGCATCGCCTTCTTCGTCGATGAGGTCGGCCAGTTTATCGGCGATGACTCCCAGCTGATGCTCAACCTGCAGACTGTCACGGAGCAGCTTGCGACGCATTGCCCAGGTCGCGCCTGGGTATTCGTGACCTCACAGGAGGAACTGAGCGGTATCACAGCACAGATGAATGAGCGCCGCAGTACTGACTTCTCGAAGATTCAGGGACGCTTCGCGATCAAGGTGAGTCTGTCGACGGAGGAAGTTACGGATGTGATTGCTCGTCGCCTCCTGACGAAGAGCGAGCAAGGGGCTTCTGAGCTGAATGCGATGTGGCAGCGTCTTGGCGCGGGCTTCCCCTCGATGTTCCGTTTCCCGGAGGGGACGAAGAAGTACGAGAACTACTTGACGAGGGATAGTTTTATTGCCAAGTACCCGTTCGTGGACTATCAGTTTGAGATGTTTACGCAGGCGATGAGAGGCCTGTCGGATAACGACCTATTTACCGGTCGTCACTCGTCGGTGGGTGCGCGATCGCTGCTGGGCGTGTGTCAGCAGATCGCGAAGGATCTGACGTATGACGAGCTGGGTACGGTCGCGTCTTTCGATCGTTTCTACGACGGCATCGCGGCGATGCTTAAGTCAGACGTGAAGGACAACATTGGGCGAGCCGCACTGGATTCGCACACGAGCGACTCATTTACGATGAGCGTGCTCAAGGTTCTCCTGCTCGTTCGCTACGTCGATTCCTTCCAGGCATATCCGCGCAATATTGCGGTCCTGCTGCGTCGTTCACTGGACGAGGATGCGAATCTCCTCGAGGCACGCGTCGAGCGTGCGCTTCGCATCCTGTCGGATCAGGTGTACGTGCAGCGTCAGGCGGACGGAACCTACGCGTACATGACGAACGAGGAAAAGGAAGTCCGTCGAGAGATCCGTCAGATCACCGTGGAGTCCAGGGAGATTGCGGATCTGCTGCGCGCGGACATCCGTAAGCATGTTGGTACCTCCGTGACGAGCTTCGTCTATCCCGGAACGAACCGACGCATGGGTGTTTCCCTGTTCGTTGATGGGCGCCGCGAACAGGCCGAACCGCTTGTGATTTCTGTGTTCACACCGCTGTCCTCTCTGGATGAGGAAGGTATTCGCAGCAGGAGTGTTCATTATCAAGACACCCTGTCGTTGGGCCTGGATATCAGCTCCGAGATCCTCGAGGACGTGCGTGTCTTCTGCCAGACTGAGGAGTATGTGAAGCGCCAGGCGGGCGCGGCCTCTGGCCTGCGTAAGCGCATCATCCTGACGCACAAGGAAGACAATGAGCAGCGTCGTCGAGTGATCGGCGAGGCCGTGAAAGACGCGCTTATGCGAGCTTCATTGTTTGTTTCCGGCGAGGAAGTGAAGACAGGAACTGCAAACACGCCGGTCGATGTGATCGAGCTGGGGCTGACTCGCCTGGCCCAGAAAGTTTACTGGCGTATTGAGGATGCCAAGCCGCTGGCGAGCCTCAAGGACGGGCAGATCGCGTCCTTCCTGCGCGATCAGAAGGACTCGACGCTGGACGTTGACCCGGGCGTGGATATTGCGCAGCGTCTGGCGGATGAGTGCGCCCAGTGGGTGGAGCAGTCACGCGTGCGCAACGGTCAAAACGTGTTCGTGAAAAACGCGATCGAGTATTACGGTCAGGCTCCTTTCGGCTGGGACAAGAACGCGGTCCTGGCCATCGTGGCGACGGCCCTTCGCCTGGAGCTCCTCGAGGCCCTCGAGAACGACAGGCCTCTCGCTCGAACGGAGCTGGAAGGCGCCCTGCGCGACGTGAACCGCCAGGGGCGCGTGCTGCTGCAGAAAAAGAAGCACCTGGATCGCGACGCGCTCGCCGACTTCCACCGTTTTGCCGACCACTTCGCCCTGGGCGAGTCCCCGCAGGATGGCCCTTCGCGCGTTCGCGCGGTTGAGGACAAGGCGGCCGAGTGGGTGAAGCTGCTCAAGGGATACAGATCCGACTGGTACAGCTTTGATGACGAGGTCGCGGAGGCCCTTGACCTACTGACGCCGCTCACAACCACGCAGCACACTGAAGAGGAGATGCTTGCCCCGCAGATCCGCGGCGGATTCGACGAGCTGATGGAGATCGTCGACCAGTTCCTTATATCCTACCGGGAATTCGTGGAAGGGCACGAACAGGAGCTTCGCGAGGCATTGGCGGAGGCAGACAGCCTGTCGTTCTTCGAGCTCACGGAGGACGGCAAGCAAGCGATCGATGAGCTTCTGAAACTCGCGGGGGACTCGAGGCTGTACATGCGCACGCAGGAGATCTCGCCGCTGGTTCGGCGTATCGACGCGGCGCGGAGCGCGCTGGTCCAAGCCCAGCGCGACGAGGTGCTGCGACGCATCGGCGAGGCCGTGGTGGGTATTCGCGGATCCTCCGAGTTCAAGGCCGCTTCGGAGCGCGCTCAGTTGATGGTCGATGCGGAGATGGAGCGGCTCTGTGACGCGGTAAATCGGGTGTCGAAGCCCGGTCACGCGGAGGAAATTGGGCGTCAGCTGGATCAGCGTGTGGACGACCTCTACGCCGCATTGATTGCATCCTCGACGCCCGCAAAGCGACCGGACGCGGACGAGGCGACGGAGCCGACCCCGAGGCCGACGATCGTGCGCCTGGCGGATCTGCTGCCGAAGATGAACGGCCTCCTGTCGACGCCGGATCAGGTCAACGAATACGTCGAACGCATCCGCGAGCATCTGCTCGCGGCTGTGAACGACGGCAAGCAGCTGCGCCCCTGAAGGAGTAGGTCATGAACACTTCAGCGTTGGAGTCCCTGGCGTCCGCCTCGCGCGAGCGCCTCATCGAGATGTCCGTGGCGGCGATCGATCGCAAGATGGCCGATCCTCTTCTGAGCGATGCCGACCGTGCGCGCCTGACCCAGGCTGTCGACAAGCATGCCGTGGCCGGTGGTAACAGGGTGCTGGGTGCTGCGAAGGTGGTCGCCTACTCGTGGTTCAATCGCCTGACGGCCCTGCGCTACATGGATGCGATGGGGATCTCGGGCGACTACGGAGTCGTCTCACCGGCGGAGGGGTCGGGGACGGGAGTGCCCGAGTGCGTGCAGCGCGCCCGCGGGGGCGACTTTGACCGCCACGTCGGTGAGGATGCGCGAGCGCGGGCAGCGCAGTTACTCTTCGATAATCGGGATCTGGATGCATATGTCCTGCTGCTCCGCGAGTACTTCGCCTCGTGGCACCAGGTTATGCCGGGAATGTTCCCGGAGGCGGATGACTGGACGAACCTGGTTCCACCCGCGGACCTCCTGTCGGCGGGGGAGTCCGTGCGCGCCGACATCGTGGCAGCGATCGGCCCCGATGAGTCCGGGCGCATGGACGTTGAAGTGATCGGCTGGCTCTACCAGTTCTACATCGCCGCCCGCAAGCAGGAGATCAACGAGTCGAAGGCTAAGATCGACAAGGACACGTTGGCTCCCGTCACGCAGCTGTTCACCCCGCACTGGGTGGTGCGCTACCTGGTGGAGAACACGCTGGGAGTGCAGTGGCTCCGCGCCCACCCGGACTCGGTACTCCGGGAGCAATTTGAGTACCTGGTGACCCCTGCCGAGGGGCTGGCGATCGCCGACCCGGAGGACTTCCGCGTCATCGACCCGGCATGCGGGTCGGGGCACATGCTTACCTATGCCTTCGATGTCCTGTGGGACATGTACGAGGAGGCAGGATACCCGAGCAGGCAGATTGCCCGCCTGATCCTGGAGAAGAACCTGCACGGGGCGGACGTGGATGGGCGCGCGGCGCAGCTGGCATCCTTCGCGCTGACGATTAAGGCCGTCGAGCACGATCCAGGATTCTTGGGGCGCATTGAGCGTCAGAGCCAGCGGGGTGGCGAGACCTTGTGGCGGGGACCCAAGATTGTTCACGTCGAGTCTGTGAAACTCGATGAGCTGAGCCCCGCAGAGATTGCGGAGGCCTCCGGGGACGGAGTCTCCCTCGGCGTCTCTCGGCTGATCGAGCAGTTGCTCGATGCCGACACCTACGGGTCCCTCATCCGTGTGCCCGCGGGCGCCTCCGCCCTGTTCCGCGAGATCGCTCGCCGTATTGAAGCGGGGGAGAGGCAGCAGGTGCTGGGCGGCGCGGACAGTGAGGAGTGGCTGGACGCCGCCGACATGTGCGAGATCCTCGAGGACAGCCGCTACACGACCCTGATCGCAAACCCGCCGTACTTGGTTAAAGACAAGTTTGGAAACGAACTTAAGCGCTTTGTGAATCAATATTACAAGCGTAGTTCGAAGGATCTGTGTACAACATTTATTGAACGTGCTGTATCGCTTGTTGGGCTTAATGGTGCAATCGGTATGATCACGATGCATGCGTGGATGTTTCTAGATTCGTACTCCAATCTGCGACCATGGATGCTCTCTACCGTGAGCATTGACACAATGGCTCACCTTGGTAAGCGGGCTTTTGATTCAATTGCTGGAGAGGTCGTTCAGACGACCGCATTCACGCTAACTAATGGTCCCAGTGGCACCAGGCAAGAAGGTGTCTATCTACGTCTCGTAGATGGGAAGACTGAGGGCGAGAAGGCGAAGACGCTCCGTGAAATTGCATCGCAGAAGGGACATGATCTCCGCTTTGAGGTATCGGCTGCTTCTTTCTCATTAATTCCGGGGAAGCCTATTGTCTACTGGGCGAGTCAACGGATGCTAGCAGCCTTTAAAAATGGCGTGCCGCTTGGCGAGGTAACAAATCCTCGATCGGGTCTGTGTACGGGGAATAACTCGCTGTTTGTTCGCGAGTGGTTTGAAGTTTCGGAAAGTAATTCGTACTTGAAGGCGAGTGATCGATCTGATGCCTTTGCTTCCAAAGCAAAGTGGTTCCCTTACAATAAGGGAGGTGAATTTAGGCGCTGGTGGGGTAATCAAAATCTTGTCGTAAATTGGCTTGGTGATGGTGCTGACTATTACCGTTATATAGAGTCGCATCCTGGATGTGGTACTCGTGTTCAGGGAACAGATTGCTACTTCCGCCCGTGTGTTTCGTGGTCGAACGTTTCTAGCGGTGAACCCTCATTCCGTCTGTATGAGGCTTCAAGTGTATTTAGCCATGTCGGGCAAGCTGTGTTTCCGGTGGATTCTGAACGGCTTAAGGTTCTGAGCTATGCCAACTCGAGAGTAGTGGCCACCGTCCTCGAGGCCATCGCGCCAGGGACACACTTCGAGGTTGGACAGGTGAAGAACCTTCCCTGGATTGAACCCGAGTCCTTCGATTCAACGGGTGTTGAGCGGTTGACTGAGATCTTCCGGGCCGACTGGGACTCTCGGGAGACCTCGTGGGACTTCGCCCGGCCGCCCTACCTGCGCGGCGGGCACTCGCTGCTCCAGGACGCCTTCGACGACTGGTACCGCCGCAGCTGCGAGACCGCAGAGGAAGCGCAACGCCTGGAGACGGAGAACAACCGCTACTGGGCCGACGTCTACGGCCTCGCGGACAAGGTGGAGGTTGACGTCCCCCTCTCGCGCGTCTCCCTCACCTACAACCCGCGATTCGCCTTCGCGCCCACGAAGGGAGCATCCGAGCGCGCCGAGGAGGAATACCGCTGGCTGCACTTTCAGCGCAGCGCGCGCGAGCTCATCTCCTGGGCCATCGGCGTTACGATGGGCCGCTACAGCGTCGACGTGCCTGGACTCGTGCTGGCCGATCAGGCCTCGTCCCTCGACGATTTCCGTGCCCGCGTCGCCGAGTCGCGCCTCCAGCCCGACGACGACGGCATCATTCCCGTCACCGGCGGTGCTTTTGACGACGACGCCTCGCGCCGCGTGAAGGCCGTGCTGCGAGTTGTCTTCGGTGTCTCTGATCTGGGCGACAACATTGAGTTCCTCACCCGCTGCCTGGCCGTGAAGTCTGGCAGCACGACCGCGGAGTTCGTCCCGCCGGTGATCCCGGCCGACCCCGAGCAGGCCCTCGAGGACTACATGGCGAAGTCCTTCGCAGCCGATCATCAGAAGGACTACAGCGGGCGCCCGGTCTACTGGTCTCTTGAGTCCCCGAAGGGGACCTTCCGGGCGCTCATCTACCTGCACCGCTACACGCCCGACACGGTCGGACAGGTCCTCACCAAGTACGCGGCCCCATTCGTCGATCGACTCAAGGCGGAATCGGAGGCTATCGGACGCGAACGTGACGCCGTGAAGGGCAACGATAGGAAGTCCGATCGCGAGCGTGCTCGCATTGACAAGAAGCGTGCGGAGATCGACGCGACGATCGCGGAGGTGCAGGGCTACATCGACTCTGTCCTGCAGCCCCTCGCTCAGCGCCGCATCCACCTGGACCTGGACGATGGCGTGCGCATCAATCGCCTCAAGCTCGCCTACGGCTGGCGCGCGGACCTGAAGGACCTCCCGCAGCCGGCAATCGGTGCCGCCACGACGGAAGTCAAGAAGGGAATCGCGTCCGACCTGAAGTGGGCCTGCGGGGAAATCAAGAAGAACAACGTGTGGTGGTCCTGACAGTGCCCCCACCCCGTGGGACACTGGAGAGACACCCGGTCTGGCAACGAAAGGACGCGACATGAAGCTGACGCACATCGCCATCACGAACTGGCGGAACTTCGCCCACATCGAGTTCGACCTGTCCTCGCGTCTCTTCGTCGTTGGCCCCAACTCCTCTGGCAAGACCAACCTGCTGGCCGCCCTGCGCTTTCTGAGCGATGTCGCGCGGTTCGGCTTGGCAGCCACCTCGGAGCGGTGGGGTGGCACGGAACGATACTTCCGTTCGGGGAAGGAGGAAGCGTCTTTCGGTGTGACAGTGGATGTTGATACACACCAGATTGCCTACAATCTGTCACTTTGGAGGGCGATACCGATTGGGGACTTCTTCGATGAAGAGATGCTGACGCACCCGTTGGATTCAGGCTTCCCTCCGGAGCTGATGCGGCTTGAAGAACCTTGGGTACTCCAGTCTCACGGTGTGGCGAGACGGGATTTGTTTTCCTGGGAGAGCATAGCGAAGATGGAGGTAGCTCCTCCTCCTTCTGAATACGGAGTGGAGGATGAGACAGGATACCCGGTGGTGGACTGCGCTTTCGTTAAAGATGAAAAGCTATTGCTAGATGGCGAAGAAGTATCGGCCGATTGTGGAGCAAAGCAAGTAACGAGAACCGCATCGTACATTCGTAAGATGCTCGCAGGCATCCGGTACATTCACCCGAATCCCAAGAAGATGCTTGAGCGCTCGGATCGCTACGACCCGGACCACGGGACCGGCTTCTTCCAGTACGCGGGGCGCTTCTCGGATCAGCAGCTGGATGCCGTGGTCGACCGAATTCGGCCGATCATGGCCTCAGTGGTCCCGGAAATCCCGAACCTGTCCTACCAACGCATGGGGCTCGGCACGGAGCTCGTCTTCTACAGCGATACCCCCGTGCGCGGGGCGAGCGGCGTCTACTCGCACGAGCAATTCTCCGAGGGAACACTGCGCCTGCTCGGCTTACTCTTCGACCTGGCGACGTTGCCGCGCGACACGAGCGTCGTCCTCATCGAAGAACCAGAAACCTTCCTGCAGGCCTCCGTCGTCCGATCGCTCCCCTCGCTCCTGGCAGAGTTCGCCATGAACCGCGACGTGCAGATGATCATCAGCACCCACTCGCCGGAACTCATTGACTCCGAGCTGGTGCTCCCCAGCCAGGTCCTGATGTTGCGTTCGGAGAACGGAGAGACGACGGGTCAGCTGCTGTCGGAGTCGAACGACCCGCGCATCAAAGCCGTCGTTAGCGCTCGCCTGCCCAAGTCGCAGGGCATCGATGCTGTCAACGGTCGCACGATTCCGCAGGGAACCTTGTAAGAGATGGAGGGTTACGTCTTCGCCCAGGTCATCGTCGAGGGAGAGACAGACGAACCGGTCATCAACGCCCTGATGCGTGCGGCGGGATGGGTCAACGGTGAATTCGCTTTTACGAGGGCCAACGGCAAGGGTGTGATCGACAGGGACATCAAGGAGTACTGGAAGGCCGCTCGGTTTATTCCGCATGTCATCTTCCGCGATCTTGACTGTGACGAGGGTGGTTGTCCTGTGGCGGTGCGTTCGATGCTCTCCTCGAAAACTCCGGGTGAGTCGCCCGATCTGCTCATCCGGATTGTCGACCAGTGCATCGAGTCGTGGATCCTGGCGGACCGGGAGGGAGTCGCAGAATTCTGCGAGCGGCCCATAGCGAGTGTGAGGCCGCGCGATTCCCGGCCTAAAGACCACTTACTGCGACTGTTCCAAAAGGCTCAATTCAAGGACGCTGTACTGCGTGAAGGAGGCAAGTTGGCATTCGGTCCCGCCTACGAGACACACCTTCATCACCTCATGACGCACCATTGGAGCATCGAGCGCGCCGCCGCCGAAAGCGATAGCCTCAGGCGTGCGCTGGAGCGCCTGACGGACCTGCATGACCGACTTGGAGGAGGCACACAATGAGCGGAATCGATGCCTCTCGGTTGGCAGAGGAACTGAACGCCCTACTCGAGCAGGGGCGCATTGTCACGTGGCTGGATCGCAACGGCGAATACGCCGAGGACCTCGATGCCGTCCGAGAACTGCTCGATGGGGCTACCCTCATCACCATCAACGCCAACCTCTTCGAAACCAAGCTCCGCATCTTCGCCGAAGACACCAAGTCCCGCTACGTTCTCTACCGAGGAGGTGTGCTCCCGCCCCTCGAAGAAGACCTCCTCGCCGACGTGCGATGCGGATACCCCACATTCAAGGCTGACGCCTCGACCCTCCTCGTGCGCGAACTCGGCGTCGACCCCTCGCTGGCCGCAGTCATCGACGAATACGCTCCCTTCTTCAACTCCACCGCCCGTGTCGCCGACCTCAAGAAGCACCTCGGAGCCATCGGCGACGCCGACAAGCGATCCGATCGCAAGACCTTCCTCGCCGCGATGAGCGCCGTCCTGCTGAAGACCCAGCAGCGGTCCTTCTCCGTCCTCTTCGCGAAGCTTGCCTCCATGACGCAGGACAACCCGCTCGACGCCCTCAAGTGGGGCCTCGACGCGTACTTCTGGGAAGGCGCCCACGCCATCTGGGGATACGACGGCGAACACACCTTCGACGCGCTCATGACCTGGCTCTTCGTCATGAACGCGAACGGCTGGGACCACCGGCATAACTCCGCCCAACGCGACTTCAGCATGTGGACCCGCGACGTGGCCACGCGAGACGATGCCCGCCGATGGGCCAGGCGCGTCGACGAGGCAACCGGTGCCAGCGCCGCCCTGCGCGATGCGGCTACCGACGCCCTCCTCATCGACACGACCACGCCCGGTGTTGACCGAGAACTCATCTCCCGCCTCGTCCGCGGAATCATCGACGGATCCGTCGGCGTCGCTCAGGTCGAAGAGCAGCGCGGAAGGCGCCGTGAAGGCCTGTGGTTTGACGACACGGAGGCGCTGTGGGATGCAGCGCGGGCGGGGGCGCGTCTGCTCACCCACCTGCGTGCGCTCCCGGGCATCGCCTTCTCGGACGCGGCTGAGGGCTTCGCCCGCTACACGAACCCGGACAGCGGCCTGTGGGCCATTGACCAGGAGTACCGCCACTACGTGCGCGCCTCCCGAGCCGTTCACGTCGATGACATCCTCACCGACCTCGACCGGCACGTCGAAAACGCCTACCGCGACGACTACCTGCGCCCCCTCTCGCGCACGTGGGACGACGCGCTGCGCGGCATGCGCACATGGGACATTGCCGTTCCTCCGTCCAGCGGGCGAATCGACTCGTTCCACCGTCTCCTCGTCGCCGGCTCCCACAGGCGTACCGTCGTCATCGTCTCCGACGCTCTCCGATACGAGGCCGGCGTCGAGCTCGCCGATCACCTGCGCTCCCTTGGACGCGGCGCGGTCGCCGTGACCCCCTGGTACACGATGCTGCCGTCGATCACCGCCCTCGGTATGGTTGCGCTGCTCCCACATCGAGAGCTAACCCTTGGCGTGCGCGGGAAAGACCAAGTGATCGTCGAGGCTGATGGACGACCGACGTCCGGGATCGATGCGCGTCGCGCAATCCTCGAAGCTGCCGACGGGATCGCGTTCACCTACGAGGAGCTCGCGGGCGACTCCGTCAAGTCAATGCGCTCGAAGTTCAAGGGTGCCTCGGCCGTGTACATCTACCACGATGTCATCGATGCGACCGGTGATCACGCGGCGTCGGAAAGCGGAACCCCTGACGCCGTCAACCGTGCCATCGACGAGCTCTCTGGCCTCGTCAGCAAGCTCATTTCCGCGGACATCACCCGCATCCTTGTTACCGCGGACCATGGCTTCCTTTTCCAGGACAGCGAACCCGCCAATGATGACACCGCGAAGCAGGGCGGCATCCCGCGCGGTCGTTCCGTCTCCGTGAAGAAGCGCCGCTACGTCCTTGGCACAGACCTGGAGTCGACGGACGACTTCGTCGCATTCGATGCGACGAGCGTCGGCCTGACAGACGGGCCCAGTATCGCCCTGCCCTACGGCATGCGCCGCATCCGCATCCAAGGCAGAGGAAACAGGTTCGTCCATGGCGGCGCTTCCCTCCAGGAAATCACCATCCCTGTCATTGAGGTGTCTGTGGGCAGTGGAGGTGCCGAGGAGGTCCGCGATGTCGGTATCGCCCTGCACTACGAGGACACCTCCCTCAAGGTCAACCGTTTCAGCCCCCGTGTCATCCAGCAGGAGCCCGTTAGTCCGACGCGCCGCCCGCTGACCGTCACGATTGGTCTCGAGAGCATGTCGGGTGAGCAGCTGTCGAGCACTCGCGTCATCACCCTGG